>ERZ1034701.113-NODE-113-length-34619-cov-10.023319_pt1 | contig 34619 bp, 49 predicted proteins | sample MGYA00520651_ERZ1034701 | MGnify/ENA primary metagenome ERZ1034701 (study PRJEB33766, sample SAMN09781713) | gut metagenome | biome: gut microbiome | host: Homo sapiens | place: Madagascar | study: EMG produced TPA metagenomics assembly of the PRJNA485056 data...
GTCTGGCTCCGGCTGGTCTGGTTCCGGCGGGTCTGGCTCCGGCGGGTCTGGCTCCGGCGGGTCTGGTTCCGGCGGCATCAGCGGAGGCATCGACATCTCCACCGGCACCGGAAGTCTGGAGGATGCCATCACCGCCAACACCAAGGCGCTGGAAAAGACCAACGCCGCTCTCGCCGACATGATCCGGCAGGCGGGCACGCTGGTCCTCTCGGACAACATGCGGCTGGGCAGCACCGTGGCCGCGTCCGGCACCGCGCAGATCGCTGCAGCCGCCAACAATTATCACCGCGAGGGCGACACCAACATCACCCAGAACATCTACAGCAAGGCCCAGACGGCGGCTGACCTCCAGCGGGAAGCCCGCTGGGAAGCCGACCGCGCCAAGGCCCAGCGCCGATGAAAGGAGGACGCCGTGCTTTTTAAGGATCATCTCAAGATCGTCACTGATGCCGGTGCCGTCCTGCATCTGGGCTGGGACTACGACGCCCCTTACTTTCTCGACCCGCTGAACGGCGTGGATGTGGACATCCAGACCGCGCAGGGCATCAACCAAACCGGCACCACCGTGGAGCGGCAGAGCGTGGCGGGCGTGTCCCGTACTCTGTCGGTGGTGTTCTGGGGCGGCCATGCCCTCGACAATGCCCGCAATTTTGCTCGGAAACTGCCCTATTACACCACCGGCACGATGTACTTCGGGGATGCGTACTTTACCCGTTTCGCGTTGCAAAAAACGCCCTACTTTTCCAGCTACACCGAGCCGCGCTGTGAGCTGATGCTGTACAGCCCCAAGCCCTACTGGTACGGCCTGACCGCCACGGCCCGCGTGCTGGGCGGCTACCAGCCCGCGTTTACCTTTCCCGTCTGCTACGACAGTCACACTTACGGCATCCGGCAGGATGGCGAGGCGGCGGTGCTGCGCAACCCCGGCAGCCTGCCGGTGCCCTTTACGGCAACCCTGCGCAGCACCATGCCGGTGGAGCACCCGCGCGTGGTAGACCTGCGCACCGGGGCCTTTATCGGCTTTGACCTGACGCTGGAGGACGGCGACCGGCTGGAGATCTACCGCAGCACCACCGACCGGCTGGCCTGCACCCTGACGCGGGAGGGCAAGACCACAAATTGCTTTGCCGCGCTGGACGAGGACAGCACCCTGACCGAGCTGCAGCCCGGCGACAACATCCTGAGCATGCAGGCGGACAGCGGCGCGGACTATTTGCAGGCATCCGTGAGCTTTTACCCGATGGAGGCGGGCATCCTGCCCGAACCGCTATGAGACTGGACGTTTTAGAGGCCGACACCCTTGTCCGTGTGGGCTGGGTGGACGTGTGGGTGTCCCTCTACTGGGACAGCCCCTATTACTCCGAGGGCGGCTTTACTCTTGAGGTAAGGCCCACCACCGAAAATTTGCAGCTGCTGACCGAGGGCCGGTGGCTGGTGCGCAGCGACGAAACGCCCCGCATCCCCATGCGCATCTGTTCCCGCGCCAACCAGAACGAGGACGCAAACCTCGTGGTGAGCGGCTACCCGGCCACCTGGCTGCTGACCAAGCGGGCCAGCGCGGCCGTCATCAAGGGGCAGAACGCGGAGGCCGCCATGCGCAGCCTTGTGGCGGCGGCAAAGCCGTGGCCACGCCTGGAGCTGGGCACCGAGTACGGCTTCGACACCGTGTTCGACAAGCAGACCTCCGGCGGCAGCGTATTCGACTACTGCCAGACCATCGGGCAGGCGTGTGATCTGGGCTTCCGGGTCATCCTGAGCGGCACCGGCAGCAGCAAAAAGCTGCTGTTTGAGTGCTTCCGGCCCACCTTTGACCCCAACAACCGGTACAGTCCCAAGTGGGGCAACCTGCTCAACGCCGGATGGTCCTTTGCCGACACCGACTACGCCAACGTAGCCCTTGTGCAGGGGGCCGGTGAGGGCGACCAGCGGGCCACCTGCTGGGTGGGCGATGTAGACAGCACCGGGGCCGACCGGCGGGAGATCTACATCGACGCCCGGGACATCCAGCCGGACGAGGAAAAGGGCGAGACCATCGCCAGCCAGTCTTACCTCGACAAGCTGGCCGACCGTGGCGGGCAGAAACTGCTGGCCCAGCTGCGCACCGGCAGCATCGAGTTTGACGTGGACGATGACACGCTGGCCGTGGGCGACGTGCTGCGCGTCAGCCTGCCCCAGCTGGGCTACACCGCCATGGTGCGGGTGGCCGACATCATCACCGAGAGCCAGTCCAGCGGCACCACCCGAACCATCCGGCTGGGTACGCCGAGCTGGCACAAGACGTAAAGGAGGGCTTATGGCCGATATCATCACCTACCCGGAAAACGGCATCACCTACGACGCCGACGACGCTTCCGGGTACCTCAGCACCCGCCTGAGCGGCGTATACAGCGCAGACGAGGACTTTGCCGTGACCGCAAACAGCGACCTGACCGTGACCGTCAGCGCCGGGCAGGCGTGGGTGCGCCCGGCCCGGTTCCGGGGCCGCAGCATCATCATGGAGCAGCCGGAGACGGTCACCCTGACAGCCGCCGACACTGTGCGCAGCCGCATCGACCGGCTGGTGCTGCGGTACGACGCAGCCGCCAAAAAGACCAGCCTGACCGTGCTGACCGGCACCTCGGACAGCGCCAGCCCAACGGCACCGGAGATCACCCGCACCGCGCTGGTGTACGACCTGTGCCTGGCCGACATCCGCCGCCCGGCGGGCAGCACTGTGATCACCGCCGCCGACATCACCGACACCCGCGCGGACGAGGACGTGTGCGGCGTCATGCGGGACGGCGTCACCGGCATCCCCACGGCCCAGCTGGTGGAGCAGGCCAAGGCCAAGGTGGCCGGGCTGGAGGAGACCGCCACCGCCAGTGCCCAGGCAGCAGAGCAGTCGGCAGCGGCCGCCGCCAAAAGCCAGCGTGAGGCCGCCTCCAGTGCATCCACCGCCACCACCCAGGCCCAGGCTGCTGCCAGGAGTGCTACCGCCGCCAGCACCAGCCAGACTGCTGCGGCAGGCAGTGCCTCCACCGCCACCAGCAAGGCCCAGGAGGCAGCCAGCAGTGCCACCGCCGCCGCCCAGGCTAAGACCGCTGCGGCTGGCAGTGCCGCCGCAGCGGACACCAGCGCTAAGGCTGCCGCCAAGAGTGCCGCTGAGGCCAAGGCCGCCGCCAGCACCGATAAGACCCTGACCCTGGATGGTGCCCCTGCCGACGCCAAAGCCACCGGCGACGCTCTGGCCAAGCGGTATACCAAGGACCAGGCAGACGCCAAATTCGGCGCTCCTTACACCCTGCCAACGGCCACGGCCTACCGGTTAGGCGGCGTGAAGGTGGGCAGTGGGCTGAGCGTGTACAGCGACGGCACGCTGAGCGTGACCGGATCTGCCTACACCCTGCCTGCAGCCACCGTTAGCACGCTGGGCGGCGTGAAGGTGGGCAGTGGGCTGAGCGTATACAGCGACGGTACCATTACCGTGACCAGCGTCAACGGCTTTACGATCCGGGCGCAGACCACAGACCCCGGCGCGGGCAGTTACCTTACCAACGGCGCTGTCCTGCTGGTGTACGCATAAGGAGGTGGGCGCATGAGCATCTATCTCGGTGCCGGAAGCACGGCACACAAAATGTCCAAACTCTATGTGGGCGTTGGTGGACAGGCCCGGCAGGTGCAGAAGGTGTACGTCGGCGTTGGTGGACAGGCGCGGCTTGTCTACCAGAGCGGCCAGCCCATCGGAGGGCTGGCAGTTGGCAGCATTGCCAAAATCAAGGTCAACGGCGCGTCCAAAGATTTTATTGTTGTGCAACAGGGAAACCCGGACACAAGCGTCTACGACGCAAGCTGTGACGGGACCTGGCTGCTGATGAAGGACATCTACGAAAACAGTGCATGGTACAGCTCGAACACCAACGATTATGTCAAAAGCACCATCCGTTCCTACCTGGAAAGCACGTTCCTGAATCTGCTCGAGCCGAACATCAAGAACGCCATCAAGCATGTAAAGATTCCGTTTCGCATGGGCGACGGCAGCAGCCACACCGTGACCAGCGGCTCGAATGGCCTGTATGCGAAGATTTTCCTGCTCAGTGCGACCGAAACGAGCTTCAGATTCTACTCTATGCCGAGCGGCGAGGGTGCAGAACTGGCCTATTTCAAGGGCTGCGCAGACAATGGTTCGGATCTCATGCGTGCTGCCTATCTCAACGGCTCTGCCGCCAGCTGGTGGCTCCGCTCTCCGTACTGCTACTCCAACGTCAACGACCTCGTGCTATACGTCAACTCCGATGGCGACTGGGGCAACGACTACAGCAAAAACTCGCGCGGCATTCGCCCCGCTTTGATTTTGCCGTCCACCACATTGGTGGATGAGAGCGGCAATGTGATCGGATAAGGAGGCACTGTATGGACAATAAAATCAAACCCGGCTACACCGCTCTGGCGGCAAAAGCCGATTACACCACTATTGCGCAGACTGTAAGCGAGCACAACGATGCCGCAGCAACCGGCGAGCACTACTGGGGCATCGCCCTAGCAGACGGCACCTACACGGTGTACGAAGCAGGCACTGTACCGCCCCCGCCCACCGCCGAGGAGCTTGCTGCGCAGGAAGAGGCCGCCAAAAAGCAGGCCGAGCGGGAGGCCTTACCGGACACGGTCAAGGCACTGCAGGCCGCGCAGGCGGACACGGACGCCCTGGCGGTAGATCAGGAGTACCGCGTCGCCATGTTGGAGCTGGGGCTGACCGACGACACCACCACTGACACCACCACATAAGGAGGTAAACCTATGTTGTATCGTACCTGTAAACGCCTGATCGAGCGCGGCCAGACCGCTGGCCTCGCGGAAAAAATTGATGTTTTTTACGCCCTCGGCCGCATCACCGAGGCCGAGTATAAAGAGCTGACCGAGCTGCTGTCCGAAAAGACCGGCGGCAAGAGCGAGGAGTGAGCCTATGGCAATCAAAGAGTATTCCTTGGCCAAAGACGGCGCTAAGAAGCTGTCCCCGGCCTTTAAGGTGCGCGAGTTCCGCTGCCGCGACGGCAGCGACGTCGTGATGATCGACGAGAGCCTTGTGGTGCTTTTGCAGTGCATCCGGGAGCACTTTGGCCGGGCCGTGGTGATCACCAGCGGCTACCGCACCGCTACCCACAACACGGCCGTGGGTGGAGCCAAGAGCAGCCAGCACCTGCTGGGCCGGGCGGCGGACATCCAGGTGGCGGGCGTGTCCGTCGAGGACGTGGCCACCTACGCCGAGAGCCTGCTGCCCGGCTGGGGCGGCGTGGGCCGCTACCCGGTCAAGGCTGGCCGCGCCAAGGGCTGGGTGCATGTGGACACCCGACCCAACAAAAGCAGATGGACGCAGTAAGGGGGTGAGACCAATGGCAAGCATTTTGATGTCGGATGCGCCCTATGCAAAGTGGCTTTCTGACACTTTAGCTACACTGGAAGAGTGCAAAATCGAGAAAATTGCTGTTGCAGCTCCGCTGCCTAACGGCGAGGTATTCACGGGCTATTTCCATCTGGACACGATGGACAAGGCCCTTCTGGCGGCCAACATGCAGGCCGACGCTGTGCTGGACGCAGTGTGCCACAACGGACAGCGCATCCAGCAGGCGTGGGAGGACAACGCCGAGGACGAAAGGGGGTGATACCAATGCAGCAAGTTTTTGCCTACATCTCTGCCCACTGGATGGAGGGTGCCATCTGGCTGCTGGGCATCGGTTGGGGCTACCTGATCAAAAAGGTCACCGAGTACAAGACCATCAAAGACGGTCTGCTGGCCATCATGCACGACTGCCTCTACCAGCGCTGCACCCACTACATCCAGCAGGGCGGCATCGACACCGCAGGCCTGAAAAATTTGGAGTATCTCTACAAAAGCTATCACGCACTGGGCGGCAATGGCACGGGCACCGAGCTGTACAACCGCGCCAAGGCCCTGCCCATCCGCGATTAAATGCAAGCCCGGCGTCGCCGGGAGAAAGGACACCCCCATGACTGCACACACCTACAACGCACCCACCATCTCCGCCGGCACCATCACCCGCACTGCTGTCCTGCTGCTGGCCCTGGCCAACCAGATCCTGAGCGCCTGCGGCAAGCCTGTGCTGCCCATTGAGAGCCAGACCGTGGAGCAGCTGGTGACCGCTGGCATCACCACCGTGGCCGCGCTGGTGGCCTGGTGGCAGAACAACAGCTTCACCCAGGCCGCCCTCGCTGCCGATGAGGTCTACGAGCAGAAGAAAAACAGCGTGCACTGAGCACACAGCTGTAAGTCCATAGCATAGCAACAGCCCCGGGAGCCGTCTGGCCCTCGGGGCTGTTTTTGTTTGCGTGTGCTGCCATGTGTCGGAAAGTGTTGCATTTTCCCGCATTGGTAGTTATAATGGTTTGGTAGTAAAATATGGTAGTAGTTTGGAAGTTCTTCTATTTTATCCGTTTTCTTTCGCGCGGGGTCATTCTGTACAAATGGAAAACCCCCCGCAGTTTTCACGAAACTACGAGGGATTTTCTTGGCGGAGTAGGAGGGATTTGAACCCTCGCGCCGTTGTTTAGACGACCTACGCCCTTAGCAGGGGAGAAAAATCAAGCACTTTCAAACGAACTGCCGCACAAAAAAGGAGTGCTCATGTAATGTTTTGGAAGTGCATTTTCTTGTCATCTGCCATCAATCCCCCATTTTATGCCCCGTCACATTTCGGCATATCTCGACCTTTTGCAACGCTTTTCGGCGTTTTTGGCGCAATTCGACACTTTTCGTTTACACTCTTTCTTGGATATTCTACAAACCGGAAAGGATGTGTTTAAAAGTGCCCATCACCGATTCGCCCACGCTCTCGTTGCGTGTTGCTCAAACACTCCGGCCTCTGGGCATCATCCGCAGTATGCGTTCTTACTCCATCATTGCCGACTGCCTGCGGCTTATCTGGGAACAAGAGGACCGGCTGGAAGCTGTCCAGAAAGAGGTCTATGAGCCGATTGCTGACAAGCAATGCAGTGACTGGACGGCCATTCAAAGCACCATCCGGCGTGCCGCGCAGACCGCATGGCACACCAACCCTTCCCGTGTGCAGGAGCTGGCTGGCTATCCGTTGGACGGCTGCCCCAGTGCTGTACAGTTCCTCGAAATGCTGTACAACGATCTTGCACGCGGCTGATCACTTCAACTTGTTCATCGCGTCCAGCTTTTCTTCCAGCGGGATGTGAGTGTAGCCCAGCGTGACCGCATAGTCCGTGTGGCCCAGCACTTCCTTTATAATGGCCGGGGCTACCTTCTCCACAGCCAGCAGCGTGGCCGTGGTATGGCGCAGGCAATATGGCGTCATGTCTGGCTGCAGACCCACACGCTGGGCCATGTTGTGCCACTCGGCATAGAAGGTTTTCTCGTCCACCTCGCACAGGCGCTTGGTGCCGCTACGGTAGGCTTCCCGCACAAGCGGCATGATCTTATCCGGGAAGATGATCTGCCGGGCCTTGCCGGCATCCGTTTTGATGCCGCCGGTGCAGTACTGTTCAGCCAGGTGGGTGTGCGCTTTCAGAATCGTGAGCATCTCACCGGTGCGCATTCCGGTGTAGGCCATGATGAGCCAGTACCGGCTAAACTCGTGGCCGGCATCGTAGTCCTGCCAGATCCGCTGCACCTCGTCCTCGGTCAGGGCGGTGCGTGTGCTGGCGCTGATCGGCGGAAGATCCAGCAGTTTGGAGTAATCCTTATCGGCATACTCGTACTTGAGGGCCAGCGTGTACATCTTGCCCAGCAGGGCCTTGATATCCCGCTTGGGGTAGTACCCGCCCTCTCGGGCGTCCACGATCGGCTGCAGGTGCGCATAGCGCAGGTTCCGGATCTTGGCGTTCTTCAGCGGCTCCAGCGCCGCCCAGGCCGTGCGGTAGTGGCTGGCCTTGTCCTTGCTCAGCTTAGGCAATGTCTGCGCACAGATCATCTCCCACAGTTCCTGCAGGGTGGCGTCCTGGGCAAACTCCTGCCCGTTCAGCACCAACTCCCGCATCTCCGGCAGGGCCTGCACGGCGTCCCGCTTGGTTTTGAAGCCGCTGCGGATCTTGTGGTAACGCACACCATCCTTATAGATGTTGATCTCGGCACGCCACTTGCCGGCATTGCCGTACTGGTAGACACTCCCCTCCCCGTTCGACCGGGCACGGGGCTTCCGTGTGGCCACCAGCTTTGCGCCGCACCAGCAGCACCATGCTGCACCGTCCGGCAGTTCTTTGCGGCATTTCGAGCATTCAAGCATTGTTTTCACCTCCAAAAGGGTACACTTTGACAAGCCTGCCCTTTTGGAGTACAATAACAGTTGGTTAGGTTGTCTTGTACCCTTGTGGGCAAGCCATTCTATAAACGCTCTCGGTGTTGGTAGCACCGGGGGCGTTTTTGTTTTGTTTTTAAATCAAAATCATGCTATACTTTAGCACAATTTTGATGTATAATAATAACAAGAAAAATAATCGAAAGGAGCCATCTCCGTGAATTCCATCAAAATCCACATCAAAGATAAAAACTCTTTTGTCGCCGTCAACGGCACCGAAATCAGCAATGTGCTTGCTTACGAAGTCAAGCAGGATGGTGATCACTGGGGTGCGCACGTTCGTCTTGATTTCATTGCTGATGGTGACATCGATCTTGACATCAGCCAGACAGCTTCGCCGCAATAACATCCTTTGCGATGTCAGCCAGCGCAGTCAAGGCCACATTTCCAAGCGCTTTTGCCCGCTTTTTCACCTTGTCCCATACCGTTGCGTCCCTGATCTGGTCAAGGAATCCATGCCCTTTATACGTCATTCCATGAACCGTTACTCCAACATGACGGATATAGCGCTCTTTCTCGATATCCAGATAGCCTGCATCGCCCAGCATATAGCAGGCATAGCAGATTTCGTCCTCCGTGTAGGCTGGCAGCTTTGCATGGAGGGTTCCCTCCGTAATGTGATCCGCCAGCCCCGCTGCTTCGACCTGCAGCAGAACGTCACGGATGCAGTCCTGATTTAAAGTCAATCTTGGTTTCCTCCTTTCCTGCCCGGTCATGCTGCAACATGGCCGGGCGTTTTTGTTTTGTTCAACTACCGAGGATTCCTCGGCAACTCATAATAAAGCGACCCCGCCATGGTACGCATCATTGAGAGGCGTGGTTTTCACCCCACCCAGTGGGTCCAGCCCACGGCCTTGCCCTCGATCTGCACGTCGTTCAGTTCCGGGCCGGTGTAGACCATGGGCGCATAGGCGGCGTTTGCGGGCATCAGGGTCAGGGTGCCGTTCTGGTAGTACACCCGCTTGAGGGTGGCTTCCTCGCCGATGCGCACCGCGGCGATCTCGCCGTTTTCCACCTCGGGCTGGATGCGGATATACACCACGTCCCGGTCATGGATGCCGGCACCCTCCATGCTGTCGCCGTGGCAGATGAGGGAGAAATCGCACCGGATGTTCTCCGGCACGTCCACGATTTTTTCAATGTTCTGCTGGGCCAGGATGGGCGTGCCGCAGGCGATGGAGCCCACCAGCGGGATCTTCTTCATCTTGGGCATCGGCTCAAACCCCTTCGGGATGGGCCGGGGTGCGGGGGCGGTGGGCTTCTCTTCCCAGCCCATCAGGTAGGCGGGAGATACTTTCAGCCGTTTGGCGATAGCATCCACTTTATCTGTCGGTATATTGGTCACAATATTATTTTCATACTTATATACAGCCTGCTTTGATACGCCGATGTAATCGGCAAGCTCCTGCTGAGTTACATCCTGCTCTTGACGTACCTGTCGAATGCGATCACCTACAGTCACCGTGAGCACCTCCTTTAATGTCTATAGTATAGCAGATAAACCCACGGTTTACAATATTTTTAATTCAATTATCAAAAATAACTTGACAGGTTACAAATATGGTGCTATTATACTTGTGACCTCACAAGTTACTCCGAGGCCGTTTGGAGGTGAAAACGTGGTAAATGTCAATTTGCTCAAGTCGTACATGGTCAAAGCAGGCTACACCCAAAAAATGTTGGCTCAGGAGCTTGGAATTTCGGAGCAAACCTTAACTCGCAAACTCAAGAAACGTGTTTTTGGTACGGATGAAGCCTCTAAAATTGTGGAGCTTTTGAGCATCGACAATCCGCAGGCCGTATTTTTCGGCCATTAAGTAACTTAATAAGTTACATTCCAAAGGAGGTGAAGAAGATGACGCAAAACGAACTCACTCAAGTGCTTCTGTGTGCGAGTCTGGTTCTCGGCATTGTGACAGCATTCCAGCGTTGGAAAAATCACTGGTAAAAGTTTTTGTGATGATTCCTTTATTGCTGAAAACTTTCAGCTTATAGGGCGCATTCTCTGCAATGTGTTTTGTGCTCCCAGTTGAAGATAAGACCATGTGCTCATATCCGAGGCCTTCAACTTTAATCGGGAAAATATCGGAATACCACTCTGACCGACTTACTTCTTTGTTCCCGTGCTTCCGGCTGTTTGTCAGAAGCTTCAGACGATACTCGCCGAATACGCACTCACCCAGTTCAGAAGAAAGTTCGAGTCGGCTCAAGGTAATTGCTTCTCTGGACTTATTGATAAAGCAGATATTGAGGACCTCTGTGTATTCCTTTTCAGGACTGGGCCCCAAACAGAAAACGTTCTGAACTTCGACGATGAGATTTTTTCGATTTTTGATCTTATCCGATGCAAAGTTCCAGATCGACAAAGCAAAACTGGCTACTGCGATTAAGAACGTCACATTGTCCCGCACATTCAGCCACTCAACTATTTTGTTCCACATATCATGCACATCCTTCCTGCTTTTCTTATTTTACCGCAGGAGCGAGGTGCACACAAGGAGGTGAACCACATGGACAATAACAAAAAGCCCAGCCGCAAGCACGACTGGACTCCCAAGACGACGACCAAGATTTTGATTGCCACGATTTGTATGCAGCTTGTCACCCTCGTCGCTCTGATTATCCGAATCGTCCGGGATTTCATCTGACAATCGCGATGATGGCCGCGACCATAGAGACAAACGCGATCAGCAGTGACGCAACAGTGAGCCAGCGGTTCACTCGGTTTTCTTTCGCCTGCTCTTTCTGGTCGGCTTCGTATTGTTCCACAAACTTGTGCAGATCTTCAGACGATCGCGCCTGTGCATTTTCCACGATGCGTTTCGAGCCTTGAGATGCTGCCACAGTTTTAGCTGCATTGACATTGCCGCCAAGAATCACCTTGCCTGCATCGCGGATCGCATCTTCCAGTTCCGACATTTTCTCACCTTCCTTCCGCCCTCTATTCTACCGCAGAAGGGAGCCACCCACAAGGAGGTACATATTCACTATGAACGACTTGACCACATTCACTAATCCCGAGTTCGGGCAGGTGCGCACCGTGGAGATCAACGGCACGCCCTGGCTGGTCGGCAAGGACGTTGCCATTGCACTGGGGTACAAGAATCCCCAGCGGGCCATCCGTGACCACGTTGATACCGAAGATCAAGGGGTGACCAAAACGGTCACCCCCTCCGGTGAACAGGAGATGCTCATCATCAACGAATCCGGCCTGTACAGCCTGATTTTGAGCAGCAAGATGCCCAAGGCCAAGGCCTTCAAGCACTGGGTCACCAGCGAGGTGCTGCCCGCCATCCACAAGACCGGCGCATACGAGAGCTTCCAGGCCAAGCAGCACATCGAGCAGCTGGAAGCCACCAGCACCCGGCTGAACGCCGCCATTCAGGCCGTGAGCGAAGCCAAGGCCGCCCTGGCCAACGTCACGGCCATGCGTGACGACTTCATCAAAGACCGGGACGATTTCAAGGAACACTTCCAAAAATGGAAGTCCCTGTACGGCGGTGCCTGCGACCGGCTGCGCAGAGCGGAGAACCTTGTGCAGCAGGCGCAGGGCGAGCTGAACAGCCGCATTGACCAGCTGAGCATCGTGGCCTTTGGCCTGCCGGGCTTTGACGAGATCATGCAGACGGCGATGGAGATCGCCCTGCCGGACAAGAAGGAGGAATGATCTATGGAAAAGACCCCGTTCCCCACCACGCTGGACGAGCTGGAGACCTACCCCCAGCAGACCCTGACCGCCGAGCAGGTGGCGCAGTTCCTGGGCTGCAGCGTGCAGTCCATCCGCAGCCAGGCGCAGATCGACGCCGGAGCCCTGGGCTTCCCGGTGATCCTGTACGGCAGCACCATCCGCATCCCGCGTCTGGGCTTTATCTACTTCATGCGCTACGGCCGCACCAGCGTCCAGAAGCGCAGCTACAAGTAAGGAGGACATCATGACAACCACCATCATCCCCGCCAGAGAGCGGGCGCAGGCCCCCATCGGCCTGCCGTACATTGCGCCGCTGATGGCGCGCGCCTGGTTCCGGTGCGACATCACCGCCGGGTCCGGCATCTACAAGCTGGGCCGGGACGTGGCCAAGCTCAAATCCGTGCCCATCCAGATCTTTGCCAACGGCGAGTGGCACACCGTCGTGGGCTGGTCGCTGGACGACTGCACACCCACCGCAGACTGTCCTTGGGAGGTAGAAGAGGCATGAAGATTAAGTCTACTGTTTTGCACGTTCTGGCCGTCGCCTGCATGGGCGTGGGCCTGCTGTACGGCATGGGCATTGAGGGCGGTGCCCAGCTGGGGCAGCCCGTCTCGGACGGCGAGTTTATCACCGCCCTGGTGCTGGTGCTGGCAGCTGTCTTTTTCATGCGCCTGGGCTTTGCGGCGCAGGACGCCGAGGAAAAAGCCGGCAAGAAGGTCCACAAGGAGCCCCAGAACACCGTCAAGGGCAAGCGGAAGGTGGGGTAACCCCCATGCCTGACCTTGTCAACAATGCCTTTTGGTATACGGTCTGGGACGCCAAAACCGGCGACCTGCTGGCCAGCGGCACGGCCGCCATGTGTGCCCGGCGGCTGGGCTACGCCAGCGCAAATTCTTTTGCCGCTTCCGTCTGCCACTGGCTCAAGGACGGCAGGCAGCACGTCAAGTACATCTGCCAGCGGGAGCTCATCCCGCGCAGCGAGGTGGACAGCCTGCCCCGCAAACCAAAAAGGCCCGCCCGTGTTCGCAGCACGGACGAGCCCAAGGGTGATGGAATTTGCAAGCCCCATCACCCCGAAGAATAACACACTTTGGAGGTTTTTACAAGCATGAAAGGTATTCTGATCGAACCGGGCCGCGACCCGGAACCGACAAATCTGCCGGACACCCTCTCCGCTATGGAGGCCCGGCTGGGCGGCATGGTGGAGCACTATATTTTCCCGCGCACCCCGGCGGTGCTGTTCTTCCGCACGGCAGGTCAGCCGGTCAACCGTGTGGTGCGCGGCCAGCCCCTGTGCGGCCCCATCTTCTGTTACGGCTGGCGTGGCGGCGACATCAAGCCGCTGTCCGGTGCCCTGCTCGCCGAGCTGCTGGACCGCCTGAAGGAAACGGAGGTGCGGGTATGAGCGATTTTATCATCGTGCAGAACTGCAACGATGTCTATTGCGCCTACTATCGCAAACACTTCTGGCGCTGGGACACGGTCACGCAGTCCTGGCAGGAGAGCCGCATTGTGAGCCAGTCCTTTGAAAACGCCAAGGAGAGGAACCCAAAGCTGACGCCAGAGGAGTTCCTGAGCGACCGAAAATTCACCCAGTTGGAAGAGTACGAGATCGACAGCACCCTGCTGGACGCCCTCAAGGACGCCAAGCCCTGCAAGGCGGCTCCGATCGAGCCGGTGGAGGAAGCACCGGTTCCTTCCAATGCAATGGATGTTGCCGCACAGTGCGGCAACGCTCCTGCTACCCCCACCTTTGACTTCTCCGCTCTGGGCGACCTGTCCGGGCAGGCTGCAGAGGCCGACCAGCAATTTGATCTGCACTACGGCACCGCACAGGATGAGTACCTCATCTCCTGCATCTATCTGGCCCGGGTGCACGCCCTGACGGCCAAGGCTGGCCGCTACGGCGGCGGTACATGGACAAAGTGGTACGAGAGCAAGGGTCTGAGCGAGGGCAGCGCCCGCTCAATGGTCAAAAATGGCGATGCTTTTAAATTCGCAACTGTTGCGGAATTAAAATGCCTGCCGGAGCTGACCCGCAAGGACCTGAACCTGATTGCCCGCTCTGGCTGCGCCGAACAGCTCACCGCAGCCGCCGGGGACAGCCAGCGGGTGCAGGAGCTGCTGGCCCAGATCAAGGCCAAGGATGACGCCATTGCCGCCGAAAAGGAGCGTGCCGATGCCGCCGAGGCCCGGGAGGAAGAGGCCTGGAAGCTGCAGAGCAAGGCCGAAACCAAGGCCAAAGATGCCGAAACCGAGCTGGAAGCCGTGACGGCAGACCTGAACGGCCTGTACGACCGGGCAGCGCAGGCGGAAGCCAGGAACACTGCCCTGCTGGATGAGCGTGCCGAGTACGTCCAGCGCATCAAGGAGCTGGAGAGCCGGCCCATTGAGGTGATGCACGACCCGGAGGAGACCGACCGGCTGGCCCATCAATATGCCTATGGCATTGCGGCGGACATGACCGAGGAGCTGCGCACCAAAAACAACCAGCAGTCACAGACCATTGACGCCCTGCAGAAGGAGCTGGCAGAGGCCCGCAGCACCAACGGCTATGACCCGCAGTCGGATCTGGAGACGGTCTGCGCCTGCATCGGCGGCATGGAACAGCTCTGGGGCACGGCCCTGCCCGCTTACGAGCGCTTGACCGGCAAGGACCTGCGCACCGCCACGGATACCCTGCAGGACGTGATCGGCCGGCTTTACGGCGACATGGCCCGCACTGCGGAAGATGGGGAGGACTGACCATGAACCCGATGTATGATCTTGCCCTGGATGGCTACGGCCCGCCGCTGGAGCCGCCGGACGACTACTATTTTGCCGACAGAGAGGAGCCTGCAGAAGATGACGAATGAACTGACCGTCCGGGTGGAGCACCCGGAGCTGCCCGCGATCCGGTGGAATGAATCCGAGGTGCAGCAGAATCTGACCGAGATGCTGGCTGCCTACACCGGACGTGTCTACACCCCGGAGACCATCAAGGATGCCAAGGCCGACCGCGCCGCCGTGAACAAGCTGGATAAGCAGTTGGCCGACGCCGCCCGGGGTACCAAGACCTTTTACATGAAGCCGCTGGAAGAGTTTTTACAGCACACCAAGCAGATGCAGGCCCAGTGCAAGCAGGTTTCCGGTGCCATTGACCAGCAGGTCAAGGCCGTGGAAGAAGCCGAGCGGCAGGACAAGGCTGACGCCCTGCAGGCCGTTTACACGGATTGTATTGGCGAGCTGCGGGAGCTGATCCCCTTTGACCGCCTGCTGGTGCCCCAGTGGCTCAACAAGAGCTACGACCTTGCAAAGGCAAGCCGGGAGCTGCGCAAGAGCGTGGAGATCCGGCGGGAAGAACTGAAGATCATCCGGGGCACCTGCGGCGAGGATGCCGAGAACTGCGTGCTGGAGTATCTGCGGGAGCTGAGCCTGAACAGCGCCCTGGCCGAGCACACCCGCCGCCAGAGTGCCCGGGAAGCCCGACAGCGTGCCGAGGCCGAACGGCTGGCCGCAGAGCGTGCCCGGGCCGCTGCCCCGGTCATCCTTCCGCCCAGCGAGGAAGAGCGCCAGATCAAAGCAGAAGCCGCCGCAGAGGCCCAGAGCAACGCCTTTATCACGGCGTCTGGCCGGCTGGACTGCGAGGTGCTGCAGCACTTTGCCGAGCCCGTAGCGGCCCCGCAGCCCGCCCGCAGGCGGTATTCCTTCTGGGTGGAGTTCACCCCAGAGGACATTGCATGGTTCAAGCAGGGGGCTGCAGAGCGCGGCTTCCGTTATGGTCCCGTAAAATAATTTTGGAGGTATTTACTTATGGCATTCTCTCGTCCCGGCGCACCCGCGCCCGCCGCATCCGGTTCCGCTGCCAACGCCCAGGCGCTGGCCAACCGATCCATCCAGAACGCTGTCCGTGCCGGCAGCACGGCCCTGCAGGCCGCTTCCCCGTCCGTGCCGGTGGAGATCACCGCGGCGGACGGCCAGCACATGGTGGTGAGCTTTGCCGACGTGCGCAACTTCATCTGCCCCAAGGCCACCGACGCCGAGTGCAAGATCTTCCTGGAGACCTGCAAGCAATACAAGCTGAACCCCTTTACCAAAGAGGCCTACCTAATCCACTACGACAACAAGAACGAGGACACCGCCAGCACCATCGTGCTGGGCAAGAACTGCTACATGCAGATGGCCGAACGCAACCCCAACTTTGACGGCTTTGAAGCCGGCGTGATCGTCCTGACAGCTGACGGCCAGCTGCTGAACCGTGAGGGCTCCATTGTCTACGACGGGGAAGCCGGCGGCGAGGTCCTTCTCGGCGGCTGGGCCAAGGTCTACCGCAAGGATCGCACCCGCGCCAGCTATGAGGAGGTCAAGCTGAGCGAGTACAACACCGGCAAATCCCTCTGGGCCGCCAAGCTCGCCACCATGATCCGCAAGGTAGCTCTGGTGCACGCCCTGCGGGAGGCATTCCCGTCCACATTTGGTTCCCTGTACGATGAGAGCGAGGTGCGGGTAGACGCCGAATCCACGGCCCGGGAGGTGGAACCGGAAGAGCTGCCGGTGCTGGACCCCTATGCCGGCACCAAACGCCCCCGCAAGACTGCCGGCACGCTGATCCCGGCCCCGGAGGAGCCTGCGGAGGACAGCGCCGCAGAGGATCCCTTTGCAGGCGGTGACCCGGTATGATCATCCAGACCAAGACCGGCGTGCAGATCACCGGCGAGATCCGCAGCGACCCGGAAGTCCGCTCCGCCGGGCAGAAAGAGGTGCTGAAGTTTGACCTGAAGGCCAGCAGCACCAAGGGCCCCGACGGCAAATGGCAGAGCTTTTTTGTGGGAGTGAATGCCTGGCACGGCATTGCCGAGCGGGATGGCATGTACCAGAAGGGCGACGTGGTCACCGTGACCGCCCGGGAGCTGAAAAGCCGGGAGTACAACGGCAAGACCTACCACAACGTGGATGCGGACAGCATCGTGCCGGATGACCTGGTGCTCCTGCGCTGGATGCAGCAGATGATCGACATGATGGCGCAGCCAGCACCCCCGCCGGAGCTGGCCCCCACCGACGAGGCAACGCCCTTTGACCCGCCGCCGGCATCCGAGCCCACGCCGGTGCAGACCAGCCTGACCGGCGGCCAGATGTACACAGGGGAAGCCCTCTCCGACTACGCGCCACGGCCCAAGCAGGAAGCTGCCTCGCCCGCCGGGGAGGACGCCCTCATTGATGACGATGCGGATGACCTGCCCTTCTGACCGCAAACGCTGTGCTATCTGGCGATACGGGCACTCTGCTGTAAGAAAGGAGGTCAGGCTGTGGGCATTGACCCCTCACGCGGCTTTGTGGCCTTTCCCCGTGGCCTGATCGACTGGGAATGGTACTTGGAGCCCAACACCGCCCGGCTGTTTTTCCACCTGCTGCTCACCTCTAACTGGCAGGAAAAGCAGTGGCAGGGCATCACGATCCACCCTGGAGAGCTGGTCACAAGCCAATCCCAGCTGGCAAAGCAGCTGGGCCTGTCCGTCATGCAAGTGCGAACCGCACTGGAGCATCTCAAATCCACAGGTTACATAACAGTCAAAACAGGGGCGAAATACAGCCTTATCACGTTAAATAATTACGATTTGATTGAGAAAGGTAACAGGCGGATAACAGGCAAGCAACAGGCTGATAACAACAACTTAAACATTAAAACCATTAAAAACATTAAAGAGTCGTCGTCTGCGCACGCGCGCGAGACGCCTGAGACGAGGACGACGACCCACCAGATCGTGAATGAATTTGAATCCTGCATCTGTAAGCTGAGCGCCAGCGGGAAGGCAGAGCTGAACGGCTATGCGGAACGCCTGGGGCCGGAGCTGGTGCAGGAGATCCTGTCCAAGTGCATTGACCTGGGGGCCCGCAGCTGGGCCTATGTGCGCAGGGCGCTGGCGGAAGCCGAGGCTCAGGGCTGCAAGTCGGTGGAGGAATACCGCCTGACCAACCCCATCGGGGCCGGGCGGAATATGCGGGTGGACCGGATAAGGCCAAGCGGGAACGACATCCTGGCCAACGCGACCCGCCGCAGGCCGCTGATCAAACCGGAGGCGGCTGCGGATGACCTGGAGCAGAACCTGCGGCGTCTGAAGAAAAAAGAAGCTGCAAAGGAGGGCGCGCCCGATGTACCGGAACCCTGAATACTACCAGGACCCCACCGCAGGCGCGGCCCTCCGGCAGCTGCGTAGAAAGGAGAAACGTTTGAACACCGGAAAACAATTTGAAGCGGACTGGAAAAAGTCCATCCCGCCGGACGCCTGGTGCTACCGCCTGAAGGACAGCGCGGCCACCTATTACGGTGGCAACGAGAACCTGAGCTTCTCCGTGGACAACATCTGTGACTTTGAGGTCTACCGCTATCCGCTGCACCATTACTTCGAGCTCAAGACCATCGAGACACCCAGCATCCCGCTGGAAAAGATCTTCGGCAAGTTCGACCGGGATAAGCAGCGGTATCACAAGCTCAAGCACATCACCGACATGGCCGCTGCGGCGTCCTACAAGGGCCAAACGGCCCATGTGGTGATCAACTACCGGGGCAGGGTCAACCGCACCTTTGCGGTGCCTGCCAGCGCTGTGCTGGAGTACATGCAAACCCAGACCCGCAAGAGCATCCCATGGCAGTGGGCCGCCCTCAACGGTATCGAGGTGGCACAGCACCAGCTGCGGGTCCACTGGAGGTATGACGTGGACGGGTTGCTGAAGCAGCTAGAAGGAGGAAACATATGACAATTGGAACCGCAATGCTTGGAGCCTTTCTGCTGCTCTGTTTTACCGGGATGTGCGTAGCCGCCATTTACGGTCTGGTATATCTTCTGGTTGACCATCCTGTCATCTTGTTTTCCATAGCGGCCGCAATCGTTTTTGCGGGTTACACAGCTATTTTTTACGTTGGAGGGAACGCAGCATGATCCAGACCTGGACACCTGAGAGTGACACCCCGAAGCCGGGGGAAGCCGCCGGGGTGCAGACCATCCGGGCGTGGTTCGAGCGCCTGCCGAAGATGCGGGCGCAGATCCGGCAGCAGCAGGAGCACATTGCAAGCCTGCGCAGTGCTGCCACCACGACCACGTCCAGCACCTCCAGCGCACCCGGACACTCCGGCACCAGCGACAAGGTGGGCACCAACAGCGATTCGGCCATGGATGCAGAATCCAGTCTGGCCGAGCTGAAATGCCAGTATGCCGAGATGCAGAAAGATGCCATTGAAGTGGCCTACATGCTCCACGCTGATCCGGCGTCTGTGAAGCGCAGCAAGTGCATTGTGATGTTTTATGTTGAGGGGCACAAACAGAAAGACATTGCCCCGGAAGTGGGCTATTCAAGCCCTGGTAAAGTTTCACAGGCAATTTCTGAGGGGCTGCACCAGCTCGCCGAACTTGTGAGCGAACTGAATCTTAGTTGATTTTGTTCAATTTCTCCAAATCAGCCGCCGCTGCTTTGTAATACCGTCGGTATTTACAGGGTAACAACAAAAGGTTTATTCTAGTACCATCGGCAAAGCCGGAAAGGCAAACCGATGTACGCAGTCTCCGCACCGTGTCCCCGCTGCTTGACCACGCGGCGCGCGGGCTGCTTCTATGTGAGGCATCAAAGCTGATCAGGTGGCGAACCTGTACGGTGCAAGTCCGTGGTCTCACACCGACATGCCGCCGACCCCGTAGGCGGTCAACCCCTGGCGCATGGGCCGACATCTCCCACCTTTGGCTTGCGTGTAGAGTGGCAGCGCCTCCTTAGCTGTCCTCGCAACCTCCGCACGCGTGACGGAGGCCATGGAATCCGCAGGCGGGTTTGATAGGCTTTCCCGCCGGATGTGCGCCAGTAACCCTGCACGGAAACGTGCGGGGATTTTTTATGCAAATCAATCAGGAGAACCATATGCCGAAAAGTAAGACCTATGAGGAATTCGTGGAAAAATTCAAGCCCAAAAAGACCACGGACGACTGCTATACACCGCCCAGCGTGTATGCGGTGATCCGGGACTGGGCCTGCAACGAATACGGCATTGACCCTGCTAAAATTGTGCGCCCCTTCTATCCGGGCGGTGACTATGAGCACTACGACTACCCGGAGGGCGCTGTGGTGCTGGATAACCCGCCGTTTTCTATCCTTGCAAAAATCTGTGCATTTTACATTGACCGCGGCATTTCGTTCTTCCTGTTCGCTCCGAGCCTGACCTGCTTTTCCAGCCGGTCGGTTTTTAAGCGCATGAATCACATTGTCTGCGGCTGTAATATCGAGTATGAGAACGGCGCAATCGTCCGGACGAGTTTTGTGACCAGCTACGGCGGCGACATTGTGGCACAAACTGAACCCCGCTTGACCAAACTGGTGAACGATGAGGTGGAGCGCCTACGCAAGTCCAAAACGGTTTCGCTGCCCAAGTACATTTACAACGACCATGTTATCACTGCGGCGACCATGCAGAGATATAGCCACTATGGTGTTGATCTGCAGATTCGCCACAATGAATGCCAGCAGATCGGAGCCCTGGATGCTCAGAAGCAAACCGGTAAAGCCATTTTCGGTTCTGGCCTGCTGCTGAGCGATGACGCCGCCCGCCGCCACGCAGCCGCAGAGAGGGCAGCCGCAGAGAGGGCAGCCGCCACGGAATGGCAGTTATCTGACCGAGAGCGTGCCATTGTGGACAGCCTGAACAATTAACCTTTGCACGGTGCAAACCAACACCGTGCTTTTATGCAGCCGTAGCTCAGACCGGCCAGAGCACCGGAGTTCTAATCCGGAGGGACGGAGGTTCGATGCCTCCCGGCTGCACCGTTGTGCGCCCTATGAGGGGGCCCGCACGATAGCCGGGCATCTGGCGGCGAAAGTTCCAGATGCAGCAGCACCCACCCGTTTGTCCGACAGGCTGAATGCAAACCAGGGCGCTGCTTATTTTTTTGATACTTTCTGCCGTTCGGGGCTCCGAGCGGTTTTTCTTTTGCACGAGGAAGGTGGTGGCGGTGGCCTACAAGAAAAAGAAAACGGTGGGCGCACCGCCGAAGTACAAGACGGCTGCCGAGATGCAGGAGAAGATCGACACCTACTTTGCAGACTGTGAGGGTAAACTGCTGCAGGATGAGAACGGCCCGGTGCTGGACAAGTACGGCAACGAAATCTATCTGCACCAAAGGCCGCCAACTGTTACCGGTCTGGCCCTTGCGTTGGGCTTCACATCCAGACAGGCTTTGCTGCGATACGAGGGCAAAAAAGAATTCGTTGACACGATAACGCGCGCGAAGGCACGCTGTGAGCAGTATGCCGAAGAGCGGCTTTATGACCGGGACGGCACGCACGGCGCACAGTTCAGCCTGCGGGCAAATTTTGGCTGGAACGATAAGCCAAAAGAGCAGCCCGCTGCCTTGGAGGAAGAAACACCCGTGGACGATCTGAGCAAGGCACTATTTGAGTTGAGCGAGGGCAAGCATGGCACTGGGTGAGAAGCAACTGCAGATCCTGCAGTTCCGGCTTTCGGATTACAGCTACCTGATCTGTGACGGTGCTGTGCGTTCCGGCAAGACCTCCCTCATGATGGTGGGCTTCGTGGACGATGCCATGACCCGGTTCAATGGCCAGCGCTTTGGCATCTGCGGAAAGACCGTGGACAGCGCCACCAAGAACATCGTGCAGCCTTACATGGCCATGCAGTACGCCCAGAAAAGCTACCGCATCAAGTGGAGCCGCACCGACAAGACCATGACGGTCTCCAAGGGCGGCGTCACCAATGTGTTTGAAGTGTTCGGGGGCAAGGACGAGAGCAGCTACGCTCTGATCCAGGGCCGCACGCTGGCGGGCTGCCTCATTGACGAGGTAGTGCTGCAGCCCCGCTCGTTCGTAGACCAGGCCATGATTCGCTGCTCCGTCACTGGGTCAAAGGTCTGGTTTTCCTGCAACCCGGCAGCGCCGTCCCACTGGTTCTATACCGACTGGATCAAAAAGGCAGACAAGGGCGAGATCAACGCCCAGCACATCCATTTTGTGCTACGGGACAACCCGGGACTGTCTGAGGAGACCATCCATCGCTATGAGCAGTCCTTTACCGGCGTGTTTTATGACCGGTATGTGCTGGGGCGCTGGGTAGCCGCTGAGGGTATCATCTACCGCCCGTTTGCGGACAGCATCGCCGCCGGGGACATGCGTTTCCTCTGGCCCGCAGACAAGCCCTGCAAGCCGTGGCGGGTGCACATCGGGGTGGACTTCGGCGGCAACGGTTCACAGCACGCCTTTGTGGCAACGGGCATTTTGCCGTACTATTCCGGCGTCGTGGGGCTGGCATCCCAGCGGGTGGACCCCCGCAACCAGGATGCCGACTACCTGGCCAACCAATTGCTCACCTTCTGCCTGGCCGTGTTCGCACGGTACGGCGAGATCCATTACATGTTCTGTGACAGCGCCGAGCAGACGCTGATCAACCACATCCGCACCCGGCTGCGGGCCTCTAAACTGTACTGGCTGGCCGACCGGGTGAATAACTCCGCAAAAATTCAGATTATCGACCGCATCCGCCTGACGTCCATTCTCATGGGCGGCGGGCGCTTTTGGTATATGCCGGAGGCCGCCACCCTGCGGGACGCCCTTGCAAGCGCCCTGTGGAGCCAGAAGCGCCCCGGCGTGGACGAGCGTCTGGACGACGGCACCACCGACATTGACACACTGGATGCGTTTGAATACACCATTGAACGCGACTACAGGAGACTGACTGCAAGATGAACGTCATTGCTTTTATCGAATACCTGAACAAAACGAAGAATCTGCAGCTGGATCCGTCCTACTACAGCAGCATTGAAACGTGGCGGCAGTGGTGGCAGGGCAACGTGCCCGGCGTGCACAATATCCGCATCCGGCGGGAGGACGGCGACCACACCCGCCGCCGGGCATCCCTGCGGATGCCAAAGCACGTTTGTGAGGACTGGGCCAACCTGCTGCTGAACGATCAGACCACCTTCCAGATCGGGGACGCGGCCACTGCTGCCTATCTGCTGGGCAGCGACGAGCAGCAGACCGGCGGGCTTCTGCGGCAGCTGCATTTCTGGCCCAACGCCAACCAACTGGTGGAAAAGGCCTACTGGTCCGGCACCGGCGCGTTCGTGCTGAGCGTGGAGGGCGTCCGGGGCAAAAACGGTACGCTGGAAGCAGACCCGGATGCCCGCATCCGGCTGGACTACGACCCTGCGTCCTGCATCCTCCCGCTGCGGGTGGAGCGGGGCGTGGTCACCGAAGCGGCGTTTATCTCCGAGTGCCTTATGGACGGCAAGCCCTGCGCCTACCTGCAGACCCACACGGTCAGCGGCACGCAGCGCACCGTCCGCAACGAGTGGTTTGCCATTTCCGAGGGACCGGACGGCGCGCCGGTGTTCACCCCGCGCAAGGCCCCGCCGGGCATGGTGGAGAGCCTGACCGTGGACGGCTCCCCGGCATGGTTTGCCCTGTTCAGCCCGGCGGCGCTCAAGAACATTGACACCGGCATGGGGCTGGGCATGAGCGTCTTTGCCGAGGCACTGGACGCCGCCCAGGGCGTTGACCTGGCCTTTGACAACTACCGGCAGGATTTGTACCTCGGTGGAAAGAAGATTTTCTACGACCGCAGCCTGTGCAAGGTGGTCATCGGCGATGACGGCAAGCCCCGGTACATCCCGCCCGATGACCTGAGCACCCAGCAGTTCTTCTCCCTGCCCGGTCGCGAGGGCAGTCTGGATCAGTCCCCGGAGTGGCACGAGTACAACCCCGACCTGCGCACCGAGCAGAATCACCAGGCGGTGCAGGACATGCTGAACCTGATGAGCTTCAAGTGCGGGCTTGGCTGCCACCGCTACAGCTTCGAGAACGGCACCGTGGCCACCGCAACCGAGTACACCGGCAGCCGTCAGGATCTTGTGCAGAACGCCAACAAGAACCAGATCCCCATTGAGAACGCGCTGATCGGCATCCTGCGGGCCATCCTGTGGGCGGCAAAAAATCTGCTGGGCGCGGACGTGGACCCGGACACCAGCATTTCCGTCAACTGGGATGACAGCTATATCATCAGCCAGCAGGAACGCACCGCCCAGCTGCGTGAGGATGCACTGGCTGGCCTTGTGCCCCGCTGCAGATACCTCGCCGCCCGCTATGGCCTGAGCGAGGACGAAGCCCACCAGTGGACCGAGGAAGCCAAAGCCGACAGCCAGACGGACGAAGCCCTCACCTTTGGCGGGGGTGCCTGATGCTGCCGCCGTCTACCCTCGACCGCATGCCGGACGCCTTTGTGGAGCTCTGGCAGGGCGTCGAGGACGAGATCCTGAAGGACGTTGCCCGGCGGATATCCAAGACCGGCACCATCACCGAGACGGCCAACTGGCAGCTGTGGCGCTACCAGCAGACCGAAGCCCTGCGCAATGACGTGGTCAAGCTGCTGGCAAAGTACAGCGGCAAGAGTGATGCAGCCATCCGGCAGTTGCTTTTGCAGGCGGCCACCGAAGCCATGGAGCGGGAGGACGCCATCTATTACCACTATGGGCTGGAGCCGACGCCCTTTGAAGAGAGCCCCGCACTGAACAATCTGCTGGACGCCGGAGCACGCCAGACGGCGGGCACCTGGAAGAACCTGACCGCCACCACGGCCAACACCGTGACAGGCCAGTTTGAACGAACCCTGGACGCCGCATGGGCCAAGGTGAGCACCGGTGCCTTCGACTACAAAACCGCCGTCAAACAGGCCGTGGACAGCCTTGCAGACGGCATGAAGTTCGTCACCTACCCGACCGGCCATCAGGACAGCATCGAGGTGGCCGCACGGCGTGCCATCCTCACCGGTGTCAACCAGACCGCAGGCAAGCTGCAGGTGGCCCGCGCCGACGAGATGGGCGTGGAGTTCTTCGAGACCACCGCCCACGGCGGGGCGCGTCCTTCTCACGCCGAGTGGCAGGGCAGGCAGTTCCACCGGGGCGGTGCGGTGGACTACATGGGCAAGTACTACCCGGACTTCGAGGCTGCCACCGGCTACGGCACCGGCGCAGGGCTTTGCGGCTGGAACTGCCGCCACACCTTTTTTGCGGTGTTCCCGGAGCTTGGCGACCCGCCCCAATGGACACAGGAGCAGCTGCGGGAGCTGAACGCCCGGAACATCGAGTGGAACGGCAAAAAATACACCGCCTATGAGATATCCCAGATGCAGCGTGCCCGGGAGCGGAACGTCCGCCGCTGGAAAAAGCGGTATCTGGCCGAGGACGCCGCCGGGCTGGACCCCACCGACGCCGCTGTGCGGCTGCGAGCCGCCCGGCAGAGCCTTGCAGAGTTCACGCAGGCCACGGGTGGCAGAGTGGACAGTGCCCGCATCAGCGTGCCGAAGTTTGGCCGGAGCGAGGGCAGCAGGGCAAGCGCAAAATCTCAGGCGCATCACACCGACTGGCTCAAGTCTATCAATGCGCAGAGCACCAGCCTGAATACCGTTGCAAAATATTATGATGCACGGTATAATAATACCGAAGAATATCGGTTGCTGATGCAATATGCCAACAGCGTAAAAAGTGGCTGGCTTTCGCCGCTTGCAGGTTTTGACCTGTACAAGAGTACGCACGAGCGCATCCAGACCGAGCTTGTGGGCAAGACTACTGCGGATGGTACTGTTATTACCGGACATACCGCCCATTTCATGGAGCGTATGTTCGGCACATTGGTCGACCCCGATAAGTTAAAATATGACCTTAAAATCATCCGGCGAAGCGGTGTTGGCTATGAAGCCATGCGTGATACCGTTTTGAATCCTGAGCGCATCAACCCTGTAAAAACGGATTCAAGAGGAAAGCGAAGCGTGCGCCTTATTGGCAAAGCGATCGTCACGATAAACCCAGACACGGGACAGCTGATTCAGCTGAATCCAAGGAGTGAGCAGAAATGACCTTTTGTTTTGAAGATTTAGATCCTGATTCCAAGGAGTTTTTGAAGAAGCATGTTCCCAGCGCTGTAAACTGCAGGAGTCTGGACGAGCTTCTTTTGGAGCTTGATGATTTCATCACATCGACCTTTGACGAGAATGACGAGCCGACAGCTCTTTCTCGTGAGGGCGAAGCAGTGTACGACAGAATCTACTGTTGCACGCCGTAATTCATAATATCAACTGAACCACGATGCACACGCACCGTGGTTTTCTTTTGCCCATTTTTACAGAAAGGAACGAACCATGAAAAAGATTCTTCTCGCCCTTGCGCTGGCCGCATCCATTCTGCTGTGCGGCTGTTCCAGCGAAGCCGAAAAGGCCAACTACAACATTTCCAAACAGGCAGATTACTTCGAGAGTGAGCGCAAGATCACCGTCTACAACGCCCGCACCGATAAGGTCATTATGGAAGCCGAGGGCTACATGTCCATCTCCAACAACTCAAACAATGAGCTGGTCTGCACGGTGAAAGTCGGCCCGGATTCCTACCGCAAGAACTACATCTACCTGAACGACTACACCATGTATGTGGTAGAGGACATCACCGGCACCCATACCGACCCCTACCACTACAAGCTCTATTTCCACACTGACATCCTGCCCAGTGTGGAGGTGAAGCCGTAAAAGTCATTCACAGAAATCCCCCATTTTAACCACTATGTGCCCAGAAAAAGGCTTCATAGTGGTTTTTTCATGCCGTTTTAGCTCATGTTGGAAGAGCGCCGGTCTCCAAAACCGGAAGCGGCAGGTTCGAGCCCTGCAAACGGTGCCATGCGGCGGGCGGCGCGTACCCCGCCCAAGACCGGATAACTGACAGCGAACAGTGTAAAAAACTGTGGTCACACAACCTGAAAGGAGTTTCCACCATGAAACGTGAAGATGTGAAGAACAAGATCCCCGGCATCACCGACGAGCAGCTGAACTGGCTCATGCAGGAGAACGGCGCGGACATCAACCGGGAGAAGTCCGCCGCCACGGCCCTGCAGACCCAGCTGACCGCAGCACAGGCCCAGCTCAAGACTGCACAGGACGGCCTTGCCGCCTTTGACGGCAAGAAGAAGCCGGAGGAATACGAGGCCGAGCTGGCCAAGCTGCAGGCCGACCTGAAAGCACAGGCCGATGGCTTTGCCTTTGACAACGCCCTCGACACCGCCATCCTCGGCAAGAAAGGCCGCAGCGTCAAGGCTGTGCGTGCCCTGCTGGACGTGGACAGCCTGAAGGGCTCTGCCGACCGCTCTGCCGACATCGCCAAGGCGCTGGACGAAGCCGCCAAAGCAAACCCGTGGGCGTTCGGTGAGGACGCGGGGCAGACCAGCGCGGGCACCTACTCCACCGGTGCTGCCCACGGCGACCCCATGCACGGCGAGGACGACACCGACCCGGTGGAAGCTGCCTTTAAAACCCTGAATCCCACCATCAAACTGTAAGAAAGGATGATTCAACTATGCCTCATACCGCAAGAGAACGTTATTCTGAACTGGTGGACGCAAAGCTGCGCGCGACCATCGTCAAGCGCGTGGGCGTCATCTGCAACAACCGCTACGAGGGCACCCCCAAGGCGGGCGCTGTCAAGGTGCCTGTGCGCGACACCGAGGTAGCTGTGGCCGACTACGACAAGAAGACCGGCTCCACCATGACCCACGGCGACACCAGCTATTTGACCGTGACCATCGACAAGGACAAGGCTGTGAACGAGCTGATCGACGGCTTTGACGCCGAGAGCGTGCCCGGCAAACTGGTGGCCGACCGTCTGGACAGCGCCGGTTACTCGCTGGCTCTGCAGATGGAAAAGGACGCCTCTGAAGAGCTGACCACCGGCGGCACCGCGCTGGCCGACACCGCTGCCCTGACCAAGGCCACCGTTTACGAGAAGATCGTGGACGCCCGCACCCAGTTGTCCAACGCCTACGTCCCCACGGACGGCCGTTTCCTGCTGGTCTCTCCGGACGTTTACGCTCTGCTGCTCAAGAGCCCGGAGTTCATCAAGGCGTCTGACCTGGGCGACGCCGTGGTGCAGACCGGTGCCGTGGGCCGCGTGGCAGGCTTCAACGTGTTCGAGGACACCACCCTGGGCGACAAGGTGGACTTCGTGGCCGGTCACCCCAACTGGTTCGCCCGCGTCGAGGAGTGGACGGAGCCGGTGGCCGTGAATGACCTGAAGGGCAGCGGCAACTATATCGGTGCCTGCGCCGTGCAGGGCCGCAAGGTGTATGCCCACAAGGTGACCAAGGCCGCCGCTATCCTCGTCAAGAAGCACGCCTAAGGAAAGGAGCCGCCATGCTGTACTGTACTTATGACGAATACCAGGCGGCAGGCGGTGCGGTGCCGGAAGCGGCCTTCGGGGTGCTGTGCAGCCGGGCGTCCCGCCTGATCGACAGCGCCACCTTTGGCCGGGCAGAAGCCCACGCCGCCGAGTGCGAGGACTGCCGCCAGATGCTGGCGGACGCCTGCTGCCAGATCGTAGACCTGTTCGCTGCACAGGCCGCCGTGGGTGCGGCTCCGGGCGCTGCCAGCGTGTCCAACGACGGGTACAGTGTGAGCTTTACCGCAGGCACCAACCTGTCCGAGGCCGTGCGGCAGCAGGCTTACAGTGCCCTGTGCGCCGCGCTGGGCAGTGACCCGCATGATCTGCTGTACAGGGGGTGCTTCTAATGCAGGGCACTGTGACAGTGGTCAACCTCATCCACGACACCAAGACCGAGACCGACACGCCGGTGTGCTGGGTGTTTCCGGCCTGCAGCTGGCGGGAATGCCGCTCCACCTCTGGCAATGGCACCGCCAAAGACCCGGAGCGCACCACCCATGTGCGCATCCCGGCGGGGCTGTGCACGCAGGGCTATCTGCCCTATGCCCAGTGGGCGGCGCTGCCTGCCGCCGAAAAGCGCAGGCGCTGGACGCTGAAACGCGGCTGGAAGCTGGTGCAGGGCGCGGTGCGCACCCTGACCGCCGAAGAGTATGCCCACCTCGAAAAAACGCACCTGTGCTGCACCGTGTCGGCCATCTCGGACAACCGGGAGCCCCTGCTGCCGCACTGGCATGTGGAAGGGAGCTGAGACCATGAGCGCACCGGTCTTTGATTTTAAGATCACCTTCCGGCCCGGCCTGCAGGCCGACCTGGATGCAGGCTTTGCAAAAGTGCAGTATGCCTTTTCCCAGCATGTAGCCAAAACGGTTGACCCGTATGTGCCCTTTGACACCGGCATGCTGAAGAACAGCGTCAATCAGGCGTCGAAGTTCGACGAGGGCTTGCTAGTGTATAACACACCCTACGCCCGCAAGCAGTATTATCTGCATGAACAGGGCGCAGGCCTGCACGGCGACAACCGCCTGCGCGGCTCCTACTGGGGCCAGCGAGCCATTGCCGACCACAAGGACGAGCTGGTGAAGTTCGCCCACAACGCCGCAAAACAGTTCCTCGGAGGTGAAAAGTGAGCGAAGCACGACCCACCATTGCCGCGTTGCGGGCGTGGCTCAAGACCTGCCCGCTCATCGCGGAGGAGCAGGAGGCTACCGGCGCGGCCTTCCGTATCGCGGGGCTGGATGAGGACGCCACCGCCTTTTCCATTGAGGACAGCCCCGGTGACCCGGTGATCACCGAGTATTTCTCCGGCCGGGACATGGCAAAGAACTACCTCTTTTTGTCCCGCCGGGAGTACGGCGAGGCGGACGTGCTCACCGTGCAGAACAGCGGCTTTTTTGAGCAGCTCACCGACTGGGTGATGGCGCAAAACGACTGCCACCATCTCCCCGCGCTGGAAGCGCCCCGCCAGCCCCTCGGCGTGTCCGTCACCTCCACCGGCTACATCGTCACCAGCAGCGCGGGCAGCTGCCGGATGCAGATGCAACTGCGCCTGACCTACTATCAGCCCAAATGAAAGGAGTTTTGCTATGACCGTAGCAGAAGCCATTACCAAGTCCGGCATCACGCCCAGCGCGTCCTATACCGGCATTGAGACGGCAGATGACTTTGTCTTTGCCATCCAGACCGAGAGCGCCAAGCAGACCAAGGAATCCGCCTGGATCGTTTGCGCCGACCACGTCAAGGAGCACAGCGGTGCGCTGAACGCCTCAACCAACTCCGACACCTTCATCCGCACCGGCCCCACCGACACCAAGAGCGCCACCCAGCGCACCCTGTCGGTCAACGGCAACCGCTGCGTCGGCGATGCGTTCCAGGATTTCCTGCTCTCCCACAAGATCAAGTACGGCACCGGCAGCGATGTCGTTGTACCGTACATCTATTTCAGCCTGCGCACCGGCAAGGGCGAGAAGGGCACCTGCACCCTGATCGTGACCAGCGACGTGGGCGGCTCCGCCGGTTCTCCGGCCACCTTTGCCTGCGACGTCAAGGGCATTGGCATCCCGGACGAGTTCGACTATACCGCCGCCGCTGGCTGATTTCCCCCGCAGCTTTCCCCGTTCCGCCCGGAGCGGGGATTTTTTATGCCGTGAAACAGGTTTCTCCGGGGCAGCACCGGAGCACGGCCCAACGAAAGGAGCCAGAATATGGTTATTTGTGGACAGACATTTGATTTTTCGCCGCTGAACGCCAACGACATTGAGCGGCTGGAAACGGCCAACGAAAAGATGCAGCGTGCCGGAGAATCCGAGCTTGAGCAGTTCCGGCGCGGCGGGGTGCGCATCTGCGACCATATGCGTGCACAGGCGCGTCTCGTCATGAACTGCCTTGACGAGGTGCTGGGTGCCGGTGCGTCCGACCGTCTGGGCCTGGACGAGAACGACACCGCGCCCATTTACGACGCGATGAACGAGCTGTTTGCCGCCATGGACGCCGAACAGAAGCGCTACTCCGACCGCATCCCCAAGCCTCAGCAGCCCATGAACCGGGAGCAGCGCCGGGCGCAGAAGAAAGCACAGCAGCGCACCCAGACGGCGGGCCGCATCGTCAACAGCCAGCCTGTGAGCTTCCCGCAGCCCGCTGCCGCCCGGATGGTGGAACGGGTGGACAAGGCACGTCACGGGAACCCCGCAGACGCCGCGCTCAAGCTGGCAGACGCCCGTGTTGCCATGGACGCCCTGAAGGACGACCCGGAGGCCATGCAGCAGCTGGCCGACTACGCCCTGAAGATCGCAGCGGAGCGCCATGTCTGACCTGCTGACGGACGCCCTGCCCACCGTATGGCACGGCAGGCGCATTGACCCGGACTTCCGGCACATGGTGCGGCTGTCCGCTGCCTACAGCCACGGAGAGGTCGAGGCTGACCCGGTGGCCTTTGCCCTGCAGCTGTGCGGGCAGTTCTACACCGAGCGTTTTTCAGCTGCCGACCTTGAGCGCCTGTGGCAGGGTGTCATTGAGTTTTACCGCATGGGCGAGCAGGCTGCCACAGGCGTTTCCGGCACCGATGCCAGCCCGGACACCGGCCCGGTGTTTGACTACCGGTGCGACGCGCCCTACATCGTGGCAGCGTTCCAGCAGGCCTACGGCATCGACCTGACCCGCGAGAAGCTGCACTGGTTCCGGTTCCGGGCGCTGTTTGCCGCCCTGCCGGAAGATACCCTCATGGCCAAGATCATGGGCTGGCGCAGCGCCGACCTTGCCGATTACGAGGGCAGTATGCGGGAGCATTACGCCGCGCTGAAAGAGCGCTTTGCCCTGCCTGCATCTTTGAGAGGAGGTGCCGCCGTTGCCCAGACCGTTGCCGAACACGATGCGGCATTCCTGGCCCGCTTCCGGCACTGAGCGGGTGCCGGTGCCCTGCCCCTACTGCGGCAGGCCCCTGCCCGTGTGGGCGGTATGCACGGCCGCGGCATCCGGCGTGTGGGTCAAATGCAAAAACCCCTCCTGCAAACGGGAGGTAGAGATCAAACTGTAAAGCCTGTGCCCTTGTGCCCGCGCTCTGAATGAGAGGTGGACACATTGGCAGATTTCAGCATCACCGGTGAGGTAAGGCTCAACAGCGACCCGGCGGAAAAGAGCACCAGTAAATGGACGGTGGCCGCCGGTAACATGATCGCGGACTTTGCAAAAAAGGCCGCATCCGAACTGGGCAAGGTGGTTCAGAGCGGCGTGGACTACAACGCCAGCATGGAAAGCTACCTGACCAATTTCAAGGTCATGCTGGGCAACGAGGAACTGGCTGCCACCAAGCTGGCAGAGCTGCGCAAGATGGCGGCATCCACGCCCTTTGCCCTGTCCGACCTGACCGAGGGCACCCAGACACTTTTACAGTTCGGCATTGCCGCCGATGACACCACCGACGTGCTGAAACAGCTGGGCGACATCTCCCTTGGCAACGCGGACAAGCTGCAGACGCTGGTGCGCGCCTATGGCAAGATGTCCAGTGCCCACAAGGTCACGCTGGAAAACGTCAACATGATGATCGACGCGGGCTTTAATCCGCTGAACCAGATTTGCGACGCCACCGGCGAAAGCATGTCCGACCTGTACAAGCGCATCTCGGACGGCAAGGTGAGCTTCAGCGAGCTGCAGGCCGCCGTGGAAGCCGCCACCAGCGAGGGCGGGCAGTTTTACAACGGCATGCTGGAAGCCAGCCAGACCTTCAGCGGCCGCATGTCCACCCTGAAGGACAACGTGGCCGCCCTGACCGGTGAGCTGACCAGCGGCCTGTTCTCGGCGCTGGGTGACCTTGTAGTGAAGCTCAACGAGGTGGTAACGTCCTTCCTCGACAGCGACGAGAAGATGGCGCAGCTCAAGGACACCATCGGCATTGCCACGTCCGTGGTCGCTGCTGCGGGTGCGGCATTCCTGGCGTATAAGGGATATGTGGCTCTTGCCACAGCGGCCCAGGTGGCCCACACCGTTGCCACCACAGCAATGACCGCCGCCAATGCGGCAGCGGAAGCCGGAGCCACAGGGCTGGCACTGGCCCAGGCGGCCCTGAATGCGGTGATCTCGGCCAATCCGGTGGGCCTTTTCGTGGCAGCTCTGGCAGCCCTGGCAACGGGCCTTGTGACGGCTTATAAGACCAGCGAGACCTTCCGAAATGCGGTCAACTCCGCATTTGCGTCTGTGAAAAAGATCGCACAGAACGCCATCGGCACGGTGGTGGACTGGATCAACGAGCTGGTGGCAAGGATTCGAGGGGCCGCCGCTGCTCTGGCAAACCTGAAGAACGGCGTCGGTGCAGCAAAGGAAGCCTACAATACTGCCTATAGCAGCTCCATCGACGCTTACAACCGCTCCAAGCTGGACAAGGCCGCCCAGGAACGTGGAAAGCGCCATCAGGAGCGCATCCAGCAGGCTAAAGAGGAGGCCGCAGCGGCCAAGGCAGCAGCCGCCACTGTCACCAAGTCCGCCGGTTCCGCTGCCGCTGCCGTGAGCAGTTCCGGCAAAAAAGCGGCCTCCAGCGCAAAGCAGACCACCGCCGAAGTGGTCAAGTCCATCTCGGACAGCACGACCACCGTCGAAAACGGCGTGACCCGTACCGTGGAAACGGTCAACGAGACCCTGTCCAACGGCAAAAAGCAGCAAAAGCAGGTCATCACCGAGACGTCCCGCCAGATGGTGGAGGGCGTGCTGAAGGACATCAAGACCATCACCGAGGTGGACGAAAAGGGCAAAAAGACCGTCAAGCAGACCATGGAGACGGTGCGAGAGGTGGCAAAGACCGTCACGGCCACCACCTCCGGCGTCGTGGACGGCATCCAGACCAGCACCAAGACGGTGACTGAGACCCTGACCGACGGCACCGAGACCCAGAAAAAGGTCATCACCGAGACCTACGACGACGTGGTGGACGGTGCCCTCGTGACCGTGGAGCGGGTCAAGACCATTGCCGCCGACGGCACCGAAGAGGTGGCCGAGAACATCAAAGAGGCATCCATCAAGAGCTTCGACGACCTGTGGAAAGAGATCCAGGACCACGCCGACACCGGCCTGTTGGGTACCTTTGACGACCTCTACACCGCCGTCAAGAACAAGGACTGGAAGTCCATCGGCCTGTGGGCGGCAAACGCCATCTACGGCGGCCTGACCGCCGACCAGAAAAAGCAGGTCAACGACTTTGCCATCGGTCTGGTGGACAATCTCAACGAAGCCCTTGACAACGCCCAGACGGCCCTCGTGCAGAAGGGCATCGACATCGGTGCCCAGATCTGCAAGGGGCTGACCAGCGGATTTGATGAGGTCTGGACGCAGGCCAAGACCCTCGGCACCCAGCTCACCAGCATCTTTAAGGGGCTGAAAGCCCCCTTGAGCAGCGCTGCACTGGCCATCAGCCAGGGCCTGTCCGGCGGTCTGCTGTCCAGCTTCCCGGCCATCTACGCTGGCGTGGGCACCATGGTGGGCACCATCGGCGCAGCCTTTGAGGGCATGATGACGGCCATTGCCTCCGCCCTGAACGCAACGGTTTTCGGCATCCCCATGGGCGTGATCATAGCCGGTGCCGCCGTGGCGCTGGGTATCGCCATTGCGGCCATCTGCGCAAGCCTCGGTGCCTCCAGAAAGAGCAAGCCCAGCCCCGGCGGGGGCAGCACCTCCGGCGGGTCTGGTTCCGGCGGCATCAGCGGAGATATCGACATTTCCACCGGCACCGGCAGCCTGGAGGACGCCATCAACGCCAATACCAAGGCGCTGGAAAAGAGCACGCCCAGCACCGGCGGTGGCAGCGGTTCCGGCTGGTCTGGCTCCGGCTGGTCTGGCTCCGGCTGGTCTGGTTCCGGCGGGTCTGGCTCCGGCTGGTCTGGCTCCGGCTGGTCTGGTTCCGGCGGGTCTGGCTC
>ERZ1034701.117-NODE-117-length-33967-cov-10.619692_pt1 | contig 33967 bp, 40 predicted proteins | sample MGYA00520651_ERZ1034701 | MGnify/ENA primary metagenome ERZ1034701 (study PRJEB33766, sample SAMN09781713) | gut metagenome | biome: gut microbiome | host: Homo sapiens | place: Madagascar | study: EMG produced TPA metagenomics assembly of the PRJNA485056 data...
CGCTTGTATCGCAGACCAATTTTTCAGATTTTTAAGGGGTGTCATAATTCAAATTGAGAGGAGAAATGATGAGTGGTTAAAAATCCGTATTATCAGCAAAACAATGGGCTTTTACCCAGTGACCCACCAAACCACTTGGGAACAGTGGCAAGGGAAGTTTGGCGCAAAATCGTTCCGTTTTTAGAAAGCACAAACAAGGTTCAACGCATTGATACGTTTTTGGTTGAAACTTACTGCACGAATTATGAAATTTACAAACTTGCTTATGAAGACATTAAACAAAATGGTATTCAACAGGAAATGAAAAAGCCGATTCAAGCTCAAGGGTCTGGTGAGATTCTCGGTGAGCAGTCGCTTGGTTTTAGAAAGAATCCAGCAGTCGCTACCATGAAAGATGCCGTTGATACATTGAACCGAATTGGGGTTCAGTTAGGTTTAACTCCTAAAGGACGTCAAGAATTGATGGAAATTGCTGGCGAACAGTCAGACGAAGGCTCAATCAAAGATAAAATGAAAGAATTTTTTAAATAGAAAAGAGGTGAGGAAACATAGTTGAGATTGATTTAACAAAAACAAAGGATGTAATCGGTGCTTATCAAAGTATCGATTTTTCTTTTGTCCGCAAAAAATACACAGACGCTGGCACACAGTACTGTTTTGATGTTTTAGACGGCAAAATTGTGGCTGGTTACAATATCAAATTAGCTTGTTTCCGTCACCTTCGCGACCTTCAAAGACAAGGACAAGACGATTTCCCTTACGTCTATTCTGTTGACGCTTTTAATCGTTTTTTGAAGTTCTTGTCATTAGTGCCAAACGTGGACGACTTGAGCAAGAAGCTAGAGCCTATGGATTGGCAATTGTTTATCTTTAGCCAAATCTTCGCATGGTTCGACTTAGACGGTTTGCCACGCTACGTCAACATCATCTTATCAATGGCTCGGGCGCAAGGGAAGACAATGATAGCTGGTATTAGTCTTAATTATTCGTTTCTAATTGAAACAATCGGACTTAGTAACAAAGACTTTCTTGTTAGTTCGCTAAACTTTGAACAAACAATGAAGCTCTATGGCTATGTCAGCTCGATGATGGAACGAATTATTGAAAACGAGCCGTTTAAATCACTAGCAACAGAGATTGGCTTAAACTTGTATGCGCGAGAAATTAAAGCGTCCGTCGACAATAATAGCATTAAGACTATTTCTTTCGAATCTGGGAAGTTCGATGGTAAGCACTTCAAGATGGCAGTAGCGGACGAGGTCGGAGAGCTTAGGACAGATGAAGGAATTTCAAAAATCACATCTGGTCAGGTCAATACTGAAGGCTCTCGCTTCATTGAGATTTCAACGTCTTATCAAACACCTGACGTTCCGTTTCATAGAGAGCAAAAGAAACTCATTGAGATCATGGAACGTGATTTTGACCGTTCTGGTGATGATCAGCTTTGTTTGATTTGGTCGCAAGACAATCTGGAAGAAACATTCCAGCCAGAAACTTGGGCTAAAAGTAATCCGCTGTTGAATCATCCAGATTTAAAAAACAGTCTCATGAAAGGTTTGATTTCTGAGCGTGATAAAAACATGCTCATGGGGAAACTTGGGGACTTCCAAGTCAAAAACATGAATTGTTGGTTACTTGCTGATAGCAACAGCTTTCTTGATTTAAAAGATATCGAAAACGCGGTCATTCCTGAATTTGATATACGTGGTAAGCGTGTATATGTCGGGCTGGATGCGTCAATGTTTAGCGATAATACGGCGATTGGTTTTGTTTACCCGTATTTAGGCGAAGATGGTAGCCAAAAGTGGCACGTAGAGCAACACAGCTTCATTCCTTGGCAGCAAGCAGGTTCGCTTGAGGCTAAGATGGAGCAGGACGGTGTCAATTATCGAGACTTGGAAGCCAAGGGCTTTTGTACGATTACCAGCCATCCACAAGGCCTTATCAATCCAGAGGAGGTTTACCGCTGGTTTTGTGATTATGTTGAAGACAACGCACTTGACGTTGTCTTTTTTGGTTACGACGCGATGGGTGTGTCTAAGATTATTAAAGCGTTAGAGGCTAACACAAGCTTTCCTTTAATGCCAATTAGACAACGTACAAGCGAATTGAAAGACCCAACAAAATTCTTGCAAACGTTGTTTATTGAGGGCAATATTACACGAATTGATGACGAAATCATGCGAAAAGCACTGATAAATGCGGTTATCAAGGAGGATAACATTGGTATTCAAGTAGATAAAATGAAATCGACTTACAAAATTGACGTGGTAGATGCGCTTATTGATGCGTTCTATGACGGTATGTATGCGTTTGAAGATTATGCGATTACTAACAATCCAACATGGAAAGTAGAACATATGTCGCAAGAGGCTGTTTTGAATTGGTTGAAAAACCCAGAAAGTGGCATGTTAGACGATTATTAGAGGTGAAAATAACAATGATTTTAAAGTTTTTTAAGGCAATTTGGTCTGTTTTTGATGTGATTATGTTCGTTTTAGCGGCTATTTCTGCTAATTTAACAACATTTTACCAACAGCACGTTGCTTTTGGTATCAGTATGACAATTACATTCATTCTAGCTGGTTTAATCAGCGAATTAATTTCTGGGAAAGGAGAAAAATGATGGTATCAGCAATTTTAAATGCAGCACTAGTAATGATGGGCGTATTTGTGTTCTTAGTGTTTCTTGTTCTCAGTTTTTTCGCATTATTGCCTATTTTGGCTTTTATCTTTTGCGTAATCGCAGAACTTTATAAGTGGATTAAGTCAAAGCTTAATTAAGCAGTCGCTTTAGAAAGGAGGTGAGAATATTTGCCAATTTTTAATTTTATGAATCAGACGACCGAAAGCCCACCGGCTACACAATTCTTTAGTGATGATGATTATAACTTTCTGAAAACCAATTTAACGGGTAATGAATGGGTGTCAGCCAAATCAGCGTTAAAGAACTCTGATTTATTTTCTATTATTAACCAGCTTTCAAACGATTTAGCAACGGTTAAATTGACGGCTAATAAACGCATGCAGGGAATTATTGATAATCCAACGAATAATTCAAATCGCTTTGGTTTTTATCAATCAATTTTCGCTCAAATGCTTTTGGGTGGCGAAGCGTTCGCTTATCGCTGGCGCAACGTTAACGGGAAAGACGTCAAATGGGAATTCTTGAGACCGTCACAAGTCAGTATGAATCCTATCGATTATGAGAACGGACTTTATTACAACATCACATTTGATGACCCAAAAATCGGAGCTAAGATGAATGTTCCGCAAAATGATGTTCTGCATTTTCGTTTACTTTCTGTCGATGGTGGCAAAACAAGCGTTAGCCCGCTTATGGCGCTGACTAGAGAGCTGAACATTCAGAAAGCTAGTGATAATTTAACACTTAATTCGCTTAAGAACGCATTGAATGCTAACGGGATTTTGAAAATCAAGGGCGGCGGTTTGTTGGATTTTAAAACAAAACAATCACGCTCACGTCAAGCTATGAAACAGATGAATGGTGGTCCTTTGGTTTTGGACGACTTGGAAGACTTTCAACCGCTTGAAATCAAGTCGAATGTAGCTCAGCTGCTTAGTCAAGCTGATTGGACAACAGGTCAATTCGCTAAAGTTTACGGCATTCCTGAAAATGTCGTAGGTGGTAAAGGCGACCAGCAATCATCTTTGGATATGTCTATGAATGTCTATGCTAAAGCAGTCGCAAGATATTTAAGACCGTTTGTTAGCGAACTAAGCAATAAGTTAGGTTGTGATATTGAATCTGATTTATTCCCAGCAGTTGACCCTACAGGTTCAAATTACATTAAACGTGTAAGCGAATTAGTTAAAACTGGAGTAGTAGCTCAAAACCAAGGCTTGTACATGCTACAACAAGCAGAAATTTTACCTAAAGATTTGCCAATTGGCGAGAACATGAACAGCATTAAACAGCCATTGAAAGGAGGTGAGAAAAATGGGGAAGATTGATATTAAAGGCGACATCGTTAGTAATGAATATGGTGCTTTTTATGATTTTTGGGGAATGGATAGCGTCTATCCTAAGAAAGTTCAACAAGCATTAGAAGCTGACACTGACGAAGAAATCACTTTGGACGTTGCTTCTAATGGCGGTAGTGTGTTTGCAGCGAGTGAAATTTATACAATGCTAAAAGCTAGCGGAAAACACATCGTTGTTAACATTCAAGGCTTAGCGGCATCTGCGGCCTCTGTCATTTCAATGGCAGGCGACACAGTTCGTATTAGTCCAACGGCCCAACTGATGATTCATAAAGCATCAAATGATGCTTGTGGAAACGCAGACAGCATGCGTAAAAACGCTGATATTTTAGATAGCATTGATGCATCGATTGTTAATGCCTACATTTTGAAAACTGGCATGAAAGAATCTGATTTGATTCAGCTTATGTCAAACGAAACGTGGATGAATGCTCAAATGGCTGTTGATAAAGGTTTTGCTGATGAAATTATGTTCGTGGACGCAAACAAGCCACTTATCACTAATTCTTTGCATGTGCTACCAAGCCGTGAGGCACTTAATAAGTTTTACAACATGCAGTTTAAAGAAAAAAATACAGAAGCTAACAAAGCGCTCGAAGATGAAATTGAGAAACGAATCTTCAGCGCCAAAACAATTACTCAAACACAACCAAGTCAGCCTACAAACTCAGTACGAGAACGTAAGCTGGCTATTTTATTGGACAAAAAAGGAGAAAATTAATGGATATTAACACACTTAACAACCTTTGGGTCGAAGCAGGTCACAATGTTGAAGACCTTAACGAACAGATTAACAATGCTTTGAACAATGACGACTTTTCAGCAGAAGCTTTTGCTGATTTGAAAACAAAACGTGACAATGCTAAAGCGAAACGTGACGCTTTGAAAGAGCAATTGGTTGAAGCACAAGCGCAAACTGTCATTGAAACACCAAAAGCACCGCTTAACGATGAAGAATTGGAAATCAAAGACCAATTTGTTAACGACTTTAAAAATCTTATCCGTGGTAACTACACTCAAATCAAGAATATGGTTTCATCTGATGAAACAGATGGTGCTGGACATGCTGGTTTGACTATCCCAAAAGATATTCAAACAACAATTCACACTTTGGTACGTCAATTTGACTCATTGCAACAATACGTTAATGTGGAACAAGTTTCAACTACATCTGGTAGCCGTGTTTATGAAAAATGGTCTGATATTACAGCTCTTGCTGAAATTGATGAAGAAGGCGCTACAATTGGTGCTAATGATGACCCACAATTGACAACAATTAAATACCTCATCAAACGCTATGCCGGTATTTCTACTGTCACTAACTCACTTTTGAAAGACACTGCCGAAAACATCATCGCTTGGCTATCAAACTGGATTGCTAAGAAAGTCGTTGTTACTCGCAATGTCAAAATTATTGAAGCAATCGATACATTGCCAACTAAGCCAACACTTGCAAAATGGGATGACATCATTGACCTTGAAGCGAAAGTTGACCCAGCCATCAAACCAACTTCAATGTTCTTGACTAATACGTCTGGTTTCACAGCGCTTAAGAAAGTCAAAGATGCAATGGGCAACTACCTAATGCAACGTGATGTGAAATCACCTACAGGTTACGTAATTGATGGTTTTCCTGTTAAAGAAGTTGCTGACCGTTGGTTGCCAAACAAAGGTACAGCACGCCCACTATACTTCGGTGATTTGAAACAAGCAGTTACTTTGTTCGACCGTGAAAACATGTCGTTGCTTGCTACAAATATTGGTGCTGGTGCGTTTGAAACTGACACAACTAAAATTCGTGTCATTGACCGATTTGATGTTCGTACAGTTGATAGCGAAGCTTTTGTACCTGCATCATTTACAGCGATTGCAGACCAAACAGCTAACTTCGCAGCAACTACAGCAGGAGCTTAAGAGAGGTTGAGAAATGAGCGTTACCAAAAATGATGTGATGTTAGCACTAAACTTAGACGAGAGTGAAGACGTTGCGCTTATCCCAGCATACATCACAACAGCTGAAACATATGTCAAGAATGCTGTCGGTAACGCTGACGGCTTTTTTGAGCAAGAAAACGTTAAGCCACTCTATGACACAGCGGTACTTGCACTAGCAAGCTCATATTACACGTATCGTGTGGCTTTAACAGATACTATGACTTATCCTATCGATTTGACTTTGAACAGTGTTATAGGCCAATTGCGTGGCTTGTACGCTGTTTATTGCGAGGGGGATGTAAATGGCTAGAAAACAGTACAAACCAACCGATTTCAGAAACAAAGCTGAGTTTGGGACATACGAATCAGTACCCAATAAATTTACAGGTGTTAGCGTGCCTAAATTCGTACCAAAATTTACATTGCATTACAAGCCTCATACACGCACGCTCAATCAGCAATATTTGGCGATTTCAGCGGGTGAAAGTGAATCACGGATAATTGTCATAAGACATAATTCAAAAGTTATAGAAGGGCTGGCAGTGCGTTTAAACGGAGCTGTTTACAACGTTGATAAAATCAGCCCTGACGAAAACTTTGGATTAAACAGATATGACTTTGTTACGTTAAAAAAATCAGAAAAGGTAGGTAAGTAGCCATGGTGGGTTTGGATAAAGCTTTGGAAGAATGGTTGGAAACAGTTCAAAATGTTGGAAATTTATCGTTTGCGGAACAATCTAGGATAACTCAGGCAGGGGCAGAGGTTTTCAAGGAAGAGCTGGCTAAAGTCACGAAAGAAAAGCACTATTCCAAACACGAAGATCCAAAATATGGGCACATGGCAGATAGCTTGTCTATCCAGAAAACGGGCGTAGACGGGCAAAAAAACGGTAAATCAACCGTTGGTTGGGAGAACCGCTATCACGCTCAAAACGCTAGACGTTTGAACGATGGCACGAAGAAATATCAAGCAGACCACTTTGTTACAAAAGTGCAGAACGACAGTACTGTTCAAAAGAAAGTACTATTAGCTGAGAAAGCTGAATATGAAAAAATCATGCGAAAGAAAGGAACTAAGTGATGTTAGCAACATTAGAATTAAAGAATCTGATTGACGGTAAAGAATTCAGTGAAATAAGCGAAGTATATGTGAACAACCTACCGAAAGAGATTCAAGAAAATACTGATAAGACAATTATGTTGCTAAGAGAATCAGGCGCTTTTCTTGATATGTTTGGCAATGATAGCTTTTTCGGCAAAACGAATCAAATCGAAGTCCAGATTTTTTATAAATTAGACGTTGATTTTGATATTGACGCGTTCGAAACAAGATTGATGAAATTTCTTGTTTCAGAACATTACAGAATAACAGATGTTAGAGAGCACACACTAGACCCCGACACACTACAGATGACGGCGGTCTTTTATGCTGCTCACGAAAAAATTTTAAAAGGAGAATAATTACATGGCAATTGTCGGGTTAAAAATGGTTAAACTAGCGTTGGTTGACGCTAAAACACAACAGCTCATTAAAGGTGAGCAAGGTCTTTCTGCTGATGGTATTTTGGCGGTTGACAGCTCAATGCTTGGTACTAAAACAGCGAATATTTCAAACATGGAAGGTCAAGCGACTAAAGTACCAGGAAACAACGCAGTTCAAGATGTTATGATTGCACCAGGCTCACCAACAATAGCACTTGACTTTAACAACCTTGATTTTGAAGTCAAACAAAAATTATTAGGTTTTAAATCAGACAGCAAAGGTGGATATGTAATGCAAGGTGATAAACCACACGTAGCATTGCTTATCGAATCTGAAACGCTTGATCGTGCCCATTCAGTTTATTTTGGTTTCGGTAACGGAATCATGCAAGAAACAGCGCAAAACGTTGCTACTGACACAGACACAGCGCAAACACGAGAAGATGACAACATGACTTATAACGCTTTATCTACTAAAGCGTTTGGTGGTGAATCTATCAAGAAATACTATTCTGGCGCATCTGGCTTCCAAGAAGCTAACATGCTTAAAGAAGTGTTTGGTGGCTATACACAAACTGCAGCACCAGCAGGAGCATAATTTTTTAGGTTGGATTTTTAATCCAGCCTTTATTTTTTAAGTTAAGGAGAAAGACAATGGAAGTTAAAACAATCACTATCCCAGAATTACGCAAGAAAGCGTTCGAAGTACACACTAGCATTCGAAACATGAAACGCATGTTCGCTTATCAACTAGCTGTTGCTAAAGTAAGCGACGAACTCGATAACGATGATGTCGTTGGTCAAATTAGTGCTAGTTTGAAAGGTTTAGACGAAACACTCGCTTTTGTTCGTGCGATTTTAGATCTTGATGATGACGCTTATGAAAAATTGCTTGACTTGGACAGCGAACGTGTTCAAAAGATTTCTGAAACAATCACAGGTTACATGCTTGGTTTGAGTGATGAACAGTTGGAAGAATCAAAAGGTGAAGAAAGCCCAAAAAAATAAAAACGGCTGGTGAACAAGTTTTTGAACTTGAAAACAGGATTGAAGATTTAAAACTAATCATCAAACAAGCACTCATCAACTTCGGTTGGACAATTGATGAATGTAATGACACTGATTATTATGAGTTGATGTCCATCATGAACGCCAAAGAAGCAGAAGATAGGGTTGTTGACCCATTGTCTCTTCTTTAATTCTTGAGGAAAGGAGGAAATAATGGCAAATCAAATACAAGCTACGATGTCCACTGAAATCGCCTTGGACACGTTGCAAGCTAGTAACTCTATCAAACGACTAACACAATTAGTTAGTAGTGCTACAAGCGCATGGAAAGCACAAGAAGCGCAATTGAAAAGCGCCGGTGACACTTTAGGCGCAGCACAAGCTAAGTATGACGGTTTAGGTGATGCGATTAAGCGTCAACAAGCTAAAATTGAAAGTTTAAAGCGTGAGCAGTCAGATTTAAAAGGTAACACTGCTGAAACGGCGGAACAATACCTAAAATACCAACGTCAAATCGACCAAGCAACGGCTAAATTGGCGTCAATGGAAAGTCAACAACAAAAAGCGAAGTCTAGCGTTGATTATTACAAATCTGGTTTAGCTGGTTTGCAACAGCAATTCAAACAGCAAAATGAAGTCTCTGAAACGTATATCAAACGGCTTCAAGCTGAAGGTAAGGAAAGCGAAGCTAACGAAGAGAAAGTTAAACATCTAAAGAGTTCAATTGAAAATCTTACTAAACAATATAAGATTCAAGAGGACATGTTGCAAAAGGTAGCTGATAAGTCTGGAAAGACAAGTAGTGAATATCTTCTACAAAAGAAACGTTTAGATGAAACGGCTACAAGCTTAGCTCACGCTAAAACAAACATGGACAAGCTTAATGATGAGATAGCTGAAAGTGAGCGCAGTTCATCGCTTATCCATCGTTTGAAAGATAGCTTCGTTGGTTTAAATAAGAAAGTTGATGACACAGCTGATAAAACATCACGGTTAAAAGGCATTTTTAGCGCTACATTCGCAGCAAACGTTATCAGTAACGCTTTTACCAACGCTTTAGGCACGGTCAAAGGTATGTTTGACCAGATCAACGAATCAAGTAGCGAATACGTTAAATACCAGCAGACGATGAATGCTACATGGTTGACGTTAACAGGTAATGCTGAAGACGGCAAGAAAATGGTCGACATGACCAATAAAATGGCGCAAGCTGCTGCTAACTCGACTGAAATGGTTGACGGCATGAACCAAAAATTTTATGCCGTCACTCACAACATTGACTTAACCAAACAGCAAACACAAGCTATCTTGACATTGCAAGACGCTTTTGGGCAAACCGATGCAGCAGTTGAAAACTTTAGTGTACAATGGTCGCAAATGATTGCGAACGGCAAAGTTTCAGGTCAAGACATGTTGTCAATTATCAACGTCTTTCCAGAAATGAAACAAGCTATTAAAGATGTTGCTGCAGAAGAACTCAACATCTCAGACATGACTACTGAGAAGTTCGCTGAATTGCAAAGTAAAGGTCAAATCACGTCAGACATGGCCGTTAAAGCCTTGTTGGACATGAAAGACAAATACAAAGATGCGACCGAAAACTTCGCAGGCACTATCGGTGGTATGGAACGCACTATTAACAGTCGTATGCCAGCTATCATCGCAGCGTTTAAAGAGCCTATTATGCAAATGAAAAACCCATTTATGGGTAAAATCAGTGAATGGGTAGCTGATAAGGGCACGGAAGACAAGTTCAAAACACTAGGTGAGCACAGCGCCAAAGGTTTAGAAGTTATTTCAAATGCTTTCGCAAAAGTCTTTAATTTAGGCGATGGCACAGATAAGCTCAATTCATTCATGGATAAGATGATTGAATGGGTTGATAAAACAAGCGATAAAATTGCTAAGAACGCACCTAAAATCGCTAGTTTCTTTGTAGAACTCAAGAAAGGCTTAGGTTATATTGTCGAAATTGCCAAAGCTTTTGGCGAAGGTGTTTGGGAAGCGACTAAAGGTATTGTTGAAGGCATTGCTGGAGCATTCAAAACATTAACTGGCAACAGCAAGAAATCAAAAGAACCTATCAAAGGTGTTTCAGGCGCTTTAGGTGAAATTGCTAAGCATAAAGAGGCTATTAAAACGGTTGGTAAGCTGTTCGTGGCTTACTTTGCTGCTAAGAAAGTAGCTAGTGGTGTCGGTGCAGTCGTTAAAGGTGTTCAAGGTTTATCAACTGGCTTAGGGCTACTTAAAACAGGTATCGGCAAGCTAACACCAGCGTTTGGTGCGCTTAAAACAGCAACAGCTTTCCTAATGGCGAATCCGTTTGTTCTAGCGATTGTAGGAATTGCCGCTTTAGTAGCTGGTTTTGTGGCATTATATAAGCACAACAAGAAGTTCAAGAAATTTGTTGATGATTTAGCAAAGGACGCAAAAAAAGCCTTTGACAACATTGTCAAATGGTTTAAGGATATTCCTAAGAATCTTAGCAAGACTTGGGAAAACATCAAAGACGGCGCTAAAAGCGGCATGAAGGAACTTGGATCTGCCATCACTGGTAAGCTTTCTGACATCGGTAAAAATTGGAATAAAGGCTGGAAGAAATCCAAAGACTATCTATCAGATCGCTGGGATGATATGAAAGGCAATACTAAGGAAAGTATTGAACGCCTTGGGTCTTCCATCAGAAACAAGCATGACGAAATCCACGACAGATGGTCTAAAACTTGGAACAAGTCGAAAGAGTTCCTTTCTGACCGTTGGGATGACATCAATAAAGACACCAAGAAGAAATTCGGCAAGGATTTGAAAGGCTTGCTTTTCGACAACCTGGACGCTATTGGAAGTAAATTCCAAGAGATTTGGAACGGTATCAAAGATGGCTTCGCTAAAATGTGGGATGGCTTGAAACAACTAGCTGGTGATGGTATCAATGCAGTCATCAAATTGCCGAACGATGGGATTGACGGCATCAATAGTCTAATCCACGACTTCGGTGGACCGAAGAATGCAATTGGTAAAATCCCTAAAGTTAAATTTGCAAATGGTACAGGCTTCTTTAATGGTTATCGAAATGCAATCACAAGACCAACGTTAGCTACACTAAACGATGGCCACGACAGTCCAGAGACTAATAATCAAGAGATGGTTATTTTGCCAAATGGTAAGGCAGTCTTACCACAAGGCAGAAACGCTCAAATGCTTCTCCCAGCAGGCTCAGAGGTATTAAACGCTAGTGAGCTTGCAATGCTTGCAGGTTTAAATAACCGTCAAGCGTTCGCCAAAGGAACAGGTTTCTGGTCTAAGATGTGGAACACAGTCACTGATGTTGCTGGATCTGCCTGGGACGGTCTCAAGGAAGGTGTTGACAAGTTCACTAAGATGTTGGGCTTTATCACTGATACCGTGGCGCACCCAGTTGATACACTGGCTAAGAAATTCAATCCAAACTCAGACAAATTGGACGGAATGTTTAAACATCTAGGAAATGCGCTCTACAAGAAACCAGTCGAAAACGCTAAGAACTGGTGGAAAGAGCTTTGGAGTATGGCGAATGAAAAAGCCTCCCCAGAAGTCCAAGCGGGTGCTATTGGGGACGACTACCAATTCAAAAACCGCGCAGCCGACAGCGGTGCGGACCCATGGGGTTATTTCTATAAGGAATGTGTTTCGTTCGTTGCATCTCGACTAGCCAATCAAGGCGTTAACCCAAGCCTATTCAGCCACCTCGGCAATGGTAACATGTGGCTTAAAGCCCCAGTTTCGCATAGCAGTACGCCAAGACCTGGCATGGTCGCTGTTTATGCGAAGAACGGTCAAAACCACGTTTCAACGGTCTCAGGCGTTGCTGGCAATACGTTCTCAGGGGAAGAATATAACTATGCTGGCAGTCATGCTTATCACGCTTTCTCAGGACGTCCGATTTCTCAAATTGATACGTTCCTTGATTTTGGTGTGCATGTTGCTGATAAGGCTAAAGAAGAAAATTCACCACTTCGCAAGCTCATTAAAGGGCAAGTTGGTGGAATGTTTGACTGGATAGCCAAAATGCTAGCGCCCCTAAATATGGCTAGCAGCCTAGACAACCCTCAGGGGGGCTCAGTAGAGCGTTGGCGTAGTTATGTTGAAAAAGCTTTGCAAGCTAATGGCATCGAGCCAACAGCATTCCGAGTTTCTAAGATTTTGGCAACAATTCAACGTGAATCAAACGGCAATCCTAATGCGCAAAACAATTGGGATAGCAATGCCTTAGCAGGGCACCCATCTATCGGCCTTATGCAAACTATCGGACCAACGTTTGAAGCGTATAAGCACGCAGGACACAATAATATTCGTAACGGATATGACAACCTGCTTGCTGCAATCAACTACATCAAACAACGCTATGGAACGTCAGACGCAGCCTTTAACCGAGTTGCGAGCTATGGTTACGCAAACGGTGGTTTGGTTTCTAAGAACGGTGTATACGAGCTTGCAGAGGGCAATATGCCTGAGTACGTCATACCGACAGACGTTGCTAAACGTGGCAGAGCTTGGCAATTGCTAAGTGAAGCAGTGGCTAGGTTCGCTGGTGAAGCACCAGCAGAGCGCCAAACAGGCACAAGCGAATCATCACTTACTAAGCTCGAAGCTAAGTTTGACACAGTTATCAGCTTACTTACTCAACTGGTGGCAAACGGTGCTAATCCTGTTGAAGTTCGAAACATCATTGATGGTCAAAGCATTTCGAATGGCCTAGCGCCTTATATGCACACAGCTACTAACAATTACGAGCGCAGACAAGCGCTTCTAGGAGGTGAAATCATTTGACAGGTATTTCCATCAAGTATAACGATATAGACTGGCTAGAGGTCATTAATGACCTTGACGGTCAAGCCGTCGTTACAGATGTTAACCGCAATATCGCATCCAATTTTAACAATACTTATCAAGACCAAGGCAATCATCGCTATGGTCAACAATTCTTGTACAACACGCTTTCAGTCAAGCAGATTTCAATCTCAATTAAATTGACTGGAAGCAACGCATATTTCAACGAAGTCGCCAATAAGATTGGTGGCTTTTTGAATATGTTTGAACCCAAACGTTTAATTTTCGGAGATGAACCAGATAAGGTCTGGGAAGCTATTCCAAGCGGTCAGCCAACATTAACGACTGACAATAGCACATCACCGCCAACGGCTACAATCACAATCACGTTTGACGTGCCTAAATCATATGCTGAAAGTCAAACGCAGTGCTTAGTCGATAATCTAAATAACAGTCGCTATGGTTCGATTACAAAGATTAGTAACGACCATTACAAGATTAAACTTAATAATTTTGGTTCGGCTACTGCTTATCCGAAATTTAGGATTAAGCACAATTCGGAAAATGGTTGGGTTGGGATTGTCAAAAGTGCTACAGAAGCCTACGAAATCGGTAATCCAGAAGAAGCAGATGGCAAGAATATCAAGAAGTCAGAAATCTTGTTTGACTATGTTTCTAACAATTGGATAACCAAAGGTTTCCAAGAAGGTGCTAAGAATGTTGCGATTTTGAATGACACGAGCCAAGACATCAACGGAACACTTGCGATTGACAACGCTTGGGGACGACCTCACATCGCTTTAGCTGATAGAGGAACTGGAACTAAAGGGAACAGAGGTGGTTCGATTACTTGGGAAATTCCGGCGGACTCAAACGGCGAAAAAGGCGCATTAAATGAATACTTTTGGTGGCGCCAAATCTTTTGGCTTGGTTCAGCTAATCAGTATGGTTTTATGAAAATTTGCGTCTCAGACACAGAAGATAAATTCTTGTACGGAGTCGAAACATTCAAACGTGCAAGCGGTCTCGAATGTGAATATAACTTTATGGTTTCGGATGGTAACGGTGGATACCGCATGACGCCACTGCGTTGGACGTTCACAGGGACGCATTTGGATAGTCAAAATCCATTTAATGCTGAACGAGGCTGGTCTGATTTGCAACGCAGAGACGATGAAATTCAAGTGTTTTGGTGGGGGTCTTATCCACGAATTAAAGTGCCAGAAATTAAGGGGCGTAAATCAGCTAAGATTCACGTCTTCTTTGGCGATATGGGCACAAGTCCACAAGTCACACATATGTATTTAGATAGCATCGTTTATCGTAAAGATTACATTGATGGCTGGGAAGACATTCCAAATCGTTACCGCATGGGTTCGGTGCTGGAAGTCGATATGGCAAAAGGTAAGACTTATCTTGATAATCTGCCAACAATGGACGGTCTAGCATATCTATCTGAGCCATTTGGACTTGATGCAGGTGAGAATGAAATTGACATTTACTTTTCGAGCTGGATCACAAAAGACCCAGATATAGAGGTAACTTGGTACGAAAGGAGTGTTTAGATGCAAATTTGGATTCATGACAGCAAGATGAAAAAGATTGTTGCTTTGAACAATGATATTCCTGAAATGCTTCACTATTCAAACAGCGCGTGGCATCCATATCTTGAGCAAGCGACAAGTACGTTTGACTTTACGATTCCAAAATTTGTTAATGGTAAGTTACACGAAGATATCAAGCTTATCACCGATGAGTGTTTTGTGTCGTTTTACATCAACGGTTCGCATCAAGTGTTTTACATCGCTACACTGCAAGAAGATGATTTTAATATTCAGTTGACGTGTAACAATACCAATCTTGAATACGCGCTTGAATATGCTAATCCATTTAGCGTTGACAGCGCTCAAACGATTGAATGGTATTTAAATCACATGGATTTGCTATCATTCGCAGCGGTTGAACTTGGTTACAACGAAATACCAGACAGCAAGCGTACATTGACTTTTGATTCGCAAGAAACCAAAATGGCACGCTTACAGTCGCTGATGTCGAATTTTGATGCTGAATTTGAATTTAAAGTCGAGTTGAACCGTGATGGGACGTATAAGCGTATCGTCATTAACATTTACCAAAAAGCGGACGAAACTCATCATGGCATTGGTTCAGACCGAAGAGACGTAGTTCTATACTACTCAAACGGCTTAAAAGGCGTACAATCCAGCAGCGATAAAACGCAGATGTTTAATGCAGGTGTGTTCACTGGTAAAGATGGTTTGAGCTTAAATGATGTCGAAATTTCCGAAAAAAACGCAGATGGCATCGAAGAATTTTACAGTCGCAAAGGGAACCCTTGCTTATATGCTCCGCTCGCTATGAATCGCTACCGAGCTACTATGCGAGCGGAAGGGCAAGATAATTGGATTCGTAAAGATTTTACGACTGAATACGAAAATATCAACGTTTTAAAAGCATATGCTTTGCGTACATTAAAACAATACGCTTATCCGTTGATGACATATACAGCTAGCGTCCAATCGAATTTTATCGGTCAGTATACCGATTTAAAACTTGGAGACACTGTCAAAATCATTGATAACAACTTTGCGGGTGGTTTGGCGCTTGAAGCTCGTGTGTCAGAAATGATTATCAGCTTTGATAATCCAAATAATAATTCGCTTGTATTTACGAATTATCGCAGGATTGACAATAAACCGACATCGGCTTTGCAATCACGCATTGATAAAGCGGTTGAAGATAGATTGCCTTATCGTATCGAACTAGCGACAACGGGCGGAGTTACTTTTAAAAATAATGAAGGCGAAAGTTTGGTTCAACCACGGCTTTATAAGGGTGGTAAGCCTTTTACTACTGACGTCTCATGGCGTTGGGCGCTTGACGGAGTGGTCACAGTCGGTATGCAGTACTTAGTTAAAGCCAAAGACATAGGCGAGACAGCAGTGCTAACTGTAGCTGGATATGTAGGAAATACGGAAGTAGCCACGACTGAAATCACGCTTACTAACTTGGTTGAACCGACAAATTTGGTTATCAAGACGTCAAGCGGAAACATTTTCAAAAACAATCTTATCAATACTACGCTCACAGCTACACTTTGGAGAGGTGGCAAAGAGATTGATAAGGACGGTACAGAGTTTAGTTATATTTGGACAAAGACAGATGCAGACGGTGAGTCAGATATACTTTGGAATCAAACGCATAGTTATTCGCATAAAACAATTGAAATCACGCAAAAAGATGTATTTAGACGGGCACAATTTGAGTGCAACATTGAGCCATTAGGCTAGAAAAAGGAGAAAAGTTAAAAATGGGAATTATTTCATCTGGACAGATTACAATCACAGACTTGTCAGATGCGCCAGTACTGAGCGCTTTCATTACGGCAAGCCAAACGACTACGCAAGTATTTGACCAAACTGCCAATACTTACAATCCGTCGTACACAAGCACACCTCAAACATTGACCCTAAACTTGACTAAAGCAGGTCAATCAACTTCGATTTTGGGTCAAGTTGGGAAAGTCAATTGGTATGAATATAACGGCTCTACTAAAACGGCTATTACAAGTACTACTAACACAGATAATCAATATTTATCTGGCACAAATAATGAAGTATTAACCACGAAAGTTAACGTACCAGCTAGCGCAGGGGCTAAACGTTACGAAGCTGTCGGTACATGGACAGACCCAATCACTGGATTGAAAGTTGATTTTCGAGCAAGCATTGACTTGTTAGCGGTACAACTAGGCAAGCAAGCATTGGTATTAAATGTCTACACTGGTAAAGGTAATACATTTTATAATAATCAGCCAGCAAACTTGACAGTCAATGCTGACCTTTACAAAGGGAACGCGCTTTCAGGTGGTAACAAGCAATTCAAATTCTTTTATGCTGACTCATCAGTAACTGGGACAAGCTCAGCTGGGTATGATGCGGATGGTGGAATCGGTTGGCATCTATGCTCAAGTACGACTACAGGTCAAACACCAAACGTTGCTCCAGGAACTAACACAACTGCGCAAGGTGTTTTAACGGTTACTCCAGACGTGGTTGTTAATTCCCAAACATATAAAGTCGTATGTATTGACCAAACTGGAGGTACAGCTGGTCAACAAGCTGTAGGGGTAGCAACTATCTTAGACTTCTCAGACCCAGTTGTCGTAGTAGTCGAATCGTCAGCTGGTGATACGTTTAAAAACTCTATTGGGTCAACAACACTAAAAGCACGCCTTTACCGCAAAGGCGAGGAATTAGATGCAAATGGGACTAACACAAACTATACATATAAATGGTCAAGACGTGATAAAAACGGCACTCTGGATGCTAACTTTGGCGGAACTGGGAACCAGTACAAGACTGGTAAGTCAATTGCAGTTTCAGCTAGCGACGTTAGCGATAAAGCGGTATTTACATGCGAAGTGTTTGAAAATTAGGAGGTGTGACATATGATTAGAGCTGAATTGACACTAGGCGGGAAACTTGAAATTATCAATTTTGATGTTGAAACGAAACCCGAAGCTATCGAAAAGATTTGGGATACCTACGGATATTTGACAAGAATTGAAAGATTAAGTGAGGTGGAACGTGAAACTGATAGCATCAAATCAATTGACCCTGACTAATGTTATTGATGGAAAAGATGGGAATAAGGTTTACACGTCAAAATATGAACTAAGTGCGAATCAAACAGGCGTCTATCTGTCCGATTTGACCCCTACTGCAGATGCTACCAATCTTCCACCAATAGGTTCAATCGTCGTAGCGCCTTCAGGTAAAATGTACCCTATTGTTGCATTGAATCTAACTAGTAATCCTCCGTCATATACATCAGGGGCACTAGTAGGAAATATTAAGGGGCCACAAGGAGCACCAGGCGCAGACGGTAAGACGACATATATTCACTTCGCTTATGCTGATGACAATAAAGGTACTAACTTCAGTTTAACCGATAATAACCAGCAATATCAAGGCTATTACAGCGACTACACGCAAACTGATAGTACAGACTACACAAAATATAAGTGGAGTGACAGGCTGGCTAACATTAAAGGTGGTTCTCGTAACTATTTTAAAAATTCTTTATCTAGAACTTTCAATACAACAAATGATGGTACGTTTGACTTTAGAACATTTATAGTTAATGATTTTTGGAAAAACAAAGACAGGCTTAAAAAGAATTTTGTAAAAATATCATTCGATATCACTTTTCCTGCCGCGCTTACAAACGACTATATTGCTAATATTCATTTTTCGGCAACTCCTTGGTACTCAAATAAAGTTACGTTCAAAGCTGGTACGACAAGCAGACAACATTTTGAATTTGCAATTGATTTATCAAGTGCGAGCGAGAATTACTACACAGATAATGTGTTTATACGTTTTGGGACGAATTATGGTTTTCCTAGCAACTTCAAAATCATTCTTGAAAATATGATGTTGTCAATTGGTTCTTACTATCCAGATTACATTCAGGCTATCGAAGACACCCAAGAACAAATCGATAGTAAAGCAGACCAAGCTCTAACTCAAGACCAATTGAATGCGTTGGCTGAAAAGAACAACCTTATCAAAGCCGAGATGGAAGCCAAGGCAACCATTGACACTGTTAATCAATGGATTACAGCCTATCAAAACTACGTTAACGCTAACGATGCAGACAAAGCTAGATCGGAACAAGCTTTGAAAGACGCTTCAGAACGAATTTTGGGGATTAGATATGAAGTCGATAATTTGAAAGTTGTTTGGGACGCAATCGATACATATATGAGCTTTCAAAACGAAGGTTTAGTTATCGGAAAAAAAGACGGTTCTGCTTATGCTAAGTTTAGTGATGATAGAATAAGCTTGTTTTCTGGAAGTAGCGAAGTGATGTATATTTCACAAGGGACGTTAAATATTGCTAACGGTATTTTCACAAAAACTATTCAAATCGGACGTTTTAGATTTGAAACACACCCAGCTGATGCAGATATGCTGGTAGTAAGATTCGTAGGAGGTTAATATGGCAACAGCTCAATTCAGCGGGCAATATGGGAAAAATATGTCGCTTGAATTAAAAGCAGAGGTTACAGGTCAAAATATTGCAGGGAACTATAGTTCTGTACACGTCACCGCTTACTTGCATACAAATGGCTATGCGTCATTGTGGGGCGTAAGTGCTGATGCTACAATCACAATAAACGGTGGTGGTGCTATTGAGCACCCAGCCATCAATATTGGTACTAATTCAACACAACAAATCTGGGACCATACTTATGACGTCGGTCACAATGATGACGGTTATAAAACTGTTGGTGTCATGTTATCTGTTGCAATTAATGCTGGTGGATATGGAAGTTCTATGGTCGCTTTCGACCTTCCTCTCCCAACTATTCCCAGAGCAAGTTCAGGAAGCGTCACATCTGGTGACTTAGGAACACCTGTCAATATTTCAATTGACCGCAAAGTTAGTACGTTTAAACACACTTTAAGATACGACTGGAACGGTGTCACAGGAACAATAGCAAGCAATGTTGATACATCATACAACTGGACTTTACCACTTGATTTTGCCAGTGCAATCCCAAATGCTACTTCATCTTGGGGGCGTGTGTTCATCGATACTTACAACGGTTCTACAAAAATCGGAACAACTGAAGCTACATTTACAGGTAACGTACCAGCTAGCATAAAACCAACACTTTCCAGCGTAACGCTTGCAGATACCAATACAGCAGTTAAGAACCTATTAAACACAGCTAACACATTCGTACAAGTTTTGTCAAACGTACAAGTGACATTCAACGGAGCTAGCGGTGCTTATGGTTCAACAATTTCAAGTTATCGGGCTGAAATCTTGGGGAAAAATCAAAACACAAATTCAAACAACGGTTTGCTTGGAATGATGAATTATAATGGCGCAGTTACAATTCGAGCGACGGTTACTGACAGCCGTGGAAGGACATCGGACCCAGTTGACGTTCAAGCAACTGTACTTGAATATTTCACCCCGCAATTGTCGTTCTCAGCTCAACGAAGTGGCTCTGGAAACACAACCATTACAGTAATGAGAAACGCAAAAATTGCACCTTTAGTTGTTGGTGGTAATCAAAAGAACACGATGAAGCTGACTTTCAAATACAAAGAACATTCGGCTACAAGCTTCACAACAGACACAGGAAGCGCAGGCGGAACGTGGACGACTCTAAGTAATTTGACTAATTCGAGCGCTAATCTAGGAGCTACTTTTAGTGTTTTGAAAAGTTATGACATAATCGGTACGATTGAAGATTCTTTTACAAGTTATGATTTTTTGGCTCCTACAGTAGGAACCGAGAGCTTTCCACTTGCTCTAAAAGTTGACAGAATGGGCCTCGGGAAGTTACCTGAACAAGCTGGCATCGTCGATAGCGCTTGGCAATATTACTACAACAACAAGCCTATTCAACATTATCAGTTAACTAGTAATGATGGACGCTCTCCTTATAATGCATCTGGTACAGTTAACCTTAATGCAAAGACTGTCAATAGCTTCTTTTCATGTAATGAGCCTATTAATGGTCCAATTGTTGGTACGGGGCTGAACCAGTTTTATGTTTCTGTCTATTCTGAAAGTGATAACTACTTAGCACAACAAGCTATTCAAAAAGGTAGTGGTCGCATGTTTACAAGAACCAGAGACAAGGGGACATGGAGTAATTGGATTGAATATGCTCTGTTGAATAGTGTAGCCGAATTCACCGCGGTCAATCAGACTAAGGTGTATATCAAAATAATACCATTACCATGGTCAGGCACAGGTACACTTACTAGGATTGGTAACCAAGTTCAAATATCGTGGAATAGAGCTATATCAAATATAAATACTCAATGTGAATATAGCAACATGAATGAAACAATTCCATCTGGTTATAGACCCGCTTGTGAAGTACATATGGGTATAAATGGTAATGTCTCAAACGCCGTTAATGCCTGGGCTATATTGCATTTGCAAACCGATGGCTCCATTAAACTTACAAATACATTCACTGGTAATCACGTATGGACTGGCACAACCACTTATCTCACAACAGACCCATTCCCAAGTGATTAGAAAGGAAAATATATGAAACTAAAATTCGGTTCAAAATCACAAGAATTTAATCAAGATGGTTCAGTTAAAGGTACAAAAGTTGTTTTGACAAATGACGAAGGCGCCGTCTATCCCGTTTTGTTAGAAGCTGATAAAATCAGCTTATCTAATACAGAGCTGGAAGAGCTGGCACTGGAAATCATCTATCAAGAAAACTTTCCGCAACGTGCTGAAAATGAGAAATTCAATGAAATTGGCGAGAAAATCGCTAAGTATGATGAAATGATTGAGAAAATGCAAGCGGCAATTGACAAATCTGAAAAGATGACTCAGTTAGCGACTGCTACACTTAACGAAATGATTAACAAAATATACCCTGACGAGGGAACAACAGCAAATGAAACTAACACACAAAATTAAAAATACAATTTTAGGAGGAAGAACAATGATGATTAATTACTTTGCAATGCAAATCGAACTAGGTTGGATTACTATTGAGACCGTGCCAAAACGTTTTCGTAAACAAGTACAAGAGCTACTTGACTTGTCACATGCAGGTTTGCAAGAAGATGGCGCCGAATAAGGCTTAGGAAAGTGAGAGGAGATTATGCATGTTGAAATTTTAACAGGAATATTCTCGTTGATTGCAAGTTTGGTTGGCACATTTGGCGGTATTTTAACGAGTACTAAGCTGACAAATTATCAAATCAACGAGCTAAAAAAGCAGGTCGATAAACATAACAGCGTCATCGAACGTACCTTTAAGCTGGAAGAACACAGTAAGTACGTTGATGAACGCATTGCACGCTTGGAAAGCGAGGTCGAAAAATGAAAAAGTATTTTGAAAAATTGGGAGTTAAGGTTTTGAAAACTATGGCACAATCAGCAGTTGGTGTCATCGGTGCTAGCACGTTAATTACACAGGTCGATTGGAGAGTGGTTGTTTCAACCGCTCTTTTGTCTGGATTGGTTTGTGTATTGACAAATCTATCTGATTTGAAGGAGGAATATGTCGATGAAGATTAAACGACTTTTGGCAGGAGCGCTTTTGAGCGCTAGCTTATTATTGCAGTCAACAGCTTATGCGGCTGTTGGTGACCAAGGTGTCGACTGGTCACGCTATCAAGGCGCTAACGGTGTCTTCGGTTACGGTCATGACAAGTTTGCGATTTGTCAAATTGGGGGGGTCAACGGTGGCGGTATTTACGGACAAACAACATATGAAACGCAAGTGGCGTCAGCTATTGCACAAGGTAAGCGCGCCCATACTTACATCTGGTATCAAGTTGGTGGGAACGCAAGTCTTGGTGAGCAAGTGTTAAATACATTCTTACCACAGGTTCAAACGCCAAAAGGCTCAATCGTTGCCTTGGATTATGAAAGTGGCGCTAGCCCTGACAAGCAAGCGAATACCAACGCTATTTTGCACGGTATGCGCATGATTAAAGCGGCTGGCTATACACCTATGTATTATAGTGGCAAACCTTACACAGTAGCTAACGTGTATGTTGACCAAATCATCCGTGAGTTCCCTAATTCGCTTTGGATGGCTGCTTATCCGAATTATGCAGTAACACCAACACCGAACTACAATGTCTTTCCAAGTATGGACGGAGTTGCAATTTACCAGTTCACGTCAACATATATTGCTGGTGGTCTTGACGGTAACATTGATTTAACTGGCATTACAGACAACGGATATACTAAAAATAATAATCCTAAAACCGAAACTCCAGCTATCGTTGAAGGTCAACAAGCGGACAACACGCCTAAATCTGACATTGCTGTAGGAAACCAAGTTAAAGTCAAATTTAGCGCCAATAATTGGGCGACTGGTCAAGGCATTCCAAGCTGGGTTAAAGGTCGTACATACGACGTGGCACAAGTGTCTGGCAATCGTGTATTGTTAGCAGGTATTAATTCATGGATTAATAAATCAGACGTTGAAATTATTTCAATAGCTAACACACAATCAACGCAAGTGACTGCAACTAGCACTTACACAGTTCAATCTGGCGACACATTGTCTGGTATTGCTTCAAAACTTGGAACAAGCTATCAAACACTAGCAAGCCTTAACGGTATTTCAAATCCAAATTTGATTTATGTTGGACAAGTCTTACAAGTGACTGGTTCAGCAAGTACTAGTTCAGTGTACTATACAGTGCGCGCAGGTGATAACTTGTCAGCAATTGCTGCACGTTACGGCACAAGCTGCCAATCAATCGCTAGTCTTAACGGTCTAGCTAATCCAAACCTTATCTATGCAGGACAAACGTTAAAAATTAAATAGCAAACACTTTAACACCCCTAGCCGTTTATGGTTAGGGGCTTTTTTTGGTATAATAAATATGAGGAAACAAGACTTGACTCTTGGCTCATGATGAGTTTACGGCTAGCTTTTGCTAGCCCTTTTTTTGCCGTTATAATGGAAATAATAAAAAAAGTCCGCTTTAACGGACTAAAAAATTAAAAAAGTTTTGGAATGTTATTGACTATACACGCATAAGCGTGTATAATGTAATTAAAGATAAAGAAAACGAGGAAGTAAAAAATGGTAGTAAAAATCAAAAAAATTGTTTGGATTAAAAATAGTGGCTTTGAAATTAAAGAACGTGAACTAGATTGCTATTTTGATAATGACGGAAGTTATAAAAAGAATTCTGGAAACTGGGAAAGTCGTTGTTACGAACAATTCGGTGAAGAATTTCAACTTATTAAAGACACTAAGGAATTGGAATGCTATAACGGCTTGACAAATGATTATATGAAAGATTTAAAAATCTTACGCAAATGTGGCAACAGACAGATGAATGTTTCTGAGTATGAAGCTATGAAATACGTTGTAGAAAACTGGACTAAAGAATGGTCTTGTTCTCCTTATAGCAACAGTTTCTATAGTTCAAAAGACATCGACTGGGGCTACAAACCAGAAGGTAGCTTGAGAGTTTCAGATCACTGGAATTTTGGTGCAGATGGTGAGCACTGTCCGACTGCCGAACCAGTTGACGGCTGGGCAGTATGTCGATTTGAAAACGGAAAATATCATTTAGTTAAAAAGTTTTAAGAGGTGGATAGAATGGCAGAGTGGAAAACGATTAATTTTAATAAACAGAACATCGAATATGAGACAGCGAAAGCTGTTCTCATTAAGATGCCAAATAATTCTGAATGGAGTGGTTATAAATTTTGGCACCCATCTAAATGCGTCCGTACTCTAAGCAAGGGCAAAGGCTATTTCCAAAGTTTCAGTTTTTCAGACAATTGGGAATTCAAAATTTTCAAGACAAATAAAAGAGGCGAAAAGACTGTTGAAGAAATTCTCTCTCCTAAAGAAATGGCTGAAGCGTTTGGCGTTGTTAATGAGCAGATTAGCATCGACGCTTCGACAGAAAGTTACCTTGAAGTTAAAGAGCCTAAAAAAGTCGAAAAAACAGTTAGTGTTGATAATGAATTAAAACGTTAGTGAAAGAGGTGATGAGATTTGCAACTAACCACTAGCCAACAAGAAGCATTCAAAAAGTTCTCTAGCTTGAAAGTTGGAGCACTTTTTATGAAACAAGGTACTGGGAAAACAAGGGTGGCAATAGAACTAATAAAATCAACAGATTGTGACTTTGTTTTATTTCTATGCCCATTTTCAACCAAGGACAATCTAAAAGCTGAGATTGATAAATGGGGCTTAGAACGACCATTTGAAATAGTTGGTTATGAAACGATATCCAGCTCAGATAGAACCTATTTAAAATTGATAGCTTTACAAAAGCAGTATCACAAAATATTTATTGTCGCTGATGAATCTGTTTTTATCAAAAATAGTGACAGCAAACGCTTTGAACGTATGTTAAGATTACGGGATATGTCTGAATATCGGTTGATTTTAAATGGTACACCTATCACTAAAAATGAATGGGATATTTACAATCAAATGGAGTTTCTGTCACCATTGATTATTAAAATGAACCGTCCAGAATTCCTTCAAACATTTTTTAAGAAAATAAAATATAAACGTGTAGGGGAAAGCCCAAGGGAGTTTTACAAACTATCTACAGTAAATATTGGGTATCTACATAAGTTGATTGAACCCTACATTTTCGAAGCAGATCTAGAATTTGATAAAAACATACACGTCAAAAACATTGAAATCTTGTCATCTGGTGAAACAGATCAACTTTACGAGGAAAGAAAGCAAAGTTTGCTGAATTCTCTCGCAATCGGTGAATGTAAGATTGAACAATTTACCAATTTAGCTGTTGCTTGTTTTGACGATAAAGAAAGACATAAAGCTATAGCTAAACAATTAAAAGGGCAAATAATCGTCTTCTGTTCGCTTCTAAGTGAGGTTAAACATATCAGCGAAGAAATAGACTGTTATGTGATTACGGGAGCTACAGCACCTAAGGAACGCTTAGAAATTATCAATCAGTTTAAAGAAGATGATAAACCATTGCTAATGACATATGGAACAGGTGCTTTTGGTTTAAACTTGCAATTTTGCCATAGAATCGCTTTTGTTAGTCTGACTTTTGACTACGCCAAAATAGACCAAGCAATGAGCAGGATTAAGCGTATCGGTCAAGAAAACGATATTGAGTACACATATTTCACCTCTAATTTAGGGATTTACAACATGATTAATGATAATATCGTTAAAAAACAAACATTAAAAGAATTGATTATTGATAAAATTGAGAAAGGAGAAGACTTTGAAAAAATCTTATAGCAATAAAACCGTCTATGAAGCGAGCATGGGACGAATAAAATATATTTTTGATAATTTCGACCATGTCTATGTCTCATTTTCAGGTGGTAAAGATAGTGGTGTCATGCTTAACTTGGTATTAAAATACCTAAAAGATAATCAGTTAAAGCGTAAGATAACACTCATGCACTTAGACTATGAAGCACAATATGAGATGACAACTGATTATGTTAAACTCATGGAAGATAAATACAAGGACTATTTAAACATTTATCATGTTTGCGTACCGTTTAAAGTATCTACTTGTACTAGTATGTTTCAGAATTATTGGAGACCTTGGGAAGAATCTAAAAAAGATATTTGGGTTCGAGATTTACCAGAAAATGCCATGACAAAAGATGATTTTGATTTCTATGACGAAAGTCAATGGGATTATGATTTCCAAGAAAAATTGTCTGTTTGGTCTCATAAGAGAGAAAAATCCGAAAGGACGGCGGTATTAGTAGGTATTAGAACGCAAGAAAGTTTGAACCGTTGGCGAGCAATTACAAAAGAGCGTAACAGTTACTATGCTGATAAAAAATACAGCAAGAAGATCGCTGATAATGTTTATAATTTTTACCCAATTTATGATTGGACGACCGAAGACATTTGGGTGGCAAACGCTAAATTCGGTTGGGACTACAATAAGTTATATGATCTTTATTACCAAGCTGGGCTCCCAATCGAAGCTATGCGAGTAGCAAGTCCGTTTATTTCAGAAGGACAAGATACGTTAAAGCTTTATAAGGTGATTGAGCCGCATACATGGGGGAAGTTAGTTAGCCGTGTAAATGGTGTTAATTTTACAGGTCTCTATGGTGGAACTACTGCTATGGGGTGGAAGAGCATTACAAAACCTGACAACATGACGTGGAAACAATACATGGAATTTCTACTAGATACATTACCAGAAAGCACAAGACAGAATTACTTGAATAAGTTGGAAACCTCTATCAAGTTTTGGAAAGAAAAAGGCGGGGTCTTATCTGATGAAGTCATCAAAGAATTAGATGACTTGTCTATTAAATATGAATTTGGCATACACAACTATAAAACCACTAAGAAATCGGTTAAGCTTGATTATTTAGATGACCTAGATATTAAAGATTTCAAGGCTATCCCAACGTACAAGCGAATGTGTATTTGTATTTTAAAAAACGACCATACTTGTAAATACATGGGATTTAGCCCAACGAAAACAGAAATGCAAAAACGAAAGGAAGCGATAAAAAAATATGGAAAATTACTCTAGTCCAGTGTATAATATTAAAAAAATCCCGATTGAAAAAATTCAAGCGAATAGCTATAACCCCAACCATGTAGCGACACCAGAAATGAAGTTGTTATATGAATCCATCAAAGCAGACGGATACACAATGCCTATCGTTTGTTATTATCTTAAAGATGAAGACAAATACGAGATTGTAGATGGCTTTCACCGTTATACAACTATGCTTAATCATAAAGATATTTACGAACGAGAGAATGGCTGTTTACCTGTATCTGTTATTGATAAACCATTAGAGGAGCGCATGGCTTCTACAGTACGACACAATCGAGCAAGAGGTAATCATGATATTGGCTTAATGGCTAATATTGTAACTGAATTGGTTGATAGCGGAATGTCTGATGCCAAAGTTATGAAAAGTCTTGGAATGGACGCAGACGAGTTATTAAGATTAAAACAGGTTAGCGGTTTAGCAAGTTTGTTTGCAAACAAGGAGTTCAGTAAATCGTGGGATATAAAAAAATAGAAAGTTGGATAGGTTATGCCTAAAGTCTCAGAAAGCAAACGGAAAGCGAACGATAAATGGGATCAAAAAAATAAAGAACGCAAACAATATATAAACAAACGTTCCGTTGCAAGAAATTTTATTAAAAATATGGAAGACGAGGATGTCCCAGAATTTAAAAAGCTGATAGAAGAAAGAGTTTCCAAAATTAAGTGAATCGTGGTATAATCTCCTTAATATTGTTCTTAAGGAGATTATATTGTGAAAATTAGTGTTGACAGCGAGGAGCTATTGAACGAAGCTATCAATGATTTTGACGAATTTGGGGAAGATTTCAACGTCTACGCAATCTATTCATATCGAGAAGATTATGACTTTGAATACATTTCTGATTATGTAGACGCAGACGAACCGACTAGAGAAGAATTTGAGGCAGAAGAAGAGTACCAAGAAGTTATGAAAAACTTCAAAGAGAATCTAGACAGCCTTAAATTTACGAAATACAAGAAGATGACTATCGCAGACTTAGTGCATGAATTGTGGGAACAAAACAAAATCTTTTAAACTATAAGCAGGAGTAAAAATATGAAAGCAACAGAATTGCTTGAACAAATCAAAAACAATGAAGTGCAATACGCAATCGTAAATGACAAAGGTGCTGTTTTCTGCGACGAAGAAACAGGTAATATCATGGACATTTATGGATATTCAGACGATGAGAATGGTCATTTTTACGGAGTATACAGCGATATTTTTGGTCAAGTTGATAGCCGTGGATCAGATGACGAACGTATTCTAAAATCAATCGAACTTATGCTAAGTCTTGGCGAAGCGGTTAAACGCTCAGAATTGCCAGCAGATAAAGATTTTAAACGTACTTACTATTTTGGGGGTATCATTGAAAAAATGGAATTTAAAAAACAATTCGATTTGTAATAAAAACAGCCACGCCCGATTTTTTCGGGTGCTTTTTAATGCAATAAAAAAAGCCTTGTCCGTAAAGCTTAAGGCGGGGAATAGGCGGGGACGAGTGCTAGAAAGCGCGGTATATCAATAAAATAATTAATATGGTATAATAAATCTTAGGTTATCAAACCTAATTATACATAATTTTAAAGGCGGTTTAAAGGCTTTTTCGCAAAAATACGAGAGCTTTTTTGTGTTATTATTTGTTGTTTGCGGGTAGACAGGCGGGGACAAAAGCGGGGACTTTTTACTTGATAGCGCGCAAGAATGAGTCCGTAACTTCGCTAGCTACCTCGTCTTTAATGTGCGTGTATTTTTGGGTCATATAAGATGTTGAATGTCCTAAAGCGGCTGCCATGTGCTCAACTGGAACACCAGCAATTTGACCTTGTGTAGCGAAGAAGTGGCGCATCATGTGAGGCGTTACGTGCTTCCCATTGACCGCACTAACATTTCTGAAAAGGTTGGCAATGCGAACATAAGCAATTGGTTTTCCGATGTTTTTTCTAATGTTTGAACCGTTGTCCAAAAACAAAAAGTCATCTTTGTTGAGAATACGCCCAGCTTCTTTAGCGATTTTCTTTGATTTTTTAATTGCGTATTTCAATAAATCAGTCGTTTCTTCGTCAACAACTACGTAACGTTCCGATTGTTTTGTTTTCATACCAGACCCGTTTGGACGTCTGTAAGTTCGACTTTCGTCTAAATGAATTTGAAAACGCCCGTTGACTAGTTTTAAGGAGCTGAATTTAATTCCCATTATTTCGCTACGACGAACGCCAAAATAAGAAATCCTAACCATCGCATAATCATATTTTCTTAAAATCTTCTTAGCGCAAGCGTCCCAACTCTGAAACTCCTCTAAAGAAAGTCGTTTATCTTTTGGTTTGATGGGACTATCACCAATAAAAATCTTCAAAATTGGGTTTCTGTCTAGATAGCCATTTACTACAGCATCGTTCATCATTGCTTCGAAGATTGCATTGTTTTGGATGACGGTCATTCTCGCATAATCATCGAGCAATCCATTAATATAGTTTTCGTATTCGAGACGATTAACATCCTTCAAACGCTTTTTACCAAACAAAGGTGCAAAGTGCCGTTTGAAATTTATGTCTTTAATATACACCGTATCTGGTTTCCACCGTCCTGTTTTAATACGGTTCTCGCTATATATTTGCCAATAGTCGTTGACGGTTATGTTTTTCTTTTGATCATAATCGTTATTTGCGATTTTATTTTCAATTTCTGCAAGCGCGTGTCTAGCTTCGGCAAGTGTCTTTAAATTGCTCGCAGTAGCTTCTTTCTTTTTGCCGTTTAATTTAAAGTTTCGGCGAACGTAGTAGCGTTTACCTTTCTTTGTTTCATATGTATAGATATTTGGATATTTTGTCTTATTGTATTTCATTTTTTTCTCCTTTGTTAAAAATGTAGCTTCTGGACAAGGCTTTTTAACGTAGAGAAATTCTTGACATCATCTCCCTTTGTGATAAAATAAAAATACAAGAGACGACTGTAACATCTCATTTGTTTTGATAGTATTCACTTGTTGTCTTGTTGTTCGATAATCCCTGCACTCAAATTTTGGCGAAGGAGAGTGTGAGGGATTTTTTTTATTCTAATTATTGTCTATTACACGTTTCATTGTACCGCTCCAGAATGATTCTTTGGCAAGAGTAGTACCGTCTGGTGATTTTACGTAAAGGTAAGGCCCGTGTGTTTGGCCATAATTGTTTTCTGGTTTTGCGTTCCATTCTTGGAAACAATTTTCTTTAGCAGAAAGAATTACATCTGCTAATTGTTGAATTTGTGAATTTGGTACGTATTTATAATTCTGCGGGACAACCACATCTATTAAATTTGAACCGTTTGGCATGACAGCAAATGAATCTGTGACACCACCTTGCCTTAAAACATCGTTGATTTTAGTATTTAATTCAGAGGCGAATGCTGTATTTGCGGCGTCGTCATAAGTTTTTGAACTTGAACTTGTTTCTGTGCTAGACGAGCTAGAAGAAGTCTTAGCGTTTTTCTTTTTAGAGGAAGAGGTAGCTGAAGTTTTTTTGCTTTGTTTTGTAGAAGTCTGTTCAGTTTTAGCTGTTTCTACAGATGATTCAGATTTATCTGTAGGTGAAAACATAGCACCTGTGAAAAACATAATCATGGCAAGAAGTCCACCGATAAGTGATTTTTTGCGTAGATCTTTATTTTTTTTGATAAACGACCACAGTAAAGCACCAATAGCAACATTAAGGCCTAAAAATCCTACTGAGAATAGTAATAACCACATTTTCTTTTATTCTCCTATTCAGCTTTTTCCGTGGTTCAGTCTTTTGCACGTAGTTTTAAATAACACTTTGTTGAATTTTTCTGAATTCATCTTGTATCATCGCTTCACCCCAAGTTGTAGAAATATCATACTGCGTAGCAAAGCGAACCCAATTAAAATCGTAGATATCGGTATATTTTAAATAATCGACTAATAACTCGTGAATCATAAATCTATCAGCTTGATTTTCATATTGTAAAAGTAGTCTCTTGTAATGCTTTGGGTCATGGTTGATATGCCCAAGTTCGTGTAAGATGACTTTTTCACGTTCTTGTTTAGACAATGATTCGTTAACGCATATTCGTCTTAGGTCTGGGAAGTAAAACCCAGACCTTTCCCACATTTCAGCAGGAAAGACGAACAATGAAATTTTATATTCTTTTAAAAGCTCATCAATCTTCATCTCCCATTACCTCAATCGAAAGTCTAATAATTTGTTCTATTTTTTTAACGTCATCATCAGATAATGGCTTTCCGTCAAACATCACGACTTTTTCACGCAAATTTGAAAGGTCGATTGATTCTTTTTTGACATCAGTTGATTCATTAGTATCATATCCCATTAACCATGCTTCTGATACGCCTAGTGTTTTAGATAGAAGAACTAATTTATCTTGGTCTGGAATAGATTTCCCACTAACATATTGAGAGAGGGCACTTTTGCCAAGTTTTATTCCCAATTCTTTTTGGAATTTTTCCGACTGTTTAAGAATATCAACTTGCCTTAAATTCCGTTCATTCATTATTTGAGCCAATCTTTGAGCTGTATTTTCTTTCATAACTATATCACCTTTCATGAGTATATTATATAGTATATTTTCAAAAAGTTCAAGATTAAAGTAAAAAAAGTTCAAAAAAATGAACAAAAAGTCTTGACCTTTATTTTTTTAGATGCTATAATAAAATCATAAAGTTCAAGATATTGAACAAAAAGAAAGGAGTATCTATGATTTACAAATATGATTATTCCAAATTAAACGGAAAAATTGTTGAAGTTTTTGGCACAAAGAAAAAGTTCGCACAAAGCATGAACTTGTCTGAAAAGTCAATATCTGAAAAAACCAATAACAAACGTGGTTGGCAACAGCCAGAAATTTCAAAAGCTTGCGAATTGTTACAAATTCCAAGCAATGAAATTAATTCATATTTTTTTAAATATAAAGTTCAAGACGTTGAACATTAATTAAATTGTTTCCAGCAGGGTTGATATAGCTCTAGCAGGCAAATAATATTTTTACGCAGTTTATTGACAAGTCTCCTATTTATTTTTAATTATCCGAAATCAATGTATTTCCTCCAAAAAATACAACAAAGAGGCTTGCTAGGGCTATACCAGCTCTGCTGGAACACAAAAAAGCACATTGCCGAAACAATGCGCTTACCAAAAAAACTTACTTACATTATACCAGAAAGGAAACGCTATGGATAGTGTAATGCAAAATTTTGTTGATTGGCTGAAAAGCATAATCAAGGAAACATTAAACAAGATTTTGGAAATCGAACAGGATGACGGTTTTCCAGAATTGATGTCGCCAAAAGAAATATGCAAGTTTCTTGGGGTTTCATACGACACATTTCAAACATACCGCTATATGGACGGTTTCCCAAAAGAACTGCCAGCAAAACGCTGGTCTAAGCGAGCTATTAAGAAATGGCTTGAAAATCAAATTTAAAAGCTTCTGGACAAGGCTTAGAAAGAGGAAAAACATGGACTTATTTATTATCTGCTTTAGCTTAGCAGCACTGCTATACGTGCTTACATTGCCGTTTGTCGGTAAGAGAGCGAGAAAGAAAGAAGAAACATCAATGCAACCGACTTTCGTATTCGAGAGCTGGGAAGTTAAAGCTAAGCATTATGACGACGTTATTAAAGCATTAAACACGATGAAAGGATAATGTATGTTTAAAATTAGAAAACGCAAATTGACAAAAGAGTCATTTCACGATGAATTAACTAATGCGTTCAATGAGGAGCCGGTTGACCCGTATGAGTATGCTTATCGTGTCCATTACGATGATTTAAATACGCTCGCAGAAATGTATGGTTTAAAAGGAATACATGGAATTTCAATTGTAATCCAGAATATCATTTCAGCTTTCGTCACCGGAAACCAGCAGGTGATTGAAGATTATCGGAAAGCTGTTCTCGCAGATAGAAAAACAGCGATTTCAGCTCTCAGGGATTTCGATGCGCCTCGTACATATAATGAAGATTTAGATTAATAGAATGACATAAAATGTACACATACGAATATAGTTGCGAATCAATCATTCAAATTTGGAAAGCGAGTGCTATTGAATACAATCGCATGCATGGTTTGCCAGATGACGCGATTTAAGAGGTGCTAAATGGAAAATGAATATTTTGACACAGATGAAATCATGGTAATTGATTTTGATAAAAACGGCTGGCACGGCTACTTTGGCGAAAGAGAGGAAGAAGATTAATGCAGTATATCTTTCAAAAACACCACATCAAATTATACAGCTGTTAGTAATGAGTTTATTCAAGATAAAGAATTATCACTAAAATCAAAAGGTTTATTGCTTACTATTTTGAGTAATAAAGAAAATTGGAGAGTATTTCCGACAGAACTTGCCAACCGTTCAAAAGATAGCGAAGATAGCATATATAGGGAAATAAAAAAGCTTGAAAAATCAGGCTATATAAGAACTTATAAAAAATCTCTCGGACGTGGTAAGGGCGTTACAGCTTTTAGGTTCTGCGCTGATAGAAAAATCAGTGATGAAATTTTTGAACAACTTAAACAACAACTTGATGAAGAGCTAGCTAATTAATTTACATTTCCGCATTTTACAAATCTGTATTTTACAAATCTGTATTTTACAAATCTGTATTTTGCGAACTAATAAATACTAATAAAC
>ERZ1034701.118-NODE-118-length-33542-cov-6.864007_pt1 | contig 33542 bp, 56 predicted proteins | sample MGYA00520651_ERZ1034701 | MGnify/ENA primary metagenome ERZ1034701 (study PRJEB33766, sample SAMN09781713) | gut metagenome | biome: gut microbiome | host: Homo sapiens | place: Madagascar | study: EMG produced TPA metagenomics assembly of the PRJNA485056 data set...
CACTGAAAACAGCAGCAACAACCGCAGTAAATGCACTACCGGGAGCCGTAAGCGGTGGATTTGAACTGCTGAAAAGTGGAATTACTACAGTAGCCGGAGGGCTGGGAACATTACTGAACACAGGCTGGGAAGCACTGAAAACAGCAGCAACAACCGCAGTAAATGCACTACCGGGAGCCGTAAGCGGCGGATTTGAACTGCTGAAAAGTGGAATTACTACAGTAGCCGGAGGACTGGGAACATTACTGGACACAGGCTGGGAAGCACTGAAAACAGCAGCAACAACCGCAGTAAATGCACTGCCGGAAGCTGTAAGCGGCGGATTTGAAGCGCTGAAAACAACAATTTCAGGAATTGGAGACGGTTTAGGAAGTCTGCTGGATGCAGGCTGGGAAGCATTAAAAACAGCGGCAAGCGGAGCAGCAGACGCAGTGAAGACTGCATGGGAAGGCGTGAAAGACTTTTTCGGAGGAATCTGGGACGCGATCACCGGAAAGAGTTCTGATAGTTCGGGAAGTGTCAATACAGACGTAAGCAGTAACTTTGAACAGGCAGCACAGAACACACAGCAGTCATGGAACGCAGCACAACAGGCAGTCGAAACAAGTGCAAGTGGCATGGAAACATCTGCAAACACATCACTGCAAAATATCAGAACGTCATTTACAACAACAGTAACTGGCGTAAATCAGATGGCAACCAGAATACAAGCTGCATCAACAAGAATACAGACGGCATTAACACAGTTACAAACAAAGTTCATGGCATCCGGCATGGCAATAGTTGCAACGGTAACATTAACCGGAACGACGGTTACAGCTACCACAACAGCAGCAATGGCAACTACAATGGCAGTCGTGATGGCAGGACTTGCAGCCATAAACACAGCTTTCATAGCATCCGGCGGAGCAATCAGAAGCAGCGCGGCAAGTACCGCAGCTGGCATTACTTCCGCTTTTTCAAGCGCTATGGCAAATGCCAGAAGTTCTGTAGCGTCTGGACTGGCGGCTATACAGGGCATGTTTGCTGGTATTCATTTATCATTGCCACATGTAGCAGTACCGCACTTTAGCGTGTCTGGTACGCTGTCACTTAACCCGCCACGGGTACCGTCAATATCTGTTTCTTACTACAAAAACGGTGGTATTTTAAATGGACCGACGCTGTTTGATCTGCAAGGAAATCACGCAAAAGTAGGCGGAGAAGCAGGGACAGAAGCAGTAACGCCACTGACTGAATTATGGAAGAACATGAAACAGATTGTGGGTGACACATTTGTTGAAAAAATGTCTTCCGTAAGAAAACTGTTACAGAACAGTGAAGAAGTAGGAAACATGAAAACTGCTTACGCATATTACGGCGGACAGCAGGCACAAACCGTAGAAGCACCACAAGTAAACAGCAGTGGAAACGGACAAAAAGAAACTGTAAACAATATTCATGTAACAAATAGCCCTACAGTTGTAGTAAACGGAGATAAACCGGGCGATCTGGAACAGAAACTGGAAGAAAACAACGAATCCTTGATAAGACGGATTTTCCGGGAGATCAAAGAAAAGGACGACGACAATGACAGAACAGTATACGATTAAAACCTACACAACAGAATCTGGGGACACATGGGACATGATAGCATACAAGACAATGGAAGATGTGTACAATACAGACATGCTTATAAAAGCAAATATTGAGTACGCGCACATTGCCGTATTTTCTGCCGGGATAGAATTAATCATCCCGGCAGAGGATGAAAACGAAAGAACCATTGACAGCGGTTTACCACCGTGGAAACTGGTTGATTACGACGAAGAAACAGACGAAGAAGAGTAGGAGGGGAAGCCGTGTCAGACAAAAACACAGCACGAAGAACAAAAGTACAGTTATATGTCAGCGGCAATATGAAAGCCCCAGACGATATTAACAAACATGTACAATCTGTTACTTATACAGACAGCAAAGAAAAAAATTCAGATGATTTACAGATTGTGTTTGATGATCGGGAAAAGAAATGGCTAGGAAACTGGATAGAAATATATCCGACAGTAACAAAAAAAGTTTCAACAACAAAGACAATTAGCTACAAAGTAAAGAAAGGCGATACCATAAAAAGTATTGCAAAAGCACAACTTGGAAGCGAAAGCAAATATACAGAAATAGCAAAACTGAATAAGTTGAAAAAGCCCACACTAATTAGAGCAGGGCAGGTATTGAAAATAAAGAAAACAACCACCACAACCAAAGCGACAACCGGAAAAAGCACTGGAAAGAAAACGGTAAAAGCAGTAATTGTACAGGAAAACTGGGAAGATACCGGAAAAGATGCAGTTTTGAATTGCGGTGTATTCGATATAGATACAGTAACACTGGCAGGACCGCCAGCAAAAGTAACAATGAAAGCGGCAGCAATATCATACAACAATGCTGGAAGCCAGAAAAAACGTTCCCGTGCATGGCGAAACGTAAGATTGAAAGATGTTGCAGCAAAGATAGCAAAAGAAGAAAAATGCAGGCTTATGTATGAAGCTACTGTAAACCCATTCTTTAAGAGAAAGGAACAGGCAAAGAAAACAAATATTAAGTTCTTGGAAGCACTATGCAAAGCACAGGGACTGTCTTTGAAAATGGCAGCAAAGATCATAGTTATTTTTGATGCAAAAGAGTACGGGAAAAAAGATGCAATAAAAACTATAAAGCCCGGAGATCAGAACCTGCTTGACTACAATTTAAAAAGCAGTCTGAAAGATAAAGTTTATACAAAATGTACAGTGTCATATAAAAATGGAAAATCATACAAACGCTATACATACAAACTTCCGGGAACCAAAACGGATGGAAAAACACTTTCCGTAAAGAAAAAAGTAAACACACTGACGGAAGCAAAGGCACTGGCAAAAGCCAGTATAACAAAGGCAAACGCGCAGCAGTTTACAGGAACAATGACACTTGCAGGGTCTGTAAATCTGGTTGCGGGTAATACGATTGCATTACAGGGTTTCCAGACATTCAACGGAAAGTACATGATAGATAAAGCAACACATAAAATCTCAGGCGGTTACACAACCACACTGGAACTGTCACAGGCATAGTGCCGGAAAGGAAGGAACATGGCAAAGGATTATGACGAAGACGTTGGAGAAATTGAAAATCTGGTGCGTATTGGAACCGTGATAAAAGTAACAGGAGATACAGCAAGGGTAAGATTTGAAGAATACGACAACATGATTTCTGATGATCTGCCGATAGTGTACCGACGCAGAAAATGGACACCAGATATAAACGATACTGTTTTATGCCTGTTTGTCCCGTATGGGGACGGTGATGGATATATTTTAGGGAGGTTGTAGCAGTGGCAGCAAAGAAGACAAATGCCAAAACACAGAAAGCAAAGGCGAAAGCTGCAAAGAAGACTAAAAGCAAAACCAGCACATATACGGTCAAAAAAGGTGATACCCTTGCAAAGATAGCAAAAAAATATAAAACGACAACAGCTAACCTGAAAAAACTGAACAATCTGAAAACAACTAAGATAAAAGTAGGGCAAAAGCTGAAAGTGCCGAAAGCAGCGGCAAAAAGTTCAAAGACAACAAAAAAGCCGACGCCTTCAAACAACACAACAAAAAAGCCGACAACCACAAATAAGACAACACCAGCACCAGTGAAAAAACCATATGTGCCGAAAGCAGGGAAAATCGGTACACTAGGCAGTTTAACATTTACAGTGTCAAGAAACACGATCAAGACGTTTGAAGATATGTCATGGAATAAGACAGCAAGCATTGCAACACATGACAGAATCGGAAGACGGGACTTGACAGAGTTTTTGGGAATGGAACCTGACACAATGGACTTTGAAATGACATTTTCTGTATTTCTTGGTACGAATCCTTTAAAACAATTTGCAGTGGCGAAGAAGATGCAGGAAAACGGAACGGCAGCAGTCCTGACACTGGGCGGGAAAGTGTATGGTTCGTACAAGTGGCTTATTCAAAGTCAGGCAATAGCATTGAAAAGGTTTGACAATACAGGAAACCTTTTGGAACTTACTACAAAAATAAAGATTATCGAATATCCAAAGAGGTAAGAGAAATGGAACAGGTTTTAATCACAAGCGACGGTTCATTGCTGGAAGACATAGACCTGTCACCAGCAACAGTTATTGAAGATGTTGTACAGAACATTGCAACAATACTGGCAACAATAAAAGGAACTATACCATATATGCGAGGGTTCGGAAGAAACAGAGAAACAGAAGGAAGACCCATGCCAGTTGTAAAAAACATGATCGTATCAGACGTATTTCAACAGATCAGCGACTATGAACCGCGGGCGATTCTTGGAGAAATCAGGGTAGAAGAAAACGAAGAATCGGACGAACTAAACGACATACTGATAACAGTAGTGCTGGAAGGGGTGACAGAAATTGAGTGATTATCAGGAAATAGATTTTGTGGAAACAAATGTGGAAACTATAGAAACAGAACTGCTTAATATGTACGAAGAAATTATGAATGAATCTGTAGCCCCCGGAAGTCCGGTGCGCTTATTTATCATGTGGATTGCACAGGTTATCGTACAGCAGCGCGTCATAATCAATGACAGCGCAAAGAGCAATGTTCCACGATATGCACGCGGGGAATACTTGGACAGTCTTTCAGAACTGTTCTGGGACGAACAGAGACTGAAAAGCGATTATGCCCGCGCAATGTTCCGCTTTTATCTTTCAGAAGCACAGCAGATCAATATTGAAATTCCAGCAGGTACAAGAATAACACCAGACGGGGACCTGATGTTTGCGACGACAGAAACAATAATGATAAAAGCGGGGCAGACATACGGGGACGTGGAAGCAGTATGCGAGACTGCGGGAGAGATTGGAAACGATTACAAGCCCGGTCAGATCAACATTATCATTGACCCATACGACTATTACGACCATGCAGAAAATACAGAAACAACGCAGGGCGGAGCAGAAGACGAAACAGACGCAGCATTTTATGAGCGCCGCCGGAACGCTTCAAAAGCATATTCGACCGCAGGACCGGAAGAAAGCTATATATATCATGCACAAACCGCAAGCAGTGCAGTTGTAGACGCAACAGCAACAAGCACGGAAGCTGGCGTGGTGGACGTTCGTATTTTACTGAAAAGCAATACAACGGCACCGGATGCACTGATAAAGGATATTCAAAACAAACTGTCTGCAAAAACGGTCAGACCGCTTACGGATAAAGTTATAGTTTCACAACCAGATACAGTAGACCTTGACATTGATTTGTCATACTGGGTAATACAACCGCCGCAGGCAAGCAGTACAAAAGAAATTCAGGACGCAGTAACAGCGGCAGTGGAAAAATACAAAGAATGGCAGACAGGGAAAATAGGAAGAGACATAAACCCGTCAAAATTGCAAACACTGGTAATGGAAGCAGGCGCAAAAAGAGTAGTAATACGATCGCCAGAATTTACAGTGTTGACAGATACGCAGGCAGCAAAAGTGAAAAGTTCTACAGTGAAGTATGAAGGGGTGGAAAATGAGTAAAACCATATACGAAATGGATTTCACAGACAACTTCCCAGATGCACTATGTTATGACCCCAAAATGGTTGCGCTTGGAGCAATTGCAGCAGTAGAGCTGGAAGAAGTCAACGACGAAATGAAAAACGCCATGATCTATGAAAGAATAGATGAACTGCCAGAAAAAGTTCTGGACGTTTTGGCGTATGATTTCAATGCAGACCTATACGACTATACATACCCGGTAGAAACAAAAAGAAGCATTATAAAAAACTGTTTCAAGGCAAGCCGGATAAAAGGAACTGTATACGCAACAGAATTAGCATTACAGGCGGTATGGGCTGGAAGCTATGTAGAAGAATGGTTTGATTATAACGGGCAACCATTTCATTTCCGCGTAGTATGCGACGTAACGAAAAGCGAAGTGCAGGCAGATAACCAAACCATAGAACACATGATAAGAAAGCAAAAAAGGCTTTCTGCAAAATTAGATGAAACAATATTTCAATGTGTTATATCATGCAGAATCTTAACACATGCAGATTACGCAGAATATAGCGCACCAGTGACAGGAAGGCTGGCAGCAGGTACGCACCCGGCAAGAAGAACGCGGGGTGGACAAGCTGCCAGTCTTATTACTGCCGGAACAAAAGCAGAAGCATTTCTGTACACGGCGACACTTGCAGGAACAAAACCAGAGCGTAGCACATTATTTAGGGAGCAGGAAAGCCAGATTGCCGCAGAAACGGAGTTTAAGGCGTTCAGCTATAAAACATACGCTACAGGTCAGAAAAAGGCAGGAGAAACGCCACAGAGAAGCACAAGAGGGGCAACAGACGGCGGCGCAGTGCAGACAGTCATTGACGCTGCCGGATTTGCATATAAAAGCCGTTTATGCGGCAGCAAAAGGAAACTGTAAAGGGGGTGAATTTGTATGTTAAAGGACGCAGCATTTCAGGACTTTTCCCATTTTCTAAATGACATAATTGCATATGCGAAAGTGACGATAAACGGTAGCACTGTAAAAAAAGAAATCCACAAACGGGAATACATGTCTGACGGAAGCTATGCAGTGTATTTGAATATAGCACCGCAAAACAGAAATGCAACAATAACCAGTGTGCAGCTTTTCAATACAGATCAGAAATTGTGGGCTGAAAAAGCCGTGAATATCAAAACGACAAGCGCACAGTCTGGCGTTCTTTATCGTTTTGTTTTCAAAATTACAGAACAGGAGGTGTAAAAGATGTATTCATGGCAGCACTGGTTAAATCATGTTACGGAATATGAAGACAGATACAAAGAAACAACAAATTCTGACGGAACCGTAACACACACACCCGTTGAAGGAAAAGTAATTCAGCAGGGAACACCGCAGGACGCAGACAATTTTAATCACATGGAAGATGGAATTTCAAACGCAGGAGAAACAGCAGCGTTAATGGCAGTAAATGCTATTCACATGCGGCAGCAGATCGCGGACATGGTAGGCGAGACAATGACAGTCACTTTAACAAACGGGCAGGAATACCCGTTTAATAATTCAAAGAAAACTGTTTCACTGTCAACACAGCGGAACCACTTAAATTACACTGTAACAGCAGAAGTACAGGAAGAAAAAGACGGTTTTGCAGGTGACATTATCGTATCAGAAAAACTGTTAAATGGTTTCAAGGTAGAGCATACCGGAAGCGCAAAAACAGTAACGCTGAAAATCTATGTAAAAGGAGGTTTCTATTAATGGCAAATGTAATTATCAAGTCTGATGAAAGACGGGAACATGAAGCCGGGGTGTTACGTTCTTTTGGCGTAAGCGGAAGAGGAACACCGGAACAGCGGGAAGCTGCGGAAGTGATCGCACAGAGAAGCAGAGAAGTTGAACAGGAGGGACGCAGATAATGGCAGCAGTTACAATCAATGTAGTTGAGAAAACACCGGGAAATCATATTGAATATGAACTGACAAAAGAAAAAATCACATTCAATGACGAACTGACAGTAAAACTTTCATCCCGTGAAAGAGATTATGAAGTAACACTGGATATTTGCATTGATGATGAAGACGGCGTGGTAATTGGAACCGGAGGACGCGCACAGAAGTACGCAGCACAGATCATCATTCCGGCAAGACGCTATGACATGATCGAGAACAACGAAGAAGGAGAAGTAAGAGAAGTTCCGATGCCGTTACCGTTTGACATGTCATTATGTACACTGATTTTATGGGGATTGGAGGATAACACAAATGAGTAATTTTGATGATCTTGCAATGGCAGTAGCTTCTTTTGGGGCAAACAACCGGGTTATTTTTGATGATCTGGGGAAACCGTCGATCATGGTATTAGTTCCAAAAATGAAGTATTCGGATGTAATCACAGGTGGAACACAAGAGACAATGCCGTGGTGGATTGTTGACGGAGTAGAAAAGAATATTTGGGTTTCAAAGTATATTAACACAGTAGTTAATGACCGCGCATATTCATTGGCATTAAAAGACCCGAAATGTTATATCAATTTCGATCAGGCAGTAGCTGCCTGCCGTAAGAAGGGGCAGGGCTGGCATTTGAACCAGAACGGAATTTTTGCTGCATTAAACTTATGGTGTATGAAAAATGGTTTTATGCCGCGCGGAAACACGAACTGGGATGCAAGCTATGAAAAAGCGTGGGAACGTGGAATGAACACATATATTGACGGCGAACATAAAGGCGGAAGAACTGCGACTGGTTCAGGACCTGTAACATGGAACCATGATGGAACACCTGCCGGAATTGCTGATTTATGCGGTGACACATGGGAATGGGTTTCGGGGTTGCGTATCGTTAATGGAGAAATTCAGATCATCCCGTATGGAAATTCAATGAAACTGACCTGCAACATGGGAGCAAACAGCACTGAATGGAAAGCGATTATGCCAGATGGAACACTGGTTGAACCGGGAACTGCGGGAACATTACACTATGATGTGCAGGGCGGAAAACTGGTTATCAACACATCAACCAGTGGAAATGCAACACCAAACATCCCGTTTGGAAGCCTTGCCGCACAGTCGGGCGTTAATATTCCACAGATTGCAGTTGCAGCAGGAATTATTAAAGATTCAGCTGCCACATACGGTTCCAGTGGACACCAGCAGTATGTTAATACCGAAGGGGAAAGGCTTCCGTTACGCGGTTCCAGCTTCGACAGCGCCGGCATCGGCGGCGCTGCTGCGCTGAACTTGTGCAACACGCGTTCTAGCAGCTACTACGGCATTTCGCTGCGCTCCGCTTATTATGAATAACTGGAAACTGCACACTGCATCACTGTAGGGATTGCGGCAGCAATCCCTATTGAAAAATGACACAAAATATAAAGGATAAAATATGGCAGAAGAAACAGAAAAGCCAGAACAACTGCTGGAAGAAGTGAGAAATAACGCCACACAAAATGATTTCAAAATGAAAAACAAGGTCCGGGAAATGATACAGTACGGAAACCCGTTACTGCGGAATTTCCCGAAAGTGGAAAGATACGGGCTAGCACTGCAAATAAAGAATGCAATGTATGACATTATGCACTTAGTAATAAGACTGGAAAATAAAACATTCAAGAAAACGACGTTGGGCGATCTTGACACAGAACTGGACTGGTTACGGCAATGTTTACAGATAGCACAAGACAAAAATTCTTTCCCAGATCAGAAACCATGTATCAGCGTACACCAGTACGAAGTATGGAGTAGAAAAGCAAATGAAATCGGGAAAATGATAGGCGGTTATTATAATTCATTAAATCCACAGAAAACAAAGAAAAAGTGAGATAGCGGCGAAAGCCGCTATTTCTATGGGAAATAGCCATAATAATTGTGTCGGTCGTTTCTTGCTTCCGTTACGCGGTTCCAGCTTCAACAACACCAGCAACGGCGGCGCTGCTGCGCTGAACTTGAACAACACGCGTACTAACAGCAACAACAACATTTCGCTGCGCTCCGCTTCACCCCAACTGCCAGAAGTTGCGTCCATACGTGGGCGCATCCCGTGCGTATGGGTTTAAGGGGTTATTTTCCATTCCAAAGGCACAAGCCGTAGGAAAAAGATTGAATTGCCGTAAAAACAGTTAGTAACTGCCGGGGTTTACGGCAGTGAAAGACAGCATAAAAGCTGGATGTATATGTTACGTTCTGGCAAGGAAAAGCCCGTGCCGGATTTGTACGGCGCACATAACTATTGACAGGAGGGAAAATTGCAAACAATTAAAAATCTTTTCCCGAAAATATATGATTTTGAAAACCTGCTGGAAGCCTACAAAGCAGCAATAAAATCAAAGCGGTACCGCCCTGATGTAATGGAGTATGCAGACAAATTAGAAGAAAATCTGTTTGATCTGCAAAACAACCTGATATGGGGACTTTATGAAGTCGGGCATTACCACATGTTTTATGTTTACGAACCAAAGAAGCGGCTTATTATGTCACTTCAATTCAAAGACCGTGTTGCACAACATGCGATCTACAGGCAGCTTAACCCGCTGATAGAAAAGCAGTACATAAAAGACAGCTATGCCTGCCGCGTGGGATATGGCACACATGCAGCAATTGACCGTCTGCAAGGATGGATGAGACAGACAGAACGAAAACCAGAAAAGTATTATTACTTGAAGTTGGACGTATCAAAGTATTTCTACAGAATAGACCATGAAATACTGAAAAACATTCTTGCAAGGCAGATCAAGGACAAGCAGTTACTGGACCTGCTGGCAAAGATCATTGATTGTGAGGACACAAGATTTGGTTTACCAATGGGCGCAGATATAGGCGACGTTGCTTTTGACGAAATGCTGTTTGGCGTAGGATTGCCAATAGGCAATTTGACTTCACAAATGTTCGCGAATCTGTATTTGAACGAATTAGATCAATACTGCAAACATAAGCTACGAATCCATTACTATATACGGTACATGGATGATGTAATAATTCTGCACAACAATAAAAAGGAACTGGAAACCATGAAGCGTTGCATTGAAGATTTCCTGAAAAAACATCTGAATTTGCAGTTAAACAAGAAAACCTGCATACGCCCGGTAACAATGGGCGTGGAGTTCGTAGGGTTCCGCATATGGTCCACACACAGAAAACTACGAAAGAAGACTGCAAAGAAGATGAAAAAGCGACTGAAATATGTATTTAATGCGTATGAAGTCGGGGAGATCGACAAAGAAACACTTGACAGAAGCGTTGCTTCATACCGGGGAATACTGAAACACTTCAACAGCTACGGTCTGCGTAAAAGTTTAAATGAAATGTATGCGAAGGAGGTATTGAAAGTAAATGAAGATAACGGAAATCTGGGAAGTATGCAGAACAGTTCTTGCGTGGCTGGCAGCAGTGGGAATAGTGGTGGACCTGACACCGGGAATCAAGATACAACCTGTACGCTACCTGATAAAACAGGTGGGGTCATTGATGAACCACGATATAAAAGAACAGTTGAACAAAATTGAAAAGGATTTACAGGAACATAAGATTGAAAGCTGGCGGGCAGAAATCCTTGACTTTGCTAATAGCTGTATGAATCACCGCAGGCATACAAAAGAAGAGTTTAACAACTTCTTTAAAGCCCACGACAATTACGAAATATATGTGAAAGAAAACGGGCTGGAAAATGGCTGCGTGGATGCTGCTTTTAAATACGTGGAGCAGATTTATTTACATTGTGCAGAAACAAATGATTTTCTTGCTGATGAAAAGGCAGAAAGGGAAGGTGACAAAAAGTGTGGCTGATATGTATTTTGACAGGTTTTTTACTTGCAATGCTACTTTTCTTGCTGATTAATTCAAGAGCGATTATAGCAGCAAGAAAGAAAAAAATGAAGAACATCCAGAAAACAAATTACAGGCAACAAAGATTATTGTGTTTTCTGTAATATTGACGTACCACATTGCTTTTCTGGTTGGCGTGTGGGTAGTGATCGCAAAAGACTTTTACCAGATTTCCACGCTGCTTACGTTTGTAGGCGGCGTATCGGTAATTGCACTGGCGTTTTACTGCTGGAAGAGTAAAGCAGAAAACCTTTTAAAGATTAAGAAGGAAAACCCGGATATAACCGGAACACTTTCTGATTTCAGCAATATGTCTTCACAGTAAGGGAGGTTAAGCAAATGACAGAAGCAACAGTAAAGGCGGTGGCTGCAAAAGCCGCCGTTATTATTTACGGCAATGAAGGTGGTTACGGAAGCGTAAATGCAAATGATAACGGAGCCGTAAGCGTCGGGAAGGTACAGTGGCATGGTTCGCGCGCCCTTGACCTGTTAAAGACGATCATTGCAAAACTGGGACAGCGGCAGGCAGAAAACATTCTGGGAGCTGCACTGTACAAAGAAATTAAAACAGCTATACAGTGGAGTACAAGAACTGTAACAGCGACAGAAAAGAATAAATTAACCGTTTTGCTTACGACACCAGCAGGACGGACAGCACAAGACGAACTTGCACAGAAAGACGTTTTAAGCTATGTAACGCATGGAATCAGCGCTGGGCTTACAGACCCGCAGGCACTGATTTATTTTGCTGATTTAGAGAATCAGGGCGGCGCGGGAGCGTCTACAAGGGTAGCAAAAGCAGCAGCGGTAACAGCTGGTACAATGCAGAAAGTAACACTGTCAATTTTACATAAGGCTGCACTAAATGACAGGGTTATGGGAAAATACCCGACAAGACGAACCGAAACATATAAAAAGGCTGCTGCCGAAGTGTTCAGCACCGCAGAGCAGCAACCACCTAAAAAAGAGACAGGAGGAAACAAGATGGCAGTAAAATTAAGTAACTGCGGGCATGACGAAAACGGACGATATGCCGGAGGACGCGCGGGAGATCAGACCGGGACAGAATACCAGATTATCAACTGGTACAGTAGACCGTGGAAATGCGTGTTGCGTTTTGAAAACAAGAATGTTGCTGCAATGATCGCAGACATGGCAAAGAAAGCGGCTTTAAATAATCTGATTGGTTACGATCAGGGAACCGCAGGAAACAGCAACGACAGATACACATTCTGGCAGCACCTGAAAGCAAGTAACTACGACCCGGCACAGATCACAATTGCTTGTGAAAGTGATTGCAGCGCAAGTACAGCGGCAATTATCAAAGGCGCAGGCTACAGACTGGGAATCCCAGCATTGCAGAACGTGTCTATTTATCTGACAACCTACAACATGCGTGCGGCATTACAGGCAGCAGGCGCAAAGCTACTGACAGACAAGAAATATCTTATAAGCGGTGATTACATCATGGCGGGCGACATTCTGTTAAATGACGATCACCATGTAGCTATTGCAATTACATCCGGTGCAAAAGCAGGTAACGGAAGCACAACAACTACAAAACCAGCAACAAACACCGGAAACGCTTCTGGAACCAGTACGGGCGAAACCGTATATACAGTAAAAGCAGGTGATACACTTTCTGGCATTGCCGCAAAGTATGGCACCACATATCAGAAACTTGCAAGTTATAATGGAATCGCGAACCCGAACGTTATCAACGTAGGGCAGAAAATCAAAATTCCGGGAAAGGGTTATACCACATATACAGTAAAACAGGGCGACAGCTTATGGGCGATTGCGGACAGACTGTTAAATGATGGCACAAGATATAACGAAATTAAGACCCTGAACAACTTGAAAACAGATACCATTCACCCGGGACAGACCCTGAAAGTTCCGGCAGAATAGAAAGGAAGAAAAGAACATGGACAACATTATTGTATTAGCAATTCAGTTAGCAGTAGCAGTAGCAGCATTTGCACTGGGAAAATACGTTTTTCCTAATATCCCGAAAAGCGTTTCTGAAAAATTACAGGAACTGTCCGGCTGGGCGGAACAGTTCGTGATATGGGCGCGTGAGTTTATGAAGTCCGCCAGCGGTAAAGAAAAAATGGACAAGGTAGTTGAGCAGTTAAAGAAGATCGCAGACGAAGCAGGATTGAAAGTAACAGAAGAACAGCTGCGGGCAATTGCACAGACTGCATATGAAGCAATGATGGCGGGACAGAAAGAAGCGGAGCAGGCAACAGAAACATTGCAGACAGAAGCAATGACCGTTCCGGCAATTACGATCATCAACAACGGTCCGGCAGCAGTAGAGACAAGCGGAAACGTAGCAGTATCAACGGACAATGTGCCAGACGGAGCACTGGACGAAAACCCGGACGGGTCAGTTAATACCTACAATGAAGCTGGGGAGAAAGTCGGTACAGCTACAAAAGAACAGGTTGCAGCAGCTGAAAAAGCAATAACAACAATCAAAATTGAACAGTAAATGAGAGAAGCCCGCAGGCGTTACGCTTGCGGGCTTTATTTTGTTCATGCCACAAATGCAGCATTTTCAATTTCTTCCAGTTCTTCATATGAAAAACCGAAAATGTTATGCAGGCGGTCTGCTTGATTGGAACAAACCATGCTTGCTTCCATTGTAGGGTTAGAAGCGAAACTTTTATTGTAGCGAATGAAGAGATCAACTTCACGCTGTTTAATGAAATTATCAATTTCGGTTTCACTATTAAAATGAATGTGGTCTATGTAATATCCTTTATACTGTTTCATGTGTTTGCCCTCCGTAATCTGTATTCCTTTAACTGTCTTTATTATATACTTACGGAAGTATAAAAGCAATAGGCAAAATAAACAAATATACTTCCGTAAGTTTGTATAAATGTATACTTCCGTAAGAAAACAAAATGTGATATGCTGATTGAAAACAACAGGAGGTGTAGAAAATGCCAGATACAACAGAAAAGAAGATCATACCGAGAGGACCAGCAGCAACGGCGGCAAAAAACAAATACCGTGACCACAATTATGACCGCATGGAACTTGCGGTGCCAAAGGGCATGAAAGCCCGCATAAAAGAGATTGCAAAAGAACAAGGCTATTCATCACAAAACAACTATGTTGTGGAAGCAGTAAAAGAGAAGTACCTGCGAGATACCGGGGAGGAATTGACGTGGAAGAAAGAGTAAAAGAACAGGAATTTGAAGAGGACTTTCTGCATGGCTGGGACGGTTCGGAATGTATATATTATACAGACGAAAAGTGCCTATATTACAATGACGCAGAAGCACCGTGCCACCATTGCCACCACTACGCAAGGAAGACGCAGCAGAAAGGGGAATAGTCTATGGAATATAAAGAGAAGTATCAGCGGGACACCGGGGGAGGAATTGACGTGGCAGAAAGAATGATTATAGAGACAGTGGAGAGGATAGCAGAAAATTATCTGGAAACCAGAAACAAGGTGATTGAAAATTGCTGGCGCATGATAGTTGGAAGCGACACGCCGAAGCAGGAAGACGGCTGGCTTGAAGTGATGAACGACAGGCAGACGGAAAACGGGATTGCTAATATATACAACTTTATGTATAAAGGGGAAAGAGCGCTGACACTGAAAGAAGTACAAGGGTACGGGGCAAACAGGTATTTTATCAGTAGCGGGGAATATACGCTGGCAGACCTTAAATAATGCCGCTGACGTTTTGCAGAATAAGCCAGAATGAGAAGAAAAGACCGTAAGTGGAGAAATACACCATTTGCGGTCTTTTTGCGTTTACAGGGTAAATACGACGCTATATTGTTTTATATGTGTACTCAATCACGCTTTCAGTTGCGGTGATTGTGTCCAGCTGGTCTTTGTAGCAGCCACGTGAAGCAGTCACACGGGCTTTTCTGACTGCTTCATTTTGACTTTTGGCGTTTATGTGCAGCCAGTCAATACGGACACCATCATTGTTCATAATGGAAATTTGAAAAGATTTGTGAGGTATACGCTTCACAGAGCCTTTGCCGTTACACTGATAGCAAGGACCGGTCATGCCGGATTTATAAATGAATTTGCCGGAACCATTGCACTTGCTGCAAATAACAATATCTGTTTTCATAATCATTCACCATTCTTTCCGAATGACTGCTATGCGATAGCAACCAGTCTTTCTGCACCCATTTTTCTTTCACGAACAACGCCATCTTGATTGCTTTTCAGAAGACAAGTAAATGTCTTCCCGGTCTTACTTGGAATAAGATCAACCACGGTACTTGCATAACCGTAGTTCCACATGATAACGTCCCCGGTCTTTAATTCCTTTACTGCCTTTGCTTCCTGCTTATTATATATTCCTTGAAGTTTTACTGTCATTGCTTTGCCCTCCGTGATCTGTATTTCTTTAACTGTCTTTATTATATACTTACGGAAGTATAAAAACAATAGGCATAATACACAAATTTACGGAAGTATAATTGTGATTTTTTATACTTCCGTAAAAATAAAAAGAATGGTACAATAATGAAAACGAAATGGAGGAAAGAACAATGGAAGAACAGGAAAAGAAATGGGCGATACCACGCGGGCACGCTGCAACAGTGGCAAAAAATAAATACCGGGAAAAGAAATACGATCGCGCCGAACTTTCATTGCCACGCGGAATGAAAGCAACAATAAAAGAAGCAGCGAAAGAACAGGGACTGACCTTCAACGGGTACGTCATGGAAGCGGTGAAAGAAAAATACATGAACGACACCGAAAAGGAATTATACTGGAAAGAAAACGAAGAGGACACACCGCAGACACTGGAAGATCAGAAAGAAACAGCGACGGCAGCAGGCATGGAGATTATAGAAGAGGAAGAATAGAAAATGGACTTTGTAAAAGCGGCGGAAATTGCAACACAGTTTGAAAAAGATTTTTCCAAAATATATAAACTTGAAAGAATAGAGGATAAAAGACAACCGCATCAAGAAAGCTGGTTTACTTGTGTGTATATGAATAAAATCACACACATAAAAGAAGAAATCGCATTTCCAGAAGATGCACTTGAGACATGCAGGATAGGTACTAATGGAAGCCAAAAAGAACTTTACGAACACAAAGAAATAATAATAGATGGATGCAATACTTTCTGGAACGTAGGCGAAGAAAAAGAGATAATGAAAGATAGTATAAACCTACTCATACAGGAATACGCAGAACATATAGAAGAATTAATAGATAAAGGATTTGATTTAGCAGGAATGTACAGAGGTGACATACAGGAACTAAAGGAGAAAATAGAAGAACTTTACACACAAATGAATTAAAAATAGCCGCATATTTGCGGTAATTTACGAATGAAGCAAAAAAAGCTAGAAAACACCACCCGACAAATTCAGGTCTGCCGAGTGGTGTTATTTGTACTAATTATACATAACCTACAGGTAGTGTTGCATTAGTACAACACTACCCAAAAATAATTCCCGTGATGTTATTATCACGGTCAACACGAATTTCTGATATGACAGAGCGCCAGAGCGTCCGTTTTTCTTCACGGGTCAGGGAATCATATATGCTTTTAAAATCTGCTTGCAACATTCTTTCTACAGCGGAAAAGTCCGGCGGCGTTTCTTCTGGTGTTTCATCTGGTATCTGTTGCAGGGCAGCAGTATATATCTGGTAGTCTTTTTTATATTCTTCAATAGTAATCAGATCATCCATGTACAGTTCTTTTAACTTTGTCAATTTCCGTTTCAAAACCGCTTTATCTGTTGAGCGCGTTTTCTTTTTACGTTCTGCCGCTTGTACGTCCCATTCCAGTTTACAACGTTCCAGTTCTTCCCCCAGATGTTCAAAAAGCCATTCTTCAACATAAGATTCACGAACAGATTTATTATGACTGCATCTGCCACGCTGGAAATGCTGATTGCATCTGTAGTAATAATATGGACCGGCGACATACCCAACAAGATTATGATTACATTCAGCACATTTCAGGATAGAAGTAAAAATATAAACCTTACCACTGGGAACACTGCGGGCGTTTCTGCTGGTTAATACCTGTACACGTTCAAACTGTTCTTTACTTATGATTGCTTCACAAAAGTTTTCATTGTATCTGCCCTTGCTGTCATAGGCACCAGTGTAAAGACGTTCAGCAAGCATACGGCGAAAAGTAGCATCACACCAGTTCACGCCGTAGGTTTCCCGGATATGCCGGATGGTACCACGTTGGCTTATGGAAGATTCATAATAATTAAAAGCGTCCCGGACGATCGCGGCAGCGTCTGGGTCAATGGCAAGGCGCTTTTCTTCATTCACGACGTAACCAAAAGGACAGTTACCGGAAACAACCGTGCCGTGTTGTACCTTACTGTCAAATACAACAGAGATTCTTTCGCTACAAATATCAGCTTCATTCTGGGCGATTGATAATTTGACGTTGATATACAAACGACCGTTCGCGGTACTTGTGTCGTATTCTTCATCTGTAGTCTTCCAGTCACAGTGATGGGTTTGTAGTATTTCCATGATCTTGTAATAGTCTGCGACAGATCGAAACCAGCGGTCAAGGCGGCAGAACAAAAGCAAGTCTATTTCATCACGCTTGACAGCATTAATCATTTTCTGAAATTCAGAACGTTTCCGCATATCTTTACGGGCAGTTTTTGCAGCGTCGATATATATACCGACAACCACCCAGCCTTGCTGCCGTGCGTATTCTTCCAAACGTTCTTGTTGCGCTTCCAGCGAAAGACCTTTTATCTTTTGCTCTTCACCGGAAACACGGATATAAAGTGCAACACGAAGCGGACCCGTAGAAAGTTCTTTTTTTATCATGCTATTTCCTTTCTTTTCCTGTCTGCATATGCTACAATAACAATGCAGACGGTATGTTGTATCTGGTATGATTATACAAAACGTTGCAGAAATCCCGGCAGTGTCCCCGCACCGCCGGGATTTTTATTATTTCTCTGATTTCAAAGCATTATATTCACTTTCAAGCTGATTGTATTTTTCTTGCAATTCTTCATACATGGCTTTATAGTCCGGGGCAGTTTCGCTTTCAGAGCCATAAGCTATAGTATAGGTTCCCAGTGTTTCATCACCCATATACTTTTTAACTTCAAAGTCAATGTCAGAAGTGCTGTCCAAAGCAAATTCCTGACGGTACAGGATTTTGCCGCCCGGTTGAACTTCCGTGGAAGCGCCCTTGGAATCAGACCATTGTGTATCTGCCCCGGTGTAGTCTGAAAAATCATTATCAAGCTGCACACCGTCCTGAAACAGTTTAACCATATATTTTACGGTAGGATAGCAGCTTTCATCTGTAGTGTTTTCATATTCACTGAAAATAATAATGTGATCTTTACCGTTGTAATTATAAAAGTCATATCCAACAAGATCATAAATGCCATAATCGGTGTCAATGTGCGGCAGATTAGCGGCGCTGTTATCGGCAGCATAAACAGGAGCAACAGCAACGGACATAGCACATAAAGCAGTAATTAATAATTTTTTCATAGTTTATACCTTCCATATCTTTCTAATTTTTCCAGAACCTGCATTTTTTACCAGAACTTACTTGTATTATACAGACAGTGTAGCAGGTAATATAAACGTTGCACCCAGCCATCAGGAGAAGGGGTAGGGTGATACATATGGTTATAAAGTACGTTTACTATAAATACACAAATGTATATGCGTTATATTATCGGTCAAATAATACACTGTACTATAACAGGCTATTTTCCGGGAAATGCAAGTTAATCATATTTAATTAAGAAAAAAAGGCTGGGTGCGCTTTTACCCAGCCCCCAGCCCTGACCCTTCTTCTTCAACTGGGTACTGACTTTCCAGTTCTTCCGGCGTTTTCGGATGATCGTTGCTGTCCGTTAATTCCGTCTTAAAATGTTCTATGAGCATTTTTCTAATGTCCGGGTCAAGTTCAAAATACGCTTTCACAACTTTCAGTTCAAGATCAGACGCGCCACGCGCCCGGGCAAATTCATCAAGGTTAAATGTTTCCGGTTCAATACGCATGGGTTCCGTGCCACTTCTTAACCATTCCTCACTGATATTATGAACAGAACAGATAGCCTTTATAGCTTGATCGGTTACGGTAGCCCCTTCCTGTTCCATATAACTTACACCAGTTTGCTTCATTCCTATAGAAAGCGCAAATTCAGTTTGGTTCATGTGCAGCACATCTTTTCTAAAATATCTGACACGTTCATTGACAGTCAATTTTAATCACCTCCATTCCCTATTTAGTATAAGATGATAATAGCAGTAACCGCTATAAAAGTCAATAGAAAATAACAAAAAAGTATTGACAAATAGCAGTAACCGCTATATTATATAGTCAAACAAGCGGCTACCGCTTAAAAGTTACCAAATACCGCTTGCAAAATAATACAAGGAGGAAACCCACAATGGCAGAAAACAGAAAAGCACTGGAAATGATTCTGGCAGCAGAAAACCAGAAAGAAGCAGCAGACGTTCTGGACTTTGCAAAGCTACTGACAGAGGAACAGAAAAGCAGTTTTGAAACATTACTGCGAGGCGTAAAAATCGGCTACGATCTGGCGACAGGTGGAGCAGCAAAGACAGCGTAAAGCGCCTGCCTGCGGGTGGGCGCGAAGAAAGGGAAACAAAATGGAAGAAGCAAGACAGTTGAGTAATGAAGAACTGTACGAAACCGTAAAAGGCTTCTGGGGCAGCAACCTTCCACCATTTGAAGATTTTGAGAAATGCGGAAAAGGATTGCGGGCAGATGATAAGAAAAAAGCATGGTTTATAAGACAGTCAGGAAACTTTATAAGAATTGAAGTATTCAGCCACGCAGCACTTGGACTGACAGACTGCGGCACACTCATATGTAAAAACGGGGAATGGGTGCGCTGGGCGTAGATCACCGGAAAGAAGGTGAAAAGTTGGAAACACCGGAAAGAACAGTTTTCATATGTGAAGAACCATTGACAATACAGCACCTGTACACAGAACCATACGAACAGACAATAACAAGAGACTGGGGAGCATGGGCGCTGGTAGGACAGAACAAAAGAAAAGGTACCGTAAAGCTGCATTTAATAGCAGACGCGGGGAACACGGTTGCTGAATTAAAGAAAGAAGTGTTTGAAAAGCATTTTAAACCATTTTAGAAAGGGGAATAGGCGTGGAAGTACAGGGAACATTTAATGCACAGCGTTTTTATGACACCTTGGCGCTGATTTTATCACACCGGGAAAATGTAAAGATCACTGTAAAAGTGACACAAGAACCAAAAGCAGAGGTACAGCAGAAGAAAGCTGTATAAATAATCATACCAGATAGAGCATACCGGAGGGAGCAAAGAGAAAAAGTGGTTGCTAATTACGAAGCATACGGAATTGAAGTGACTGCGGAAATTATACCAGAAACTTGTACGGCTTGTCCGTTCTGGCTTGTAGATATGGAAACCGTAGAAACTGGAATGTGTTTCATTACAGGACACGAAACAGTATTAGACGGAGAGGAAGATACAAAAAGAATGGACGATTGCCCTATTACAGAACGGAGGGATAAAAAGTGATAACCGAAGAAAAGCCAGTGCAGATTCTGGAATTATTCGGAGGAATCGGAAGCCCACGTTGCGCGTTGCGTAATTTGAAGATACCCACAAAAGCAATTGACTATGTGGAAATCGACGAACAGGCAGTGAGATCATATAACAATATGTTTTCGGAAGAACTGCCATACAAGATACAAACAGTTGTCGGGTGGAACCTTAGACCTGACATTTTGATACATGGCAGTCCTTGCCAAGATATGAGTATTGCAGGACATCAAGGGAAAGCAACGGCAGCAGATGGGAGAATAAACAGGGGAAGAGGTGCCGACGAAGGAAGCAAAACCCGTTCAAGCCTGATGTGGGAAACCATACATATCATTGAACAGATGGGAGAATGGAAACCAAAGTACGTGATATGGGAAAACGTGAAAAACGTCACGTCAAAGTATATGATAGAAAATTTTGTACGGTATCAGAAAGAAATGGAACGTCTGGGGTACACGAACAATTATGACGTTCTGGACGCAAGAGAGTTTGGACTACCACAGGCGCGCGAAAGGGTCTTTACAATCAGCTGCTTAAATGGGGAAAAGTTTGATTTTGAAAAGCTGGTAAGAACACCAATGAAAAATATTTCTGATTTTCTGGAAAATAGCGACAGCGTACCGAAAGTATATGACGTAACGCAACCGTCCGTATATAACGTGATCGGAAAAACTGGAATCAGACGAGCAACAGTTATAAAAGACTTTGCATATACGATCACAACCAGACAGGACCGCACGCCAGCACAGGTGATTGACTGCGGAAATGGCAGATACAGGTATTTGACAGAACGGGAGTGCTGGCGGCTGATGGGATATACAGACACGGAGTTTGAAGCGGCAAAAGCAGTACACCAGCGCCGGGGCAGATATTATACAACTTTATACAGACAGGCGGGTAACAGCATTGCGGTTCCTATATTTGAAAGCATATTTCGTAAGATCATTTTAGGAGAAGAGAGGGAAACAAAATGACAAGGATTGACGTACACGAAGCAATAAGCAGATTGGACATAATACCGAAGTTCAAAATTTACATATTTTGCCTGCTGTCAGGAATCAAACTTGAAGAACTGGAAGAAATTCTGGCGGAAGTGTTCGACAGAAGAATAGGTGCAATGATGGCAATAATTGAACTGATGAAAGAAGACGTTGCGCAGGAGATAGCGAGAAAGAAAGGCGAGGTAAGGTGAATAAAAGACAGAAAAAGAAACTGTACAAAAAGCTACACGGCTATAACCCGCCAAAGACTGCGGATGTGCAAGAAAAAGTACAACCAAAACAAAAGTTGGAATGGAAACCACCATGGGGATATGTACAGGAAAATAAAGATTTTGCCAAACAAATGCAGGAAGTGAGACTGGCAGCAGGTAAGTTAAGCACAAAGTTTACGGATTGCGCAGCGAGAATAGCAAAGAGAGCAGCAGACGCAATGGCGGCGTTTCACATAGTACCAGACATGATTAACGCAGCAAGGGAAGCACAGGAAAAATGGGCGGAACATGAAAAATACAAAGGGATGCTGCGAGGGGCAGAACTGCAAATACTGAAAGGGGCAGAACTGCAACTGATGAAAGAAACAGAACCGCCAGTAGTTAAAACAGCAAAAATCCTGACAGTACAACGACTGTCAGGCAAAAGAAATAAAAATCATACCAGAAACAGGAGGAAAAGAAAATGGCATTAAAGATGGTGAAATACGGAACATGCACCGTATGGAGAACAAAAGTAGTTATCAAGGACAAAAACGGGATTCCTGATTTTATGACACTGTTTTTCATGGACCCGAGAGACGGCAAACCGGATGAAAAGGACGTGCCGGACATGTTCAAAGTAAATGGGAAGATCGTACAGGGCGTGGCAATCTCACAATTTCATAATACAGAGATTAAAGGTATTCCGCATTCCATGCCGTACAACATGCCTATTGAAAACAAGACTTTTACGGAAGCAGAAGAAATGTGCAAAAAGAAGGGCAACGGATGGCACCTGCTGACAAATACAGAATTTGCCTATCTGCTGAACGAAGCAGCAAAGATGGGGAAGACCATTCATGGAAATACAAATTGCGGAAAGTGCGCAGACGCACCGGAAGAACGGGGCGCGCTGTATGACGGTTACTGCACATTGACCGGATGCGACCCGCTTACATGGTCCCATGATGGAACAGAAGACGGCGTGTTTGGGTTATGCGGGAACTACTGGGAGCCAGTAACCGGGTTAAGACTGAACAGAGGAAGAGTGGAATACATAAAGGAAAATGACGCGGCAGCAGTAGACACAAGCGAAGAAAGCGAACACTGGGCGGCAGCAGTCGCAGAGGAAACAGGGAAAGAATTATATCTTGATGTTCAAATGGGACGCGTAACACTGACAGACGGGGAAATTGCCGGGGATTGGCGCGGAGATCACTACAGAGAATTGAAACTTGCAGGAACGCTGGAAGAAGTACCAGAGATCATTCGCAAACTGGGTATCGTACCAAAGAACTACAAGGAAGAAAAGGCGGGAATCTGGGTTGACAGCACACTTGAAGAAGCAGTTCCGTTGCGCGGTTCCTGCTTCGGCGACACCAGCTACGGCGGCGCTGCTGCGCTGAACTTGTACAGCACGCGTACTAGCAGCAACAGCGGCATTTCGCTGCGCTCCGCTTTAATTCTGGAAGACTGGGAACTGGTGACTGAAACACTGAAAGGTGCGTGGTAACGCACCAGAAGAAAGCCTGAAATAAAAGGGCAACAAAAAGCCCTTGCAAATGTGTTGGTAGCACGAAATGCAAGGGCTTTAAGTCAACTAAAAGTATAAAAATATGATTAAGTACATTATACCATGTTGACGCAGGAAATGCAAGCAAAAGGGGCGGAAAAGCCCCATTTTATGCGGGGTTTGGAACCGCTTAACGGGCTTGTATGGGGTATTAACATTCCCACGATATATAAATATATATACATAGTGTATAGAACATATATAACAGTATCATACATGGGGATAATGGACAGATCAGAAAGGGGATAGCATACTCTTTAGATACCCACTCTGCAACATATGGGGAAAGGACAGAAAATGTTCTACAGAGAGAAGAAGACGGACTGCGGGTTATACAGGGAAGTTGATGTAATACCGCGGACAGATAATGCAGAAAGGGCAGTAAAGGGTAAAAGAGTGAAAAGAAGAAAAGCAACAGAGCCAAAACAAAAGGACCTGAACGACAAGAACAGTAAACGGTATCTGGTGCAGTTGGGTAACGGGAATTTTGGTGAAGGTGATCTGCACGTATCGGCAACATACACAGATGCAGATTTACCAGAAACAACGGAAGAAGCAGAAAGGATAGTAAATAACTACTTACGCCGGATAGCATACCGCAGAAAGAAACTGGGTATCGAACCGCTGAAATACATTCTTGTGACTGAATATGGTTACAAGAAAGAGGACGAAGCACAGGAACACCCAATAAGAATACACCACCACATTATTATGAACGGTGGATTGCCGCGTGATGAAGTGGAAATGATGTGGACAAAAAAGCGTATCAACTGGAAGAAGTACAAAGAAGACCCGGAAAGGTACGCTGGAACCATAAAGAAAATGGGATGGGTAAACACGGACCGCATACAGACAAATGAAAACGGCATTGAAGCACTATGCAAGTATGTTGTGAAGAACCCACAGGGGAAGAAAAGGTGGAGCAGTAGCCGGAATCTGAAAAGACCGATTGTACAGCCGCCAGCAGATCATAAATACAGCAGGACAAAAGTGGAACAGCTGGCAAAATCCGGGGACGCAGGAAAAGAGTTTTTTGAACGCCAGTTTCCGGCATACAGCATAAGCGAAGTGAAACCAGAATGGCATGAGGAAACAGGGTGGCACATTTATGTGAAGATGTGGAAGAAAAAGACAGGAGGAATGAAAGTTGCAGCAGGCAAGAAAAAGCGCAAGACAGCGAAAAAGAGAACTGCAAGTAAAAAGAATTAAAAGAACAATGATTACTGTTGCTGCTGTAGCGGCAGCAGGAATCATGGCAGCAACATACTGTACAGCGTTTACATACACAAAACCGGGACCAGAACCGCAGCAGACAGCAGAGATCACAACAGAAGCGGTAGAACTGGTGGACATGCAGCCAGTAACGACAGTGCGGGTAAACGACCCGGACAACGATATATACCCGTATAACACAATAAGCCGGGACTGGGGCGCAGGCGATCTGGACGGGTTTACATATTACAAGATACCAGAAAGCTATAGCATGTATGGCGGATGCTTGCCGGAAATAGTACAGATATACACCTATTGCACCTGCAAACAGTACGAAGTTGACTATACAACCATTCTGGCAATGATCGAAGCAGAAAGTGGGTATCAGTGGGACGCGGCAGCAGACGACGCAACCGGATATATGCAGATCATACCGGAATACCACAAGGACCGTATGAACAAAATCGGTGTGCAAAATGTGGATAACCCATACCAGAACATAAGGACAGGCGTTGATTGTATGGCAGAATTGTTGGAAAAGCACCAGAACAATTACCACAAGGCACTGACGGCGTACAGATGGGGACCAACAGGCGCAGAAAGAAACTATTTCAGTAAAAAGAAATACACTTGCGAATATGCAGAAGCGGTACTGGAAAAGGCAAGCCGGATAAAAAGAGAGTTGGAACAGGAGCAGTGAGAGAATACACGCAAGAAGAACTGAAAGAAAAACTGAAAACTGCATACAACGTAGAAGCCAGAGCCGGACATAAAAAAGACCACCTGTCAATCAACCTGATAGGAACCGTGAAACGTGACAACAGGCTATATGATCTGTACGAAGACACCGGGAACAGTTACTGGTATTCACTACGGTTTATAACAGATCGCGGCATAGTATCAGAGTACGAATATATTTTCGGACACCCAGAACGGAAACTGGAAAAGAAACGGGGATAAAAGATGGAACATGACAGAATAGCTGAAAAGCTAAAGAAAATAAAAGCCCTTGCAGATCGTGGCGTGGGCGGAGAAAAAGAAACAGCAATGCGGATGTATGAAGAACTGAAAGCCCGGTATGAAATCAAAGACGAAGAAATCATGCTGGACACAGTAAGTCTTCACTGGTTTGGATATAACGGAGAACTGGAAGAAGACCTGTTGACACAGATTTTCTACAAAGTAACGGGAAGTGCTTCATACCATGTATACACTGGCAAGTATAAACGAAGAAAGAAACGCGGTTGCGATTGTACGGAGATTGAAGCGGCGGAAATCAAACTACTGTTCAGTTTTTACAAAGAGGAATTAAAACGGGAACTGAAAACATTTATGATCGCTTTCAGATCAGGAAACAATCTGTACCCGGATGAAACGGCACGCTGTTACATGGAAAACGATAACATACCAGAACGAGAGAAAACAGCAGAAGAAAAAAGAGAACTGAAAAAGGCGGCATTTTACAGAATGCTTCTGGACAAAAGGGAACCGCCACGGGCAATGATCGGAGAAGATCAGGAGGACGAAGAATGAGCAAAGCAGCAGAAAGCTATAGAGAACTTGAAAAGGTATTTAGAGAAGCAGCAGACAAAGCCGCAGCATGTGCAGAAGTTGAAGAAAAAGAGAATCCAACGCAGGAAGAAAGAGAAGAAGCAGAAAAGAATTTTATGTGGGCGTTATTAAAAATACAGGCTATGGAGTAGGAGAAAACAAAATGGGATATTATAGCAGAATGCAGAACAGGAAACGCAGTGAAGCAACAGAACAGGAGATCGTAATAAACTGGTGCGAATACAATTCAACCAGGCATCCGGAATTAAAGCTGATTTATCATGTGCCGAATGGCGGCAGCAGGAATCAACTGGAAGCGGTGAACTTAAAAAGACAAGGCGTGAAAGCTGGCGCTCCGGATCTTAATTTGCCAGTAGCCTTGCATGGGTTCCACGGTCTGTATATCGAAATGAAGTTCGGAAAGAACAAAACGACAGAGAAACAGAAATGGTGGCTTGAACAGTTACAAAAACAGGGATATAAAACAGCGGTGTGCTATGGAGCAGACGAAGCTATAGACACTATAAAAGAATATCTGAATATAGCGTGATGGGAGGGAAAAATAATGGCGAACATAAATGTGATGTACAGTAGCAAGACAGATCAATGGGAAACACCAGAAACATACTTCAAAGAATTGGACAAAGAATTTAATTTTGATTTAGATCCTTGCGCAGATGAAAGAAACCATAAATGTGAAAAATATTTTACAAAAGAGCAAGACGGACTTTTGCAAGACTGGGGGGGGCATCGTGTGTTTTGCAATCCACCATACGGAAAAGAGATTTCAAAATGGGTTGAGAAAGCATACAGAGAAGGAACGAAAGACAACACAATTGTTGTTATGCTGATACCAGCAAGGACAGATACAAGATACTTTCATGATTATATACAATATCGTTCTGAAATCAGATTTATAAGAGGACGGTTAAAATTCGGAAATAGCAATACGAATGCGCCATTTCCGTCGATGCTAGTTATATTTCGGGGACCGAAAACGTGAGAAAGGAGAGTAACAATGGCGAACATACCGAAAGCGGCAATGAGAGCTACAAACAATGTCATGCGCGGATATATCCCACACAACGGCATTGTATCAGCCGGGGCAAAGATAGTGGCAAAGAACCAGTCCGGCAGCAGATCATCAGGAAAGAAGAAACGCCGCACAAGATTAACAGAGATCAGCAGAGGAAGTGGGAAAGCGATCATATCAGACGGCGTAACCGTCAATCAGGCAATTAAAAAGCTACACGACTACGAAGACACCGGACTTTCACCACAGGCAGTTAAGAACCTGATTGAAAGAGAAAAGAACCTGACAGAACAAATTCTGAAAATGCAGGACTGGTAGGAGGTACAGAATATGGATGTAGACAGATGCGTAATGTGTGGTGAAGCCATACCGGAAGGTATGCAGGTTTGCCCGGAATGCGCAGACAAGATCACCGGGAAAGATGAAGCAGAACAGTTAAGAGATATTGCAGACGTGCTGAAAATCACGGCAGGAACAGACAAAAACATAAAAGACAGTATGGAAGCAATATTGAGAATAGCAGACAGATTAGAAAGGAAAAGCAAACATGAGCGTAAAGCTGGAAAGGACAGAACATGAGCGAAAGTTACAGACCAAAGGTTGTGCGTGCGAGACTGAAAACAGGAGGAAAGACGGTACAGAGCGTAAGGGAGAAGCTGACTGGACATGGTTTTACCGTGCGAGATTTTCAAAGCATTATTAAAGCAGGGAACTATTTTGACGGATTAGAAGTACAGCTTTCATTGTGGAACTGGGACAATCACGAAAAATGGCATTTATGGAACTGGAAGCCGGAAGACGACGAAAAGGTAATGCTTGCCATGTATCAGGCGGAACAGTTTCACCCGTTCGCAGCTATGAGAAACTACAAGAACAATTTTGAACAGTTCAAGGAAGACTGGAAAAATGAAGAATACGACCCGGGAGCATCCTACACATTCAGTTTTGATGAAGTGGAAGTGCTGGAAGTATTGCAGGAAGAAGTAAACGACATTGAGCCGGGAACAGTAGAAAAGGCGGTAAGAACTACAAAAGCGATCAAAGAACAACAGTATTACCACCGCAAGAAGAAAAGAACCGCGAAGCACCGCAAATATACATACCACAAAAAGAAACACAGATAAGGAGGTACAGAACATGGGAAGAAGGAAAAACAGACACTGCCAGAGTAAACAAGAGGTTATAAACCGGGAATTGCTGAAACGGCAGCAGTCCGGCAGCAGAACTAAAAGCACTGTAATTAATCAGTTACACACGATCAACCAGTTACGCCCTGCAATGGAGCAGGCAAGAAACACAATGAGAGAGAAGAACAGGAGGGAAAGCAAAAATGACATTGTTTAATATGTTTATCGGCGCAGTGGTGATTCTGGGAAAGATCATTGCTTTCTGCATTCTGGTAGGACTGTTAATGCTGGTATATATCGTTATGAGAGAAGCAGCATATACAATACACGAAGAAAATAAAAGAAAGTTAGAGGAAAAAGAAAAGCATGAAAATGACAGCGTTTAGAGCAGTTTGCCCGGTAGAGATCGGGGACGAGATATTTATTATAGACAACAAAGCCTATTATTTTACACCAGAAATCACAGTTCCGAAGGAACTCTGGAACGCACTTTGCAAGACAGCAGACAGACGAAGAATTGAAGATATTGCAACGATAATGTATTACAGAAGCGAAAAAGTAGAATTTCTTTACAGATTAAACGAGGAAAAAGGATATAAAAAACTGGATATTGCAAAAGTAATAGGTATTCAGTAAATACATAGCTGCGCTAACGGCTTGACGGGTGGTGCTTTCTAAAATCCAAACGCCCTGTCCTGCCTGTCAACTGGACAGGGTAGACAAAATAAACAAATATACTTCCGTAAGTATAGTGAAAATGTCAATTGTTTTTATACTTCCGTAAGTATATAATAAAGACAGTTAAAGAAAGAGAGGAAGCACACATGAGAAAGTTTGAAGCAGGAAAGAGATATGGAGAAAACACAGTTGTATTTGAAATTGTAAAGCGAACAGCAAAAACAATTACATACGCTGCGATTTACCACGCAGGAAGAACCAATGAGAAGAAGAAAGAAGAGAAAAAAGCAAAAATCCATGAATGGGATGGAAGAGAAGTATTTTTTGCAGGAAATGAAACAGTAGAAGCGTAAATAATCCGGGGGCAAAACCCCGGAAGAACATACACACAATATACCAGATACAGGAGGAATACCACATGCAGACATTATCAATTATCAACCTAAAAGGCGGAGTAGCAAAAACAACATCAAGCGTCAACATGGCGCACATTCTGGCAGCAGTACACGGGGAAAAGGTATTGCTGATAGATAACGACAAACAGGGGAACACAAGCAAGTTTCTGAACCGTCACGACTACGAACACGCGGGAATGGCGGAAATTATGACAGAGAGAACACCAGACATGAAAAAAATCATTCAGCATACCGATTTTCCGGGGCTGGATGTTATTACAGCAAATATGAACCTGCTTACAGCGAATTTAAAGGTTATGTTAGATCAGCAGCGCCCACAGCAGACAAGATTAAAAAAAGCCTTACAACAGGTAAGCAGTGAATATGATTACTGCATCATAGATAATGCACCAGACATAAATATAAGCACAATAAACGCACTGGTTGCGTCAAATACGGTCATGGTACCGATTACCATAGACGATTTTGCAATTGATGGGCTGGCAGAACTGAAAGAACAGATCAGCAACACAAAAGAAGACTTGAACCCGGATTTGCGCTTTATGGGCTGTTTCATTACCCAGTTCGACCGGACAAATGAAGCTGATTTGCAGGGCGAAGAGTTCTTGAAGATGCAGGACTGCAATTTATTTGAAACACATATTAGAAGAACACCGAAAATGAAACCCAGTACATTTGCACGAGAACCAATTATTGAATATTCTGCACGCTGCGGCGCGTCATTGGATTACAAGAAACTGGTTGAAGAATATTTGAAGAAGTTAAGCGAAAATGTGACCGAATAGGGCACAAAACGGAGGTAAAGAGCATGGCAGCAAAAGCAGAAAAGTTTAATTTAATGGACCTGCTGAACCAGCGTTCAAAGCAGAAACAGGAAGCAGAAGAACAGCACCCGGCAGCAGAGGGAACACAGGAAGAGAGAACAGAAGAAAACAAACAGCAGGGAAATAACGTATTCATGGTTGACGCATACGACATGATACCGTCGAAAGATAATTTCTATCATGTAGACGCAGCATTGAAACGATCAATTGAACTGGTAGGCATTTTGCAGCCGTGCATTGTGAAAAAGCCCGTAAATGGAAAATATGACGTGATCGCAGGACACCGCCGCCGCCTTGCTTCATTGGCACTGGTAGAAGAAGGAAAAGAACAGTTCCGGTATATTCCTTGCATGTACAAGAAAGAGGAAACAGCAGACAAGCTGGCAATCATCATGGCGAACAGCTTTAGAGATAAAACAGACTTTGAAAAGATGGTTGAAATCATACAGCTTAAAGAATTAGTGCGAGACATAAAGAAAGAATACAATCTGGCGGGGCGCGTTCGCGAGATGCAGGAGGAATTGACCGGAATAACAAAAGCGCAGATTTCACGGTATGAAGCAATATACAATAATCTGGAAAAAGAACTAATGGAAGAGTTCAAAGCAGGCAGACTGATTATGTCTGTAGCTGTTGAAGTGTCAGGCATGGAACATGAATGGCAAATGAAAGCATATGAAAGACTACTGGAAAATGGAGAACTGACACTGCCGGAAGTAAAACAGATGAAAAAACAAATTGAAGCAGAAAGCCAGTGCCCGGGTCAGATGGTATTGCCAGAAATGCAGGACGAAGAACCGGAGCAGGAAACAGAACCAGAAGAACAGGAGAAAGAAACAGAAGAGACAGAAGAAACGCCAGAACAGGAAACAGAACCGGAAGAGTGGGAAGACCCAACACCGGAAACAGTAGAATCATTATGCTACAGTTGCGATAAATACGAAGTGTGCCACGAAAAGAAAGCCACAGTAACAAAGTGCAACGCATATGTAAACCGAAAAGAAGCGAGACTGACAGAAGAACAGAAGTACAACCGGGAACAGGCAGCAATTGACAGAGAAACCAAAAAGAAACTGAAAGAAAAAGAGCAGGAAGAAAAAATGCAGAATCTGCCCGGGGACACAAAGAAAAAGAAGTATGTACGAATTTCAAAGAATCAGCACGCGGAAATAGAGGACGGAAAGAAGCCATACATAATTCTGAAAGACACAGAGCATTTCAAGACGGGAGACATAATTGCAGCACAGGTGTTTGAAGGTGGCAGAGCCACGGGAGAAGTAACAGACCTGTATATAACATGCGTTGATAACGAAGATACGTCTTCTGCGATCAACAGCGGTTATGTGGTAGCAGGAATCCTGAAAAGAGAAGTTGCAGCAGATTTAGGATTGTTAGAGGATGTGGAAGAGTAATGGGACTGTTGGCAGCAGTAATGGAGATAATGAACAGAAGCGATCTGAAAAGGGCAACGCCAGAAATGGTTGTTACCCTTGCTGCGCGTTCTGAACAGGAGAAGGAAGTAGGAGGAAGCAAGCATGGCAAAGGAAGTGGCACTGATGAACAAAGATAAAGTAATTGCATATCTGGAATACTACCCGCAGATCGACGGGGAAATAGCAGAACGCAGACGCAACCGAAATGAATTAGATATGGCATATGCACCAGCAGGCGCAATACAGTATGATGGTATGCCAAAAGGAAAGAACCATATATCACGACCGACAGAAGACATTGCTATTGACATGCCGGATTTCGTAAGAAAAGAGATCAGAAGTTATACAGAGAGTATAGAGAAGTTACAACGACTGAAAGTGGAAATACTGCGCGAGGTATCACGACTGGCATTGAAACAGAAAATGGTTGTATTCTCATTTTATTTCTACGGGCTTAAATGGGAACAGGTAGCGGAACACATGCACTACAGCGAACGACAGTGCAAGAACATACGCGACGAAGCAGTAAAGAACCTTGTAAAACGATTCAGGAGTAACAGTTATATTGCAGCTTACGGGCTGCCTGAATAGCTGTTAATTGCACACTATTGCACGTTTGAGTTTGGTATAATAAGTCTATAGTGAAACAGCTGTGGGCTTTTATATCCAAACACAAAAGCCCATATATTTTTTATTTCCGGGAATCTGGAAAGACCGGAAGAAACAAAACGAACGATTAAGAAAGAAAAGAGGGTAGGGGATGGGTAGACCAAAAAACCCCCAGAGGGGGATCTGCTTAAAAAAATATCTGGAAAGCGGCGGAGAGATTACAACAGCACAGTTGGCAGAGGAAGCCGGGGTGCCAGCAAGCAGAATCAGAAAATGGAAGTCAGAAGATAAATGGGACGAACAACTAAAGAAGGTACCACGCAAGCGCGGAGGACAGAAGGGGAATAAGAACGCAGCAGGAAGAACACCGAAGAAACAGGGGAACAGAAACGCTGTAACACATGGAGCCTATGCACACGTAGGGTATGAGGACATAAGCACAGAAGCAGCAGAACAGATAAAGAACTTGGCAGCAGCTGGCGCAATGTCAAACCTGCTACAAGAACTGCAAGCCCTGATGGTCCGCAAAGAATACCTTGAAGGACTATTGAAACAGTACACGGACGAAGAGAACCAGCAGCAGTTTTATACAGATAAGATAGTCCACATGATTGTACCAAAGAGTGTGGAGGATATGCAGGCGGAAGAAGACAGCGGCAGAGAGACAGGAGAAGCACAAGACCCGGAAGCAGCAGGGCAGGCAGCAGGGGCAGGCGGCGAGAAGTTCAAGACAGCAATGAAGTCAGTCATTAAGTCCAGCGCATTTGAACGCGCAATGAAAGTAGAATCAGAATTAAACAAAGTTCACGGGCGACTGCTGAAAGTTCTTGACAGTATCAAGGCATATGAGATAGAGGAAAGACGCTTAACGCTGCAACAGCAGCAGTACGAATTACAGAGAAGCAAGGCTTTAGGTGAGTTTGACGTTGATCTGGAAGAGGACGAGGACGAACAGAGGGATGAACCTTGAAAAAAATCATGGGTCCTTCTGGCGGTTCAGCGACA
>ERZ1034701.129-NODE-129-length-32548-cov-79.651094_pt1 | contig 32548 bp, 55 predicted proteins | sample MGYA00520651_ERZ1034701 | MGnify/ENA primary metagenome ERZ1034701 (study PRJEB33766, sample SAMN09781713) | gut metagenome | biome: gut microbiome | host: Homo sapiens | place: Madagascar | study: EMG produced TPA metagenomics assembly of the PRJNA485056 data...
ATATAGAGGCGGAAGGCGCAACGGATAGGGGGGGATATCAGTAACGGCCCCTTGCCGCCGCAGCCTTTTCCGGGTGCTGTTTATTGTGGCATCCCTCACATAGACTGACTAAATTTTTATCAACGAAGGCCATCTCTGGGTACTCGTCAGCGTGTTGGATGTGGTGGACGGTTGTTGCCGGTACTGCTTTGCCATACCTCTTACAGTGCTGGCACATATAACCGTCTCGCTTTAATATTTGCAGGCGCTTTCTCTTCCATCGTGGGCTGTTATACAAAAAAGTTCCCATCATCAATGCCCCGCACTATATTAAGCTCCCTTTCAGATAGTTCAACAGCTTCTGCCATTTGAGCCGTTAATGAGGAATATCTTTCTGCGGCAGCAAGCCTCTCTGCTGCACGATTTGATAATAAAAGCCCTCCACCAAATATGCCAACCCCAGCATCAAGCTTTGAAATAGGTATGCACTCGCTTCGGCTTACCTTGAAGGTAATCCCTCGTTTGGAATACTTACCGAGACGCGCCGCGGTCAATACATGGGTAGGCAATGTATGCGTTTTTCGCAATTTCTTTTTCCGCCCAAGTTCCGCATTATTTGCCTTCTGTATCGCCATCCCAAGCCCCGGAGCGGTCATAGCAATTATGTCGTCGTCGAAAAGGTTCGTGACAAATCCAGTATTGACTACTGCGCCATTTGCATATGTAATCTGCACGTCACAAGCGATATGGCACATACGCATCACGGTATTTTTGCAAGAAAAACTTGTGAGAGCTGGCGCGAAAAGGAAGAACGGAATACCTTTATCAAGATAAAATGTGCATATCTTTGACAAAATAGAAAACGGCGGGTTATCTACAACAACCGCACCGTTTGAATAGTCGAAGTCCTGATAATCTCCTCCCGGATAAAATGGGCGGACGATCTTATCCTTGTCCACGCCGTACTCTTTGCAAACCCAGTCTCTTACTGCATCATACACCAGCGGAGGTGTGAAACAATCGTCAGTTGTCGTTTTGGGAGCAAATTTGTCTATGAACTCCAAATACTCTTTGCTATCTGCTTTTTGTAAATCCATGTGCTCTCCTTTTATCATTACCCGCCCTGTCCCTCCCGGTGTCTACTATGCCGGGCTACCATATCTTATCACCACACCACCGTGATACGCTTGTCGCCATGCTTGTTACAGCCTAACAGCAATGTCTGTGGCTGCTCTGCATCGCTCTCTGCGCTGGGGAGTAGCATCTTGCGTGCTGCGTAACCGCCGTAATGCTGCCATGCGGTGCAGCTTACTACTACTAATTGCTTTGTAGTCACCTTATTGTTTTTGCTGTCTACAACGATCTTTTTGGGCTTGGATACCGTCCCCTTGTGGGTATGGCCTACTATCAATGCGTCAATGCCCTCGATGGTGTTTGCAAACCTCTCGTTGCGATTGACTGTTGCACCTGTATATATTCCGCCGCCGGAGCCGTGTGTTACGGCCATCGTGTAGGTCACCAGCGATGAGTCCCTGTTGGTGCGTGTCCCAAGCTGTAGCTTGACAAATGCCACATCCTCTGCGTATCTGTCCTCCAGGTCCAGCTTGCACATGATGTCGCCCATAATGTCCTGGTCGGTGTCCTTGGCTGTCCTTGCTTCGTGATTTCCTGATACCGCACACAATATCTTACTTTTGATCGGTGTCAGCATCTCAACCATCAGCTTTTTTTGCTCCCTCGGTCGCAGATAGTCCTCAAACGGGCTGCCTGCGGCATGGCGGGTATTGTTGTTGATTAAGTCCCCGCCGAGGATCACATAGGCGTCCTCCGCCTCCACCCGGCGGCAGAAGTTTTCCCATCCTGCTTTGTCGTGCAGGATGCTCCCAAGATGCACATCCGATACGGGATATATCTTTGCGGCCTTCCCCGGCAGCCTGTGGCATATCAAATCCAATGGTTTTTACCTCCTTTTGTGCAATATGCTAAATTTATCTTTTGAACTTTGTGTATTATAAATTGAAATCAGCGCTGTTTTGTGTTGACAAATGTATATACACGCGATATAATAAAGACAGTAAAGGAAGCCAATCACAAGGAGGAACAAACATGGAGATTAAGCTTAAATCTTGGTTCTACGACAAAACCGAGGATACCGCCAAGGCGTACAATGTGTTCATCGACTACACCCGCAGAAATCCCGACCTCGGGACCAGATACGAAGAGGACGGCTGTGTTTTCGTAAACGTTGAGGAAGTTCTCGGCGAGAGCGAAAAAGCGATGAAGGTTCGCCTTTCTTCCGGCGCTATCGACGGCTCCGTAAAGGGCTGGACCACTTGGATCCCCAAAAGTGTATTTACAATCGTTGAAGATTAAGGAGGCATAACAATGAACAAAACAGAAATCATTCATGTAAGAGTTTCAGAGGGAACGAAAAACGCGCTTTCTGCACTCGCTGAAAAGGAGGGTTGTACGATGTCGGCAGTTATCGAATCTCTGATTGAGCAGGCAGCAGAAAAAAGCAGGAATGTCCGTTCAGAGGCTTGCGAGAGAATCCGGAAGAGCTGCCTTGCGAGAATTGAAGAGATCGAAGAAAACGCGGCCCCTGCGAAAGATTGGGACGAAGCATATGGCATGTATAGGTCGAAGGATCTTTACCAAAGTCGATTAAAGCTCTGTGACATCTTCGACAATCTCACAGACAACGAAGTCAAGCGCTTATCCGAGATTCCGGCGTATGAAACCAACTGCGTTTCCGTAAAAGATATCAAGCAAAAATATGGGCTGTCATGGTCAGACATCGACTTTTTGAGGAAACTATCTTGGTAGCCACGCAACAAAAAAGAGCAGGCAGAAATGCTTGCTCTTTTTTGTGTCCCCATGTAAAACGCCGGAGCCAAAACTGCGGGGAAAGTTTTAATAACAAGGAGGTTTGTGAAAAGGAGAGACCTGTATGGGCTTCGCCCATTATATATCATACACTATGTTAGCCGTAATTTTGTCCCGAATTTGTCCCAAGATTTACAGCTCGGTCACACCGTATCGGCAAATGGTGTATCTCTTGATGGCCTCGTCCATCCTGCGGTACAGCTCCGACCTGCTAATATGCAGCTCGTCACACAGCCTATCGATGGCATTGTACTCTCGCCGCATGACGGCCACCTCAAGGATCCTGCGCTGCTGGTCGGTCAGGATAGACAGGCCACGGTCCATCTGCCGCACTTGCCACTTAACCAGCTCGTGATTGACGGTTAGGTTGTTCCTATTGCAGATGGCGTTTATTATGCGCTCCTCGGCGGTCGAGCTGCCACCCTGTACAGGTGTGGCGTCCATTTTGGGCGACCTGATGCCCTCCATTCTGGCAGTCAGCATATCGATCTCGTCCTGCAGGCTGTCGATGGCCATCAGCTTTTCGTAATACTTGCCAAGTTCCCACTTGCAAGCCTTTTTGTAGTCTGTCATTCATCTCCCTCCTCCATCAGCTCTTTATAGCTTATCCCGTTTTTAAGGCCGGGGCTTTCATCGCTGCCTGTTGCCCGGAAATGGGCCTGCGGGTGGCTGGGGTGCATAAACTCGATCATGGCAAAATTGGCAAGGTCAACCAACCATTCGGTATTGCCTGTTTCCCGGTACAGCCGCAGCCGTTCCTCTGCGCTGTCTATCGCCTTGGCCAGCTCCGGGTAGGTTTGGCTTATCCAGCCATATTTGTAGTGAGATACAATGATACGGTTTTGCATGAGGGAGATAAAGTCCTTGCTCCAATCCCGCTGGATGATATCGGTTACATTATCCATCTTTGCCCTCCCTCCATTTCCCGTCTCCGCAAAAGTAATCTGGGACTCCACCCAAAATCTGCTCTATCGTAGGTATCGTACACATGGATAACGGTTGCAACTCCACCGCACTCTGGGCAGCGTTTCAATTCAGCCATCCTTCTTCGCCTCCAATGCTTTCTCCGCCTCCTCGCGGGTCAGGAATACGGTCTTGCCAAATCCGTTTAGCGCTACGCCATACTCTCGCCCTCTGGCGCCTATTGGCTCAAGGCCAATAAAGCAGATTTTATTGCCCATACCAATCCGCTTGACCTCGCACTCGCTTATATGCTTATCCGTGTCCAGCAAGGCGAACACCTGCTGGCCCACCTTGCACGGCAGCACCACCATCCGACCGTCCTTGTCGGCTTCCGCCAGCTCTCGCAGGCGGCCATAACCTCCGCCGATGCTGTTCAGCGCAGCCAACATTGCGCACCACTCGCCCTGCATACTGATCACTTCTGCCGGCTCCAGCCCTATATTCTCGTAGGCTGCAAGGCGCATTATGGCATTGTCCAGATCGCCCGTTAGGATTGCGTGGGCGTGTCCCCCAATGCTTTCATATTCTGTCAGTCGTTCCATCACTCTACCTCCTGTATCAGTTTAATCTCTCCGCTGCTCACGGCGGACACCATATCGCACATGTGCTTAATTTCCTGTTCGTTAAGCCCTAATATATCCGGCTCCCCATCGCTGTTGATGCCTTCTTTCAAAAGCACAATGTCACCCAAAATAGGAATGCAATGCCTATCAACCCCGTACAAAAAACTGCCGAATTTGTTTATCGGGAGATTACGAAGCATCCCTTCTTCGTTAACTATCATGCAGTAAGTCCGCTCCAATCGCATCGGGTGCACGATTTCAATCCACCCTCCAACAGCATCGCCAATGCTCCGGTGTGCAGGCTCGGAAAACTCCTGCACCCGCATCTCATTCTCTGTTGTGATTACAATTCCTTTCATTGTTCTACCTCTTGCGTCCAGTATTCATTGCTGCATTCGTCACAACAAGACGTTTTACAGCATCCATTTACCGGTGTGTATTCTTCATCAACCGCCTTTGGACAAATATCAATCACGCCGTGACAGTCCACACGGGCATTAGGATAATGCTTCAGAAATTCGCTGTTCCGTGTTTTTATTGGACGCTCTTTTGACCATTCCTCGACAATCGCAACAGCATCGGTGGTCTTTGTTCCGTAATTCACAATCACGTCAGAAAACATACAATATTGGCGATTGATAAGCGCAGGACACCCAGCGCAAGCAACATTCAAGAAAAACCTACACATCCTTCTTGCTTCTTCGAGGTATCTTACTGCATCCATGTTATCCCTCCAAAATTCTCAAGATAATATTGCTTTCCGTCCTGCCAGCCTTTGTAGTAGGCGGCTTGTTCTCGTTCCGCAGCTTCTTCGGCGGTCACTTCCGCCTGTGCCATCGCCTGTTGTGCCAATATGTACTGCCACCCCATGTACCACAGCAGCAGCCCTGCAAACACAACGATCAGGATTACAGCAAGCCAATGTTTCAATATCCTTCCCCCCTAAATCCAAAAAATTTTGTCACCTTTGGGATCGTGTCAAGCAGCTTGCCGTCCACGGTCACCAGCGCAGCGTAGCCACGGCCAAGCCAGCCCTTGCGCCATATCTCTCTGGCCTCGTAGTAGTCGACATTCTCCATGCGGTCGTTTGTCTTACCGCAGATGCGTATCTCGATGTCGATTTTCCCCGGCTTCCGCTTGATGCGGTTCTCAACCTTGTTGTACTTTCCCTCGGACACGGCCTTCTGGTAGCACAGCTTGGAGCAAAACTTCGCAGCTTCATGCCCGAAAAACTTCTTCCCGCAGTATCCGCAGGTCACCTCTACCATGTTCCTTTGTGCGCTTTTCCTTGCGTACTCCGACTTCATCTTTCGCCCACATTCCTTGCAGTACATCGCCTTCGGGTTTGCAGTCCCTATAGGCTTACCGCAAATTTTGCACGGCCTGTTCTTATCTCGTTCCACACCGCACTTGACGATGGTCGAGCGGACGGAGCTTTGCTTGATGCCAAAAATCTCTGCGATTTCCTGATTCGACTTGTTTTCCCTCACAAGTCTTTCAACCAGCGCAATCCTCTCCGCTGACGGCATCCTCTACACCTCCTGTCGCTTTTCTGATCCTCTCCACAGCAGCGTTCCACCGCCGGGTGAATTCCTCCCTCTCCTGCTGGGTCATGTGGTCTTTCTCTTTTTTGGCATCTTCCGCTATCATTCCAAAACCTCCTCGATTGTTATTTCCGTCCTCGGATTATGTCTGTCGTACTCGCCCCGCAGCCTTAATTCCAAATGGTCAAAGCTGTCGTCTGCGATCACTCCTCGGTCGGTCAGGCCGTCCATCAGCATCTTGCCGTTGTAGTTATCTGGGTCGTGCCGATGGCGTGTGGGAAAGTAGTAGGTGATGGTCACTATGGCCTTGTCCATCGGCTTTTGCTTTTTGCAGTATGCTCGCATCAAGCCAATCCACCGCTGCTTTTCAGCCCGGTATTCCCAACCGTTCATTCTCCCGGCGTACTTGTTCAGCGATGGCGGGATTTCTGGAATGACGATCCTCATGCATTCTCCTCCATCGTCCGCTGCGCCAGCGCAATGTCAAAGCTCGGTAGCTGGTTCACAGCGTTTGTCAGTTTCGCTCGGATTTCCGATGGCATTGCAGCCAGCCGTTTTTCGCTCTCCATCCTTGCCCTGTAGCCTCGCAGGAAGTTTGAATGGACAACCGTTTGTACCGTCCCCGCATCCATCATCGCCCACTCACGGAGCTGTGACGGATGGCCTACAAGTCGTTGCAGCGTCTCCGGCAATGCAGCAAATTCCTGCTCGCTGCCGTATCCGCCGTTCCGCAATGCTTTTGAAATCATCGCCCACGCTTCGCCTTCCGTCAGCTCGGCGGGCTTGCTGACCTCGCCGATGGATGCGATAATCGCTCCGATGTGTGGGGGGAAGCCCTTCTGGTCTCCTGCGATGTGTGCCTTAACTGCCGCTGCTACAAGGTTAGCAGGGTAGTCTGCCAGCATCTCCGCCCACAGATTTACCACCGCTTCCGCATCCTGTCGTTTCATGTCCCGGTAATAACCGGGGTATGCAGCCTTCAAAATAGACATGACGGCAAGTGTTTCAGAACGGGTCATGCTCTCCCTCCTCTCGCAGCATTTGCAGGAAAACATTGTCGGTTTCCCCCTGCGGAAGCTCGTCCTCCCACCTGCGCTGGTTCAGCCATGTCGCAGGATTCGGGATGTACTGGCCGTTGTTCTCCGTCCATTGGCGGCTTCGCTTCTGTGCAGATATGGCATCCATCATGCGGTCAAATGTCTGCTTATCCGGCTTGATGCGCTCAAATGCCTTCTCTGCTGCTCCTTTCCCGACTTTCTTCGGGTATTGCATCCAGAATTCGGCGAACCGACCCCATTGGGGGGTTTGGGGGGTATTCGGATTCGGATTCGGATTCGGATTCGGATTCGGATTCGGATTCGGATTCGGATTGGATTCAGGCCGCAGCTCGCCGCAATCCGCAGCAACTTGCGGCAACTCGCCGCAGATTTCCGCAGACGGTGTAAAGCCGCTGTTTTTAGGCGGGTCGGGATATTTTGGTTTGCATTCTCGTATCCTTTGATGTTCGGCCCAAGTCGGGAACCAAAAGTAGGGCTTCCCGTCCACCTCGTAGAGGGAAACGCAGCCTTTGGCCGCCAAACCGTGGAGCGCATCGTTGATATCTTTTGCAGTAACCCGTTCCCGAAGCGGGAATGCGTTGCCTTTGATGATTGCAGGTCGGGCATCTCCTCGTCCTGCATCGTCTACCGAAACAATAAGACTTACCCAAAGCCGAAACTCGAAATCCGTTAAGGACGCTATCTTGTCGCTTGTGCGGAAGCTATCCTTTATCAATCTATTCGGCATTCTTCGTCACCTCCTATCAAAACGGGAGGTCTCCATCGTCCTCAATTTGTTCAAACCCGCCGTTTTTGCTATCTGTGGGCTTTTCGGATGCGCTGGTGGTATTCTTGCTGCCGCCAAACAAAACCTCCTCTGCGAGGATTTCTGTGGCCGTGCGCTTGTTGCCGTCCTTGTCCTCATAACTGCGAACTTCGATGCGTCCGACAATGGTGATAAGGTCGCCCTTGCCGAACCACTGGTTCACGAATTCGGCGGTCTTGCCCCATGCTACGATGGGGATGAAGTCTGTTTTCTCCCGGTCACGGTTGCGGTCTACGGCGATGGTAAAGCCGCACACGCTCTTGCCGTTCTGGGTCTGCTTCAGTTCGGGTGTCTTTGTCAGCCGCCCATTAAGGATTGCTTTGTTTAACATATGTAACCTCCTGTTATCCCCATTGGTCTGCCATAGCGGCAGCGATGCCGGGGAAAGTCTTACTTCTTTCTTTTGCGGTTCTTGGGTCGTCCCACGGGATGATCTTCCCGTTTTCATCCACAGCATAAGTTGCGGACGCTCCTGCAGAAAAGCCATTCCGGTCAATTTCGCCTGGGTCTACCACATTGGTTGGATGTAGCTTGGGAAGCCCTTTCAGCCATAGACAGGTTGTTTTTCTGGCATGATGCCCATACTCATACGGCTGTATAATCTGATCCGGTTTCCGCCATGCTGTTGACATATGGCCAACTGGGTTCTCTATGGCTATCTTTGGGATATCCGAAAGAGCAAACTCCATGAAGAAATTTACTGCCTCATGGCGATTGGCCAATCTGTTGAGGGCCGCGTCTCCGTACCGCTCCACATTAAACCAGCGGTTTCCCGAGACGGTAAGATAGGTGCAGGGAGGATGCGCTATCAGCAAATCCCACTTGCCGATCTCGTGCCGGGTGCCATCCATGGTGGTAATGGTGCCGCCGGTAAGAACCGCTAAAGCGTCCCCCAGTATGTGCCATTCGAGGTGCCCGCCAGACGGCTCCTGTATATCGCAGGAGTACGCTTCGTGCCCCTTTGCCCGGAAAGCCTTGCAAACCTCCTGGCTTTCCTCACAGGCCACTAATACCTTCATCCGTCTCCTCCAAATAGTTTGTGTAGAATTCCTCCCGGAACATCGGGATCGTAAAATCGTAGTTGTCGATACAGGCTTGCTCGCCCAGCCGGTGCAGCCAGTCCATCACCTCGGCACAGCCGTGTGCGTATGTCAGGTGGCATGGCGTGTGGCACAGGGAAACCCAAAGGCCCATGCGCTTGCTTTTGCTCCGCATGGCGTTGCCGAAGATTTCGTGACGGTCGAGCTTTACGCCGGAGCGCTGGCACAAAAAGCACTTGGATGTGTCTGCCTGGACGATGCTCGGAGCGTATCCGTTTCGGTCAAGCTCTGCGCCCCATTCATTTTTCAACCGTCACACCTCCCAGCCTGTCCCCATTCTCTGCCGATTTGGTTATCGATGATCCTGATTTGCAGTTTAAGGCTGTTGATGGCTTCCAAGTTCGCCTTGTAGACTGCTTCGGCAACATCTCGCTTAAACCGTGCTTCTGCCACGCTCGGTATCCCGTAGCAGGTCTTGTCAATCAGCCCGATAGCAACTCCATCGTCTTTGAGCTTTAAGCACTCGGTACGGAGAAGGACTTTATAGTCCCGCTCCGCAGCAGCATACTCGCTTCCCGAATTTCGCAAGGTCTTAACGGATGTATTAAGCTGTGCCGATTTCTGTTGCAGTTCGGTCCACAGGTCAAGCTCCATTCTTTTCGGCCTCCTTTGCGGCTTTCATACACGGCCCGCACAAATGCCGTCCGAACATTTTCTCGGTATATGGGACAATCTCCCGGACATACCATGTAGATCCGTCTCTTTTGGTGATTGGGACGATAGGTTTACCGCAGTCAGCGCAGGTTTCCGTGATGTCATCTCCGGCATCTCCCGGTTGACCAAAGCTAAATACGATGTTTCCGTTTTTGTCTGCGACCGTCAGGTAGGTGATGCGCTCGCCGGTTACTTCCATTTCCGCTACTGTAAATTTAGCCCACTTGTCATTGCTGTCTGCTGGTTCAAACTTTCCGTACTCATTCTTTTGGGTCTTCATGGGGATGACGATATTTATCCTCGTATAAAGTTCCCTGCCAATTCCCCAGTTAAAACAAGCTCTCTTGAAACTGTCGGAGCTTTCGCCCTTTTCCTTTTCGGTGTAGCTTTCGGTTCCGCAATCGGCCTTCCATGTCCATCCGTCAGCCGTTCTGATCCCGACACGGCAGAAAAGGTTCCCTTTGCATTCGTAATGTTCACGCTGCCAGTCCTCGGGCCCCACCGTCTCGTCCAAGATACGCATATCGCATCGTGCGTCTTTATAGCACAGAAGCACAGCGCCTCTGCTTGTGTATCGGTCTACACGGAGTTCTACTTCATCCGCCCGAAGCGGTCTAAATTTGGTCATTAAAATCCTCCTTAATACGGTCGTATATCCTGTTCTGCTTCCTCGAAATACTTGTCACCATCGGCGTCGTAAGCGTCAATCTTCTTGATCTCTCCCGCCTCGTACTCATCGAGGTATTCCTCGAAGTGGTCATCGATGCATTGGTCGCAGGCAATGATCTCATCATCCCACTTGCGTACATAGATGTCGCTGTGGATTTCCGCTTTGCAGACGGGACATTCCCGATGGACCCAATCCATGTAGTCGTCCGGCCAGATGGCATCCGGCACATATATCGGGGTCATGCCTCAATCACCTCTCCATCCACAAGCATATAAAGCACGCCGGGCTTTATGGTCTCCCCGTCCACCTTTACCGCTCGCACCTCTTTAATGGGGCGGGTCTCACCGTTCCAAGCACCCCTTTCGGTGAGGACAAGCCAACAGCCAAGGGCGCCGGATGCCTTACTATCAAATCCGGTGACGATTGCAATAGACTCCTTTCCATCAACGGTTGCTGCGCTACAGTTGCCTGTGTTTGTTGCTGCGCTACAGTAGCCGGTGTTGGTTGCAGCGCTCCAGTTGCCGGTGTTGGTGGCTGCGCTACAGTAGCCGGTGTTGGTTGCAGCGCTCCAGTTGCCGGTGTTGGTGGCTGCGCTACAGTCGCCGGTGTTTGTTGCTGCGCTCCAGTCGCCGGTGTTGGTTGCTGCGCTACAGTCGCCGGTGTTTGTTGCTGCGCTACAGTTGCCGGTCTGATTTTTGCTGCTCTCGGCTTTTTCTTTTATGTACTCAACCGCAGCTTTTACAATACCAGCGATACCGATTTCCGCCCGGAGCTTTATTTTCGTTCCGGCTCGCTTGCTGTCGTCTTCTTCTTCGTCCGTCACACCGTCAAGATCGGCCTCGAAAAACCGGCTATTTGCAGGGCTGTAATAAGGGAACACATCAAGCGGGTACTCACATCCATGGAAACCTTTGACGCACAGTTCCGCTTCCTCCTCCACATATTCTTTGCCAAGATCGAATTGGAAGCCTCGGCATTTCATATCCTTATCGGTTCCCTTGTAGACGATCACTTGACATCCCTCCCTTTATCGTGTATAGTTGTGGTGGTGGTTGGGTCTCCGTCTTTGACGGGGGCCTTTCTTTTTTTGTACTCCTCCTGCTGTCTGCGGATGCAGCGCAGCACCCAGTTGGAAAGGTTTCCATAGCCCATCTCGATGAGCTGTCTGCGGAATTCCACCATGTCCACAAATCCATTGGGGACGCAGACATGGAGGTTATAAACATCCCGCTTTGGCCGCTTCTTTGAAATCAGCGCCTGCGCTTCAGGTGTCCGCTTAACACCGTAGTATTCGGGGCGCTTGCACATACTGTCGAGTGGCTTCGAGTAGCCGGGGAAAACGTTCCTGATGGCTTCGATGCGCTCGTTCTGTGTCATCCGGGACACACCCCCATCAGGATGACCACCCAGCCGACCATGCTGGCCAAGGCCATGAGCATATACAGGGCTTCCTTCAGGAATTCGATCACTTCTTTACGCTTCATCTTGCACCTCCGGAAGATCGGGCTTTATAGTCCACCAAAATACATCTATTCCGGTTTCTGGGCTGCTTTCGAAATAAAACAGCCCACGGTCGGCGCTGTATTTGCATTCAAAAAAACTTTTGTAGCTGGAGAAAACAAGATAAGTTCCGTCGTTGGAAGGCTTTGCTACCTTTGCGTTAATCCAGTTGATGTAGGTCATTTTTGTGGTTTCCATTACAAATCTCCTTTCAGGCTGCCCCACGTGGGGGAAAATACTGTTTAATGTCTTTTGCTTCGATGCAGAGTGCATCGCACACCCGGTATACTTCGTCCAGCGTCCATGGGGTTTTGTCCACCATCCTGTCACTGACTTGTGTGCGGCTTAATCCGCATCGGCGGCCGAGGGTCGTTTGGTCGTAGCCGTTTTCGAGCATCAGCGCTCGCAGTTTGCGGTATGTATCAACCTTCCTTGACATTGCTATCCCTCCCTTCATATGGTAAACTATGGTTGAGGTGATATTATGAGCGAAAAACTTGATGTTTCGTATTCTTTGACCGAAGAAGAAAAGAGAATATTTCGCAAATTCAAGCGAAGCAACAGCGCCAGATTGACTAAAACTGAATTTCAAACTATGCTACGGTCAAAGCTGGTAGATGGCGGTTTCGGCGGCGAATACTACTGGTTTAGCGAAGGCTCCTTTGATGAGGGAATTGCTTGCCTATCGGAAAACGGTTTGCGCGTTAAAGCCGCCATGCAGGCAGAGAAGAAGGTAAGCGTCCGGTATTGGATTACAACAGGGGTTGCAATCGCCGGTTTTCTTCTCGCCGTCCTGTCTCTCCTCATGCAACATGGGATAATATCACTACTGCCGCTATGATGATGGAGAGAACACCGCACACAACCGTGATAATCTGCGGTGGCCTGGTCTTAAATAGGTATGCTTTCCAGCTGGTATCGCCGTAGGACTCGATGAGGTATTTTTCAAATTCCTCGTTGCTCATATCACGCCAGTCTTTCATTTATCCTCCTCCCTTTCCCTTATTAGATTGCCGACGCTTGTCCCAAAGTAGTCGGCAATTTTCTCAACCATCTCAAGACGGGGCATATTTATTCCATTTTTCCAGTTGGCTACGCTGGTCTGGTGTGCGCCAACCGATTTAGCCAGGCGATACGCGGTTGTGCCTGTTTTCTCCATGAGATAATTGAGATTGTCCGCAAACGACAAATTATCACCCCCTTTTTTATTAAAAGGTATTGATTTTCTCGCAAGGTTGTGATAGTCTAAAAATGTGGAGTAAATAAACTATACAAATTAGGGATTTCCTTGCTACGACTCTATTTTACTCCAAAAACTTGGAGTAGTCAACAGGAAATGCTCTAATTTGTCGTACAAAATTGGAGTATAAAAACTGTGAATATTGCCGACAAATTAAAAGAACTGCTTGAAGAAAAAGCCGTAACTCCTTACAGAGTGGCAAAGGAAATTGGCGTAAGCCAAACCACCATAAAGAATTGGGTAACAGGGTATACGGCACCAAAAGAAAGGCACATCAAAGCCCTTGCCGATTACTTCGGAATTACGACAGATGAACTTTTGGGCAAAGAAAAACAGCCCACCGATGGTGAGCTGTCTGGGGTTAGAAAAGACCTTATGGATTTCGCAGATACTTTGACAGATGAGAAAATCGAGAAATATCTTCGTCTAATGAAAACTTTAGAATCTGAAGATATTTAACAAGCTGCTCGTCAGACATCCGTTCCACCGCCTTTTTGAATTCCTCCTTTTTCTCCATTGGTGTTCCTCCTCTTTTGTCGATTATTGTAAAATAAAAATCCTTCCAAATTCAGCATGTATTTGGTACAATTCAATTGTAACAAATTGCATGACCAATGTATACTGACAAATGTTGCGGTTTGGGCGTCAAATTTGTCATGTTTTCCTGACAAATGTGTCTGGTTCCAAAAAACAGGAGATGAGTTTGTGAGTTTTGACGAAGATAAGAATTGGGAAAACTTTTTGCTGGAGGTGGCCGAAAAACGGCAGGAGCAGGGTATGACCCACAAGGACTTGGCCGACAATGCCGGGACGGTTGAGAGGACGATCTCACGGTTGCTTTCGGAGCCGACAAAAAATCCAAGCCTTTTTCTCGTTGCTTCCGTCTGCCAAGCGCTGCACATATCTCTCGACAAGCATTTCGTGAAGGAAGTCTATACCAAAACAGACAGCCAAAGCAGCGAAGAAATGATAGAGGTTCTGAAAGAGCAGGTGCGTCAGCGCAGGAAGCTATCCAAAACACTCTTTGCAGTTATTTTTGTCCTGCTGGCGATGATGATTTTATACCTCGTCCTGATCGATGCAAATAACCTTAACTACGGTTTAATTCGGGATTAAGAACAGATGTTCTTTCCAAATATAATCGTACACTGTTTTGCGTACAATAGAAAGGACTTTTAAGATGAGAAGCAAAAAAGTTAGGGTAGCACTTATCGTTGTTGGTGTAATTGGCCTCATCTTTTCGTTGACATTACTTTTTAGAGACAGCAAGATTACCGGGGGCATTGGCCTTGTAATATACGCGCTCCTTATCACCGCTGGCTTTTCAAAAAATCTCGCCAAAAAAAATTCAAACACCGTCCAAAAGAAAAAGCAAAAAAGGGAGAAAGTTAAAGCCGCAAAAACAAAATCAACTATATCTTATATCAAGCACGATTCTTACAACGGGAAACATCTCTCGTATGAATACATAGCGGATTTCACGCCGGTTAATCTGGAAGCTGTTCACAGCCTTATTGAAGATACCTCATTACAAACCAACCATCAATTCAAATGGGAGTTGGGGGACGGAAAGGTAAAGCTACTTTATGGGGGAGAATATGCTGGCGATCTCTACTTTAAGTTCGACATGTTTTCAGACTATGCGAGGCGAGGTGACCCTGTTGTTGTATACCTGAAAAAGGCAGATGATATGGCAGGAGAATATGAAGTAGAAATTGCTTTTTTCAGAGACAAGGAAAAACAGTACCAATACAGAGAACAAACGGTAGTTGCATTGACTGCTTATAAATCCGATGATTGCCAAGATATAATATCGAGTTTGGAACATGGAGAAGAAATAAAAATAGAGTTCGACTGGGATAATGAAAGATATATCGCAGTATACGGCGATAGGATTGGGAATATCCCGTCTAAAATTGCAAAAAAGCTGGATGAACAAGAACCTGTGTATGTCATTTTTGAAAAAGCAATAGCGGTAGAAGAACGAGAAGATTACACCGATATTTATGAACCATATATAAGAATCTATTGGTAAAAGAATACCGCCCCCGGAAACGAGGGCGGTTGTCTATCAGGAGGGGAAAAATGAAAGAAAGGACAAATACGGCAAAGTGGCTTGAGAAGCAGAACCGCTGGCAGATCGCTGTCCAGAAAGATGGCGTAAGAAAAACATTTACAAGCAGCCGACCGGGAAGGGAAGGGCAGAGGGAAGCGAACCGAAAAGCAGATGACTGGCTGGTATCAGGCATCTGCGGGACGAAGCTGCACCTATCGGAGCTGCACGAAAGCTATATGGAGCAGCTTAAAATTCGGACTTCGCAATCGAATTGGCGACCGCAGGAAAGCCGCTGGAAAACATGGATTGACCCAAGGATAGGACACCTAAAGGCAGATGCACTTTGCGATGGGATTTTGCAAAAGGTTATCGACTATGCATACAATAACGGGAAATTGTCGAAAAAGTATCTTCAAAGCATCCGTGCCGACATGGTTTCTTTCTGCAAATATCTGCGGAAAATGAAAGTAACCGGCTTTGTCCCGGAAGATATAACAATTCCAAAGGGAGCCCCCGTTGGCGTTCGCAACATTTTGCAGCCGGAGGACATTGTAACACTTTTCTCCGTTGATACGACGATCTACAAGGGTAAATTGGTAAAAGACCCATATATAAATGCTTATCGTCTTGAGGTTTTGACCGGACTGCGGCCGGGGGAATTGCGTGGAATCATGCGGAACGATTTCAAACAGGGCAGATTGGAGGTAAGACGGTCGATAAACGAGGACAACGAAATCACTACAGGCAAAAATGAAAATGCGATACGTAGCGTTTATTTGGGCGAAATCGCAGAAGCGATTGTAAAAGATCAAGCATCCAAGTCAAACGGCCTGTATCTGTTCCAAATGCCGACAACAGAAACCTATCGGAAGTTTTTCCAAAGATATTGCAAAGCAAACGGAATTCCGAAAACGACACCATACGAGCTGCGCCATACCTTCGTTTCCCTTGCCCAGTCCCTCCCAGAGGGGTGGGTAAAGCAATTGGTCGGTCACTCCAAGAGCATGGACACATTTGGGGTTTACGGACACGCTGTATCGGGGATGGATCGGCAAATAACCAGCGCACTCGATGGCGTTTTTACATCAATTCTTGGACGGCAGGAAAAAAAGTGAGTTATTTTGTGAGTTTTTTTGCAAAAGAAAAAAGCCAGTAACCCGCATGGTTACTGGCTTTCTCGTTGGTGCGGAAGATGGGACTTGAACCCACACGCATTAAACGCTATATGCGGGAAATGCAGTATTTAAGCGGGCTTTTCGTTCTCTTTTCCTGCACAAAAGGAATAAAAAACACACTTTCGGAATAAAAGTGAGTTACAAAGTGAGTTATTCAGCCGCCGTATCGTACTGTTCGATGGCGGCTAAAATTCTGCCACGCAACGCCTGTGCGGATGCGTGTTCGGTTCTGTATTTTTCTTTGATTTCTTCCAGCTCGGCAAGAAGTTTGTCACAGTCGGTCTGCGGCTTTTCTTCCTCTTTGTAGGTCACGCCGAACCAGTCGCATACACCTTTGCAGAGTGCCTCTGCGATGCGCTTTTTGTTTTGCACAATCCAAATGGCATCCTGCCCGTTATCATGGAATGCGATTTCGGGATAGATGGAAAGCATGGGAGTTCTGCCGATCTCGTAAAACTCGTCCTTCTGATAGACCCCTCGGTGGGTGTTCCGTGGGTAAATCTCCATCAGTCTGCGGTAGACCATCTGACAGGCCCGGTCGCTGATGCCTCCGGCTCTTCCGTAGCGCAGAACAGTCGGACCCTGTGCAGATCCCTCTTTCAGAGTGGCCGTGCTTGCATTGGTGTGAATGGGCATGTGGAGGTTGGATTTCCAAGCGATGCTTTCCGCTACTCGCTCCTGCATCGTTTTGTTGGGGGATGCGACCATCACATCAAACCCGCAGCGGGTGAGAGCTTCGGCGCAATAAGCACCGATCTCTACACACACATCATGCTCGTACACACCCGGAAAGCCGTAATACGGTGCATGGGGAGCCGGTCTGCGTTCGGGGGAAAGATACACTTTAGGCATCTTTCACCACCTCCTCAAGAGGGAATTCCTCCTCTTTGACCTTTTTCACCATGCCGGTAGTCGCAGCATCATAAGTACCACCGGCAGCCAAGGCCACGATGACCGCATTGAGCAGGCACAGGATAACGCCCTGCACGGTCAGCTCGGTGCCGGTAAACGCTTCTGCGCCCACGAGGATAAGTACGGAAACGATATAGGCCAAGAGGTTAGTGTTGATGTTCCGCAGGGGGGTCTGCTTCAAAAACTGGGTGATGATGGTGACCATCATGACTGCACCTGCGTAAGTACCGAGGGATGCCCAAGTTACAAAATCATTCATTGTTATGCTCCTTTCTTCTGCTCAAGGTTGGTTACTCTTTTGTTGAGGGATTTGGTTTGTTCCTCCAAGATGGGTATTCTTTCCGCAAAGCCGTTGTGCCGTCTTACCTCTCTTGTCAGCTCGTCCAGCTTTTCATTGGTCACGGCTCGCTCGATATCCGCTTTGTGGTCACGCTCCATGTTGCTTTTGTTATTGGTGATGACCACAGCTGCGACCGATGCAATGCCTGTGACTACCGCTACGATTACGCTCGGCTCCATAGGCTTATACCTCCGTATAGGTAGTCTCCACCAGCAAGGTCAACTCGCTGTACTCGTCATCGGTCAGACGATTACAAGCAAAGAATACATCCAGCTTGTTCTGCGCTTCGTCAGCGGTCTTGTAAAACTTCTTCTCAATCAGCTTTTTCATCATCTTATACATTGTTGATTACCTCCACGTCTTCTTGATATTTTTCTTCTACTGCATCAGCTATAAGCTGTAACAGTTCGTTCACTTCTGCTTCCTGCTTTGCTTTTACTTCTTTAGCTTTTTCGGTATAATAACCCATTTAGTTCACCCCCATAATGTTTAAGGCTTCCTGCATATCCGCAATGGCTGCACCGCCATCCAAATACTCCGCACTCGCGCCATCAAAAACGGTATCGTCAGGAACCTTGCCGACAATATATTCCGCTTCCTCTGGCAAACAAGGAGCATAGCACCCATTTGGAGCCTTCTTTACATATACCAAGGTGTCGGAATAGTATTCCTTGCCTTCTGCCTTGATTTTATACATTGTCACACCTCCAGTATCATGGATTTAATTCTGTTCAGCTCCTCAATGGAAGCGTTGAAAAAATCATAGTTCCATAACCAATAGTCATCGTGTTCAGGGCGTTTGTATTTCAGTAAGGATAAATCTCCCCAAATCCTATCCCATCGGTTTTGATATTTTCCGTCTTTGCGGTTATTCAGCAGTTTAATTATTTCTGCTGTCAGTTTCCCACGCTCCAAGCCTTTACCATCATCATTTCTTGCGAAATAATCATATGCATTTTGGCTTTTGATAAAGCAAATAGGATTTCCGAAGTAGCTGATTACATTGTTTGTTTCATCAAGTTTTGTGCCGTATCGAATATTTACTTCACCACACAAGGCGTTTTGCTTAAAACGCTTAAAACAAATGTAGTCCATATGTTATACCTTGAAACATGGGGAGACGCCATTAGAATAGAAAGCGTTGTTAACGCTGGCGCTGCCGCCGGTGTCAACAAAACAGAAAAAGCCGGGGTAGTTGAAACTGGTAGAACGCTCCCACCAATAGGCAGCAGCGCTAACAGAATTATGTCTATACTTCACTTTACTGTTCCCCGCAGAGTAATAGGCGTATTGTTTAAGATAGTTCGATTCCTGCGTAGAAGCACCACTTCTCGCTCCAAACACTTCATATTCCGCAAGCAGAAAAACTTCGTCCTCTGTTACTGTTAATTCAATATTACCAGTATTTGGTGCTGTAAATATGGTGCTTGGCTTGATAACTGCTTGAAGGTCAGCAGGAAAAGCAGTCTTTATCAGCGGCATAACATTTTTACGCATAAGACTTGCTTGCCAACCACCAGTGTTGGTATTTGTGTTGTTCATATTGAACCATGTACCACTTGATTTGGTGTTGCTATAACTACTATCCGTTAAGCATACAGGCGTACCGTTCTTTGTTGCCTTAAAGCCTTGAAATGCTATGCCGTTGCCCTCTCGTTCTGCGTTGTGGTTAAACCCAATGATAAACACCCAAGCAGAATAGTTTGTAAGGGTAAGACCGTCAGAAACCTTACCGTTCATGGTCACTTCCTTACAGTCTCCAACAGACCAGAAGTTTGCTCCCATGTTTGCATCAGACGCCTGCTTAATTGTTGCCCAGCTTGTATCGTTTAGCTCTTGTATGGTCGTTAATGTAATATCAACTGTGGCAGGAACGCTGATTATCTGTGGGATTGATACCTGTGCGCCGCTTGTTGCGGAAACCGTCCATTTGCCCTTCTGTGGGATTTTGAGCCGAGCCTGCCCACCAACGGAAACGCCTGTAACAGTCTTGCTGCCAAGGGTAGCGGTAACGGTTGCCCCGTCAGTGACATTTGCCACAAGTTCAAGACCACTGCCACCTGCAATGATTGGGTTACCATAAATTACGATCATGCTGTTACCTCCGTTATCGTAACCTGTACGGTCATGTCTGCGCTCGGCTTATCGCCAATGCATTTGGCCGTAATCGTTCCGTTGCTGTTCTCCATCCATATCGCAGATGTGCCGCTGTCGATGAGTACGCCGAGGGAGGTAGCATCCATTTGGATGTCTACCTTGCTGTTGGCAGTAGTCCCAAGGCCGGTTACCGTCTGGCTGTAGGGACTTTCGGAGCCGAGCCAAGATGCCGCAGGAAGCGAAAGCTGCTTAATAACAACCGCCCGGTTTATCTTGTACTCCATCTTTCCGATGGCCTGCGTTACCGTGTCTGTTGCGGTTACATTCTGCCGGGAGGTTGCCTGCTTGTAGCCGGGGATTTTGATTTGGCTGCCGGTGTAATCGCCGGTTTGCGGTGTCACAGCTCCGGTGCGGCCGTTAAAACTTGCAACCGTTCCAGGGCTGATGGTGTGCGCAACATACTGTAAATCGGAAACCATCGTCGGCTGTGCGGTATAAGTCGCTATCGGCAGCTGATACACCGTACCGCTTGCATTGATATCCTCCTGCACCAGCGCCGGAAGCGGATCGGCTGCCTGCGTCACAAAAGCAATCGGCGCTTCGGTGTTTGCCATGTCAATTTGGATAAGCAATCTTCCTGGGACGGAGCCGCTGGTCGGAAGCGTCGCATTGATCGTTTGGGCTTCCACAACAAAGTTTCGGCCAAGGATTATGCCACGGCCATCGGAAACATTGATGATGTTACCACCCTGTGTAGTTATCTCAACGCCCGTAAATATGCCGCTGTCGTTGATAATGTGGTTGTACAGATATGCATCATCCGTCGGTGTGACGATAGATGCGTTATACTGGAGCAGCGTTATCATGCGTTTGCCCTCCTTTCAAGGATCAAAATTTTGGTAAGGTCGGCACGGACAACGCCGAAGGTCATTTTTGTAACATCCTGCGACCTTGCATAGCCGGTAAGGATAGATTTGTAACTACTGTCGCCATCAATGACCAAAACCTCTGTACCGATGGCCATCGAGGTATCAAGTACGCCGCAGTCGTTGCGGGCCGTCAGCTCGATCATGTTGTCATACTTTTGGGGGCTTAACGCTTCGTAAGCCTTTTTGTATGCAGCAGATTCAAAATTGATATCCGTTTCCAAAAACTGCGCCGCAAAAAACACAGGTGTAATTCTGTCCGTGTTGTTTGTGTCGACATTGCCGTTAGGATGCAGATAGTAGGTTATGTGTTGCGATTCATCGGCCTTGTTGTAGATGGTTACCTTGTTCAGCTGGCCTGTACTGTCACCGATGATGATGTTTTTATCCACGATGGCCTGTAGATTTGTTTCGATTACCGCCGTTTCGCTAACCTTACCAACCTTAACGGAGATCGTCTTTTTCTGCGGGTCAAAGCTCATGTTGACCGCCACGCCGTAAGCCGTCAGCGATTTCGTGATGATTTCGTAAAAGCTGTGGATGTTGTCCTTTAGGTTGAGCGCCCCGGTCGTTTCGGAGGTCGTTTCCACCGTCATACCGGATATGTTTTGCAAAGCATCTCCCGAAGAAACAAAGTTATCTCGGATGATCGAAGCAATAAAAGGCTCAATCTTTGCAGAGGTCGTGCGGTCGAAATATACCTCTGCGTCAAAAAGCGACATAAGAGGCTGCGCCGAAATCGTTACGCCCGTTTTATCTGTTTCCACATCGTCAACGATCCCCTGATAAGCTACATTCCCGTTTTGGTCTGTAACGCTTATAAAGTCGCCCTTTTTTGCATCCAGCTTTACAGCCCGGAGAGTAGTTTTTTCTACAGTCAGGTAGTCAAACTGTATCTCCGGGCTTTCAATCGGAGCAAAACTTCGGAAAGTGAAATCCCTTGCGAATACTTCGCACTTAAACAGAGTATGCAAGTTTCTCCACCTCCACATATGCTACGATATCCGACGTGCCGTCGTGCGAAAAGGTCAAAGTGCTTTCTCCCGGTGGAGCATAGATAAATCTTCCGGTCGAAAAGTCGCTGGTCTGGTACAGGTTTTGGATGTATGTCCCGTCGAGCGCATACTCTGCGATCTCCATTGTTGCAGGGTCAGCATCAACAATGAGTTTGTGGCCGTCAGGGATTGTTGCGGTTACTTTTCCGACCGCTACACGGGTACCGGCCTTGATAAGCGCCCAAGCAGGATTGACGACCGGGCCGAAGATTTGCAGCTTGCACGGAGATGCCAAATCTCCGTTTCTTATTTTTGCAGTTCCTGTTGCTGTTTCTGCGTAATAATAAGGATAAGTATAGCTGTACCTTTTAATCCCTTGGTCTGGCGCTTGGCTTTGCGTTACCTTAACAGCTTCATGCCAAGTCCCGAAGCATAGGAATGTAATCGGTACTGCCAAATAGCCGGATTTCAGTTCCGACTTATCCGCAGACTGCACTTCACACTTGATTTTGTACCAAGTGTCCAGCGGGGAATACATCAGGTAAAGCGGGCCTTTTGTCACAAACGAAATAAACGCCTGATACCGTGCATAGTCGAAAAATATCATTTCTCCTGTCACGGCATACTGGTTAAGGAATTCATCCGATACCAGCCATGCGCTTCCGGCTTGTATGGTGGAGTAGGTTTTGCCGAAGCCTAATCCACCCGGCGCATTAAAGTACGCCGTTTTGTCCATCAAATCCCATTCGGCACCGACGCCGTTCTGGAGCTTAAATTTTCTCATCAGTAAGCCCTCCCAAGCGCACGGTTGACCGCCTGTACCAAGTTCCTTGCGGCAGCTTCACCGGCTGCGCTATCGTAGCCGTTAAATGTGTTGTTCATTTCGATGGTGATTCCGCCACGGCCTGCGTCACCGTTGAGGGGCATAACATGGGCACGGCCACCGGCCATGGTAAGCAGCTCCGGCCCGGCTTCGCCGACGATGGCGCTGCCGGAGGACAAAACTCCGCCCTTGGCAAGATAAGCAATCTTTCCGATGGTTGGAATATTAAATCCGAGGGACTTACCGCCCAAAACAGGAACCCAGTCAGGCACATCAAAGTGGATCTTATTCAGACCGTTTATCATCCAGTTGATTGCGTCAATGACCATATTGATTAGTGCAATGATGCCGTTAAGGGGTGCTTTTGCAATGGCAACAAGCGCCGTAAAGATTCCCTTAAAGATTTCCTGCACACCTTTCCATGCTCTTTCCCAATCTCCCGTAAAAACGCCACGAATAAAATCGATAATACCGTCAAAAACGGCCTTTATGGAATCCCAAACGGATTTTACTGTTGCGAAGAAGAAATTTAAGATTTCCCCCAATACTCCAAACGATTCCGACCAGTCAGTCGTAAATACGCCCTGTAAGAAATCATCCACACGCTGGAGAATGGCTTGTATCTCGTCTCCACTTGTTGCAATCCAAGCAACAAGTCCTACAATGGCAGCTATGAGCAGCACGATAGGATTTGCGATTATGAAATTTATGGCCGTTATCAGCGCCGGGATAACCGTTCCAGTTATAAAACTGATGGCTCCGGCAATTCCCGAAATAATGCCTGCAATCGGGGAAATCGCCGCAATAAGACCGCCGACAATAAGGATCGTCTTTTTGACCCCATCGTCGAGGTTTGAAAACCAACCGATTGCATTTTGAAGCCCTGCGACGATTTTATTGATAATCGGCAGCAGGATATCACCGATGGAAATCGCCAAGTTATTGAGCCCGTTTCGAAGGATTTCCAGTTGGCTTTTGACCGTTGCGTATCTTTTGGACGCTTCCTCCGACAGTGCGGTGTTTTCCTCCCACGCATTATTGGCAATTGTCACAGCACCATCGAGCTTTTCGGACGCCAGTGCCAAAGCACGCAGCATATTTGACTGACGGATGCCGGACAGACCGAGATTATCTAGGACTGCAATGGTGTCCTCACCGTTGGAATTCATCCGATTAAGGCCGCCGATAAATGCCTGTATCGCCTTAATCGGTTTGTCGCTCCACATCGCAGCAAATTCGGAGGATGTAACCCCTGCCACTCTTGCGTATTCCTCAAGTTTTGCGCCACCGGCGGAAACAGCCTTTGACATTGCAGTCATGGTCTGCGTCATGGCCGTGCCACCTGCCTCTGCGTTAATGCCAACCGAGGACATCGCGGTAGACAGTGCAAGGATATCCTGTTCAGACAACCCGGCAACTGTACCAGCAGACGCAAGACGGGTAGCCATTTCGACAATATCCCGCTCGGTTGTCGCAAATTTATTACCGAGGTCAACGATGGTGCTGCCGAGGTTGGAGTATTCATCGGCGGTAGTTCCGGTGATGTTGGCAAACTTTGCAAGCGCGGATGCGGCTTCATCAGCGGAAAGGTTGGTCGTTTCGCCCAAGTCGATCATGACACGGGTAAAGTCAAGCACATCATCTGTGGCAATGCCCAGCTGCCCAGCTGCTTCTGCGACAGCCGCAATCTCCGTAGTGGATGCGGGAATTTCTTCTGCCATATCCAAAATGCCTTGGCGGAGCGCTGCCAGCTGTTCCGTAGTGCCATCTACTGTTTTCTCTACGCCAGCAAAAGCGCTTTCAAATTCTACAGCCGCTTTTGTGACCGCCACGCCTACGCCAGCAACGGTCAAAGATGCAGGTGCAAACTTTTTGGCAATTCCACCGGCTTTGCTGGATATTTCTCCGGTCACTGCAGAGACTTGCGCCAGCGATGCATGGCTTCTCGATGCTTCAGCCTGCAGGTCTTTCAGCTTAAGCTCTGCGCTTTCAAGCTCTCTTACCAGCTCACGGTATTGCTTTTGGTTTACTTCCGTCCCGCTTGCCATTTCTGCGTCTGCCTGCTTTTTGGCATTGCGGAGACTTTCAACCTTGTTTTCTGTATTTTTGATTTGTTCCCCGAGCAATTGCTCCTTTTGTTTGAGCAGGTCAATATTAGTCGGGTCGAGTTTCAGCAGGCGATTGACTTTATTAAGCTCCGATTGCGTCCCACGGATTTCGCTGTTCAGCGAGCTGATCGCTTTCGACAATCCCTTTGTATCGCCGCCGATTTCAACAACGATGCCTTTAACATTTTCAGCCAATCTTACCACCTCCTGCGAAGAAATCACGCAAGCCGCCGGGTCTGCCCTTTATGGCATACTGTTCTGCGTCGTTGGCCTTTTCTATCATCAAATCATAGACCATTCCGCAGGTCATATCCGAAAGCGCTTCATCGGTCAAACCCAATTCAGCACAGCGGAGCATAAAGGTTGACCCGGTGGGCTCACGCACGGTTTGTTTTATTTTTTTTTTGGAACAGCTGTAGTCTTGTTGTTCAGGTTCCAAAGCTCCAAAATGGCAGGGAGCACTTTATAGATGGAAAACATCTCAAACTGCTCCAGCCACTCGTCAACATTGTCCGGGATGGACCCGTCATATTGCCGAGCCATGATAAAAGCGACATCCTCAAAGATTTCAAGATCGCTTACGGAAAAAGAACCGTCCTCGGATGTCGCTGCCGTTTGTAGCTTTTGCAGGTCACGGACAATATCCCGACCTACCTTGTGGCGGTAGATGCGTGGGGTCAGCGCATTAGCGCACAACCCTACGCTTTTTCCGTCGATCTCGATTACTTTGTTCATTTCAGCCTCCAGTCGTCGGAGTGAATACGGCGGTGTACCAGCCGTTCACGGTCGCCTCCGGGGTCTCCGCCGTAGTGTAGGCAAGGGAGTTTCCGTTTGCCAGCGGGGAAGCAGTGATGCTGACGGTCTGCGTCTGCGGCTCTACGCTCTCTGTCGTGGTGTTCAGCTCACGAGTGGGGCGGGTGCAGGTGCAGTTATAAAGAACAAACTTCGTCCCGTTCACATCGCCCTCCTCTTGGAACAGCAGTGCGAAAGACTTGGGCTGAATGTTCGCATTCTCGATCATCACCTTGCTGGTGGTGTCAAGAGTATACCCGAAAACATCCTTGAGGAATGCCTCGGGGAAAACGGCGACTTCGAGATCGCCGGTGTAGCCGCTGTTCGCCACGGCTACGAAATACTGAATGTTGTCCGCATAAAACGGTGTGGTATCGCCGGAAGGCTCCAAAGACAGGCTAACTGCGCCGGGGATGGCTACGGGAGTGCCATAGGTGTTATTTTCCCCGTCGAGGATAGCGTAATGGACATTCGAGATACCGAATTTAACTTTATCAGCCATTTTTACACCTCGATTTCATAAACTACTTGGTTACACTGTTGATCCTCAATGTAACTTTCGGACTTTTGCCAAAACAGAGAGGACAAAGCCTGTTCGACTTTGCCCTCTGCTGTTAGGTCTTTATCTTTTGTGTAAAGCTCAACCTGTATATGGTTGATTGGGTGGTAGACGCTGTTGTCAGCGCCGAAATTATTGGAGTATGAGACCCGATAAAGGATGTAGGGGAGAGGTTGCGGTTTATTGAAGTAACCGTAGCCTACGGGCATCCTCGTCTGTTTTAACAGGGAATTCAATTCTTTCAGCGTCATGCCTTCTTAACCACCACCTTTACTTTTTTCATGAGCTTCTGCTCTGCCTTTTGCTCTGCGGGGCCAATGTGCGGAAATGGGCGGGCGGAGCCCTTTGCGATCCCTCCGGGCCCTGCGTGTCCGTGCTCCAGCAGGTGTGTAAGATATGGGTCTTTTTTGTTATAGACAACAATCCTAACATCTGCGCTGTCCTCATAAGCAACACGGTCTTTCCATCCTGATTTATATTCGCCTGTTTTTACGGGGCTCATATTTACGATGTCCTCCCGGCACTCTTTGGCTACTTGCTTGATTTCCTTCTTTACGCCATCAGTTACCTTTTGGTCGTAGGTTTTGAGCTCCTTCATGATCGCATTGGCGAGTTCATCGGGCTTTACACGCTTATCCATCGTTCCCCACCTTTTCCTCAAGGTAGAGTTCGATTTCGTCGCCGCCATCTGCAAAATAGGTACGATAGATAGAGTAACGGTTCCCCCTCCACTCTGCTATTTTCTGCCCGCTGTAATTTGCTATCGGGGTGACCGCCACAAGAGACGGCTGCAGTCCGCTTTGACCTGCGGAAAAGAATTCCGCACGGGTTGCAGACTGCAGATGCGCCCAAACTGGCGTTTTTGTCTCTGTGGCAACCTCTACTCCGATTTCATCCTGTGCAAAAGTTTGGTTGATGAGCGTGATGATATCATCCAACCCGATCACCCGCCTTTTGTTCCATCAAACGGTTATTAAGCGCCCAGCGGAGCATTCGGGGCATCGCCACCACTTTCTCCCGGCGCTGCCGGTAGAGATAGGCAGCGTACATTTCCACCAGCATAGCGTCGCCGGTGCCGGTGGAAAGTACGATACCCTCGGTGGTGATGTACTCTTTGGCAGATGCTATCAGCGCAAGCAAGTAATTGTCGAGCGCATCTGTGGAAAGCTGTAAATCCACTTTCAAAATCACAAGGATATCAGCATCTGTCATAGCTTAACCCCCTTTAGGACGCTTTGGTCACGTTGACGGTGTAAACCATCACTTCGTTGCCGTTCTTCACGGTCACGGTCAGCGGGTGAGCCTTGCCGTCAGCCAGCCAAGTAACAGTGCCGCCGTTCTTGATGTTGGCGCCGTTGTAGGAAATGGCAACCTGTGCACCGGCCACCTCGGGAGTGGCGGTCACGGCAGCGGTAGCAGCGGTGGCATTGGCGGAGTAGCTCAATACATTGCCGTCAAACGCAGGGCTCAAGGTAATGCTGCCAACAGTCAGACCGGACAGCTTGGCGTTGTTGGCAGTATCGGCCGCAAATACCATGGAGGTAGTCACGGCAGCGCCGTTGATGTTGATGGCAACAAATGCGCCGGGGATAACGGGCATACCGTCTGCACGCTCCTTGCCACGGAACACGGTGTTATCCTGGATAAACTGCACCTCTCTGGAGGCCTCGATGGTCATGCCGGAACGCTGCGCCCACAGGTACAGGTCGCCATAGCCGCCAACGATGTCGCCATCGGGGATAAATTCGAGGATTTCCACATCACCGCCGATGATGGGCATGGTCATACCGTCAAAGGTGACATACCGGCCCAAAGCGGTAGCAAGGATTGCCTTGGACTGCAGAGTAGCGAGGGTCTTGCTGTTCATCGCCCAGAAGCGCTCGCCGCGGGAGTAGCGGGTGAAGGTATTACCGGCAGCAACAGCCAGAGCAGCCCAGAAAACCTCGCCGGTGGAAGCGGTAGGAATGGTGATGATGTTAGAGGTGTGCAAGTCGACCCAAGCGGGAGCGGTAGCGGGATAGTCGGTCGGCTTGCTCTCCTGCGCCAGACGGGTCACGATACCAAGGGGCATCTTCTGACCAGCGCCCTTACCATACAGGATGGCCTTATCCTTGGCAAGGCCGATAGCCTCGGACAGCATCTCGACGATCCAGGAAGCGAGGTTTACATCGTTGTCCTCCAGCAGAGAGTTACAAACAGGAACATAACCGGCAACCTTGAAGCCATCAAGGGTGATCTGGTTAAAGCCGAAGGTCAGCTCATTGATAGCGCCGCACATTTCAGTCCAAACGGCCTCGGGAACGGTACCGGCAATAGTCTGGCGGGCTTCGCCGTTGACATTGCGAATGCGGATGCGTCGCATCAGCTTGGAATAGCGATACATATTCTCTGCAATGAGGTCGAGGAATACAACGGGGATGGTCAGCTCGCCGCCGGTAATATCTCTCTTGCTGCGGGAAGCGTTTCGCAGCTCCGCAAAGAAGGTCTGCACATCGGGCTGGGCTACGATAGCATCACGCTGTTCTTTGGGGAGAGCGTCAAAGGCACGTACATTCATGGGGAGGGAGCGAATGTTGATAGTGTTCATGGTAAAATCATTCCTTTCATCTTTCTTTTTGGGTTCAGGATCGCCCTTGGGTTCGGGCTGGTCTTTCTCCGCATCTTCGAGGTCTTTCTCAAGCCCCTTGATCTCTGCGGAAAGTTTCTCCTTTTCTTCGTTATGAGCAGCTTCTTCCTCGGTGTATTTCTCCAAGGCTTCCTCTACGGCCTTCTGCTCATCCTCGGTCTTTGCTTCGCCGATTGCCTTTTCGATTTCTGCGGAGCGGGTTTCAAACTCGGCATCCTTCGCCACGAGCTCGTCAAACGCCGCACGCTTCATCTCCAGTTTTTTGGCGATCATAATTGCTTTCAGTGCCATCGTCAGCACTCCTTTCTTTTCAGTTTTTTGATGGTTTCATTTCTCCATTGTTCGAGCTTGCGCCCGTTGATTTTTTCAAGGTCCTTTTTTCTCGCCTCGACCATCGTATCTTCATAGGCGGGGAAAGTGACCACCGAAACCTCATACAGCTTGACCTTTTTCAGCGTCCACACGGTTGTTCCATCGGGACGAATTTCAGTTTCTTCGTTGATAATGTCAAACCCGAAAGAACACTGCGAAACATCGCCGCGCTTTACTCGCTCGTAGGCGTTCATCGCATCTTGGTCGGATTGATTGATGAGGATAGACCCCCAAAGACCGATATCATCGACACGGAGGGTCAGTGTTCCGGCTGTGGTTCTGCCGAGCACGATTGTCGTGTCATGGTTGACCAACGCGCGGATATCATCTCCGATCGTTCCGTCAAATGCTTCTCGGTCAATCCGCTCAACAGCCTTGTCCCACATACGGTACTCGCCGGTAAAGGTTGCGAAATACCCCTCAATGTAGAGGTTCCCATCGGCGGCGCGGGTCTTAAAATCGCCATTTCTGCAAATTGCCTGTCTTGCTCCTACCATTTACTCACCTCCTCCGTTTAGTTTTTTCTGATCGCCGAGCCGGTCGACCGGGATGTAGTTTTCAAGCGCAAGCAGCTCATCCATTCCCTCGCTCGGAGGCAACCCGATCCAGCTTCGCCACTCGTTTCTGGTCATAGCCATTCTGTCAACCATCTCCGCACCGGCCTTGATGGTTTCCTCCAGCGAATAGTTGTAAAGCGACCTGACATTAAAGCGGAAAAAGAAATCGGGAGAGTAAAGCAGCTTGCGGCTGAATTCCTGCTCCAATATCTGCGCTACCGGCATGATTCGGGAGGAGATAAAGTTGTTCCACTCGTCACGCTTAAATTCTCCGACCCCCAAAACAAAAGGCGGCACACCGAGTATGGTTGCCACCGTTGTCTTATCCAGTTTTACGAAGTCTGCCAGCGCCAAGTCGGATAGGGTAAGCGGTCGTACCTGCTCAACCGAGAATTGCTCCGCCGGGATGAGCCAAGGCTCACCTGCTTTGTTTGACGATGCAAATTCGTCAAGAAGTTTTGCACGACCTTCCGGGCTTGAAAACTCGTCGATCATTGCGTCCACTTTGACGATGAGCGACGGCTTCCACTCGCTTTGCATAAACCCCTTTTCCGTGGATGCCGCTTGTTTCAAATTGTTTGCAACATCGGCCAGCGCAACGTTGTAACCTGTGCCTTTCCACGGATAATAGCTATCGGGATTGATTGCAAAGTGTAAAACATCCTTCGGGTCGTATTCTTTTCCGCTGATGCTGATTTTGTAACTTCTTTCGCCGTACTCGACAAAAGACACAAACGCAGACGGGATTGGGTCAAGCCATTTCAAAAGACCCTTTCTCGTCTTCGGCAAAACAACGGCATTTCCACGACCGTCCAAAAGCATCGTCTTTACGATCCATTGGATGAAATTAGACCGGCCCATGTATTCGTTCGGCTCGATATCGACCACACGGGACAGCCCGTTTTTGACACGCACATCTCCGCCGTCTGTATTTTGCATCAAGTAGATTGTCATGCTGCCAATCAGCGATGCGATCCTGTCAACAGCTGCACAAATCTCCGGGTTGTGAGCCAAATCCGTATAGCCGGAGCAGGTCATGTCTTTCCATCCTTGTACATCACACATACATACTCTGCTCTGGGGCTTATCCCGAGAGCGGAAGCGTTTGAAAAAGCTACTCATTTATCACCCCACCATTTCTTTGCTGCTTTTGATTTATCCAAAGCCTCCAGATATCGCACTGTTGCGAAAACGGAAGCATCGAATACGTCAATTCGGTTTGTTGGTCTTACTTTTTCGTACTGGATCATATCGTCGGTCTTCTCGATGGCAGAAACATTCCCAACGCAATACTCGTATGCTTCGGAGTGCATATAGTACAGCGTTCCGTTTTTGGCGCTCTGCTCAATATGGCGGAAGCCTTCCGATTTCTTGTAAAAATACTGTGGCTGATCGATGATATTAAATCCAGCCGATTTCATGCCGATGAAATATTCACGGCAGAATTTTCGGTCATGGCCAACCTGTCGGATGCGGAAGCCCTTTTGCCTCATCATCACAAACCAGTTGACTACATCAGCGTGGTTGACAGTTGGGCTGTTGCACATTGTCAATAGCCCATCATCGGCCCAACCAAATAGCGGTATGCCATCCTCGTCGGCTTTTACGTGCGCCTGAACGACTGGGAACCATGCGTGACTTACCACGATATCAACGCCGTTGTAATTTCCGAAAAGCGCAGCCGCCGTTAGGTCGTGCATCTTCGAAAGGTCAGCGCCGCCGTACCAGTCAATCGGCAGCTTCGCCAGCTCGTCGATAGTCCAGTTATACTTTGCGTCGCTTCGCCGGAATTCGTCGATGTTAAAGTAAGACTTGATGGCGCTTGTATACACATTGAGCGACTTTGCAAAAAAGTCCTTGCGCTGCTGCGGATCGTTCTGCGCCTGTAAGCTGTCGTTTAAGATTTCCTCCGGTCGGATCGATACGCCGTAAGCCGGATTTGCCATCTCGTGGACGACCGGGTTTGTGTAATCTATGTTCCCATCCTCATCAGGATTTGCGCAGCAGATAAAAATAAAATACTGTTCGTCCTTTATGGTTCTGTCCAAAATCTTACGGCAGTATTGCAGCCTTTGGCCAAGGAATCCTTGCTCATTGTCACCGGCTGTCGATATCCCTATCAACAGCTTGTTGGTGTATGCCTTCATCGCCTCTTTGAAAAGGTTGTATTGCTTCGGTTTCGTGAAAGCGTGGATTTCGTCACAAATGGCGATGTTGCAGTTAAGCGAATCTTGTGCGTCCGGGTTTGCCGCCAAAGCCCGGATGAAAAACGAGCCGTCCGCAAGTTCCGCATCCATCGAATGCTCGTTGTTGTTGTCAATGATCTTTACACCGCCGCCATGCTTCTCGTCCTCGCCCATAAGCCGGATGTTATAATCCAGAAAATTAAAGCTTTCAAGGGACTGCATCAGAGCCGCGGCCGATATGTAGGTTTTGGAACCGCTGCGCCGGTACCACAGGGACAGCGCCCATGCGAGGGAAGCGGCAAAACTGGTTTTGATGTTCTTTCGAGGGATAAAAATAAGGGCTTCATGAAACCGCACCACATCGGTGCCTTTCAACTTAAACCCAAGAAGATTGTATATGATGAATTTGTGAAACGGCTCCAACAGGAACGGCTTTCCCCGGAGCGGTGTACCGTCCAGCTTTTCCCCCTGCTGGTGGCAGAGGGTCTTTTCGATGATTTGAATACAGAACTCCGGCCCTTTCGGCGCGAAATCGTACTCGTCATTATCGAGGTCAGCAAAGAAACGGTCAACAGCCTGCCGCAATTCCTTGCAAGCGACCTTTCTCCCGTCTCTAATGCTTTCGGCATACTCAAGGACTACGGGCCAGTTCTTACCCTTAATCTGTCTCAAGGCTGGCAAGAGCAGCGGCAAGGCCGCCCTTTTCCTCCTTTTCCTTCACTCCGCCGGTCATTTTGCGGAAACTCGATGGAGTAAGCCCCAATTCGCGCCAGTATGCCAGTGCGCTCTTGTTGAGGTCGTCCCACAGAATCAACAGAGGGTTTTTTACCATGTTTGTGGCGTTCCCTTTGTTGGTATATTCGATGACGGACTTACCGCCGGACTTTTTGAACTCGGCCTTGGTCTTATCCCGCTGTTCCAGTATCTCTGCAAGCGTTTCTACCGCAGATTGATAAGATGGGTCGGCCGTACCGAGTTTTTCCATCTGGTTTTCGATAGTTTCAACCCATTTTTCCTTTGTCATGGCTTCCCCTTTCTCAAAAATATACCGTAGAGTTGGAA
>ERZ1034701.141-NODE-141-length-31432-cov-7.301367_pt1 | contig 31432 bp, 25 predicted proteins | sample MGYA00520651_ERZ1034701 | MGnify/ENA primary metagenome ERZ1034701 (study PRJEB33766, sample SAMN09781713) | gut metagenome | biome: gut microbiome | host: Homo sapiens | place: Madagascar | study: EMG produced TPA metagenomics assembly of the PRJNA485056 data set...
ATAACACCATTTTTTATACCGGATTTTTGATTCGAATTTTGAACACCCTACCTTATTGGTTGAATTTTTCGTCTTTGGTTGATGGCAAGTGGAGTAACTTGTTTTGGGAGAAAACGACCGATGAAGAAAAATCTGGAAGTAAGGAGTGTGACGCTAAGTTCTTTCGTTTTATCCAACGATATTTTGCTTGCAAAAGCATCTTGTTGGTAGAAAAATCGAATGAAGCTCGCATTGCTGATGATAAACTTTTTGTATTCTTCTCGAAGAATATTGATATTGAACGCCATTATGGTTTTGCTAAATATGCAGAGATAATAGCCAAAGGGAAGGAAAAGGGAATTGATCTTATTCTTCAGTTGGAACATCTGTTGAACTTCTTGTGCGACAAAAGCATTGGATGTATATTACTGAATGCCTTGATCGCACCTTGGGAGAGTCAACCTGCTTGGCAACCTTGGGGTACAGAAGGCGAAGTTGGTTTGCGCCAAATGATTCTATTGTCTGTTCTTATCGAGTATGTTTCTCATATCAATAGTATTCAAGAATTTGACGAAACTTCATTCGTCAGATGGATGCGCTTTGCACATTGTATGACACAAAGTACTGATGTTAATCAAGTTAAGAACCAAATTACCTTGACCCGTATGCTTAACGAGGCATTGACCTATCATCCAAAAGACGATGAAGATTTCAAGGCTTGGGAACATCCATACGAGGCTATCGTTGGATTCAACAAGAGTCGTCGAAATAATCGTTATCTTGAGGCTGAAGCACAGAAAGCAAGTCAGATTCTTCAAGATTCACATTGGGAGGAAGCCTTCCTGAAAGCAGAGAAAGATGTCTTTATGCAAGGCTCTGTTACGTTCTATTATGAAGAAGGTATGGATATTTCCGTTTTTCAGAACAGAACGGAAAATATTCCTAATGTCTTCAATAAAAATGGTGTGGTTGATGAACTGGCTAAAGATTGTTTGTTGATTCGTGCCGTACTTTGTCGTGACTACGATTGGAGAGATATGAAAAAGAATGTTACGAATATAAATATTACAAATCGTAGCGCAGACCGACACTTGCGCAACCTAACCATATGGAATACAAATCCTGAAGTAAAACAATTATTTTGTCAGCTTTTAGATTGCAAGACCTTGGAAGAAAGAATAAACTTGTTAAAATCTATTGCTGAAGAAAAGCATGAGTTGATTCTAAGAATGGATGGCTATTGGACGGATGAAGCTCTTATAAACTTGCAAACTCTGTATAATAGGCTTCATAGTGAAGAAGAAATGCAAGTGTTACGTTGGTTCTATTCTCATGCTGAGATAAAAATGATAGGAGTTTGGATTAATGCCAATGGTACGGGGTCTTTATATAAAGGACCTGTGAATTGTATCATGATTACAACTGAACGTCACAAGACAATCCCTATGGTAATAGAAAGATACAAGGAGACATTTGATTTCCAATATAAAGATGTCAGACAGGTGGACACTTTTAAACGTTTCAAGAATTATTCTGGTACGGAAATCTCATTATGTTCAAAAAGAACGGCTTTACCTAACAATGTCAAGTTGAAACTGACATTTCTTGCTTATGGTTCTCTTCGCATAGAGGTGATTGGGGAGGATAAGGCTAAAATGCTGTTTGATACATATAAAAAGATTTATGGTTCAGTCAACATCCATGATAGTTCTGGACATGACATAGCTGATTCGGAAGGAAATCTAAGTTTCTATATGGATAATGCAGAAAAGTGTAATCGTGTAAATTACATAGCAAATGCTTGTAATATGCCCATAGAGGATTTATTCCATGTGCTTGATGTTGCTTATAAGGTTTTGTCGAAAGAAAAAGAAAATATAGAATGAAGAATGATGCAAAGGAATTAGTTCGTACATTTGTCGCAGACAAATTGGACGATGATATAACAAGATTGGCTTCTTTTGAGTTGGGAGCACTAAAAAACAACAAGGTATATGGATGCCCTGGAAGAAACTTTGATTCCGATGACACCAACCTTATGAGAGCCATCTATTGTGTTGCATTCTCTGATACCTGGAAAGGGTTAAGTATGCAGAGCTTAGAGAACGGTGTTTATCGTGGGGATACGATCAATTCGTACTCTACTCTATTTAGCAGACCATGGGATAAGCCTGATAAATTCATCGAGAGATGGCATCCAGACAAGACATTTGTCGAAAAGCGAAATGCTTTCAACAAAACTTGTTATACGGTGGGTAATATGATGATTTTACCTGATAAGAAAATTGACGGATGGAGTATAAATACACATCGCGGATGCCATTATGAGTGGCATGACTATGCGGATCGTTTTTTGATTCAACTCCATAAAGTCTTGACAAAACAAGCAGATATGGATTTAGACTTAAACGACCTTGTGGAGGCTAACAAAGAATGCTTCACACCTTTTTATGGTGAAAGCGGTTGGAAGAGTTTCGTTGATGGCAATCTGCTCGACTATTACGTTGATGATAATTATCAACCAATCCTAACCTCTAAAGGGTTTACGTATTGGCAAAGTGGGTACAACAATCGAGAGCATTTTTTGGCGGAAGCCAATCGCTATATTGATTTTGCAACAGCAATTATCAAGGATAGAGCCCAACGTATCATAGAAATCCTTGCACAAAGAATACAAAATTAAAATATACTAATATTATAAAGAAAGAAAAAACATCAATTAAAATATCATCACCTATGATGGAAACTTCCAAAAGAAGGTCTAAAAGTAAATAACGGCGATGATAATTCAGTAGAAAAGCTAAAAGATTTAAAAGGTAACAGAATGGTCTTTAAAACACCTCCGCCGCTTTGATGTATTTTATCTCGCAAGGTTGGGAATTATATGTGAACGGAGGTACAACGGAAGGTGAAGTGGCTAATGGTTTTGGAGCAATAGACACCACATCCTATTGGATTCTAAGAAAACCTTGTACAAAAGAAGTTTCGACAAAACCATAGAAGAAGGAATCAAAAATTGACTTTATTCAAACAAGGATGCACCAAAGAACAATTGCCTTGGTACATCCTCGTTTTTCATGACTTCGTCTTCACGACAATCTCATTCAATTTATCCAACACTTTTTCCTTCTCATTACTTCCCTTAGTAGAAAGTCTCAACAGAGGCAAGCCATAAGTAGACAGAATATGATTTTTCATCAAATCTCGCTGATACTGTTCTGATTTCTCATTATGATATGAATAGCCGTCAGTTTCTATCGCCAAGACTGATTGCTTACTCACGGCATTGATAATAAGAAAATCGAGATGCGTACTATAGTTGGAAGCAAATTTCCGTTCCTCAATAGTCATAAATGATGTTTCTTTAACCACTTGCCTTAATGGTATATGACAAAGAACTTTCAAATTACAGAATCGCCTATCACTTGCCAGCGTCTCTTGCAACAAGCTATAAGTCAAGGTTTCTGATACATATTCAGAGACTTGTGGGTGATTAGCAAGAAATGCCATGCGTTGCTCTGTATATTGCTCATAGAGGTAATCAAAAATGGAAGCCAACTTACTTTCCGTTACCATACAGTTGTTGTAAGCTATATAGTCGATTAAGTCCATCACATTACCATGTTGTTCCTGTTCATTTCCTGTTACTACCAAACAGAATTTTTTCTTTGCTCTTGACACTGCCACATTCAGCATATTGGCATCATCTGCAAATGGTGTAATTTGGTTGTCAACCACACTCATAATAATGGCATCTTTCTCACGTCCTTGATACTTATGTATCGTAGCAACCTCCACACCCTCCAACTGCTTTTTGAAAGCATTCACTTGATTATTGTATGGAGTAATAATTCCGATACTATCATACTTTTTCAAAATAGGCAGCACCTCATCCCTTACAACATCTATTTCTCGTTGATTATACTGATTGATGGCATGATTGCCTTTTACTGTTCGGATTGCGCAAAGCACATTATCTTCTTCTTTATCCTCTGTCATAATCAACAAATTTCCACCATAAAACTTTTGGTTACAGAAGTTGATGATTCGAGGATGACAGCGGTAATGTTCACGAAGCAAGGTTTCTGATACGCCCTTCATCACATCCAATACCGATTGCAAGAAGCTATTCTTTCCACAATCATAGCCTTCCGCAATATGATATTGACTCATAATGGCTTCCAGTTTCGTCTTATCCTCATCTGTTATCACATTGGGAAGTTGTAAAACATCTCCCACAACAACGGCATTGTATGCACAAGTCAAAGCCAAGGCGCCTGTATCTATCGACACCTGTGAAGCCTCATCCATAATAACATAGTCAAATAGTTTATCGGCTATCATACAAGAACGTGCTGAGAATGTCGTGCTGAGAACAACAGGGTATTGCTTGGCAAACTTCTCTCTATTCCTCTTCAAGTCAATTGTATCGGTGAATACAGGACGTACCTGCTTATGATATCTCTCACACAAGGATGCCTTGAACAAACCCATTGACAACTCAACCATCTTTTCCGTCATAACCTTAGAATCATATTGCTCCAACTCACGTTCTATCTCAATAATGCGACATGCAATTTCTTCCTTTCGATTAAGATAGTACAATGTTTGAAACTCCTTGATATGTAAAGCTGTCTTAGACATATCTTCAAAAATTCCGATAATATCTAAACGATGCTTGCAAATCCATTTTAACCTCCATTTTTTTAGGCGTTCTTTAAATTTCATAAACCAAGATTTTGGCATGGAACTTTCTTCTTTAACCATTTCTTGATAATCCAACCATAGTTTGATTATACGGGAGGAAGGAAAACGCCTAAAAGATTGTTGTTCAACCACTCCTGTAATCATACAAAAGTGTTTCCATTCCAGAATGACAGCCTGTTGCTCTTGCAATAATTTAGCCTTTTCATTCTGCAAGACATACACTCTGTCAAGTTGGTCCAAGACTGCATGTAGTTGTTTCCGCATGTGCATTTTGTCCGTCATGCCGATACTCCAAGTTGCACATTCATCAGGCACTACAGATTGATGCTCTATGAAAGCTTCTTTGTTTGCCTTGCTTCCAAGCGGTGCAACAATAAAGGAAAGGCCATATTTTTCCAACTTTTCTTGTATATTTGCAGTTGCAGAATTATTATTAGAAACCACCAGTACCGTTTTGCCTTGGCACACAATATTTGCAATAATATTCAAGATGGTTTGTGTTTTTCCCGTTCCTGGAGGACCTTGAACAACACTCATATGAGATTCAAAAGCATTCTTCACTGCTTTCTTTTGACTGACATTACAACCAAAGGGATAAATCAGATCACCATGGTTAAGTTGAAGCAAAGGATGCGTTTCGGGATTGAGATAGCAAGAAGCAGCACTACCGGAATCCACAAAATTTATACTTTCGTATATCTGCGACAAGATTCCATTTTTCTCCTCTTCCTTGCCAAGCGGATTGATGGCTGCAACATTTTTTAGGTAAGTAAAAACATCTATGGCTTTTTCCTCCGTCAAACATGATGTTACAATAGATATTTTTTCTTGACAGCCTTCTACAACATATCCATTCTTGAAAACAATCCGCCAATAAATAAGACTGCCAGACATAAACTCCCATATTTCCCTTACTTCTTTTTCCTCCTTACCCGACACAAAAACCTTGGCAAACAAAGGGTCTATCCACCTTGGATTACTAAGCCATACCACATTATTACAACTATAATTATAACTTTTAGGATTATTCTTAAAGCGCACAAGATAGCCATTCGACATTTTTTTCTTGATTATGTCGATTTGCATTGTCTTCGGCTGACCATTCAAAAGAATGAGATGGCGAGATAAATCCATAGACTCCTATTTCTTATTTTTTATTTCATTCTCCAGATTCTCCAAGAAGCGCAAGTCCTCCTCATCAGCATTCTGGGCATCCATTTTTTTACGCCTTTCATCAAAACGGCAATAAACTTCCTTGGCGTACGCCTCCATTTCACCATTGGACACTTGACCATTGCCTTTTAATACAGCTTGTCCCTGGAAAGTAAGCAAAGCATCCACATTGCTTCTCCAATAATCTAAAGTAAGGTCTTTGCGCTCTTTCACACGAAGTTCTGCAGACTCCAAGAAGAGCATAACAAGACGATTGAGTTTGTCTATCTCATCTTTCACCAAGTAATTCTTGGCAATAATGACATCACCTTTTCTTACAACACTTCCCTTCCATGTCATAAGTCCCATATTGGGCAAAGTCTCGTCAGCACGTCGCATCACAATCTCTGCCGCAGTATTGCCAGTTACCGCATAAAGCAACTTGTTCTGTGCCTCGGCAAAGAACATCTGGGTAGCTTTTTCTCTTGCCTCATAGTCACTGCTCAACTTAAACAAGTCACGCAACTTTTGGTAAAATCGCTTTTCCGACGCTCTGATATCGCGGATACGTTGCAGCAACTCATCGAAATAGTCTGGGCGACCATTAGGATTTTTCAACCGCTCGTCATCCATTGTAAATCCTTTTACAAGATACTCTGAGAGATGCTGCGTTGCCCATTGACGAAACTGAACACCACGAACACCACGAACACGATAGCCTATAGCGAGAATCATCTCCAAAGAATAATAAAGCACCTTATAGTTGCGTCCATCCGATGCGGTTGTCAAATAATATTTGACAACCGCATCTTTATCTAACTCATTGTCTTTCAGGACTCCAGCTATATGATGACTAATACTTTGCTTAGAGGTCCCAAAAAGTTTGGCGATTTGCATTTGGTTAAGCCAAACCTTGCCTTCACGGGTCATCAGAGCGACATTTACCTTACCGTCTTTAGAGCGATAAATGATGATGTCGTTCTGCTCATTGTCCGCAGGATACGTTTGATGTTCGTTGTTCATTATATAATAATGTTTTTATATTTTCACTCAACTTCCGTACATGCGAAAGTCTGTCAATAAGAGATCAGAGGTAGCTCCAGCCGACGATGGCTTGCTCCATTTTCTGACATAGCGACTGAAACTTCTGGCATAGCGAGTTCGACCATTTGGTCATACCGAACAGCTGCTTCTGCTCCAGGAAAGCATCATTGTCCCATTGCATGTAGTCGTAGTCGGAGAAGTATCGTTTGTATTCTCGCAAGGTGTCGCCTGAGAAACGCTTGTAGCCTTCGATGTCGCCAAACCAGTAGCTGCTCATCATCTGGCGGGCAAAAGCCTCATGCGAATAGTTGGCCAAAAGATTGTGATGCCTCAGCACACTCCACACGCAAAACCACTGGTTCTTCTTGTTTACCAGCTTCACCATCAGGGAAATCGTTTTGCGCAATTCGTCCATTTTCACCGGTCTGCCGTTGTGTACCGTTACGAAAACCTCATTGTCGTACTGCGGCTTTATTTCATTCGGATGCTGACATTCGAAAATCTGCTGTTCCAGAAGTTGCCATTTTGCAGTAGCAGAGAGCAGACTGATGTATTCTTCTGCAGTAAATGTCTGCTGGTTTACTTCCTTTCCCATCTCGTAGGCATCGTTTACATGGTGCAGGAACGGCAGGAGCAGACTTTCCGGAACTTCGTTTTGCAGTTTTCGCTGTTCGCTGCGCATCTGATCAATGTTGAGCGTCTTATGGTCGTTATTGTATTCCAGAGTAGAGAAATACAGGTCGATGTCTTTCTTGCCTCCCGGGTCTGTAGAATATTTCTGTACTGCCATTTCGGTGAGTCGCCCAGCCTCCTCGTCTGTAATATATCTTCCGCAGACATCGTTTACCTGTCGGAAATGATACACCAGATAGCATGAGTAGCCATATAGCTGGAAGATGTTCCAGAATCTTTCTTCGGATCTCACTCCAGGATATTTAGCACACTTGATCTTCTTGAGGAAAGCTCTTTCCACAATATAGATGTCGGCTCCTAAATTGGCAATGGAGTCTTCCGCCATGCCATCCTCTATGAGCAGTTCGTGCAGTTTTGGGAACAACATGCTCATCTGAGCTGAAAACATGCCGCTCTTATGACCTTCCAGATTTTTGGTGGTCTTATATCTGTCTATTACTTTTTTTAAGAAAGGGCTCATCTCATTGATGACTATCTGGCTGATAGTACCGAGATGGGACTGATTGATGAACTTGCGCTGGTGTGTCAGGTCGTTGTGCTGCAAGGCGAGATCCTGGTCTGCCATATAGCAGAGCCTTGAAGCCTTGGTGCACAGAGAGCGTATGTCGCAGTTCATCTCCTGGGTGCTGTAGTCTTCCCAGCCTTGCATGAGAACCTGGCACATCATATAAAATGTGTTCAGTTGTCGGTCGAAAACTTCATAGCTGAACCGAGATTGTTGTTCTTCTTTTTCTGTCATTGTTATATGAGTCGTCTGCCGTTACCTGTTTGGTGCAGGTATTTACTTGCAGAATTTGAATGAAAATGAAAGTGACGCAAAGTTAAAGAAAAAGAATGAGAATACCAATGAATGTATCAGGAATTTTTATTTTTCCCTGCTGTTTTCCCTGTTGCCCATTATTTTTTCCCTGTTTTTCCCTGATGTGTTTCTATATGGCAGGGAAAACTTACAAAAGAGGGCTTCCGCTATGTATCTTTGCATTGTCTAAAAAAAATAGTACTGCGATGTAGTAAAAAACCTTCATCCTTCATTGCTTACACATAAGTAACTATAGAACAGGATGTTACGAGGCAAATTACTCGAATTCACCCTTCTCCCTCACCCCCTGTGTTTATCGGCATTCCGGGCGAATACATGAAGGATGAAGGCAAAACATCGTATCGGATTTCAAATTTCTGGTATTCCTGCTATCTGAGAAGTTGGTATGACTGCTTTCCTGATCACTGGAACTTAGACTTAATATTTTGTCTGCCTAAAGCACTTTTGTGCCCTGCCTAAGGGCACAAATGTGCTCTGGTAAGACAAAAAGCTCACACCGAGTTCCTGCATCCTATTTCCGAGTTTCAGCATCCTCTGTATAAGCCTTACCATTCTATGAATCATAAATAACTTTCGCAAATGGGGAAGTTAAAGAATTTAAAGAAAATATGAAGAAAATTTCATTGAGTGTAGTTTGCCCCATGGCATCCTGCACATGCAGCAACACATGCGCCCGTTATGCGCAGTATGTCAAGGCACAGGCAAGTGCCGACACCTTTGAGGTGCTCAACGCAAAGCATCTGGGGTGTGAGGGCGAGAAGTGCCCCTATCATCTTGTGTCAGAAAAGCAAGTATGGGCAAGAGGATTCCAGCGCATCTACAGTACCATCCCGTCGGGAAGAACCCATTATTTCTATTCCCGTACGCCTTATGCCCGGCGCAGGTTTTACAAGGCGAAGAATGGCGAGATAGCCATTGACCCCGACATTCAGCAACACCTTCTCTCCATCTTCCGGGAGCACGGTGCTGACATGAGCATCGGCTTCGACAGTTATGAAGAGAAGGACGTACTGGTGGAGAAATAAGTATCACATGGATGTCCTGTTCAGAGGTAGCCCTGATACGCTATTTCGTACACTCCATAGGAGTGAAGCGGAGCGTATATGAAGCTGCTGGTCCCTAACGAATTCCAACAGCTTCATTATAGATTCTATTCAATATCAAATCCCATTTCTCGCACAAGCTGCTTGACTACATTGACTTTCATAATATGTGCAATCAGCTGAGCCGCAATGAAGGAGTTTGGATTTCGGGAAAAGTGTGGACATACGTCACGTGGTTCAGCATCGGCTGTTACCTTTATACCCTCGTTTCCATCATCATTATGTTGGTATTGGCTTTGGAAAATAAAGAATCCGCCCGACCTTAGGCTTGTCGCTTAAAGTCGGGCGGTATATTTCTATGTGGCTTACTTTTGACTGAGTTTCCTCTCTTTTGCCTGTTCGGTCAACCTATATTGTTGCCGAGGATGCTTCGGATTGTTTGGATATTTACGCTCAATTGCACCTTCTTCGAGGGCTGGCATGAGATACGTCTGGTTGAAATTCTTTCTATCTGCCAGTCCCATCTTTTGCATGATTAAAGATGCAGACATATAGCTCTCATCCATGACCTCTATTACTTGCAGTACTTGGGGGGTACTTAGGGGGTACTTGGGGGGTGCTTGAGTCCTGCTTGGATTCAACTTGGTTCGTACTTAGCTCCAGCTGCAGCCCGACAGGTGTCTTCATCGGGTCGGTAATAGGACGTACAAACGTCACGCAAATAAATCCACCGTTGATGCTCCATGTCGGTTCTGGCACATTCTGCGCTTTGCATGCCTCTATGATACGATATGCGCCCGAACCCCAACTTTCAAGGAATGTGGTGCGGTAAAGCACTTCTGCCATGATGGGGTTGTAGGGATAGGAACCATGCGACTGTTTAATGGTTTCTGTGTTGAGTTGCGGTGGCAATACGCCCGGGTTCTCAATCTCTATGCGGTTCATATATGGCAATGCTTGGCGTTAGGTTATACTTTTCGAGCTGTCTATGACAAAGCGAGTTCGTGAGGGCCTCTCTCAATGCCTCAGCTGGAACTTCCATGTTTTCCTCACGACGGAACCCGACAATCTTTCCGCTCATGTTAAGATGCTTCAGAAAGAATGCCATACCGGCATCAAGCAGTTGGAAGAAATTGCCTTCCACCCTCTGGTTGTCGATAAACTCCAGTTTGTTCGTACCACGGAAACGAGCCAATCGCAACTGCATCTGCGTATAGCCTCTTAGTTTGGTTGAGAACAGGGCTGCGGCGGCATTATTGGGAACGCCATCGTTCAGCAGTTCAAGTTTGCCAAGCACATCCTCCAAAGGTTCTGTCAAAGCCGTGGCTGGCATGCGGTTCTTCTCAACACCAAGGCGCAAGGCTCCTCTTATGAGCTTCTCGTCCATATCGGCAATGGTGATATGGTCTGCCGTTTGCCGTTCCCAAGCATAATAATTGGGCTTGTTGGCACGCAGCCTTTCTTCAAACATGTTACGAGGCATGAGTTTCGTGGTACTCTCCACTTTATAATAAGGACTACCATGAAACGTATAGGGCGCAGTTCCCCAAACGAAAGCCTCGAAGTACATGGCTATGACTTGGCATCCCTGTCTATCAGGAACGTCAATATACTGGATGTCAACGGAAACGGCTGGCTCCAGACCGCTCAAAGCTTGGGCAATCTCCCTTTGCGTGTTGTCAGTCACCTCTTGTCCGAGAATCTTGAGAGACTTTGGGGCTACGCCGAACACAAGCCAACCGCCAGCGCCATTCAGGAACGCACATGCCGTGTGCATCCCGTCCTTCAACTCACCTGTAGTCTTCTTCAACTCCAGATGTACGTTCTCGTCGTTGGCAATAAGCCTTTCAAGTTCCTCTATGTTCATAGTCCCTTTATTTCTTTTTCATTTTTTCTCGAAGAAAGGCATCATACTCCCTTATGACAAGTTCCTTGATGTCAATCTTCAGCAGGTCGGTGATTTTCAGTACGGTGGTCAAGTCGGGTTGCGATGAGTTTGTACACCATTTCGACACGGTGGAAGGGTTCACTCCCAACTCATCCGCCAACCACTTGCTGGTCTTCTTCTTTTCGACCAATATCACTTTCAAACGGTTTATATCTTCTGCCATATCAAAAGTTTTGCGCAAAGATAATGAAAATGTTTCATTTGTACACCAAAACAGTAAAAGATTTATAGCTTCTTAATAATTTCGGAAAAAAGAAAACCCAGCTGCTTTACAACTGGGAAAGGAAGTTCCTTTTTTATAGTGAACATTTACTCTCGATGGGGTAAACTTCGGCAGTATTCTCTTACATATTCCCATTTACCATATCGGAAACGAGTATAAGAGCGTACAAACACGGGCTTTTCACAACAAGCCCAAACCGTTTTGGAGTTTTGAGGCAGAGCCTACATCAGACGGTTCTACTGATGAGGTTGCCCATTCATTATTTTTTTTGCCATAACAAATGTTGTCGTGACTTTTCATGTATACACATGTATACAAGGCAAGCGCAATCACGAACGTCTTTATCTTATCGAAAGTCCTTTTACATAGTATTGGCTACCCGATGAAATGTTAATCCTCTTTACGTTATTTGGTAATGCTGGATAGGTTTCAGAAAAATCAATTGGATTGGTATCATATGAGATTATAGGACTGCTCTTGAAACTGATGGAACTAGTCTTTAAGTAGTATTTTCTACCTGTATCAGCATCTTCTATAAATTCATCGTTGTCACTATAAACATATGTACCCTTTTCCTTTGGTGTCACACGTTTCCTTAGTACCGTCTGTCCATTTTGTATTTGAATAGCAGTACATTCCCATGTGTGTGATGAGGTGCTTAACTTCTCGCTACTAAAATATGTCCAACCGCTATTGTTTAGTTGCACGCCTCTTAGTGCCCAGCCTTCACGACTCCAACCTGATTGTAGATTCTCTGATGGCTCTATGAAGTCAAATTCGGTTGTTCCATTAGGTATGGGAGCGAAATATAACTTAAAACTAAGAGAAACATCTTCTCTTGATTTCCAATTTGGATATTCTGTCTGCTGTGGAATAAAAGAAATACCTTCTGCCTTTTGCAATGGGTAGCGTTTGCCATTAACTAAAAGGTACGAGTTCTTGTTAATTCCGCAATAAGAAGTTTGTCGATTATTGAACGAAATGAAATCTACTACCGTATAAGAGTTGTCTGTATGAACTTTCGTAATATGCAGTTTAGAGTCCGTACCTCTATTACGTATAGGCGGAAAGTAGAAATCATTAGCACTTAAAAGCGAAGTAGCCACGGATGTTGACAGTTGAGAACCATTTTTTTCTTTGGCTTCATCATAGGCTTGGTAGTAAACATGCACTGCTGCTTCGATAGCCTGTGCCATTTTCATTACTACTGCATTGAAATCTTCAGCCTTTTTGAAATACATCTCACTTTCGAAGACCAAGAATCCACCTCCTGCATATGCTTTAGCTCCTTTAATAAAGTTGGTCTTCACTATAGCTTCTTTCATCGCTTGCTCAGAAACCGATGAAGGAGTATTGTATCCTGCCGACAACGTTGCAAACAGTGGATTTTCATCCGAGTTGCTAATCTCAATCAAAAATTGGGTTCCATTATAAGTGAAAGCAATCTCATTATACTCACGCTCGCTTATATTAGAAACTTTATTTTTGAGATAGCGAAATATTTCATTTTTAGCACTTCTTTGACCTGAAGTCAATGTTTGGCCATGCATACATACAAGGCCAAACACGAAAAACATTGTTGATAATATTATTTTTCTCATAACATCAACTATTTACGCAACATTTTTACGGCATTTACAGAGCCTTTATCGCCATATTTGGCTGCTTGCTCAGTATAGTAAGAAGCCAGACTTTGGTCTTTATCAGTACCTCTTCCAAAACGGTAGCATGCACCTAAATCTTTATAGACTTCGGCCAATAGGTCCTCATTCAAAGATGTAGCATCCTTCACAGCAATTGAAAGATATTCAAATGCTTTCTGATAATCTTTTGTAACCATTCCATCTTCTCCTGAATAGTATGCAACTCCCAAAACCGCACATGCAAAAGTGTAGCCTTCATCTGCGGCTTTTTGCATATATTCAAGTGCTTTCTGCTTATCTGCATGCAAAATTTCACCGGCATAGTATTCATAACCGAGAGAATAGATGGAAGATGCATTGCCCAAATCTGCGGCTTGGCGAAGATACGTTATGGCTGCGTCCGCGTCTTTTGTGACACCGTCCCCTTCACGGTATAGGCGATATAACCTATCCAGAGAATAAGCATGATTGGACTCTGCGGCTTTCTTGTAATAGGTAACTGCTGTCAAAATGTTTTTGGTGACACCTATACCATTTTCATAACACAATCCAAGGCCACCAATACCTGCCGCATCATCGGCATCTGCAGATTGTTTATACAAGTCATAAGCTTTTGTTTTATTCTCCGGGACGCCCATTCCTGTAAGATACATATAGGCTAATTGATTACAAGCACTTGTTACATGTTGATCCGCTGCTTTCTCATACCATTGAGCGGCTTTAGTATTATCTTTTTCGACACCCAGACCGTAATAATACAAATCACCTTTTAACTTGTATGCATAAGGTTGTTCCTGCTCTACAGCCGCCTCTATATACTTAATGCCCTCATTGACATTTTGCTCCACGCCAAGTCCACGCAGATAAAACTCTCCCAACTGAGCTTGTGCGATTGCATCGCCAAGTTCTGCTGCATCTTTGAAGTAATTAGCCGATTTGTTTATGTCAGCAGTTACCCCTACACCAGCTTGATAACAAATTCCCAACAAGCGCTTTGCCTGAGCATTTCCTTGTGTATCTGCCTTTTGCAAATACCCTAACGCTTTATTGACGTCTGGGGATATGTTATTGTCTGCCAGTCCATACAAATAATAATATCCCAAGTCGCTTTGTGCTAAAGCATTACCACGTTCAGCTGCTGCATTCAGCATTTGCCAATACGTAACAACGTTTTTGCTCACAAAAAGTCCATCTTTATACATCGTTGCCATCAAATAGTATGCGGCGGCATTGTTTTGCTTCACAGCTTTGCTGGCAAGTTCATACGCTTGCCGATAATCTTTAAGCACACCAATACCATAGATATAATGGTATGCAAGCGATACTTGAGCAGGTGCATATTTTTTCTTTGCGGCTTTAGTTAGCCACATTGTAGATTGATTATAGTCTTGCGTGACACCACCTGTGCCACGAAGATAGCAATCTGCCAGATTGTACATGGCTTCCACATCTCCTTTGTCTGCGTACTTTCTAAAGAAAGAAGCGTCTTGTGCGGAAGCGTTTGCGATTACACATAAGAGAACCGCAAACACAATAATCAGTTTGTGCTTCATATTTACTTGAATTTAAAATTTAATCGTAATATCCTAAATTTTCAAGAGCCTTAATGACGGACTTTCCTTCACTAAAACCAGCAGCTTTTGCCTTTTTTGCATAAGTTTCAGCTAAGGAATATTCGTTATTTTGAAGATAATATTTTGCGAGCGGCCCATATGCAGCACTATAGCCTTCATTTGCCAGTTGCTGCACTTTTTTATAATTCCCATTAGCGAGCGCTTTCTTTAATGTCGTTGCATTATCATCCTTTAATTCTTTAGACTTTTCTTGCGATGCTTCTTGCTTTTTGACATCTACATTTGTAGATTTTGAAGTGTCGGCATTTTTACTTGGATTGCCAATGTTCCCATTTTGAGACGAGGAAACATTGCCTGCATCAGATGTTACCGAATCCGTTTGCTCCACTATGTCTTTGGAAGAATCGGTCGGTGACTTCTTTGGCGAGAAAAGAACGATTGCAACAACAACAAATCCAACGATAAAAGCAATGAGAATTTTCTTTTTGCTTGATGAAGGATTGTTCTCTTCCTCTTCGCAAGAACCATCTACATCGTTTTTACTCTCGTAAGTCTTGTCGTTTTCGCCAATAGAAGTATCCATAACAGTATTTTCAGAATCGCACTTTTCAACAATAGGTTGAGAATGAATATCCGTTTCTTCTGAAATTGTAGGAGTTGTAAACGAAAGTAATGAGTCTGCAAAATCTCTAACACTTTGAAAGCGTTTCTTGACGTTGGGATTCATGGCCTTAATCACAACTTCTACAAGTTTTTTGGAAACATTGTTGGACGACATCTTTTCCTCTAACAGTCCGTCATCACTAACAAGATCTGATGCTGCAGGAGGTGTTTCGCGCGTGAGTAGCTTGTAGAAGGTAGCTCCTATGGCATATACATCAATAGTGGGTAGAAACTCACCGTCTTTTGTTTTGTTCCCTTGTTCTATGGGTGCATAGCCAGCAGTTCCAAGTCCAATCGTTGTTGATGTTTCTGGCTGTCCGTCGTTGCTATAATGCTTTGACAAGCCAAAATCAATAAGAAATATGTGCCCATCACTTTCTCTGCGCATCACATTTCCCGGTTTTAAGTCAAGGTGAAGCATGTGTTTCTCCTCGTGCATATAGATGAGAGCATCAGCTACCGATTTTATAACGCTTACCGCTTCGGCTTCATCTACATAGTGAGACTTGACATAATCGTTGAGATTCTGTCCCTCAATATAGTCCATCACATAGTAGAATGTACCGTTCTCGTCGAAAGAGTCTGTTACCCGAACAATGTTGGGATGGTCTAAGCGAGACATATTGTAGGCTTCTTTCTTGAATTTTCTTGCGTAATTATATGACAAACTTCCATCCGACATTCCTGTAATACAGCCATCTTCACTACGAGAATTGAGTTCCTTCATAAAGAACTCCTTGATGGCTACTTTTTTGCCAAGATGGATATGCTCAGCAAGGTAAGTTATGCCAAAACTGCCCTGTCCAAGCATGCTTTCAATTCTATATGTCCCATGCAAGATGGTTCCTGCCTGCAACATTGACTTATTATTTGATTCCATGTCTTATAATTTATTCTTTATATCCATTAGCAAGTGCCTTTTTGTACCATTTATACGCAAGGCTTTCATTAACTTTTACACCATAGCCATTTTGATAATACAAGGCTAAACGGTATTGTGCAGTTGGATTGCCTTTTTCAGCACTTTCCTTCACATTAGCAAATGCCTTGGCGTTGTCTTTCTCTTCATAACAAACACCTAATGCGAAAAGGAAATACGGGTCTCTATTAGATAGTTCTACTCCTCGTTGAGCTAATGATATAGCTTTGTCTTGATTCTCTGTAACTCCCCAACCGCGCAAATACATTACTGTGAGGTCATCAATAGCTTGCAATTCATCTTTCTTCTCTGCTAACGAAAGATATTTGAATGCCAAATCGTATTTGTCTTGCTCATAATAGATATGTCCTAATTGTGCTTGGGATGACGAAGACTGCATGTCTGCAAGTTCTTTGTATATCGAGATTGCCTTTGTCGTATCAACCTTTGTTCCGATACCTTGTAGATACATAGCCGCCAACATTTCTCCATTATTCTTATTGACTTCTGCCGCTTTTTGCATATATTCAAACGCCTTTTGATCATTTTTATTACAGCCAATACCATCAAGATAATGTCCAGCAAGATTGCTCAACGCGTCACCATAGCCCTGTTCTGCTGCTTTTTGCATCCATGTAAAAGCTTTCGAATTATCCGCATGTGTTCCATCCTCATCTGCATAGATTAAAGACAATGCGCATTGAGAATACATATCTCCACTTTCTGCCTCCTTAAGCAAAATCGGAAACGCTTGTTCGCATAAGCGAGTAGCTTCTATAGCGTCCATAGGAATGCCAGCGCTTCCATTTTTATAATATTGAGCCAACATCCATATTGCGGGTCCGTATTGTTTATCCGCAAGCTTTTGAATGGTAGGGAGTGCCGTCACAGAATCTCTGGGCAGAAATACACCATCCTTTATGATGTGTCCTTCTATTATGTCTTCAGCATTTGCATACTGTTTCGCTTTATCGTCTCCGATTAAGCAGATTGCAAATACGATTACATATACTATTGCAACAATAAGCCCCAAGACTTTCAGACTCTTCTTTGAGATGCCATCATCTTCATACCCATATTCATTGTCATCACCATCTCCAAAAGAGAAAAGCATTACAAAGCCATAGAACGGAATCAATTGAAACCAGCCCGAATGTCCTAAATCATGACATCGTTTAGCACCTACAGTCAAGGATATATACCAATATGCTATATAGAAAATTGCATAACAAAAAATAATTATTGGACTATTAAATGCGGTATCTACATCTACTCCAATTATTCTCAAAAAGATTATTGGGATGAAGAATGCGAAAAGACCTCCAAATAAAGCTGCAAAATATGACAAACGTCCAACACGTCCATTAAAAGACCAGACAGAATGATACTCCTGTATCCCTTTGTCTACTCCTTCATCGTTTTCAGTATCTACAGTAGAAGTCACCTCAACAACAGGCTCCACTTCCACGTGAGTAACAAGGGTTTCTTCTGTAGTTTCCTGTATGTTGTCATTTTTGCTAAGACCATGCGCTTCTCCCGTAACTCCTAAAAGTTTATCTTTGAAGCTTTGGATGTTCTGTATACGCTTTCTAACATTGGGGCACATTGCCTCTGAAATAACATTAACATATACTTCTGACACACCTTTTGCACGAAGATTATTCTCCAGAAGTTCATCGTCACTTACGAGGTCGGATGCAGGAGGAGGTGTTTCACAAGTTAGAAGTTTGTAGAATGTTGCACCAAGGGCATATACGTCGATTGTGGGACGGAACTCGCCGTTCTTTGCTTTGTTTCCTTGCTCTATCGGAGCATAGCCAGCCGTGCCGAGACCGATGGTGGTAGATGTCTCAGGCTGACCGTCTTCACTAAAATGTTTGCAGAGTCCGAAGTCAATGAGGAAAATATGTCCGTCACTATTGCGGCGCATCACATTGCCGGGCTTCAAGTCGAGGTGGAGCATGTGCTTCTCTTCATGCATATAGATGAGGGCATCGGCAACAGACTTGATGATGCTTGTTGCTTCTGCTTCATCCATATGATGAGACTTGACATAATCATTGAGGTTCTGTCCTTCAATGTAGTCCATCACATAGTAGAACGTGCCGTTCTCGCTGAATGAGTCGGTTACACGCACGATGTTGGGATGGTCAAGTCGTGACAGGTTGATGGCCTCCTTCTGGAACTTTACACAATAATTCTGAGACAAACTTCCGTCTGTCATACCTGTGATACTTCCATCTTCGCCACGAGAGTTGAGTTCCTTCATGAAGAACTCCTTGATGGCTACTTTTCTCCCAAGGTTAGTGTGCTCGGCAAGATAGGTGATGCCGAAACTGCCCTGTCCGAGGACTTTCTCTATTTTGTATGATCCTCCACGCAGGAGTGTTCCTATAGTCAGTTGCTGCATGGCTAAATTTTCTTTTCGTTAGGGTTGGTTGTTTTGTTTTTTCCCTCCTTCGTGGATTGTGATGGCTTGACAAACTTATTGACAATATCAGTCTCTTCCTTGTCTTTATTAGCAGCTGGTTGTTCTGTTTTAGTTGGGTTCAGTTTGTCTTTGCCATCCTTTTCGTCTTTCAAAGGTTTGTTCTTCTGAACAACATCGTGGTGCAGACTTGTAACAGGACTATGCTTTGCCGTGTCTTTTTTCTGCGTATCATCTTTCTGTTCTATTGGTTGAACCTTTATAGAATCCGATTTGATACTATCCGTGGCAACCACTTCTACATCATTGTTCTTTCCACCACAAATGAAGAACGATGTTGCGGCAGCGATAACCGCAATGATAGCAATACCAACAATCCATGGCCATGCTTTCCGTTTCTTCTTTGGTTTGTCAAATTCTGGAGTAATCCATGTTCCTTTTGCGGAAGCGGATGCTTCTTCGTTTGAGACGATTGTGACTTTGCCTTCCACCTTATCTATATGTATAAGGTGTGCCGTGTGATTGTCCTTGTTGTCCTCGGTCACTTGGCGGAGCATCTCTAATTTCTTCTCGTCGGTAACGTTCGGCTTGGTGATGACATTGAGGATGTTCTCATCAGATGCTTCTTCCAACATACCATCGGAACACATATAGAAATAGTCGCCCGGCTGAATGTCGGTGAGGTGGGCAATGTCCGCCTTCGCCCTGTGTTCCTGACGGGGCTGCATGGCTCGGGTGATGACGTTCTTCTGCGGATGGTGCTTCGCTTCTTCCTCCGTTATCTCGCCAATCTTCACGAGGTCGTTGACCAACGAATGGTCCTGCGTGCGGAAAACGATGCGAGCTTGCGACTTCTTGGATGCCGGACGCAACTGATAGACACGGCTGTCGCCGATATGCGCCACCGTTGCACCATTGGTATGAAGACAGAGGAAGGTGAGGGTTGTTCCCATCTTACGCTCCTCACCGTTGTCTTTCGCATCTAATGCGTCATAGGCTACACTGAGTGCTTGCTGGAAACGTTCGTCACTCAGTGCCTCGTTGGGATTCCATGCGGAAAGGATGGTGGTGCTGATGGTCTCGCAGACCGTAGCCGATGCAACTTCTCCTTTCTCGTGTCCGCCCATTCCGTCGCAGAGGATGAACAGGCGGTCGTCGGACGTTGATTTGCTCAAGGAAGGATAGAGGGAATCTTCTTGGTTCTGCCTTTGTCCAAGCTCCTGCAGGTTGTATGCTTTAATCTTGAATTTCATACGCAGTTATATTTTGAATGTCAGTTCTGTGTTGCCCATGCGGATGCGGTCGCCATTGTTCAAGATGAGTTGGTCTTGCGGTCCGATGATAGTACCGTTCAGATAAGAAGGATTCTTGTTTGTTCCGTTTCTGAGAATGTGAATTGTCTTTTCTCCTGCATTGCTCACTTCTATGACTGCATGACTGCGGCTCATGGTGCGGTCGTCCGTGGCGATCTGTACGGAAGCGGTTGAGGAAGCAGCCTTACGTCCGATGGTATTGATGCCGATACACAACTGATAAGTTCTGCCCGTATTGTCGGCGAGAACTCCTATCTTTGTGCTTGGCGCAGAACCGACACGAGTCTCGTCTCCTCCACAAGCCGAAGATTGTGCAGGACCGTATTGCGTCTCTTCGCTGGAAGGACTGGTGGGCTTTGGTTGCTCCGCATATCGCTGGCACTTGCCCACGATATGTTTTTCCTTGCACACGGGACAGGTAAAGCTTGCCGCATTGATGTTGGGAGCATCCTGTAAGCGAAGAACCTTGCCACAAGTAGGGCATTTTATCTTTATCTCATTCATCGTTATACATTATTACATATATGGTTTACCACTTCATCACCGGCATATTGTTGGAGAACTTGCCCCACATCACGGGATGCTGGCGGTTGCCGGATTCCTTTTTCACCTTCACACTCACATAGTCAAAGAGCTCTTTCGCCGTGATGATGCGATCTTTGTTCTTGTCGGCACCGCCACGCAGTCCATGTTGCAAGGCGTATGTGAAGAAGCCGTTGGTCATCTTCGGGGTTTCTATCGACTTCTCGTTACTGCGGCAAGAGAGGAAGAGCATCACGTTACTGTTCTTATGGTTGCTGCCATTTGGGGAAGATGAGTTCTCCTGTCGCATAGCACCAGAGAAACATGCATCAGCGAATATCATCTTGTTTCTGCTCTTGCAAACACCCATTGCTGAGTAGATGTCGTTGTAATAGAGGAAGCCGTCATAACAGACGAAGCCTCCCTTTACACCATGACCACTGAAGAACATCACAACGATGTCATCTTCTGTTGCCAATGCAGCCATATTCTGAAGTGCTTTCTTGACGATAGCCACCTTTGCCTTGTCGTTCATCAAGAGACAGACCTTAGCCTGGCTGTTCTGCTTGTAGAGCCATTGCATCGTGGCGGCATCGTTGTGCGGCAAACGGAGGTCGTTCTTCGTGCCAGGGTAGTCAGAGATGCCGACAGACAAAAGGTATATCTTCGCTTGGCAGACCAATGGCGTGAGCACAAGGGCAAAAGCCAAGAGTGTAGTCCTTGATACTTTACGCAAATGTCGGATCAACATCATTGTTATAGTCTTGCTGGTCGTCGCTGGCATTGTAGGCAAACGTGTCATGTTCCTGTTGCATCTGTTCCTGTTGTTGGGCAAGATAAGCCTGTTGATAGTCGGCCATCTGTACATGCTCATTTGAGAGGTCGTACACTTCGCCTTCGTCAATCTGCTGATTGTGGTTCTCGTCAACAGCAAGGACATCTGCCACACCATCTCCATCGACGTCAATGACAGCGGCCACGTCCTCTCCGTTGGTCAATACGGCAGCTTGCATGGTCTGACCATTCTCGCCTTGTGCCTCATATACTCCTAACACTTGCACCTCGTTGGTGTCGCTATTGCTTGTCTCGTCAACGGCGGCATGCACTTCTGGATTAGGAGTCACCGGGTCGGCATGATGGGTACCCGTGTAGTCAGGCTCGGCACTTTCCTCTGCATCCACTTTTACTGCTACTTCTTCCTCTTTCGGGGCTTCTGTTTGCTGCTCCTTTTTGGGTTCTTCCGCAGCAGCGACAACAGGTTCTTCCGTAGTCTGTGCTTCATCTTCCTGTTTCTGCTCCTCGGCTTCCTTGTCGTGGAGCATGGTCGTTGCGGCGTATGTTGCGCCACTGCCCACGACTCCACCCATCACTGCGGCGGCAGCAGTTGCTGCGACCTTCTTACCCTTGTTCGACTTCTTTTCAGTAGTCTCTACATTCTCAGTCTGTTCAGCCTTGTTGCTATTCTGAGGCTTCATGATGATTGTTTCTTCGTTATTCATACCGATAGCTTTTAAAGTTTTTGAATATTTGTTTGATGCTGCAAAATTAAGGTGCATTCCTCTCTGTGCCATGAGAAAATCGGCATCCTGTACGAAACACCCCGATTGTTACACGAAATGTCAATGAGTGTACTTGCAGCCACACGCTAAGCACTGTTTGTTGTACTCGATGTTCCTATAGGGTATCGCCCCGAATGGTCTTCCACAGGCGGGATTGGGACACTTGTATTTCTTGGAATATTCGTCGTCGAGGTCGTGCAACTGTTGCTGAACTGTAGTACCGACACTTCCCTTTATGAAGAAATATACAGCGATGGACAAGGCTGCGACAACGATAATGATTCGCAATGTTGAATCCATCCCGGGAATAAGGCCGATGCACACACCAAGCATGGAGAGTATGCCTTGTAAGCGTTGTCTGTTGGCAGACTTGGCTGCATTGTTCTGTATCTCCATTCTGCGGTCGTCATATTCTTTCCACACTTTTTCCAATGGCTTGAGCGAGTATGTCGGCGCTTCTTTCTGTGGTGTACTGGCATTGGAAGGCGCAACACCTACCATTTGCAATATCTGTTGTAAGGGTACAAGGATTTTTTTCTCACCCAGTTGCACACGACTTGTCGGTGAGATACTCTTGCTGAATATCTGGTTGCCATCAACATAGGTTACGTTTTGCGCCTTGATGTTCTCAATGGTGATGCTGCCGCCATTGACGGTGATCTTGCAATGCCTCCTGCTGACAGACAGCGGCACCATACCAGCCTGTCCGACGTTGAACTCCCGACCGCCAGCGATACAATGTAAACGGCGTGCTCCTTCTTCTCTTCCTATAATAATTTCCATAGCCATGATATTATTCCACGTTTACAGATGTCTTGTTGGGTACACGTCCTACAAGGATGTCCTTTAGTTGCCTCAGGGCTTCCTTCGATATGCCCAACTGGAAGGTGAAGTGAACCCCATCAGTCACAACGAGGCTTTGCAGCAAGGGCTGCACCTTATATATAAAGTTGAGATTGACGATAAAACGCTTGCCGATGCGTGCAAAGATGGAGGCACGCTCACGCAAGCTCTCGGAAATGAAGTGTTGCATGTGACTGAGGTTCATGCAAACAGAAACTTTCTGTTTGTTGACAAGTACAATATGGGTATAATTGCCGTCACCCTCCATATACACAATCTTGGAGCAGTCAAGGCGAATAAGTTCGTCGCGAGTATTGAGATACAAGTGTCCTGTAGCCATAAATAGCCATCTTTAGCACATTGCCTTCTCCCGAACAATGTAGGGTTAGCATTCTGAGTTATGGCACAAAAAAGCGTGGAGAACCTACCTGTTGTCCATTCCATAGTCTGAGGCTCTTGCATTGCCTATCTAAGTCGAACAGACAACGTCAGAGCCCACGCCGATATGAAAATCCACGCCGTGAGGTTTATATACACAAACACGCATTGCGCCCAAATGGGTGCAATGGTGGCTTGCAGTGAACCACACGGGAATGATATAATCACACCTGGGGCATCTACCGTTGCTACGTTCAAGACTTAGATTCTGGAAGTTGCAAGATTTCAGACTATCTCAAACAGAGCGTCAAGTAAACGCCTTAATTATGTCATGCCTCTTTACCCACCCAACCTCCTTTGTTTGCAGGCATAAAACCCGCAAAAGGCTCGGCGTGAACGGAGACATGGATGCATCGGTTTTATGTATTAGATACAACCCACCAAATTATCCAATCGCAAAAGTACAATTATTTCTCCAAACAAAAGAAAGAAAATGAAACATAATAACGATGTGGATGCATTTTATCCCATTGTTTAGACAAATTCTAAGCTAAAGAGCCGTTTTTGGAACGAATTTAGGGAAAGAAGTGTCCAATATGCAAGATTTCGAGGCGACTTGCACAACGAACACTTCTTTGGATGTCAAAAGATACCATCGAGACGGTTTACAGCATCGTACTTCTTCTCCATCACCACGTCGGCATAGATTTCTGTGCTGTGGATGTTAGTGTATCCCAAGAGGCGACTCGTGGTGTAGAGGTCGCCGCCAGCAGTGAGGGTCATCGTGGCGAAGGTGTGCCGTAGGGAATGAAACGAGATGGTCTTGTCAATGCCAGCCGACTTCACCCAACGCTTGATGTGGTAGTTGATGGTGGTGTCGCTTGTCGGAAGAGTGAAGATAGGCTCGTCTAAGTTAGCCTTTTTTCAAGGCACGCCAAGGCCTAGACAATGGCACGTTATTTAGCTTTCTTCAAGACGGATGATTTGGAGACGATGCTCAAGACTTGTTTCCGTGTGCCGGCGGATGAGGAGAAAGCAAGGTGGATGAATTGCTCAGAGGTGTTTGATGTGCTCCACGAACAGTATCCTACGCTGCTGCCAAGCATGGGGATGAAAGTGAAAATTGGCCAGACGCTCAGACTGATGGGATGCACCAACAAACATACCATGAGGGGGCAGGCTTATCTGCTTGTTTCTGCCGCGGTAGCCTGACAGAATGAAGGGTGATGAAGGGTTATGAAGGGTTGAATCTCACCCTTCTCCTCCGAAACCCCTGTGTTTATCGGCATTCCGGACGAATAGATGAAGGATGAAGGCAAAACGTCGTATCGGATTTCAAATTTTTGGTGTCCCTGCTTTCAGAGGAGCCGATATGACTGCTTTCCAAAATTCCGGAACTTAGACTTATTTTTTTGCCTACCTAAAGCACATTTGTGCCCTGCCTAAGGGCACAAATGTGCTCTGGTAAGGAAAAAATCTATTTCCGAGTTCCTGCATTCTGTCTCCGAACTTTACCATCTCTGCATAAGCCTTACCATCTATGAATTATAAATAACTTTCGCAAATGGGGAAGTTAAAGAATTTAAAGAAGTTAGAGAAGTTAAAGCCATATGCTTTACAGACAGATCTTCAACCAAAAAGGCTGTTGGCTATAACTTCTAACGACCGAAGGGAGTGATAACTTCTTTAACTTCTATAACTTCTGAACTTGCAAAACTTCAGAAACTTTAAAATAAAAGAAACTATGAAGAAAATTTCATTGAGTGTAGTTTGCCCCATGGCATCCTGCACACGCAGCAACACTTGCGCCCGTTATGCGCAGTATGTCAAGGCACTTACCTGTGCCGATACCTTTGAGGTGCTCAATGTGAAGCACCTGCAGTGTGAGGGCGAGAAGTGCCCCTATCATCTTGTGTCAGAAAAGCAAGTATGGGCAAGAGGATTCCAGCGCATCTACAGTACCATCCCGTCGGGAAGAACCCATTATTTCTATTCCCGTACGCCTTATGCCCGGCGCAGGTTTTACAAGGCGAAGAATGGCGAGATAGCCATTGACCCCGACATTCAGCAACACCTTCTCTCCATCTTCCGGGAGCACGGTGCTGACATGAGCATCGGCTTCGACAGTTATGAAGAAAAGGACGTACTGGTGGAGAAATAAGTATCACGTGGATGCGCTACTCCGCATACAGTTTCATCGTGTCCTGACGGGTAAAGGCCAGCTCTCTGTAGAAGTCGCGAAGATAGGAAGAGAGTTCGGTCTTGTCGTCGGAAGAAACGAAGAGGTTGTCGCCTAACTGGCGTTCCAGGGATGTCAGGGCATCAGAGAGACTCTCTATCTCGCCCTCGTAATCCCTGCCCTCATCAGGACTGCGGCGGATGCGATGATATTTGATGTCCTCGGCAAGGGCATTCTTCATCTCTACCAACTTGTCGGCATGAGGAGCAAAGAGTGCTTTGATGACGAGCGCACGGATGGCATCCCTCTCCTCCGGCTCCTGCCACAGGCAATGGTAGATGGGAAGAAGATCGCATACTGCCACTTCCGCCCGATCCTGCATAAAGGCTGAGGTACGAAGCAGGCGCATGATGTTCTTCCAGCGACGGTCGCTCACATACACATGACGGCGCTCGGCAGCCTCATCCACATTCACGGCTCTCAGGGATTTGCGGATAGCAGAAATGGCATCGAGTACCTCCTCCTTCACTCCTATACAATCGATCGCCTTCGACCATTCCGCATACTCCTCGGCAGTGATCGCATTCGACCGGGCACTGCCTTCGGGCTCCGCACACTGTCCTCCCGCTTCACTCTTCACCTCCAACAGCATCTCTCGGAAGTTCTTCTCCTGCCGGATGGGACGGCTCTCTATGCGGATGACGAAGCGGTCCCACAGCGCCTCCAGTCCCTCGCCCTTGGCTGGCAACTCATTGCTGGCAGCCACGAGGAGTTTCAGCGGCAACTCTATTTCGCGTATGCCGTTGCGGAACAGTTTCTCGTTGATGACCGTGAGCAGGGTGTTCTGTATGGCAGGACCCGCCTTCCATATCTCATCGAGGAACACGACATCGGCTGTAGGAAGATAGCCTTCCACAGCACGCTCATAGGTATCGGAGGTCTTCAGTTTCTGTATGCTCACAGGACCGAAGATCTCATCGGGCGTAGAGAAGCGCGACATGAGATACTCGAAATTGCGTGCTCCACGGAAGGCACACTTCAGCTGTCGTGCCACCATACTCTTGGCCACACCCGGTGGACCTAAAAGAATAACGCTCTCGCCTGCCAGAGCGGCAAGGAGCGAGAGCGATATTTCTGTTTCTTTCTCATAAATGCCCCGGTTCATATCCCGAAGCAAGAGTTTGAATCTTTCAAGCATGTATCTTATTTCACATTACCTACTTTGATCAAATACTCAGCGATCTGAACGGCATTGAGCGCTGCGCCCTTGCGAATCTGGTCGCCTGTGAGCCACAATGTATTGCTGTTGTCATCGGCGAGATCCTTACGGATACGGCCTACATAGACATCGTCCTTACCCGCACTCTCCAAAGGCATTGGATATACGTAGTTCTGTGCGTCGTCCTTTACGGTTACGCCAGGAGCAGCCTCCAAAGCCTTACGGATGTCCTCTACTGCCAATGGCTTCTCGGTCTCGAACCATACGCTCTCTGAGTGAGAACGAAGTGAGGAAACACGTACACAAGTGGCACTGGTGCGAACATCAGAGTGCATGATTTTACGAGTCTCGTTGTACATCTTCATCTCCTCCTTGGTATAGTCGTTAGGAGTCATCTTGTCTATCTGGGGAATGACATTGTATGCCAACTGATGTGGGAACTTGTTGATATGGTCTGTCTTGCCAGTCTCGATGATGTCCTTATACTGCTGCTCAAGCTCAGCCATGGCTGCAGCACCAGCACCCGAAGCACTCTGGTAAGAAGAAATATGAATCTTCTTGATATGGCTCAGGTCGTCGATAGGCTTCAATACCACTACCATCATGATGGTGGTGCAGTTTGGATTGGCGATGATGTTGCGTGGACGGTTGAGCGCATCCTCGGCGTTTACCTCTGGTACTACCAGTGGCACATCGTCGCACATACGGAAAGCGCTTGAGTTGTCAATCATCACAGCACCATACTTGGTGATAGTATCGGCAAACTCCTCTGAAGTTCCACCGCCAGCAGATGTGAATGCGATATCGACATCTTTAAAATCATCGTTATGCTGCAAGAGTTTCACCTCATAGTCCTTTCCCTTATAGTTGTATTTTCGTCCAGCCGAACGCTCAGAACCAAACAACACCAAATCATCCATTGGGAAATTTCTCTCAGCAAGGATACGCAGGAATTCCTGACCTACTGCACCGCTTGCACCAACAATTGCTACTTTCATAATCGAATCTTTTTAAAAGTTGTTTAAAGTGAATCTTTTGGAAAAGAAAAGAATGCTCCTTTCCAGCATGATGATTTCTCATCTTTGGTTGTCTTCTAACGCTTATCCTCTCAAATCCGCTGCAAAGGTAAGACTTTTTCTACAATATCAAGCAAAAATTCCCATAAATTATTGCTTTTTGTTGCATTTTTATTACTTTTGCTAACATTTCTGCATTATTTTGCATAAAATAACATTCATCCATCGCCGCTACTCATATTTACGATGAAACATCAGCAGGCAGAGGGCTTATCTTTCTATCTTAAGTTTACTTTCCGGGTGCAAATTTACAAAAATCTTTGCACATATAATTGATAAGGAGGCAAAAGACTTTGCTTTTTCAAGATTTATTATTATTTTTGCACCCATTATAGGAAGAGTGATGCAGCTGATGCTCGAGAACTCTCCCGAAAAACAGAATGCCTATGCTGAACATTGCACAATATTTCCCGATAACCGACCCTACGCTGATCTTCTTCGTCGTGATGATCATCATCCTCTTTGCGCCTATCATCATGGGTAAGCTCCGCATTCCACACATCATCGGTATGGTATTGGCAGGAGTGCTCATAGGCAAATACGGGCTCAACATCCTGGAGCGCGACTCTTCCTTTGAGTTGTTTGGCAAGGTTGGTCTGTACTACATCATGTTTCTGGCTGCCCTCGAGATGGACATGGAGGGTATGAAGAAGACGAAGTCGAGACTGCTCACTTATGGTCTGCTGACGTGCTTTATTCCTTTCGGACTCACCTATTGGATGAGCGTCACACTCTTGGACTATTCCACCAAAGCCTCATTCCTGCTGAGCTGTATCATGGCCTCGAATACGCTCATCGCCTACCCCATCGTGTCGCGTTACGGACTGCAACAGAAGCCGAGCGTCACGCTGAGTGTGGGGTCGAGCATGATCTCCCTGCTCATCGCCTTAGTGATGCTGGCGGGTCTGGTGGCTTCGTTCACCGAGCACGACGGCGTACTCTTCTGGGTACTCTTTGCAGCCAAGTTTGCCGCTTATTGCAGTGTGATGATATTCCTCATACCCCGTCTCACCCGATGGTTTCTTCGCCGATACAGCGATGCCGTGATGCAGTTTATCTTTGTCATGGCCATGCTCTTCATGAGTGCCGCCCTCTCGCAGATGGTAGGCATCGAGGGAGTCTTTGGTGCCTTTTTTGCGGGCCTTATATTAAATAGGTATATACCTCATGTGTCGCCACTGATGAACCGACTCGAGTTTATCGGCAACGCCCTCTTCATTCCCTACTTCCTGATAGGAGTGGGCATGCTGATCAATGTGGGACTGCTCTTCCAGGGCGGTCATATTCTCTGGGTGGTGCTGTGCATCGTGTCCTTTGGCACCCTGGGCAAGGCCATTGCCGCCTATGCTGCCTGCTTTGGCTTCCGCCTGCCCCTGTCTTCGGGTCACATGATGTTCGGTCTTACCTCAGCCCATGCTGCCGGCAGTATCGCCATGGTGATGGTGGGAATGAACATTCTTGTAGGCAAAAACACCTATCTTGTCGACGACGACATGCTCAACGGTGTGGTGATCATGATACTGTGCACCTGTATCATCTCCTCGCTGCTTACCGACTGGTCTTCGCGCATGATAGTACTAAGAGACAAGGAACTGCCGGAGGCTGAGGACGAGAAGAGCGCCAACGATGAGAAGATACTCATCCCCGTGCGCTATCCCGAATATGCCGACAACCTGATGAGCCTCGCCTTCTTGGTGAGAAACCAGAAGCTGAACCGCGGTTTGGTTTGTCTCAATGTGGTGTATGAGGACAAAGACATGCGCTACAACCAGGAGCAAGGCAAGCGACTGCTCGAACATTGCAGCCAGATAGCAGCAGCCACCGATGTACTCACGCAGACTCAGGTAAGAATAGCTGCCAACATCGCCAATGGCATCAAGCACGCCTTCAACGAGTTTCAGTGTTCCGAGATCATCATCGGCATGCACATGCATCCGGAGCGCTCACCTAAGTTCTGGGGCGAGTTCCATCAGAGTCTGTTCAATGGACTCAGCCGCCAGATCATCATGGCACGTATCCGCCAGCCGCTCAACACCATACGCCGCATACAGGTGGCTGTTCCTTCGAGAGCTGAGTTTGAGCCAGGCTTCTACCGCTGGGTAGAACGACTGTCGCGCATGGCACGCAACCTCGATTGCCGCATCCAGTTCCATGGCCGTATGGAGGCTCTTTCGCTCATCAACGAGTTTATCAAGAACCGCTATCCCGAGGTCCGTTCCGACTATACGCTCATGACCCATTGGAACGAGATGCCCCAGATAGCCTCGCAGATAGCTCCCGACCACATGTTTGTGGTGGTAACAGCCCGCAAGGGAACCGTCTCTCACAAGGCTGCCCTTGAGCGTCTGCCCGAAGAGTTGACCCGTTTCTTCTCCGGCACCAATCTGATGATCATCTTCCCCGACCAGCATGGTGATGCCTCTGGCGAGCATCTCACCTTTGCCGAGCCTCAGCATCAGGAGGAAGAGAGTGCCTACGAGATGATGAGCCGCTGGCTGAAACGGCATTTCAAGTTTTAGGGCTTTTCAAGAACCGGAAACACTATAATCAATTATCAACATACATTAATTTTTTAACAAGATGAAGAAAACATTCACCAAATCAGTCATCGCAGTCACAGTGGGTGCCTTGACTCTCAGTTCATGCATCGGCTCTTTCGGCCTTACCAACTCAGTTCTCAGCTGGAACAAGCGAGCTACAGACAACAAGTTTGTCAATGAGCTTATCTTTATCCTCATCTCTCCAGCCTATGCTGTATGTTCTGTAGCCGACCTCTTCGTACTCAACTCCATCGAGTTCTGGACAGACGAGAAGGTGATCGGACAGGTGGGAACCACCAAGGACGTGATGGGCAAGGACGGTCGCATGTATGCTGTCAAGACTTTGAAGAATGGTTACGAGATAACCGACCCCGACGGCGAGAAGTCTTACTTCGTATTCAACAAGAAGAACAAGAGCTGGTCGTACAGCAAGGACGGCGACATCCACGAGCTGTTCAGCTTCAATGAGGACGGCAGCATCCAGGCCTGTCTGCCAAGTGGCGCAAAGATGAATGTCACTGCCGACGAGAATGGTTTGTACCAGCTCCGCATGGCGATGAACGATGGCTTCTACTATGCTTTCAACAAGTAAGCCGTTCATCATTTTCTGAAATTCAGTTTACATCAACACATAGGGTGTCGCATTGCCTCATTCATGGGGAATGCGACACCCTATGCACGTTTTGTACTATACAGAAAGCCTCTTTTGTGCTATTCAAAGCCTTTTTAGTGTTATATACGTTTAGTGATTTTTTAGTAAATTTGCAACCGAAGACACCTGTGTGTTTCAGCCAGATACTGACAGAGATTTTCCAGGAGATTTCCTTGCCTACTTCAAGAAACTGACGGACAAAAACGCCTTTTACCATATGTATGTCTGCCCAACCTCTGCCCATTGGAGCTTTCGGTATGGGTATAGACGTTACAAACGTAACACTTTTATCTTGGGAACCACTTTATTTGGCTG
>ERZ1034701.142-NODE-142-length-31263-cov-13.237792_pt1 | contig 31263 bp, 20 predicted proteins | sample MGYA00520651_ERZ1034701 | MGnify/ENA primary metagenome ERZ1034701 (study PRJEB33766, sample SAMN09781713) | gut metagenome | biome: gut microbiome | host: Homo sapiens | place: Madagascar | study: EMG produced TPA metagenomics assembly of the PRJNA485056 data...
GGTATGACGGTCATGGTGTTTCCCTGGTCAGGTGGTGCTCCGCATACTGTCTTGACTAATGAGATAACTCATGCCGACTTTTCCTTAGAACCTGGAAAATATCATGTACTGGTATTCAACCAGAGTACGACCGAGTTTGGTACACTCGACTTTCAGGGAATGGACTCTTACGAGACAGCGCGAGCTGTGGTACAGTATACAACATCACGCTGGTATTCGCGTGGAGATGATGAACAGATAGGGGTTGAGCCCGAGTGGCTTGCCTCTGATAAACTCGATGAATTCGATGTTTCTGGAGACTCTTCTGAGGTTACTTTAACGCCAAGGAATGTGCTTTCGCATATCCAGGTCAACGTGAAAGTTCCAAGTATAGGATACCTGTATTCTGCGAGAGGATCCTTAACTGGTATTTCAGAAGGATTTCTGCTGGGACAGGGGAAGCCGCTTCAGAGTAAGGTGACTTATCTTCTGGAGACCTGGACGAAATCGATAGATGAGAATGACGCGACTCAGGGAACGTTGAAGACATCTGTTAAACGTTTTGGACTACCAGAAACTGCCCATCTTGATGCAGAAAACAATAAGTTGTCCCTTTCTGCTTTGTTGATAGACAAAAAGACGCAGGTAGATTATCAGTTTGCGGTAGGAGATAAGTTTAAGAAAGATGAAAATTCATCGGAGTTAGGTTATATTGTTTCTCTCCATGTAGATGTTAAGGTACCGAAACCTTTGCCTGAGGTGAAGCCTTCGGAGGGAAGTTCTGGCGGTTTTGACGTCACGATCAAGGATTGGGGTAAACCTGAGGATATTGATATGGAACTGTAGAAATAGTAAAGTGATAAGAATCAGATAAAGTAATAATAGATTAGTTTAATTTAAAAATCCCAACAGATATGTATAAGAAATTTTTTATGGGTATTGCTGCAATGGCAGCGTTGACATTGGTAAGTTGTTCAAGCGATGACTTGAATAGTGTTTCTGACAATTCTTCTAAGAATGAGGCTATCAGCTTTGATGGCTATTTGGGAAGAAGTGCAGTTGCTGTAAATGGTTCACGTGGTAGCGTGGAGACGAAGGAGACGCTTAAGACTGATGGTTTTGGTGTGTTTGGTAATTATAACGCTAATGCTGGTCAGGACTTTGGTTCTAATTTGTTCGACAATGTGAAGGTATATTCTTCTAGTACTGCGGACCCTGTAAAATGGAAATATGACAATACTAAGTATTGGCCAACAGAAGGTTATATTAATTTCTTGGCGTATGCTCCTCATGTAGAAAACAAAACGTTAACTGGTTCTTCTATTGCTTTTACTGTTGAAGGTGAGGCTGCTAAACAGACAGATTTGTTGTGGGCTAATGCTAAGGATCAGACAAAGGCAAAGAACTCTGGGGATAAAAAGGTGGAATTAACTTTCAAACATGCATTGTCTAGACTTGGTTATTCTGTAAAGTTAAAGGAAGATTATTCTGGCGCAACTATTACATTGAAGAAGATTACATTGGCAGGATCTGCTGATGGAAAAATGAACGCTTTCTATACTGCGGGTACTATAGATTTGTCTAAGACTTCTTCTACAGGACTTTGGGCAACATCATCTACTGATGCTAAGCAAAATTTTAAATGGTTCTCTAGTACTCAGAAATTAGGTACAACTGATTATCCTAATCCTGTAACAGATTATTTGTTTGTAATTCCGCAGGATTTCTCTAAATCTACAGCAGAAGGAGGAACAAAGACTGATGAACTTTATGTCATTGTAGAATACACCGTAGAATTGCCCCTTCAAACTGGAACAACAGGACCAATGACAACTAGTGTTTCTAGGAAGCTTGGAAAGAACTTCGAGCAGGGCAAGGCATATACAATCAACTTGAACATTGGTCTGACTCCAATCGAATTCAATGCTGAAGTTAACGATTGGGATCCTAAAGATGGTGAATCAATCGATGCCTCTTGGAATTAATCGTACCAGATAATAATAATGAATTAAAAATTATCATAAGATGAAGTTTCTTCGTTTAGCCTTTTATGTTTTGATAGCACAGCTGGTATTATCTGGTTGTGCGGGCGAAGCCGTGGAAGAAACTTCATCTTCTTCATCTTCTGAAATCAACTTTGATGCTTATGTGGGTCGGAATGCTTCAACCCGTGCTGGAATAAACAATATTGATTCTCTCAAGGGGAATAAATGGTACTCCGGATTTGGTGTCTTTGCAAGATACAACCATAATGGGAAAATCTCATCTCTGATGGATAATGAACACGTAACCTGGGAAGAAAATCATTGGAAATATACAAATACCCGATATTGGCCAAATGAAGGAACTGTGGATTTCTATGCCTTTGCGCCTTATCATAATGGCGTAGAACTGGTCAGTCCTTATAGTAATAGTAACAAAGCTGATTCAACTTATTATATAGAGTTTACTTCTTCAACGGCTCCTGTAGATTTGGTATGGGGAGCACAAATTGGTAAAAAAGCACCAATATCTCCGACTGACAGTAAAGTGAAATTTCAATTTAAGCATGCATTGGCTCGTTTGAGCTTTGATATCACAGCCAATCAAGATTTAGAGGAAAATGGTGCAGTTATAACAGTTGATTCGGTTAAACTATATGGCGACTTAATTGATGAAGATAAAGGCGCCTTTGATATCACGGGCTATCTGAATCTTAAAATTGGAGTATGGGATTCCATCGTCGGGGATGTAAATTCTAGAGCGGTTTATACTTGGACACCAACTGGCTTAGAAAATGGTACCAGCTTTAAGTTAAGTGCATCTCAGTTAGACCATACATGTAAAAAAATAGAAAATGCTCCCAATTCTTATCTCTGTATAATCCCTCAAGTGAAGTTCTTTCCGTTTTATCTAAAGATAACTTATAAGGTAAGGCAGGGAGATTTTGAGGAAAAGGTGACGGTAAAGAAAAATCTGCTAGACGTTCTTCGGCCAGGAGTTAGTAAACCGTCTTTTTCGTTTGAAATAGGAAAAGCGTATGTCTTTCATTTGAAACTTTCACTTGATCCTATCAATTTCTACGTAACGACTACTGTCGTGGATTGGAATGAGGTGATAGATGAAACAATGCCTTTATAAGGATAATCTGGAATATGAAGCGGAATATTTATAGTTATAGTAAGTTATGGATGATTTTCTTTGTCTTGATGGGTGCAGCCTGTACCAATCAGGTGGAGGATGCTATTCCTGTATCTGGTCAGCCTATTGAGTTTTCTGTGCTATCAGATTGGAAGGAAATTCCCAATACTCGCTTGAATGATGGTAAAACGCAATTTAAAGATAGTGACTCGATTCAGATTTTCGGTTTTCATAAATCTCTTTCAGGTGAGGTTAAGAAGTTTATGTATCGTGTAAATGAGCCGGCTAGAGGTCAGAAAGTAGGATTTGATGGTAAAGACTGGAATTATTCACCCAAGCGTTTCTGGCCAAAAGAGGGAACGCTAGATTTTTATGCCAGTTATCCAGATTACTCTGTTCTCAATGAGGAAGATAAGATGACTTATGTGCAGCCGGATTTCAATCCTTTGGGAGTTGATCTGTTGTGGGGCTTAGCTACCGATCGTAATTGTGCAAAGGCGGAGATCGTACCGATCTGGATGGTGCATGCCTTGGCTAAGGTGAATATTTTTTTTGACAGCTCTTTGGGTGACATCAAGAAAGTTATAGTCTCGGCTTACAAAGCAGGCTATTTCTCTATCGCCGCCGATAATGGAGTCCCTATTTGGAGTATTGATGATAAAAAGGGTTTTCAGGAAGCTACCTTTGAATCTTCCTCGAAAATTTATGATGTTACCGTATTTATCTTGCCGGAAAAGATTACGGGACTCAAACTGATATTTGATGATAAAGTGATTGATGCTTCTGAAGAAATAAAGAAGCATACGTTTGAAGCAGGAAAGGTATATAATCTCACGATATCAAAAGGAGTACAGAAGAAGAATACAAATAGCCGTTCTATAGCGATGTCTGTTCGTTGTGTTTCAGAATAGCAAAAAATATCCTAAAGATGCTTGGCTAGAACATGATATGATTCAATACGAAAAACAGAAAGCGCAGTTATGTCTAAGGCATAACCGCGCTTCGTTTTTTATTGTATTCTATATAATAAGGTGTAGTCAGAACGAATGTCTCTTTCAGATGCTGGCTCCATCCAAGAGTTCCCGGTATTTAGCTACAGCATCCGAAATCTCGCTTATTTTGATGAATTCATCGGCAGAATGGGAACGGGAGGATTCGCCCGGACCCAGTTTGAACGAAGGGAAATGCATCAGAGCCTGGTCGCTCAAGGTAGGACTGCCGAATGGTTTCATTCCCATAGCTACGCATTTCTTAATAAGAGGATGCTCGGGGTCGATGCGGGATGACTTCAAACGGAAACTGTGAGCCTTTACCTCGCTCTTCAGGTGCTGGCGGATAAACTTGTACACCTCCTCGTTGTCATAAAACTCGTTGGTGCGAATGTCCACGAGCATCGTACACTTGTCGGGTATCACATTGTGCTGGGTGCCGGCATTCACCACGGTCAGAGTCATCTTGGTAGGACCCAGGAACTCGCTTACCTTCTCAAACTTGTAGTCTCTGATCCATCGCATGTCATCCAGAGCCTCGTAGATGGCGTTCACTCCCTCGTTTCTGGCAGCATGTCCACTCTTGCCGTGAGCGATGACATCCAGTACCATCAGTCCCTTCTCGGCTACGGCAGGGTTCATGCCCGTAGGCTCGCCCACGATGGCAAGGTCAATGTGAGGCAGGAGAGGCAATGCACGGCTGATGCCATCCTGGCCCGAAACCTCTTCCTCGGCTGATGCCAGATAGATGAGATTATACTGTTGAGGCTTCTCGGTGAGCATACGAAACATCTGGAGCAGTGAACACAGACCGCCTCCACAATCGTTGCTGCCCAGTCCGTAGAGAATATCTCCGTCTTGTTCTGATGGCTCAATGCCCGGATGGAATGGGGCTCGCTGCCATGAGGCAACAGGCTTCACGGTGTCGATATGAGCGTTGAGCAGGAGGGTAGGTCGGCTCTCATTGAAGTGAGGGTCGATGATCCAAACGTTGTTAGCCTCACGATGAGGTTCGAAGCCGTAGCAGCGAATGGTTTCTTCCATGATGTCGGCTGCATCCTTCTCATTACGGCTCACCGATGGGGTGGCAATGAGCTTTTTCAGCAGCTCCAAGGCATCACTTACATATTCTTCTTGTGTCATCATAATCTCTTATATTTCTTATTTCGTGGGCAAAGTTACGAAAAAAAGAGCACATAAAGTGGAAAAACTGCCATTTTATTTTGTTTTGTCTTCGATTTCTATTATCTTTGCATCAGAAAAGCTGCACTCGACAATTTGAAAGCAAACTTTCATTGTGCTCGTTTGCATTTTCTGTGCAGTCATATTTATAAATATAAGCTTATGCAAATTAATAGTCATCTTTCGGTTCTGATTCACGACCTCGCAAAGAAATGGGGTGAAAAGCCAGCGCTTACCTTCAAGAAGTTTGGTAGTGATCAGTGGCAGACCGTTTCATGGAATCAGTTCTCACTGAGAGTGAAACAAGTGAGCAACGCCCTGTTGAATCTCGGCGCCAAACCACAAGACAAGATTGCTGTCTTCTCTCAAAACTGCGTACATTATCTATACACTGACTTCGGTGCATATGGTGTGAGGGTTACTTCTATCCCTTTCTATGCCACCAGTAGCGAGCAGCAGATACAATATATGATCAATGATGCCCAGGTTCGCTTCCTCTTTGTTGGCGAACAGGAGCAGTATGACAAGGCTCATCGTGTGTTCGCCCTCTGTCCGTCGTTGGAGCGTATCATCATCTTCGATTCCAGCGTACGCATTAGTACCCATGACCCAGCAGCCCTTTACTACAAGGACTTCCTAGCCTTGGGAGAGAATCTGCCTCGCCAGACGGAAGTAGAAGAACTCTACAAACAGGCGAGCATGGACGACCTTGCCAACATTCTCTATACCAGTGGAACTACAGGCGATAGCAAGGGCGTGATGCTGACTTATGGCCAGTATTATGCGGCATTGAAGGCGAATGGAGAGTGTGTGCCTATTACTGAAAAGGATAGAGTGATCGACTTCTTGCCTTTCACTCATATCTTTGAGCGTGGATGGGCTTACTTGAGCTTGAGCGTGGGCGCCCAACTCTTCATCAACACCTATCCTCATGAGATACAGGAAAGTATGCGTGAGGTGCATCCTACGGCAATGAGCAGTGTGCCTAGATTCTGGGAGAAGGTTTACATCGCCGTGAAAGCCAAGATGGATGATGCCAGCCCTATCCAGAAGAAGCTATTCTACCATGCCTTGGCTGTGGGCAGAAAGCGCAACATCGAGTATATTGCCAATGGCAAGCGTCCTCCTTTGACGCTCGAACTGGAGTATAAGATAATCAACAAGACCATCTTGAGCATGGTGCGCAAGCAACTTGGCTTGGAGACTCCAAATATTTTCCCAACAGCAGGTGCCTATGTGAGCCCTGAGGTGGAGGAGTTTATCCACTCCATCGGCATTGGCATGGTGGTAGGTTATGGCTTGACGGAAAGTCTTGCCACTGTATCTTGCGATCATCTTGACAAGAAATATACCATCGGTTCTGTGGGGCGTCCTATCTCTAGCATCCAGATTAAGATAGGTGAGGACAATGAGGTTCTTCTCAAGGGTCCTACCATCACCAAGGGTTACTATCACCGTGATACCACCAATGCCAAGGCTTTCGATGAGGATGGCTTCTTCCATACAGGAGATGCTGGCTATCTGAAAGATGGCGAGTTGTACCTGACCGAGCGCATCAAGGACTTGTTTAAGACCTCTAATGGTAAGTATATCGCTCCGCAGCAGGTGGAGTCATTGCTCTTGGTGGATAAGTTCATCGACCAGGTGGCTGTCATTGCCGACCAGCGCAAGTTTGTGTCTGCGCTCATCGTACCAGAATTCCGCTTGGTAGAGGACTGGGCGCGCGAGAACCACATCGCCTTCCAGAGTCGTGAGGACCTGTGCGCCAATGAGAAGGTGCAGAAAATGTTGCTGGATCGTATTCAGATACTCCAGCAGCACTTGGCTTACTATGAGCAGATTAAGCGTATCACCCTCTTGGCTCATCACTTCTCGATGGAATCGGGCGAGCTGACGAATACCCTCAAGATTCGTCGTCCTATCATCAACAAGAACTATCAGAAGGAGATAGAGCAGATGTACCAAGAGTAATGGTTTTACTTTGAACTTTGGATTTTGAACTTTATGATTACTTTGAACTTTGAATTTTGAACTTTGAACTTTATGATAACTCTTTATGAAGATGACTGTTATCATATAGCTGGAGGGGATAAAGATGAAGTTCAAAGTAATCATAAAGTTCAAAGTTCAAAGTTAAGAGTTCAAAGTTCAAAATTCAAAGTTCAAAGTTAATGATTACAGCAGATCAGTTGAAGGATGTGATGGACAGAGCTGAGGCTCTGCATCGCTATCTCAATATAGACCAGAAGAAAGTAGAATTTGAAGAGGAGCAGCTCCGCACCCAGGCTCCTGACTTTTGGGAAGACCCAAAGTATGCACAGGAGCAGATGAAGAAGGTGAAGAGCATCCAGAAGTGGCTCGATGGCTACAAGGCAGTGCGCCTCTATGCCGACGAACTTCAGCTTGCCTTCGACTATTATAAGGAAGATATGGTAACCGAGCAGGAGGTGGATGATGACTACGCCAAGGCTATCAAGGCTATCGAAGACCTGGAGCTGAAGAACATGCTGCGCCAGAAGGAAGATCCAATGGACTGCGTGCTCAAAATCAACTCAGGTGCGGGTGGCACCGAGAGCCAGGACTGGGCATCCATGCTGATGCGTATGTATATGCGCTGGGCTGAGGCTCACGGCTATAAGGTTACCATCACCGATATGCAGGAGGGTGATGAGGCTGGCATCAAGAGCGTTACGATGACCATCGAGGGTGGCGAGTATGCTTATGGCTACCTGAAGAGTGAGAATGGTGTGCATCGCTTGGTACGTGTGTCACCATTCAATGCGCAGGGCAAGCGCATGACCAGTTTCGCCAGTGTCTTCGTCACTCCATTGGTGGATGATACCATCGAGGTATATGTAGACCCAGCCAAACTCTCTTGGGATACCTTCCGCTCCAGTGGTGCGGGTGGTCAGAACGTGAACAAGGTGGAGTCTGGTGTCCGCTTGCGTTATTGGTATACCGACCCAGATACAGGCGAGGAAGAGGAAATCCTCATCGAGAATACCGAGACTCGCGACCAGCCAAAGAACCGTGCCAAAGCATTGCTGCTCTTGAAGAGCCAACTCTATGACCGCGCCATGAAGAAGCGATTGGAGGCAAAGGCTAAGATAGAGGCAGGCAAGAAGAAGATAGAGTGGGGAAGCCAGATAAGAAGTTATGTCTTCGACGATCGCAGAGTGAAGGATCATCGTACCAACTATCAGACATCCGATGTGGATGGCGTGATGGATGGCAAGATAGATGGCTTCATTAAGGCATATCTGATGGAGTTCCCTACCAGCGATAATGAAGAATAATTAATAACCTTTTAAATATAAACAACTATGAGTGGAAATAAAGATTTAAGAAGAGCCAAGCATGAGGCTTATGAGAAGAAACAAGCCGCTAAGGGCGAAAAAGTAATCAAGTGGATATTTGGCACATTGATAGCTTTGGCTGTCATCTTTGCTATTTATGCTGCTTCAATTGCATAAGAGAAAATGAGTGGATTAGAGATAGAAAGAAAATTCCTCGTTAAGAAGGGCGACGCTTACAAGAGCGCCGCCTTTTCTAGTAGTCATATCCAGCAGGGCTATATCCCTGCGGAGGGGGCTACCGTGCGAGTTCGCACGCGCGACGAGAAAGCTTACCTCACCATCAAGGGTAAGTCGGTGAATGGCGGTATGACCCGCTATGAGTTTGAGAAGGAAATTACGATGGATGAGGCGCAGCATCTCTTGAAGCTTTGCCAAGGAGGTGTCATCGACAAGCGTCGCTATCTAGTAAAGAGTGGCAACCATACCTTCGAGGTAGACGAATTCTATGGCGATAATGAAGGATTGGTGATGGCAGAAGTGGAACTGGGCAGCGAGACCGAAGCTTATGAAAAACCAGACTTCATCGGTATGGAGGTAACGGGCGACAAGCGCTTTTATAACTCTCATCTTTTAGGAAATCCATACGCTCAGTGGCGTGATACCCTGCCTGAAGAGTACCGATAAGTTAAATATTTTATCTTTTTCTGTATTTTACTTTCGATTTATACGTTTATGTGGAATTTATTTTATAATTTTGCAGCGTGTAAAAAGAGAAAGTTAAAGAAATGGCAGAAACAAATAGAGGAAGTTTTGGTAGCATGATAGGAATGATACTTGCTACAGCAGGTGGTGCCGTAGGTTTGGGTAACGTATGGCGCTTCCCTTATATGGCTGGTCAGGAAGGTGGCGCAGCCTTTATATTGGTATACATAGGATGCGTATTGTTGTTGGGCATCCCATGTATGATATCTGAATTTATCATTGGCCGTCATGGTGCATCCAATACGGCTCGTGCCTATACTAAGCTAGCCAATGGCTCGTCTTGGAAATGGATAGGTTATCTGGAGGTGCTCACGGGCTTCTTGATAACGGGTTATTATGCCGTGGTGTCGGGCTGGTGCTTGCAGTATGTATATGCCAGCATCATGGGCGAACTGCATGGCGACCCTACCTTTGTGGCTAATTATTTCAAGGAGTTCTCTTCCGATCCTATCCGCCCAGTGATGTGGACGGTGGCTATCTTCTTGATTTGCCATTTTGTGATTATCCATGGTGTGCGTGGCGGTATAGAGAAGGCTTCTAAGATTATGATGCCTCTGCTTTTCATCTTGCTGCTCATCATCGTGGTGGCTTCTTGCTTGTTGCCAGGTGCTGGCAAGGGTGTGGAGTTCTTGCTGAAGCCAGACTTTGGCAAGTTTGATCGTAACGTATGCTTGGGTGCCTTGGGACAGTCGTTCTATTCCTTGAGCATCGGTATGGGTTGCATCTGTACTTATGCATCTTATTTCAGTCGCCAGACCAATCTCTTCAAGTCGGCATTGCAGATTTCGCTCATCGACTTGGTGGTTGCCGTATTGGCAGGTTTGATGATTTTCCCTGCCGCTTTCTCGGTAGGAGTGAATCCTGATAGCGGTCCTTCGCTCATCTTCATCACTTTGCCAAATGTCTTTAATGAGGCATTTGCCTCGATGCCTGTTTTGGGGTGGATAGTCTCCTTGCTCTTCTATGTGCTCCTCTCTGTGGCAGCCTTGACTTCTCTGATGTCGCTGCACGAGGTGAATACTTCTTTCTTCTATGAGGAATTGAAGATAGATCGCAAGAAGGGCGCCTGCATCGTGACGGTGGCTTGTGCTGTGATAGGTGCGTTCTGTTCGCTCTCTTTGGGCGCAACGGATGCGCTTTCTTTCTTGGGCAAGACCTTGTTCGATTGGTTCGACTTTGTGACTGGACAGATATTCCTGCCTATTGCAGGCTTCCTTACCTGCTTGTTTGTCGGCTGGTATGTGCCTAAGCAGACGGTACAGGATGAGTTTACCAACTGGGGCACGCTCCGTAGCAAACTCTTCGGTACTTATTTCTTCTTGATCAGATATATTTGCCCTATTCTGATTCTCTTGGTTTTCTTAAACCAACTGGGTGTTCTGGGTTAAAAACATATATATAATAAGGTGTAATGGAAAATAGAGGTAATTTTGGTAGTAAGTTAGGCGTCATCTTGGCTACGGCAGGTTCTGCTGTGGGCTTGGGTAATATCTGGCGCTTCCCTTATATGACGGGTCAGAATGGTGGTGCAGCCTTCATCCTGATTTACTTTGTGTGTATCATCCTGCTGGGTTTGCCTGGCATGCTGTCTGAGTTTATCATTGGTCGTCATGGTGCTTCCAATGCGGCACGTGCTTATAAGGTGTTGGCAGGAGGCAAGGCTTGGGCTTTTATGGGATACATGGGAGCCATTTGTTCCATGATAATCCTGGGCTTTTATGCTGTGGTGGCAGGTTGGTGCTTGCAGTATCTCTATGCCAGTATCATAGGACAGGTGCATGGCGACGCAGAGTTTGTGAAGAATTACTTTGTTTCGTTCTCCTCTGATCCTATTCAGCCTGTCATCTGGACAATCGTCTTTATCTTGCTGACCCACTTCGTGGTGGTGCGTGGTGTGCGCAATGGAATAGAGAAGGCATCCAAGATATTGATGCCTCTGCTCTTTATCTTGCTTTTGGTCATCGTGGTGGCGTCTTGTTCTCTGCCTGGTGCTGGCATGGGTATTGAGTTCTTGCTCAAACCTGATTTCTCCAAGGTGGATGAGAATGTGCTATTGGAGGCTTTGGGACAGGCGTTCTTCTCTTTGAGCTTGGGCACGGCTTGTCTCTGTACATACGCTTCTTACTTCACACGCCAGACCAATCTCGTGAAGTCGGCTAGTCAGATAGTCATCATTGATACAGTTATAGCCATCTTGGCTGGTTTGATGATATTCCCTGCCGCCTTCTCGGTAGGTGTGAATCCAGATAGCGGTCCTTCGCTCATCTTTATCACGTTGCCTAATGTCTTCAACGAGGCATTTGCAGGTATGCCAGCTGTGGGATATGTTATCTCCATCTTGTTCTATGCCTTGTTGGTACTTGCGGCATTGACCTCTACCATCTCCATGCATGAGATTGGTACGGCTTGCTTCTATGAGGAATTGAAGATTAGCCGTAAGAGCGGTGCTTGGATAGAGACCATCATCTGCTGTGTCATTGGCGTGTTCTGCTCGCTCTCTCAGGGTGCCGTGCCAGAGCTGTCACTCTTCGGCAAGGACTTCCTGACCTGCTGTGACAACTTTACGGCTCAGCTACTGATGCCACTGGGTGCATTCCTTACCTGCTTGTTCTTGGGATGGTATGTGCCTAAGAGGTTGGTACACGATGAATTTACCAATAATGATACATTGAAGGGCAGACTCTTCCCTGTATTCCTTTTCATGATTCGTTTCGTGACTCCAGCCTGCATCTTCCTGATCTTCCTGCATCAGTTTGGCGTGCTCTAGAAGCAGACGTAAGGTTTGAGTTTCTCAATCTCATCTGGTGGAAAATCTTTGAGAAGTTTCAGTTCTTCTAAACTTCTCAAAGGTCCCCTCTTGTGTACATACTCCACGATAGCCTTGGCTTGATAAAAGTTAAGATATGGGTGTGCTTTCAGTTGATTGACCGATAGCTTATTGACATTGAGCTTGTGTATCTGTTGGGCATCTATCTTGATATAGGTGCTCGCTGATTCTGGCACTCCGTCGATTTCCGAGAGTTGTTTGGCAGATACAAAACCGCCCAACTTGTCTCTGTATCTTACGATGCATTTGGCATAATAGCTACCTATGCCCGGAATCTTCATGAGCTCCGTGGTATCGGCAGTATTGATGTTGATGTATTGCCCAGCCTGCAACTTGTGGGGATAGCTATATACTTTTTCGGGTGTAGCTTTTTCCTGCGCACCTTTCTCCTGGCTGCTTGAAGATAGCTGACGACCGTGTTGATAGGGCTCGTTGCCATAGAAGTCAGAGGCAGGCTTGTAGTCTTCACCTATTCTTATAAAGGGGAGAAGAGTTTCGTATTGTTTTTTGGTCAGTCCGTATACTCGAGCAAAATCGCTTGGACGAGAGTATACGCCTCCTTTGTCTCTATATCTCATGATGCTTTTCACTTGCCATGCATTCAGCCCCAGTCTACGCAACTGAGTACTGTCGGCTGTGTTGGGATCGAAGGGGAAGGCTTCATGCAGTTCTGTTCCCTCTTGGTAATAGGCGGGTTGCTCTTGGCTGGCATGTTGAACTACTACTTGGTTGGAAGAATCAATCGCTTCCAGTTCTGCTTCAGTTCGGTTGCCTAAGAGGAAAACGAGGGTGGCGGCAGCAGACATGATGACTAAAATCGCAAGGAGAGCCTGGCGATCATTGCGCTGGAGATAGAAGAAATCTCTTAGATTCATAGGCAATGACGTTATAAGGGGTGAATTAATACCTCCGAAGAGGATGAATAAAAGAAAGTCGGGATTACTGGACTCGAACCAGCGACCTCATCGTCCCGAACGACGTGCGCTACCAACTGCGCTAAATCCCGTTTTTTGTTGCTAATGCGTTGCAAAGTTACACTATTTTTGGTAGAAAACAAAATAAAAACGGACTTTTTTGCTTTTTTGCGAAAGAAATCTTTGAAAAAATTTGCAGGAGTGAAATATTTGTATTACCTTTGCACCCGCAAATGAGAAATCAACCATTTGTTAAGGTATGGTGCCATAGCTCAGTTGGTAGAGCAAAGGACTGAAAATCCTTGTGTCCCCGGTTCGATTCCTGGTGGTACCACTTCAAAAAGCCGAATCTCTTCTAATGAGGTTCGGCTTTTTTGTTGATCTTATATTCTTTCTTATTCTTGGATTCTCCTGTCTTTTTTCTTTCTTTTCATGTCAAAGTGAGATAGAAAAAGGCTTTTTGTCTGTTATTTTTCTTTCTTTGTCTGATATTTAGCTCCTAGAAGCCGAATGTTTCGATACTTTTGCAACCGAATAAATTTTTCTAACATCAACCTGATTAAACAACTAGGCAAAAATGAATGCAATCTTAAGTAAGACGAAACAAAGAAGTTTTCTTCTTGTGGCATTGTTGCTCATGGGATGTTTGCAGCTTTTGGCGCAGACACGCACCATCAAAGGTGAAGTGACAGATGCTCAAAATGGTGATGCCCTCATTGGTGCTACCGTTATGGTAGAGGGGGGCAAGAACGGAACGGTTACCGACTTTGATGGTAACTTCGTCCTCCAAGTACCTTCTTCTTCCAAGAAGGTAAAGATCTCCTATATAGGATATTTAGACAAGGTGGTGGCTATCTCCGACAATATGATAGTAAAGTTGGAGTCTGATAGCCAGACGCTGACTGATGTCGTAGTCATTGGTTATGGTACTGCGCGCAAGAGCGACTTGACCGGTTCTGTTGCCACTGTGAAGGCAAAGGACTTCAACAAGGGGCTCGTTTCTTCTCCAGAGCAGTTGATCAATGGTAAGGTATCGGGCGTACAAATCATGTCAAATAGTGGTTCTGCCTCTGCAGGTAGCACCATCCGTGTGCGTGGTGGTGCTTCTCTGAATGCCAGCAACGACCCTCTCATCGTGCTCGATGGTGTGCCATTGGAGCAGGGTGGTATCTCTGGTAACTCTAGCAACTTCCTTTCTATGATCAACCCATCTGATATTGAGAGCATGACTGTATTGAAGGATGCTTCTTCTACAGCCATCTATGGTTCTCGTGCATCCAATGGTGTTATCATCATCACTACCAAGAAAGGACAGCAGGGCGGACTGAAGGTGAACTTCAATACCACCAATAGTGTCCAGACTCGTGCTCAGATGGTGGATATGCTCGACTATGATGATTTTGTAAGCGTTATTAATAAATATGGTACAGCCAACCAGAAATCATTGCTGGGTGATGCTCATACCGACTGGAATGACGAGGTTTATCGTACAGCTTTCGGTACCGACAACAACCTCAGCCTCGCAGGTAGCATCGGTAAGTTCTTGCCTTTCCGTGCATCCGTAGGTTATTACAACCAGAGCGGTTTGGTACGCAAGGACAATGTAGAGCGTTGGACAGGTAACATCGTGTTGACTCCTAGCTTCTTCCAGGATCACTTGAAGTTGACCATCAATGCCAAGGGTACTCTTAATAACAACTCATTCAATGCCGGTGGCGCCGTTTGGGCTGCCGCTACATTCAACCCAACCATCCCTGTATATTCAGGCAGTAGCAACTATGGTGGCTACAATGAGGCACTTGATGCAGATGGATATCCAGTGAATGCAGGTGTGAGAAACCCTCGTGGTCTCGTAGACCAGTATGACTCTAAGAGTAAGGTAAGCCGCTTCATCGGTTCAATGGATGTGGACTATAAGGTTCACTTCTTGCCAGACCTCAAGCTCCATGCCACCCTCGGTGCCGACTATGCCAAGGGCGATGGTACTGTATACGTTCCTGCCGAGGCTGCATCTGCTTTTAACAAGGATGCTAGCCTGAGTGGTAATGACTATAAGTATGGCCCTCAGAAGAATGAGAACCGACTCTTGACTCTCTATGCCAACTACGCCAAGTATTTTGAGAACATCAAGAGCAATGTAGACGTAACAGCTGGTTACGACTATCAGTATTGGAAGAGTTCTACTCCAGAATATTTCACAAAGAGTGCGGCAGGCACAACCCTGTCAACCGTAAAGGCTTCAGATTATCGTCATGTGCTGTTGTCATATTACGGACGTATCAACTATTCATTCGATGGAAAGTACCTCTTGACGGCTACCATGCGTCGAGATGCATCTTCTCGATTCTCCAAGGATAACCGTTGGGGTACTTTCCCTTCAGTGGCTTTGGGCTGGACCTTGACCGAGGAGCCTTGGTTGAAGGACAACAAGGTGCTCTCTAACTTGAAACTCCGTGCTAGCTACGGTGTAACGGGTCAGCAGGATGGTATCGGCAATTACAACTATTTGCCAGTATATACCTCTAGTGTAACCGGAGCCGAGGCATTGGTCAATGGCAATTACATCACCACTTATCGCCCAGAGGCATACGTGGAGAATCTGAAGTGGGAGACCACAACCTCTTGGAACTTCGGTCTTGACTTCGGATTCTTGAATGGTCGCATTGGTGGTGCTATCGACTTCTACACCCGTAAGACCAAGGACCTCCTTGCCTCTGTGCCAACAGCCGCAGGTACCAACTTCTCCAAGACTATCTTGACCAATGTGGGTAATGTGGACAGCAAGGGTATCGAAATCTCCCTCAATGCCACACCTATCCAGACCAAGGACTGGGAGTGGAACTTGAGCTACAACTTCACCTGGCAGAATATGAAGGTGAAGAACCTCTCACTCGTACAGGGTGGTAGCCAGACCAATGTGAAGGTAGGTCCTTCTATCGACGCTTATCAGTTCCAGGTTCTCTCCGAGGGCTATGAGCCATATATGTTCTATGTATATCATCAGCTCTATGACCCAGAGACAGGCAAGCCAATCGAGGGTGCTTATGCCGACCTCAATGGCGATGGCGAGATCAATGATGCCGATCTCTATCGTTATCACTCACCAGCCCCTAAGTATATCATGGGCTTGAGCACTTCTTTGAGATACAAGCAGTTTACCCTCGGTATGAGCTTCCGTGCCAACATCGACAACTATGTATATAATGGCATGGGCATGAGCACTGGCGCTTGGGAGACCGTTAGCTACAACAACTCACAGCTCAACAACCTCAATGCTAGCTTCCTCAAGACAGGTTTCAAGACCCGTCAGTATCTCTCTGATTACTATGTGGAGAATGCTTCTTTCTTGAAACTCGACAACTTGAGCTTGAGCTACAATGTAGGCAAGATAAGCAAGTGGGCTTCGCTCACCGTATCTGCTATGGTACAGAATGTATTCTGCATCACAGGCTATACTGGTACAGATCCAGAGGTGCCTAATGGTATGGACAATTCATTCTATCCACGTCCTCGCACCTATTCAGTAAGCCTCGGACTGCAATTTTAGTGAAGAGTGAAGAACGAAGAGTGAAGAAACAACGTTCGGCGACCGAAGGGAAAGCCAATTCAAGACTCTTTACTAATCATAAAGTTCAAAGCTCAAAGTTCAACGTTCAAAGTACAAATAACAATGAAACTAAAGAATATATTATATAGTATGATGATGGGCACAGCTGTATTGGCAAGTACCACAAGCTGTGTATCCGATCTCGACCAATATCCTCAGACGGAGACAACCTCTAAGGATGTATATACCAATCTTGCCAACTATGAGGCAGTATTGGGTAAGATTTATGCTGCCATGGTAACCAGTGGTCAGGGCAAGGGTGGCGACAACAAGGATATGGAATCTGTATTGAACGACGGCAGTGGTTTCGACTACATGCGTATGTTCCTGAATATGCAGGAGTGTGGTACAGATGAGTTTGCTTCTACTTGGCTCACAGGTGAGCAGACCACAGGCTTGACCTATCTCTCTTGGGATGCCAATGATGCTTGGGTATCAGATATGTACTATCGCATCTACTACAACATCGCCCTCTGCAATGAGTTCCTCCGCAATGCCAATGGAGCTAGCTTCAGTGGCAATGACGAGGTGAAGATGAAGGAGTATAAGGCAGAAGTTCGTTTCATGCGTGCTTTGTTCTATTATCATGCGCTCGATCTCTATCGCAATATCCCGATGGTAACGGAGAATGATCCTGTGGGCAGCTTTATTCCTCCACGTGCTACTCCTCAGGAGACATTTGATTATATCGAGAGCGAGTTGAAAGACTGCATAGGCGATATGCTGCCTGCCTCTTCTTGCCCTTACGGTCAGGCATCGCAGGGTGCAGCTTATACCTTGCTTGCCAAGCTTTACCTGAATAGCGAGGTGTATACCGGTGTGGCTAAGTATGCCGAGTGTAAGGCTGCTTGCCAGCAGGTAATGAACATGGGCTATTCTCTGGAGAGCGATTACAGCAAGCTCTTCAATGCAGATAATGACAAGCGTACCAATGAGATTATCTTCGCATTGCCAGTTTCTGCAGAGCATACCGTGAGCTGGGGTGCTTCTACCTATTTGGTTTGTGGACAGTTGAGCTTGTCGAATGCCAACCAAACTCCAGGCGACTTTGGTGCAGAAAGTGGTTGGAGTGAGTTCCGCTTGCGCTCTCAGTTTGTAGATAAATTCAATGAAAGCGATATCTATGCACAGGGTGAAGAGGCTAAGGGCGATAAGCGTGCCAAGTTCTTTACCAATGGTCAGAATAAGGATGTTACTAGCATGACAGATGAGACTACAGGCTATCTGTCTGAGAAATGGTCTAATCTGAAGGATGATGGCACCAAGGCATCCAATACAAGCAATGATGGTGTGGAGACAGACTTCCCTCTCTTCCGTCTAGCTGATGTTTACTTGATGTATGCTGAGTGTGTGGCTCGCCTTGGCGAAGATTGGGACAACTGGAATGGTGGTTCCGATGCTGAGGCTGCAAGCCGCAAGGAAGGTGCCATCTATTATATTAATAAGGTAAGAGAGCGTGCTGGCGCAGCTGATGTTTGGAAAGACAACTTTGCTAGTGATGCCGACTTCCTACAGTTCATTCTTGATGAGCGTGCTCGTGAACTCTATCATGAGGGCTATCGCCGTACCGACTTGATCCGCTTTGGTCAGTTTACCACCAATAAGTATATCTGGCAGTGGAAGGGCGGCACCCATGATGGACAGGCTGTGGATAGCAAGTATAACATCTATCCTATCCCTAACACCGAGCTTACCGCCAATCCAAATCTTCACAATGACAACTATTAAGAATAAAAACAATGAAAAAGATATTTAGAAACCTGATGATGCTTCTCTGCGCACTCACTGCTATGGTGAGCTGCGACGAGAGTGGCGACAAGATATATCTGGATGGCTTCAAGGCATCCGATCTGATGGCATCGGCCAGCGATGTGGTGCTGTCTGTTGACAATAGCAAGACGCTCGTGCTCTCTTTGGCATGGCAGAATCCTACCTTGCTTTCAAGCGATGAGACCAAGCCTGCTGGCAATGGCACGCTGCTCACTTACCTCCAGGCATCCACTTCCGAGGATTTCGCCACAACCAAGGATTATACAGTGACCAATCTCTCCAAGGCTTTTACGGGTGGTGATCTCAATACCCTTGCCAAGGATTTGGGTATAACGCCGGGTGAGGGCGCTCCTCTCTACTTCCGTATCAAGAGCCAGTTGGGAGCCAATCTCGAAGCTGCGTATAGTAATGTTTGTCAAGTAAATGTTACACCTTATATTATACACATGAATTCAATGGCTATCTTGAGCAGTGATAAGAGTAAGACCTTGACTACGCTCTATTCTCCAGATGAGGATGGCGTTTATACGGGTTATATGAACGCCTCTGCTTGGTTGAACTTCTATGGTAAGGAGAATGATGGCTCTATTTGGGGTAACTATGCCGCTGATGGTCATGACTTCGAGGCTGATAATAGTGAGAGCGTATGGAACTTCTGGTTCCCTGGTCAGGCTGGTATCTACTATACTGTTGTTGATACCAAGGCAAAGGAATGGAAGGCTACTTGGATGAAGGAATTCCTGCTCAATGGTGAGGCGATGACTTACGATGCGCCTAACTATGCTTGGGTAAAGGTAATTACAACCTCTGCTGATAATACCTCTATTCAGATTGTAGGCACTGGTGCAGAATATACCAAAGCGACAGGTACTGACGATGCAGCTGCTGTGGCAAAGACCTTGAACTATACCCTTGCTGATGGTAAGATGACAGATGCTTCTGCCGCAGGTGGCGTGAACATCGAGAAGGCTGGCACCTATACCGTTACTGTAAAGGTGGGTGAGAACAGTGAGCTGACTTACTCTATTGTAGCTGGTGATCAGACCTCTCCAGAACCAGAGGCTAGCAACACGCTCTGTATGTTTGATCCAGATGGTAACACCTTGAAGGCAGTGATGACCAAGGTGAGTGATGGCGTCTATACCTGTAAGTATACGCCAGTAGCATGGGAGAACATTAAGTTTATCTATGTTGGCGAAAGCAAGGATGATAAGCAGACTTGGTATGGTAGCGAGCCAGAAGAAGGCAAGCTCTTCAATCTCTCTGCGGCAGATAATTGCTGGAACCTCTGGTTTAAGGAAGATGTAACTGGAGGAGAGATGACGATCACCGCCGACCTCAACACAATGACTTGGAAGTACGAATAGAATAAAACTTGTGCAAACCTTTGCACGATAAAATTTGTGCAAGGTTTGCTTTTTAGGCAATATTCATACAATATACACATTATTATAATATATATATACGACAATGAAGAATATTTTAGGAAAAGCCATATTGCTGGCTTCAGCACTCTTGTTTTCTATCACGGGCACGAGTTGCAGCAATGATGATAACGCTACTCCAGAAAAGGAGAAAACATACGATATGAGTGGTTTCGCTAAGGGAGCCGATGTTAGTTGGCTCACTGAGATGGAAGCCAGTGGCGTGAAGTTTTATAATCAGAATGGCAAGGCTACTGAGTGTATGTCTCTGCTGCGTGATCTAGGCATGAACTCTATCCGCTTGCGTGTATGGGTGAACCCAGATGGCGGATGGAATGGTAAGGACGATGTCGTAGCTAAGGCTTGGCGTGCTCAGCAGCTCGGCATGCGCTTGATGATCGACTTCCACTACTCTGATACTTGGGCTGATCCTAGCAAGCAGGGTGTGCCAGCAGCCTGGAAGAACTATAGTTTCGATGAGATGAAGCAGGCTGTTGCCAATCATACCAAGGATGTGCTCTCTGCCTTGAAGGAAAGAAACATCAATGTAGAGTGGGTGCAGGTAGGTAACGAGACCACCGACGGAATGCTCTGGAATGATGAGGATGGCGATGCAGCCCAGAAGGTGACAGGTCGTGCCTCTAAAAATATGGCTAACTTTGCAGCTTATATCAATGCTGGTTATGATGCAGTGAAGGGTGTTTATCCTAACGCCAAGGTCATCGTACACTTGGACAAGGGTAACAATCTCGGTCAGTACACCTGGATGTTTGATGGCTTGAAGCAGAATGGTGCCAAGTGGGATGTTATCGGCATGTCGCTCTATCCAGACTGGATTACCGACCAGACTTGGGAACAGGTATCAGATGCTTGTCTCAATAACATCAAGACCCTCTCCGAGAAGTATGGCTGCGATGTTATCATCTCAGAGATTGGTATGGTGTGGAACTCAGAGAATGCCGCTCCATTCCTCAAGAAGATGGTGGATGGATGCAAGCAGATCTCTACCTGTGAGGGCGTATTCTATTGGGAGCCAGAGTGCTCTAACAACTGGAATGGCTACGACAAGGGTGCCTTCGACAATACGGGTAAGCCTACTGCGGCTTTAGACGCATTCAAGTAAACAACTAAGTATATATGATGATAGGGTATAAGAAAATGACATTGGCTACTTTCGCCTTGGCTCTCTCTGCGATGAGCATGGCGCAAAGTAGGAAGGTAATCAACTTGCCATCGTGGGACTTCTCTCGCGATGGTAAGTCGTGGACGCAAGTGCAAGTGCCTCACGACTGGGCTATCGCTGGTCCTTTCGACAAGAAATGGGACCTCCAGATGGTGGCTATCGAACAGAATGGCGAGAAGGAGAAGACCGAGAAGTCTGGTCGCTCTGGTGCGCTCCCTTGGATAGGCGAGGGTGAGTATCGCATGAACCTCACGCTGCCTAAGGGATATAAGCGTGCCGTCTTGGTATTTGATGGAGCTATGAGCCAACCAGTGGTAAGCGTGAATGGCAAGGAGGCTGGCAAATGGGCTTACGGCTACAATGCCTTCCGTATCGACATCACACCATACGTGCAGTTTGGTGGCAAGAAGAATCTTGTGGAGGTTCACCTCAAGAATGTGGAGGAGAGCAGTCGCTGGTATCCTGGTGGCGGACTTTATCGCCCAGTGAAGGTGGAGCTTTATGGCGATGTCAACTTCTCTACTTGGGATACCTTTGCCCGTACCATCCATGCTACCAAGGCTGAGGCTGAGGTAGAGGTAGATGCGCTCTTGCGGGGGAAACTGGGCAAGAATGGTCGCACCGTCATTGCTCTGGCTGATGAAGCAGGCAAGGTTGTGGCGCAGCAAACGATCAATGGTGCCGATCCTACCATCAAGACTCAACTCAAGATAGCCAATCCTGAGCTTTGGTCGCCAGAGAATCCTTATCTCTATCAGCTCAAGTTGACTCGCTATGAGGGCAAGAAAGTAGCAGATGTCCAGACGCTCAAGACAGGTATTCGTACCATCTCTGTATCCAAGGACAAAGGATTCCAGCTCAATGGCATCACCCGTAAGATAAAGGGCGTCTGCCTGCATCATGACCTCGGTCCGCTTGGAGCAGCAGAGAACAAGGCTGCTCTCGTTCGCCAGATCAAGATGATGAAGGCGATGGGCTGCGATGCCATTCGTACGGCTCACAATATGCCTTCTACCATGCAGATGGAAATCTGTGATTCGCTCGGAATGATGGTGATGGCGGAGAGCTTCGACATGTGGATATATCCTAAGTGCAAGAATGGTTATGCCCGCTTCTTCAAGGAGTGGAGCGACAAGGATATCACCAATCTGGTAAAGCATCATCGCAATCATCCTAGCATCATCATGTGGAGTATTGGCAATGAGATACCTGAGCAGTGGAGCCAGGAGGGCGTGCAGATAGCCAAGCATTTGCAGGACATCTGCCATCAGTATGATCCTTCTCGCCCTGTGACCCAGGGTATGGACAGGGCTGAGGATGCCTTGAAGTCGGGCTTTGCCCAAGTGATGGACGTGCCGGGATTCAACTATCGCGTACATAAGTATTATAAGAATATCGAGCAGTTGCCTCAGGGATTCCTCTTGGGCAGCGAGACGGCTTCTACTGTTAGCTCTCGTGGCGTGTATAAGTTCCCTGTCGTGGTGCAAAACAAGGACAAGAGTCCATATTCTGATGGTCAGTGTTCTAGCTACGACACGGAGTATTGCTCTTGGAGCAACCTGCCCGATGATGACTGGAAGATGCAGGACGACTACAGCTGGGTAATCGGTGAGTTTGTTTGGACGGGCTATGACTATCTGGGTGAGCCTACACCATACGATGAGTATTGGCCATCACGCAGCAGCTACTTCGGCATCTGCGACTTGGCTGGTCTGCCTAAGGATCGTTACTATATGTATCGTGCCCGTTGGAATGAGCATCAGCACACCACCCATCTCTTGCCTCATTGGAACTGGGCTGGACGTGAGGGACAGGTAACCCCAGTATATTGCTACACCGATGGTGTGGAGGGCGAACTCTTTGTCAATGGCAAGAGCCAAGGACGTGTCCACAAGGATAAGTCTAGCCGCTTGGATCGTTATCGCCTGCGCTGGAACAATGTGAAGTATGAGCCAGGAGAAATCCGTGTGGTAACATACAATGAGTATGGTGACAAGGTAGGTGAGGACGTGAAACGCACTGCTGGCGAACCAACCCAGCTGCATTTCAGCATAGAGACTCCAAACCATAAAGAAATAGCATGTTGTGTGGAGGGATGTACTGATGAGCACAATGATGTGCTTTACGCAGATGGCAATGACCTCGCCTTCATCACCGTGAGCCTCTTGGACAAGGACGGCAACGAGTGCCCACTTGCTGATGACGAGTTGACCTTTGAGATAACAGGCGCTGGCACCTTCAAGGCAGCATGCAATGGCGATGCCACCTCTTTGGAATCATTTACCCAGCCACAGATGAAACTCTTCTCGGGCAAGCTAGTTGTCATCGTACAGAGCAAGGCGCAGAAGGGCAACATCACGCTCAAGGTGAAAGATGCCAAGAGAAATATAGAGAAATCTATCAACTTGCAGGCTATGTAAATAAGATTAGCCTAACTTCAATATTTCAAAAAATGCAACCTAAAAGGCTCAGGATGGATGTCCTGAGCCTTTTTTATACACTTAAATTTATATTTTTTTTCACTTTTATACAAAATCTCTTGGCATTCTGCTTAATATTGTTTACTTTTGCAATAAATTAGCAATATCGAGTTCAAATGAAAGAAACATGGAAATTGATAGCACTGATGGTTATTGCTGTTGGAGCTATTTTAGGCTATGCCTTCGTCCCCGAGCAGGTGGCGGAGCGATTGCAGCTCAAGCAAGTGGGCTTGGAGGCATTGACCGGTAAGTCGGAAGAATCGTTGGCCGAGGAAGTTGAGGCTCAAGATACAGTGAAGGAAGAGGTGGATACCACTTCCCAGAGAGTATTGATATTTGGAGATTCCATGTCGGAATATTTAGCATATCGTTTTTCCGATTATACCAATAAGAATGGGCATAGCCTCACTTGTGTCACCTGGTGCAGCTCGGGTACGCGCAACTGGGCTTCTACCGATACCCTGAGTCATTATATCCGGAAGGTACGTCCTACCCACGTCTTTGTATGCTTGGGTAGCAATGAGTTGTATACTGCCGATATGAAGGGGTGCGAGAAGCGCATCCGTGCCATCTTGGACAAGATAGGCAATATCCCAACGATATGGATTGGTCCACCAAATTGGTGTGAAGATAAGGGCTATAACAAGCTCTTGCTCCATGTGATGGGTGCTAAGAGATATTATCCAAGCTATAAACTCACCTTTGAGCGCCAGCAGGATGGCAGGCATCCTACGATGAAGGCGTCTGCGATGTGGGCAGACAAGATCATAGCTTGGATGAACGAGGGATATTCTGTGCATCCTTTCCGAATGGAACAGCCTACGGAGCGCAATAGGCATTATCGACAGATTACAATCTTGCCTCCAGGAGCTAAGCACAAGCCAACGGCTGCCCAAGATTCCTCTCTGATAGGAGGAGAAAATCCACAGGCTTTGCCAGAGGGTGAAGTATCCCCTTCGTCCCCTGCCGTATCTGGTGGAGAGGCAAGCGCGCCAAAACATGCAGAACGAAAGGATTCCATCTGATGAGGAATCTTGTTTTAATAACTACATTACGGAATATATACATATATGGATTATACGACATTTAGTTTAGCCCTGCTATTCATTCCCTTTTTAGCGGTCTATACTATACTGAGAAATTACTCTCGCACGGCGATGATGATGTATGTCATCTGCTTCAGCCTGTTTATTGCCTATCAGGTGAATGGCACGATGATGTGGCTCTTGCCGCTCACCGCTTGCATCAACTATGCCATCACCCAGGAGATGCGCCTCCATGAGGGCAAGGCGCGCAAAGCTTTGCTCACCTTGGTCATCGGCATCGACTTGGCATTGCTGTGCTATTTTAAGTATACCAATTTCATTATTGGGGATGTGCTGAACGCCATGCTTTCCACCAATTTCTCCCTCCAGTCCATTGCCTTGCCTGTGGGAATCTCGTTCTATACCTTCCAGGCCATCAGTTATGCGGTGGATACTTATAAGCGCAAGTTTGACATGGAGGTTACCTTGCTGGAGTATTGCTTCTATCTCACCTTCTTCCCTCTCTTGATGGCGGGACCTATCACCCGAGCCAGCAATCTGATTCCGAGATTGAAACGTAATCAGCAGGCTTCCTCTCGTATGTTGTGGATGGGCTTGTTTCTCATCATGCTTGGATTGGTGAAGAAAAACGTGTTGAGCGACTATATCGCACAGTTCAACAACTGGGTGTTTGATGCTCCACAGACATTCTCAGGCTTTGAGAATGTAGCGGCTCTTTTGGGCTATCCCGTTCAGATATTCCTCGATTTCTCGGGGTATAGCGATATGAGCATTGGTGTGGCAGCCATCTTGGGCTTCTATCTGCCCGACAACTTCTATTTCCCATACCGTTCGCTCAGCGTCACGGAGTTTTGGCGTAGATGGCATATCTCGCTGTCTTTCTGGTTCCGTGACTATGTGTATATCCCTTTGGGTGGCAATCGTAAGGGCACGCTGCGCATGTATCTGAATAATTTCCTGACGATGCTTGTGGCAGGTCTTTGGCATGGCTCGTCATGGATGTTTGTCATCTGGGGTGCTCTGCATGGCTTTGGCTTGGTGGTGCATAAGTTCTTTAGCCGTCAGCTGGGCATCAAGATACCTTCCACGTCGGTGGGCAACTTCTTGAGTTGGTGCCTCACTTACGTGTATGTTTGTTTCGCTTGGTCGTTCTTCCGTGCCGCAGATTTAGGCAAGTTGGGCAATATGTATCAGAAGGTATGCTCTGATTTTAGCCTCGACTACTTGGTGCCATTCTTCAATGCCCGCACGGGGTGGGTGGTGTGTGTGTTCGGAGTGATGCTCTCTTATCTCTTCAGTGAGCGTCAGTACAAGCGCATGCAGTTGCGCTTCATCACTTTGCCATGGGGCGTAAAGTTGATACTCTTCTTGGTTTGCTTGCAGTTGGTGGTGCAGATGTCGCAGGAGAATGTGCAGCCATTCATCTATACGCAGTTTTAAGGATGGTACTGCAAGACGGCTATTCAGGCTCTTCAGCCCACGGTCTAGGCTTGGACCGTGCGCTATTCCGTTAGGACAGGACACTGGCGGCATAGGTTACAGTGTACTGTCAGTGCTCTCCAGAGGTCTGGCAGCGATGCATGCCCCATATTATTAGATTATTCAGATTCAAATTCTGATTCTCTCTTCACTCTTCACCTTTTGCACCGAATCCCCTGTGTTTATCGGCTTTCTGAGAGGTGAAGAGTGTTTGCCACTCTTCACCCTCTCTTCACCTCTCTTCACCTTTGGATGGTCTCTTCTTTCTTGGGTGAAGGGTGGTGATGAGAGGGTGAAGAGTCAGAATGTCTCTTCATCCGTGTAAGTTCCTAATATGTAGAATGTTAACTATAGAAGGTGAAGAGTGAAGGGCATTTCGCTTTTTTGGTTAGAGGCCATTGTCCTCATGACTAAATACAGAAATGGAGATAAAAATAGACGAGTAAGAGATGATGTCTCTTGCTCGTCTATTCATATTCAAGGGAGATAGAACTTATTATTCATAACTCAAGGTATATGCCTTAAACTCATTGTCAAAGCCATTGTGCTGAAAATTGATGCATTCACGTTTCCCTGTAGTAGTCGTTACATAAACCTCATCGGTAGGGAATGCGCCGTCTGGGAACATAGCATCTGCTAAGAGTTTAAACATTGAGTCAGGACATTTTAATAAATTAGCCGCAGCATTCTGTAGCATGTTCTGGTTGGATTTCATTTTGATGACGGGAGCATCTCCCATCTCTGTATCCATTAATTCCAAAGAAAAGTCGGAAGTTAATTCTTCGTCCTGCATGACTTCCAAGTATTGGCGGGCTACCAACAAGTATGTATTATCTGCCACGATGGCACTTGCGATATGCAGTTGGCTATTCTCTTCATCTCTGATGATATACAATCTCATTTTTGCATACTTGCCAAAACCTCTATTTGAGCCTCCTTCTAGAGGACTCACATTTCTTCCGTAATTGTATTTTTCTTTTTCGTAATCATACTTCATCCATACAGGGAAGCCTTTTTGAGCGTTACTGGCATCGTTTGTTATATCGATAGGTTCACAGAAATCCCCTTTTATCCAGCCCAGTTTTGCGTTGCCCATGCCAGGGTTGCCATCATATTCCTGGGCTGTGGCAATAACGTTGAACCATCCGTTTACAGGCTCTTGCTGAGTACTTGGTACAATCATCCAGTCGCCTTTGTTAGGATGATATGCGTCAGTGTATGCTCCTGTCATACTGTTGGCTCTGTAAAGCTTAGCCTCAGTATCGGAATAGAAGATCTTGCTGTAAGTGTCTATGGAACCGCCGTCTGAATACCATGCCATTACTTTGCCACTGGTGGCGTTTGGCAAACGGCGCACGTTTACACCATCAGCTTTCACTTTTACGAAGCGTGATGATATAGGAATCTTAACTTTAACGACTTGTGCATTAGCTACCTGTATCATTGCTAGGCACATTGTAATAGCGGCAATATAGGTTGCCATTTTCTTCCATGATGTTCCTTGTTTCATAGTTGTAGTTGTTTATGTGAATACTATTCGGCTGCAAATATAGATTTTTTTTCTTAAACTTCCAAATTTTTATGTGAATTTCTTGCAGGTTTCGGATTTTTTTCATTACTTTTGCACATATAATGCATTATATATGATTAAAACTGATAAAATGTCAATAAGTATACATCGTTTATATGGTCTTTGGGTGATGCTGCTTGTTTCGCTTGTAGCTTCAGCCCAGCGTTTCGTCAATGTGGCACTGGAGGGAGGTCAAACCATCTGCTCCATCACCCAAGACGAACAGGGATTGATGTGGATAGGTACCGATAATGGTCTCTTCAGTTATGATGGCTATCATGGGTATCGCCACTATGTGGATCATGCTTTCAGCAATACGCGCGTCAATGCACTTGCCGTAGAGAAGAACATTCTCTATATGGCTACCGCGAATGGCGTGTTGCAGTTTGATATGCATGCCGATGTATATGTGAAGAATACAGTAGTGGAATCCTATCAGGACGAGACCAAGCGCAAGACCATCAAGGAGCTTCGTGTGCTGGATATGAAGAATAAGAAGGCGAGCTATGGTAGCGAGGTATATGCTCTCTTGCACACACCTAAGGGCACATTGGTGGGTTCGCTCTCAGGTCTTTACTTGGGCAAGCGACTAGTGCCACTCAGAGCCGGTGCGCAGCCTCTGGTCAATGCCTTGTATTATGACCAGCAGCGCCAGTGTTACTGGATAGGAACGGAGGGAGCTCTCTATTGCGCTGACTTGCAGCTCCAGAACTTTTCCAAGATAGAGGAACTGAATGGTAACTCCGTGAAGTGCTTGGCAGAAGATGCCGAGGGCAAGCTCTATATCGGAACCGACAACGGACTCTTCAGTCTCTCCATCAACAATGTCATCGAGCATTATGTCCATGACTCGCGCGATGCTGCCTCTATCCCCAACAACATCGTGTGGGCTTGCTTCGTGGACAAGTGGCAGAATGTGTGGATAGGTACCGACAATGGCTTGTCGCGCCTCTCCACACATACCTATTATACATATACTCCGCTCGACAAGGTAACCTTTACGGGCGAGGGCAACTGCCTGCATGCCATCATCCAGACCAAGGATGGCGACTGGTGGCTTGGCGGTACCAACGGACTGATACGCCAGGGCAACGTCTGGTATAAGCAGAACAATAAGAACTATCCGCTCACTCACAACCGAGTGCGCAAGATATATGAAGACCATGATGGCGATGTGTGGGTATGTACCGACCATGGCATCAATCTCTTTAATCGAGCTACACAGCAGATGATGAACTTCATCGTCTATGACAAGACGGGCAAGTATTCCACCACTTGGGCTTACGACATCGTGCAGGATAAGGACGGCAAGATGTGGATGGCATCCTATAATGGAGGTATCTTCGTGATGGACAAGTCTCGACTGAAGGCTGCCATCTATAAGGATGCGGCTCCTACGGCTTGGGGCACAGCTACCTGCATCGCCGATTATCATTTCTCTGACCAAGGCAAGAATGCCCTCTCGGGCTTGCACATCGGTCAGCTCGTGGTGGATGGCAATGGCAATATCTGGGCTTCTAGCTATAACCGCTTGGACTGCATCAACCCTAAGAATATGGTGGTATTGCATCCTACCAACTCAGAAGTGATTAACTATCTGATGTGCGATAAGATGGGCAATATCTGGGTGGGCAATAATAGCGAGGTGAAATGCTACTTTGCCACCATACCATTGCAGGGCGCCAAGTTCGACCCTAAGATTTGGAAGATAGGTGGCAAGGTGAGCACCATGTGCGATGTGGAAGGCAAGGTGTGGGTGATAACGGGCAATGAGTGCTGCATCATCGACCCTGCCGGCGAGAGCAGTCGCTTCATGATTCCATCCATCACTCCGCTAACAGCCTATTATTCTCCTATCACCCACGAGGTGGTGATGGGTGGCAATGACGGCTTTGTTACCCTGCGTGCCGATATGACTAAGCCTAAGGGTAAGTTGCCACAGTTGCTCTTGGCAGGCATCACGGTGAATGGCAAGCCAATGCAGGAAGTGATGCTTGGTGAGGAAATGGATGCTGATGATGCTATCGCTCCTCGTTACATGAAGAAGCTGGAACTGAAGAGCGATGAGAACAATTTTACGCTCCATCTTACCGACCTTCCATTCTCTGACCATCCATCGGGCGTCTACGCCTACAAGTTGGAGGGCAGCGACAATGACTGGCATTTCCTGAAGAGTAGCCAGATAGATATCGCCTATAATGGACTCTCTTATGGCAATTATCGCCTCACCGTGCATCTGGTAGATGGTGAGGGCAATGTGGGCGAGGAAGTCTATGCGCTCGATGTCTCAGTATTGCCACCATGGTATCTCTCATTGTGGTGCAAGATATTCTATGTTACTGCGCTCATCGTGTTCATTGCATGGCTCGTAAGCTTCTACTTCCTGCGCAAGGAATTGGTTGAGGAACAGAGGCAGAAAGCTGAAATCGTGGATCAGGTTAATGCCCGCATGGACTTCTATAAGCGACTCTCCCAGAGCCTGCGCACAGCAGTGGAGCATCAGTCATTTGTAGAGGTGACAGATCTGATTAACAAGATGCTTGATGTGGATGCCGAGCCCGTGCAAGTAGCTGTGGTAAATCCTTTGACTACAGGCGAGAAAGAAACTGCTAAGTTAGTTGATATCCAGGACAACTCTGGACAAGAGCAGGAGATGGATGAGGCTGATCGTAAATTACTTGATGAGATTACACAAGCCATTGAGAAGAATATGATAGATTCCGACTTCAATGTGACGAAGTTGCAGGAAGTTATAGGCATCGGAGGCAAGCAACTGTATCGCAAGTTGAAGGCGCTGACTGGGCATACCCCTGTGGAGTATATCCGAGACATGCGTATGCGCAAGGCAGCAAAACTGCTTAGCGCAGGTAAGTTTAGCGTATCGGAAGTCATGTATACTGTTGGCTTCTCCAATAGCAGTTACTTCTCAAAGTGTTTCTCTAAGACTTATGGTATGACTCCAACGGAGTTTATGAAGAAAAGTTGAGGTCTTATGACTCATAGATAAAAAGGCAGTCAGTGAAAAACTGACTGCCTTTTTTTAGCTACAATATAGAAAAAATGCCTTTTCTGCTGTCATTATTGTTAAAATGTAAGTATTTTCCTTTTTATTGTTTATTTTATCCTCATTAAACTTGTATAGTTTCTAAAAAAATCGTAATTTTGCACCCGCTTATTATTAAATATGTACAAGAAAAAAAATAATTATTAATTTTATAACAAACATTTAGAAACAAGGATGAGAAGATTAACTCTTTTACTTGTCTCTCTTGTTTTGCTGTCTATCCAATCAGCCCTGGCACAAGCTTTTAGTGTCAAGGGACAGGTATTGTCGGCTGATGACAATGAGCCTATGATTGGTGTGACCATTATGCAAGAGGGAACATCAAATGGAGTGGTAACCGACATTGACGGTAACTACACCATCGAAATTAAGGGTGCTTCCAAGGCCACACTGGCATTCTCTTATGTCGGTATGGTTACGCAGAAGCACGCTGTCAATGCACAGACCAAGACGCTGAACATCACCCTTGCTCCTGATTCCAAGATGATGGACGAAGTGGTTGTGGTGGCGTATGGCGTGAGAAAGAAGGGAACCATTGCGGGTTCCGTGTCTGCCGTAAAGTCTGAAAAGA
>ERZ1034701.147-NODE-147-length-30748-cov-136.156746_pt1 | contig 30748 bp, 44 predicted proteins | sample MGYA00520651_ERZ1034701 | MGnify/ENA primary metagenome ERZ1034701 (study PRJEB33766, sample SAMN09781713) | gut metagenome | biome: gut microbiome | host: Homo sapiens | place: Madagascar | study: EMG produced TPA metagenomics assembly of the PRJNA485056 data...
TTGCCTCACCTCCTGGATTAAGCATACCGCAGCCGGTGATTATTCGCCACGCTGCGAAAGTCTCCCTTTTTTATCAAATTTTTATCAAAAAAGTATCATTTATGGCTTGGCATATACACAGATGAATTCTAAATTTAAGAGCAAGAAAATCCCCCACCTTTCGGTGGGGGATTTTCTCATACCCGATTCATTTTTCTCCGGACTTTGCCAGACAAATGCCGGATTCCACCCGGCGAGTAGTCCATGATCTCCCCGCAGGATTCCAACGTTTCCCCGGCGGCACGCAGGTCAAAAAACCTGCGCTCTGGTCCGGTAAAATTGCAGATTGCGCGGAAATGCTCCAGCTCCGGAATGGTGTAGTCTCTGATCTGCATCCCCGTCACCTCCAATTACCGATTCGTGATAATCATAACCCTTACGGTGCTCTCCGGCATATCCAGCACCAGCTCTTCCCCTTCTCCGGCTTTGCCCTTGAGCTTGCCAGCTGCCACCAGCTTGTCAACCTCAGTACGGTAATAGTCCGGCAGCTCGGAGATCAGGTGATAATACCGCTCAATCGGCTGGAGCCTGCCATCACTGCCAAGCCCTACAACCATATTGGTCTGCATATCACCGTCCGCACCCAGATAGTAGGTATCGCCGCCTGCTTCAACTTTCCACGCATTTTCCAGCATATAGCCCTCCTTGTCGAAGTAATACCACTTATCCTTGATCTTCGCCCAGCAGGACTTGTAATAGGTAGTGGTGCTGTTGGCGTACCACCAGCCCTTGGAGTCCTTGTGCCAGCCAACCGTGTACTTACCGGTAGTACCAGTCAGCAGACTTGCATCGCCCAGCACGTTGACGTCAAACCGCCCGGAGCAGCCGGGGATGGTGTAGCTGCTGGAATACTGCCAGATTGCCCATCCAGCCGCAGACGCATTGGATGCATACTGCGCGTACCACTGGACGTATCCGCCCACCCGGTTAATGTCCACGTACCGGCGCAGATAGTCCAGGTTGTAATATGTACCGGGCTTGTACCCAGCCGCCTGGACAGCCTCGCAGAATGCCACGGTATGGGCGTTAAACGCCTCCTTGCCCAAGGTCACGCCCTGCTTTTTGGCGTAGTCCACGGTGTCATATTCGAAGTCGTAAAACACCGGCAGGGTGATCTTGTCTTTGTAAGGCTCCAGCAGCTTGAGCACAAACGCCGCCTCATTTTTCGCTCCGGCAGCGCTGAGCGCATAGGAGAAGTGGTACACGCCCACAGGGATTCCCTGCGCCAGCGCGCCCTGGATGTTCTTCTCAAAGTAATTGTCCACATGGCTCACGCCATAGCCCGTGCGGATAAAGGCGAAGCTTACTCCTGCCTTTTTGACCGCCGCCCAGTTGATGGAGCCATTGTGCTCGCTGACGTCAATGCCGATAATTTTAGCCACAATAGCCAGCCTCCTTCAGCGCAGCTTTCCGCCTCTCAATGTCGTCGGCGTACTCCGTCCGGATGCGCGCTACCTCCGCAGCGTCCATTCCGCAGTTCTCGCAGATTTCGGCGTCGGTCATACCGTATGCCATAGATTTGATGGTCTCCATGATTTCGGGTGTGTAGTTTTTAGCCATTGTTGTTATCCTCCTTTACGTCCACTTCCGGAAGTCCTGCAATACTGGTCAGCAGGCTCACAACGCCCGCCAGAGCCGCAGTGCCCACCACGGTTACCCAGTCCACCGCGCCAATGGTCACGGCAGCTGGAATCATTGCAACCGCCGTCTGCGCCACAGTTTTCACGGCGCGGATACCGGCTGCCTTCCACCACATCTTTGTCTTAATGGTCATGGTCATGATTATCATCCTCCAAATCTTTAATCCGATGGTTAATGACTTTGATCTGCTCCTCTACCACAGGCATCCGACGCGCAAAGCCATTGTGTTCCCTGACCTCGCGGGTCAGCTCCTCAATCTTCGTCTCCGTGACCGCCTGGTTTTTCTCCAGGTTCGCCTGCATCTTTTTTGCCGTGCTGTGGCTGGTAATTACCACGCCTACCAGCGCCAGCACCCCTGTAATGAGTGGCGGCACGACTGCAATCACAAGCTCCAATAATTACACCTCCGCAAAATATGTTTCGTCCTCAATTCCGGTTGGCACACCGTCCTCCAGCGCGACATAGAGGTGCGTGCCGTCGGTATAGTGGTACCCTGCCTTGACCTCATGCCCCTCCGTCCAGCGCAGTGGATTTTTTAGGGTGCCCAGCGCGTCGGGGTCTTCCACCAGCTCCCAAGCAAACCCGGCGGACGAGCTATAAACCGGCTTCCATTTGTAGCCGACTTTCGGCTCCAGCGTCGGCACCGGCTCCTCCGGAATTGCCGCCAGCATCAATGCAATTTTTTCACTGTCCGTTAGCGGCTCGGTGATGCGCTCCGCGTTGAGCTGTGATTCCTGCATTGCCGCGATTTCCTCGGCGGTCATGTCGCGCGTAATTCCATCAATCCAAATTCTCATACATAATCCCTCGTGTAGATATTTACTGTTCCGGTTGTCTCCGCATTGAGATTGTCGGCGTTGTCAACAGTGATGTAAAAATAGTTCCGCCTCGGGTCTCCACCCAGCGGGTCGCCTATTTTGGTGGCATCTGGGTATGTGGTGGCTGCACTGGCGGTTTGCACAATGGGTAGGTAGCTCTGTGCATTTTCGCGCCAAAGCAAAAGCATTTTTGTATAGCACCCCCACGAATGGGCGTAAAATTTATTCGTGATGCTGAACCTCTGCCCATAACCAGTTTCATTTTGTACGGTGGAAATGGTTACATTAAGATTGGTGTTTACATCTGGTGTTATATCCGTCCCCTTAAACACCAAAAATACATCTTTGTTCTGAGGAATTGATATTGCCGCTGGGAATGTCATGTCCTTGATTGCATAGGTTTCGTGAAGTTTCCATACCCGATCAATTGCGCTCCACGCCGTCGGCACCCCGTTATCATCCACCGTAGCAATTTGGACTATCTGCCCCACAGCAGCACCCGTGACATCCAACCCAGCACCAGCTTGCCCCCTGGACGGCTTTCCGGTGTCCGTCTCTCCCAGATACCAGTTGCCATTGTCGCCAATGTGCGGGGTGGTTCCGTCCGCGCCCGGATTGCCTGCACTCCCGTTCTTAATTGTTGCGGTGGTCGTCCCGGACTTGTCTGTGGCGGTAATCGTAGCTCCGGTGTCCGTCTGCTCCACCGTCACAGTTGGGCTGTATCCATCGTTTCCTGGAGCACCCGGAGCGCCGTTAAACTCCCCGGACTCTTTTGCCTGTGCCAGTGCGGCGTTGGTAGCGCTCTGGAGATCATCTCCCGTCAGCGCTCCAAGCCCCTTTGCCGTGATCTCCACAGCTCCGGTCTGACCGTTGACGCTGGAGACACCAGAGATACCGCCGCCGTCCTCCAGCGCCTTGATGCGTTCATCCAGCGACTCCCACGTTTTGATCTCGGTAGGGGTGTACACATAATCAGACGGCTTCGGACGCTTGTCCATCGGTATCCGTGCCATATCCATGGTGTGATCCGGCGTATACGCCCAAAACACGATGTCGTATGGCAGCTGCATCAGCTCCGGCGGGATTGCTACCTGCTGATTGGTGACCGCCAATGGCACTGCCTTTCCGCCCCACTTAAAATGCACCTCTGGTACACTCTCCGGCTCCGTGATGGTGATGGTGATGTCTCGGTCCCACTGGTAAACGCGATTCTCACCGTTTGAGAGCTCGTATTTCATGGCTGCTCACCCCCTTAACTATTCGTCTTAAACATGATAGTTCCGCCGCCGCCGCACTCGCCCTCTGTCTTCTGAAAGATGTTACTGGACTCCCACTTGTCGCCGCTACCAGATATTTGACCGTAAGCATAAAAGCTGCCATCTGTGGAAACCGCCCAGTTATTAAAGGCTGCGCCGTTATCCGTGTAATAGCCGGATAGAGAGCCGCCGCCGGAGTACCCGCTATCGGCGGGGATCAGCGGGCAGCCGGAAATTTTAATTTGCTCCGTGTTGCTGCCTGCCATAATGCCCCAGACGCTGAAAGAGACAATCGCAACGTCTCCAATTTTGACATACCGTCCTCTTTGGTAGCTATACGAGGACATTCCGGATAGCGTAGGGGTCCAGGAACCGGATGAGATACCCAGAGCTGCCGCATCTCTTATGCCGCTCTCCATGTTGTTAAGTTTTTCGGCTGTAATTGTGTCTCCGCTTTGCCATGTAGTAGGTGTATAAGCCATAATTCCCTCCTTACGTCAAAATGCAATGGTTCCTGACAACTCAAATTCAGCTCCGCTTCTCGGGTAGATATCAGCGGTATATCTAGCGGTTTCTTTACCGGTTGCCCATTGACCGGTTGCAATAATGTCTCCGTCTGCACTCATTTTCCAGCCAGAAAACACAACGTTATCCCCGGCGTTGTACCCTGTTAAGCTTCCACCGCCAGAAGCAACGTAATCACTGCCTGGAGAAACTGGGCAGCCGGATATAGTGAGCGGTGATCCGGTGTTTTCGTCAAATGTTCCGCGCAGCAGAAACGATACGACTGTAGAATTTCCAAGCTTTGCGTACGAACCTTTTCTCCGCGTATACGTGGCAACGTTGTTCAGTGCCGGAATCCATATGCCAGAATCCCAGTACGCGCCATTTAGCCACAGACCGTTACTAGTTGATATTGAAACATCCTTATTGCTAGAATATAGCTCAATTCCATCGTTGCCAAACCCAATAAAGGTTTCATCTCCGTCTTTCTTCGTATGCATTGCTAAATCATAAGGGACTTCTGTTCCATCGGAACTAAGTGAGGCGAAATTCGTTCCGATATAGTAATCTCCATTGTCGATAGCGAAGCTTCCTCTTACTGTAATGTCCCTTGCAAACAGCTTTGTTACCGTCAGCGCATCGGCCAGCACGTCACCGGTGAGTTTAATCGTGGAATCCTCCATTTTGATTTGCGACACTACAGTGCCAGTTGAATCTACAAGTTGGAGGGTGATTGCATTAAATTTTTGGTCCGTGTAAGATTTTGCGCCTGAAATCTGATCCCCAACCTCGGTTCGGAATCCGGTCATATCCTGCTGCAATTCGCTATACTTTTTCGTGAGCTCCGTAACCTTTTCTGTATCTTCCTCAGAATTCGGTGTCCAGGCTGTAGGTATTTCTCCTTCCTGTAACATTGCCTGATAAAAATACAATGCGTCAGATTCCACAGGGGAAATTAGTATCGTATTTGACTGAGCCGTGCAGGTAATGGTGATAGTGTTCCACTCAGTCCCGACGTTTACGGTTTGGGCGGCGTTGCCAAGGATTGAAAGTTGCATTGTTGTAGCTGCATTAGATTTCACCCGGACGGCAAATGTATACGTTTTCCCCGTTTCTATAGAAATTCCTATCATTCGGTAAGATGCCCCAATGCAATTTGATAGCCGGAGCACACTATCCGTGCTGCCACCTGGCACGGTAGTTTCTACCCAATCCGCAATGGCGGCGGTGGAGCGTAAAACACGTTGCCCAATTACTGCGCTTCCCACAAGGGCGTAAACGTCACTTACCAGATAATACCTGTCATCCTTTAAATTTCTGCTTCCGCTTAGCTGGTTTAAAGGGGATATTCTAAAATCCGTTACGGATTCGGCAATGCGGGAATTGAATGTTTTTCCGTCGATGGTAACACGGGTAGAAGCCATATTCACAGTCTTTTTATCCAGGTCCGCATTAAAGATTTCATTGCCGGATTCGTCTGAGATAGTCAATGCACCGGTTTTGATCCAGTCGGCATTGATCCCCTCAGCTGCCAGCAACCTTGTTACCATTTCGCCGGTGATGGTAAACCCATAAGGATACGTTTTGCCGCCATCGGTAGACAAGCCGATAGCCTCAGCCGTCAGTTTGACTACCGATTTGGACTCTGCAAGTGTTGGTTTATCATGCAAATAGTAAATTGTGCTCCCGTCCGGCTGCACCCCTTCTGTCTCATACAAGCCGCTGCTGTTTGCAAGGGCGTTGGACAGGTTGGATACTGCAAGTTCTCTGGCTGACCGTTCCGCTTCTACCAGTTTCCGCATACGGATTTCTGTGTTGACATTCCCGGCGTATACCGTTTCTGTCCTCACCGCAGACTCCGCGCTGTTTTTGATGGTGGAGGACCCCAAAAACATAAATGTGATATCCGTAACAAAGGATTGGTAAAGCCGTCCCCTGCGGTCCTTCACCGCCACAAAATCCATAAACTCAATCAGGGGATTTGATACGCTGATACCGTAAAATTTGCGGAATGTAAGCCCCACAAGATGCTCCGAAATGTTGTGCATGGCTGTTGCAAGTGTGGTTTCATCGGATGCATTGACCAGCGGATTGTAAACCGTTAGAACATATCCTTCTGTGCCGGTGAGACGCTTCTCCTGCCCTTCCTGCGTGTCAATTTTAATGGCTACACCAGTTACCGTGATATCGTTTTTGTCCATTGTGAGGGACTGCCAGGAGCTTAGAACGTGTTCCGATGCGCCGGTTTCTATCTCGGTCATGTTCCCATAATATGAGTTGGACGTAATTTCAGAGTAGGTGATGATTTCCAGGTATCCAGCGTTGTTGATTCTGGCATTACCGCCTGCCAGCATAGCAATATAGCCGATGATCTGCCGGTATGTATACTGACCGTCCGGTTTTGTAGGGATTGTGAAATCGTCGTGTGGGAAGGTAGTAGATAGCAGCGGAATGGAGCACGTCTGGCAAATGTCTATGAGCATGTTTTTCAGCGTGTTAGGGAAAGATAGGGTGGTACTATAGTTTTTATCGGTTTTGTACATATCATCATAGGCCGTGATAATGACCGTTTCGCCGTAGGTTTCCGGCGTAGTGACGGTATATAGCCCACGTTCTACCTTTTCAGTGCTGTTAGAAAGTGCAAACGTCATGTAAAGACGGATTTTTGCACCGAAGAAATCGTAGTTCCCCCATTGTTCCTGGTCGTTCAGCACCTCCAACTGGGCAATTTTTTGGACAGCAACACCGATAGGCACTGAAGAAAGCGCTGCGCCGTCCGTCACACTGTTATTGGTCACAGTAAACTGGGTGTCGTCCAGATTGATTACAGTGCCATCGCCCAGGGTGATTTCTGCATATTCTTTAAAATCAGTCCTGGTCTGCATGGTCTGCTTAAATTCGTTCGATACGTTAATCAAATGGGATCCACTCCAGTCATGTTGAATTTAAGAGATGATAACCTTTCGCCGCCTTCCTCCAAGGTCCCGATTTCGCAGTCGCCCTTTCCGACGTAAAAAGTGCCGTCTCTCCACGCTCCATAGTACAGACTATAGTAATGGAGCGTGAAATTCTGCCCTTTGACGATCTCTTTCAGAATTTTGGTTGCCTCCGCTACCGGAATATCGGTAGCGGAGTAGCCCAACTGCTCAACGGTAAACATGGGGGAGAAATGCCCTTTGCCGTCCTGCGTTCTGGTTGAGTCGGAGGTGTAGGTAGTCTCAAAACTATACGCAAGGTCGGAATCTGGTTGGAAAATACCTTTGCTGTTGATATCAATTTTCTGTTGCGCCATATCTACATTCCGGACTGGCTGCGCACCAGGTCCTCCTCCTTCTTCATTTCCTCGTAAATCGTCCGGCGGTTGATCTGCACAACATTATGGATCACGCCACCAGTTGCCGACGTACCGCCACCGTCAGGTCTATCCCACTTATCCAGCAGCCCTTTAAGCTGCTCCAGCGCGTCAGAGACTCGTTCACTTCCGGCACTGCTGTATGTGGCTTTGGGCGGAATCACCGTTCCTGTAGCCAGCAGGGGAGTTCTGAGCGTCACATCCGGGAATATACTGGATGCCGTTAGGGTAGGAAGCGCCACATCGGAAAAACCATCCTGAAAACGGTCTGCGATCTTATCAGCCATACCGGAAACCGTCTTTAAAATCTTGCTTGTGGAGTCCTCGAGTCCGATACTGATACCTGCGCCAAGATAATAGCCTACCTCGTCGCGGAACAGTTTGGATGGGGAATGGATTCCCAGGGAACGTTTCACCTTGTTCGTGAACCAACTTGCCCACTTCCCAAGACCAGACGTGGTGTACATGCCGTTGATAATACCGACAGTCAGATAGTAACCAATATTTCCGGCTGGCAAGTTGATTTTCTTCGCAAACCAGTTGCACCAAGCAGACGGGTTGGCACTATACATTCCGTCCACAACGGCACGCGCCGCTGTAGCACCTGCGGATTTCCAGCCCAAATTTTTAATGCCAGAAACAGCGGTGTTAAAGTAGCTTGTGATCTTTCTGGAAATTCCGTTAAATGCATTTGCAATGCTTGTGGCAATACCGTTAAAATCGCGATTTGCGCCGCTCCAGGCGTTCTTTGCTGCCGAGTACGCCGACGTGAATTTGATTTTCACACCAGCTTCTAGCCCGGAAAAACCACTGATTACGTTTGCGCTGATGGAGTGGAAAGCACTGCTTGCACCACTCCACGCGCTCTTCGCTGCCGCCAGCGCCTTTGCAAAGGCACCAGAGATGGAGCTAGGAATTCTATTAAACGCAGTAGAACAGTTATTTGCAATCGTTTTGAAACAAGCTGGTGCACCGCTCCAGACGTTCTTGGAGGATGTATAGGCGGCAGAAAAATACTTCTGCGTCGCATTGGGTAGTTTGTCAAACGCGCTAGATACGTTCGACGATGTTTTGGAGAAGTCAGCCTTGGAGTCCTTCCACGTAGATTTTGAGTCCTTGTAGGCACTTTTGAAGTTTTTGGCGATATTCATTCCTAGGCTATCAAAGCCTCGGGAAACATTCTTGGAGACATTCTTATAGTCGTTCTTGGAACCTTTCCACTCAGACAGTGCATTGGAATACGCTTTTTTTGATTTCTCCGACGTAGACGCGGGGAATGAATCAAATTTGCTTGTAGCATCCGCAACAATAATGCCCAGTTTTGTGGACAGGTCGCCGTTTCCACCACCAGTTTTAAGACCGCCGAGGAAACTACTACCGGATTCTTCGCCTATTCCCTTAAGCTTCAGATAAAGGTCGGAAAAATCGGGAAGTTTAAAGTTCGCAAGGAAGTCAACGTTAAGTTTTTCTCCAACCCAATTCAGCGCCGTTTCTATGCCGCCAAACATCATGTCCTTGAACAAATCAGCAACGTGTGCTGCGAGGAGTATCCAATCTACTGATTCCAATGCGCCAAAGAAAAAGTCCAAAATCGCGTTTCCGACACTCCGCATTGCGCCAGTCATGTCCTCGGTGTTAAACTCCAGCATTACGCCGTTAATCATATCGCCAATGCCGTCGCCAAGCTCACGCCAGTTTGTTTCCTTGACAGCATCGGTAATCCAATTTACAAGTCTTTTTGCAAGTAAGCCAAGAGTAGAGCCGAGTTCTCCCCACTCAACACCAGAAATAGCGTTATTTAAGAAATCCGCAATTTTGTCACTTGTTTTTCCCCAATGCGCCGTGGCGATAAAGGATTTGAGCGAATCGACAAGACCGTTTACAAGACCAGCGACAGCAGAACCAAAACGCCCAGCTGGAATGTTTTCTATTGCCGAATTCAGCGCCGTAGCTAGTGCTGTTCCAAAACTGCTCCATGGGAATGTCGTAACAAAGCCGTACAGTGTGTCTATTGCAGCCCTGATATGCTGGGTCAATGCTTTCCCCACCTGATCCCATTTGGTAGTTTGGATTGCGCTGCCAAGCATCGTTGCTATGGAGTTGCCAATTTTCACAAAATTGGTGGTATCCATAAACGTGTTGTACATCCCGACAGCGGTATTGATACCGTTTCCAATTGTGCTGCCTACAGTCTCCCACAGCCCAGGTGTAGCAACAAAGCCATTGATAAACGTCGCAACAGATTTTGCAATTTTATTACAGGTGTTTTGGATTTCATTCCAAGGGATATCGTCCAGGGCGTTTTTCAGTTTGGTGCCGACAATAGTTCCGATTTCCGTAAAGTCAGCGTTCTTCCACGCTTCCTTGAATTTGTCTGCCCAATCTGTTGCAAGCCCGGGGATTTCTGCCGTCTCAAACATCGGGCCGGATGAACCGCTACCGCCGCCACCCCCGGCACCGCCACCGCCGCCGGAACCTTCGTCAAACTTTCGGATTTCGTCCAGACCGGAAAGGTAGTCCTTCATGGCTCCAGCTGCATTGTCGGCAGCTCCAGCCGTGTTGTTGAGCGATCCTGCAAAATTCTTTTGGACTCGGATAGCCCGGGTATACGTTTTTTGACCACTCAGGGCTGCAAAAAATGCGCCAATGTAAGAAATCGCGTCGGCCAGGAGGTTAATCAGCTCAGTGACGATGGGTGCCACGGTGGAGAGGATAGGCCCAAACGCCGCCGCAATGCTGTTTTGCAGCCGTGCAATGGCGCTTTGCATAGCAGATATGCTGTTGTTTGCAGAGTTGGAATACTGCGCCAGGTTCCCCATGCTGGTGACTAGGGCGTTTCGCAGTTTATTTACAAGGGCGTACAGACTGCGGATGCCCAGACCATATTTCAGCATGGTCATAATGCCACCGCTAAGACCGTTGTTTGCTCGGCTGGAACTCCTGGACATACCAAGCATTGCACTTCCAGCTTTTTTCGCCAAGCTTGCTACCGTAGACAGAGCTTTTTTAAAAGCTGGTCCAATAACAGAGGCTACCTTTTTCGCCGCCGTCCAAACTGTGGACATAGCAGTTCCAAGCTTGCTGACCGCCGCAGAAAACTTAGAGGTATGACCAGCAGCGCCGGAAGCCGCGCTTCCGTATTTGTTGATTTTGATTGCAAAATCGCTATAGGACGTGCTCAGCCTGTCGCCCATCTCGGCTAGTTTCCCCTGCTCTTTGCTGAGGCTGGATTTAAGGCCGGAGGTATTAGCGGTTGTGTAAGCCCCGCCAGATGCTTTGAGCGCCTCCATCTTTGCATATACTTTGTCGTACTGTTTTGCAAGGAGCTGAAAATCGTACTCCATGCCCTTAAACGTTCGACTTCCAGTGTCTCCACCGGTGGAGAGAAATTTCTTCTTTTTCGCTTCCAGTTGGAACAGTTTGTCATCAAGCCGGGTGAGCTCGTCATTGAGCGATTTGTAATCGTCTGTCATGACGGACTGGCCCGCAGTCTCAGAAAGTTGCTTCTTTATATCTTCAACTTTCTTCTCTTGGGCGCGGTACGCCTGATTCTGCTTTGTCAGGGCGTTTACGGACTTCTGCACAGAGTTCCGCGCCTTATCGCCGATATCACTTACGCTTGCAGCAGCACGTTTACAGGCTGTCTCCAGCTCGTTGGTGCCTTTTACAAGACCACTAGTATCTATTTGGGTGTCAATAATAATCTGACCGTCTGCCGCCATGCTATCACCTCTCAAAGGCTCTGGCTCACGGCTCCGGCGCTTATTTTGTCAGCCCAAACAGTTTTCGGAGTTCGTCTACCTCCGCTTGGCTGCGCTTACTGGTTTTATTCAAATCAATGAGTTCGCGGTTATCCTGGTAAAACTCCCGTTCGTAGTCCTCCAGTTTCTTCCCCTTGGCTTTCTTCTGCCGGATGTTGAGGACGGAGGAAAAGAGGCTGTCTCCGATTTCCAGGTAAGCCCCCAGGAACGTCCACCAGTGGAGATACTTCAAAGCCCGGGCTTCCTGGCCCATAACACGGTTTACCGCCGGAATGATGATGGTCGCATCCTTAGCCCAGTCCATTGTTGTAGGCCTCTTAAGCTTGCTATCGTCTCTCATGCCCATATCAATAAAATCCGTTGCTTTATCAAAGGCTTCCTGGTATCGCTCTTTCGGAATTTCTTGGTACGTTGGAAAAAAGATCGTGAAAAATATCATTTTCTTTTCATCATCTTCGTATTGCGGGTCGTTGAGGCATTCCATAATGCGAAGGATTGCCCGAAAGTCCGTCCTAATAGGATAGCCCACGCCACCTATTTCAAGGGACGTGGGCAATTCCCATGCACTCATGCCAGCGGAGCCATGGTGGGTGCGTCGGCGTACTCGCCGGCAGCCTGCCGCACGCGCTCCATCTTTTCAGCAGTTCGTTTATCCAGCACAGTGTCGATAATGCCGCCGATTTTTTCAAGGATGTAAGTAAAATACAGTTCCCCGTTGCTGGTTATACTCAGCGGACCGCAGCTGCCGAAAATTCCGTCAGAAACGTTCCCGCCGAGCAGGTAATCAAACTGCGACTTGATATCGTCACAGACCTTTCTGATTTCCTCGTTCTGCTCTGCGCCGCCGGTATCCTCCGTAATCTGCATTTCGCCGAAATGCTTTGCAACTTCCATATACCGTGTTGCAATGTTGGAATCAGCCGGATTGAACTTAAATTCGCCGATGATTTCACCGTGATCTCTGATCTGTACCGTCTCATAGCCGGTATCTACATCCAGAATAATAGGTTTGCGTGCCTCTGCCATTGTAATCCTCCTTATGTCTAATCCTTATTCACTAGCCGCAGTAAACACGGGGGAGCCAGACGTAACAGACGCAGCAGTTACAGTACCCTTAACGCTTGCACCGTCCTCCATGACGTTGAACGGGAAGTTCAGTCCACCGGTGTCACCGCCGTAGGACTGCGGCTTTACGAGCACCTCACGGACATAGGCAGTGTACGTAGTGGCTGCTGTGTCCTCCACGATAACCTCAAGCATCAGTGTCTTGCAGCTGTCGCCTTTGAGCCGTCCAAGTGCAATGTCCCTTACCTTTTTGTAAAGCTCCTTATCAGGGTCCGCGTAAAACGGATCTGCATCCATAGACGGCTCATAGCCGTTGTCCTTGGTCTTGGTCTGCCCCAGGATATTCTTGTTCTGCTCCACATCGGGGTTGAGTTCGACGCTCATTTCCTCGATGTCGTCGCCGATAATCTCAAAAGTCGCCTTTGCAACCTCGGAAACCTTGGTGTTAAAGGTAGTATCGAGATACGTAGCCATAGCCTCACGATTAAGCTTTGCCATTATATAGCCTCCTTAATGTAGGCTCTGGCTCACGGCTCCGGCTCGATAGTGATTTACTTTTGATATACGTTACGATAGCGCACAGAAATGGAAATTGCCCAGTTCTCAGCCTTGTTGGCTTCAACGCTTTCCAGATATGCAGGAGACGTGCGCTTGATCTCCAGTATGGTTCGATTTCCAGTTAGTTCCGGGTAATCAGTGATGGTGCATGTTTCGCCCTTGACTGTGATCGGCTGTTTTTCAAGCCATTTTCCAAGGTCGTCCAGCCACTCCTTTACCGCAGCTTTCCGGCTCTCAGATAGCCCTGAGCCGCGATAAATGATGAAAAACGGGTATAGGCATATCTGCACCACTCTGCCGGTCACAGACGTTTTCACCGTCTCAATGCTCGCCCCGGAAACCGGGAACATTGCTTTTCCCTTATCGTCTGCCAGTGTGGCAAATGCGATCTCGTCACCGTCTGAAAGACCCGGGTACTCATTCAACAGTGACCGGATAGCCGGGGTGATGGCCTCAAAGCCGTCAATGTCGTATTTCACGACCTTCTCTTTTTCAGCCATTTCCCATCTTCTCCTTTACGCCGTCTATCCACTCTTGCAGATGTGCTTCTTTCGCCGCTTCAAACCAATGTGGCACGGCGCTAGGGTTGCTGTACTTTAGCGGACGATCTGTAACGATCTTTTTCGCTCCGGGCCTGGCCCATGGTGATCCGGTCTCAGGATCAACCATTACCTTCCCCTCGTACAAAAAGCGTCCCATTGGTGGAGCTGCTGCAACTACCTTGCCGGTTCCGGCGAGTGCCGCGGACTGTGCGCGGGTGACGTTGATAAACGATCCTGTCTGGTGTGGCATAAGCGGCACCATGTCGGTCATAATCTGGCTATCAAGCCAGTATTGAGCGTCCTTGATCCGGCCATCGTAGATGGATGTATCAATATGGATGTGTACGCCGTTGGCCTCCACATCAATATCCGGGATATTTGCCATCACGTCACCTACTTTGCCATGATCTCGAAATGGGGGATAACGGAGTATTGTGCCACCGACGTTATGGCATAAACATAGTCGTACTTGGCGTTCATGTAGTCGTAAAACCCATCAATGCCATAATCCGAATCACTCACTGGAGATTCATCACCCCATTTCCCCACGTAAAAGAAATCAAATTCTTGACCGCTGGTAAATGTCAACGTCTCCGCCTGGTTTTCGGTTTTCCTGTGCCATTCCTTGGGCGGTAGCCATTGCTTGCCGCCAATCATTTTCAGGCCGTTTTTTTCCGTGTACCGGATGTTCAGGACCACACTGTCCTGCGACTCAGCCCCGTATTTCGCCACAATGGCGGCTGCGTCCATGTTGAGGTTGACCCCATGGAGCACATATGGGTACCAGGTCACGTCCTTCTGCTTGTTTTCATGCCGGCAGAAAAGGGTTATAGTGTCGTTATACATTTGCTCACCTCACACGGGGTATGGTCCCATGTACAGGAGCGGCACACCGTTTGCGTCTGTAACGCCGGAAAGGTAGGTGGTAATGATATCCCGTTCCACCTGTTCTCTGATGGTCTGACTTGCCAGTGCCTTATCCGTCAGAGTGGTAGCCGTAGAGTTTGAGGATGTGGAATAGCTTATAGACTCGTTTCCGGCAGAAACGGAGGAAATCACTCGTCCCTGTAAACTTCCATCCTCACGGAGTGTGTACCCTTGTGCCATTCTGGCGTTTTTTTCAGCCTGCTCCAGCCCATATGCATTCTGGATCAGTGCGCAGGCACACCTTTTGATGCACTCCACTGCGTACTCGTCAGTCGGAAAAGCCTGCCGTAGCTTCTGCACACCGTCATGCCCAGTGGTTGCAAGGTCCATCTTCCGGCAAACGTCCCACGCATGTAGATTAAAAGAGTTTTCCGGCGCACCATCATCACCATACAGCGAGTCGTAGTATTCATAATCTACATACATGGTTGTTCCTCCTCGCCGGTGTTAGGCGGGGCGCAGGAGCGCCCCAACCATTTGAAATTAGCCGTTGGACTTGATAAGGCCGATGCGGACGTTCTTTTCCTTAAATGCAAGGCTCCAGTTGGCCTTTGCACCCAGCTCTGTAGTAGTGGGGGATTCCTTGGCGGGTTTGGACGTGTCAAAGCTCATGCCGTTGGGATGCAGGACGTAACCCTGCTTGGTATAGAGCTTCTCGATACCTGCGGAGGTCTCCGGGTCGTAATCGGTGTAGTAGGGATTCTCATAGTTGACCTTATCGCAGGTCAGGATTGCGCCCTCACCGATCATATAGGTGTTGTACACTGCGTTGGTCTTGGAGGTGTCCACGGTAAAGCGGTCGGTGACGATGGGAATAAAACCGCCGATGGTGGGCAAGGTCACGTCACGCTCAATAGCATTCGCCACTGTGTACTTGTTGTAGTCCACAAGGCCCATAGCCTTGTAGCGAGCAAAGATCATGGAGTGCATGACCAGCAGGCCGAGACCGCTTGCAGCGTCGCCAAGTGCCGCCTGCGCGGCATAGATCAGTGTGGTATCGGAAATCTTGTTTGCGTCGGACACGGTTCCGGTGCCAGTGGACTCGGACAGGTCGGTGATGTGGCTTTTCAGCCCGGTAACGCCCAGAACACCGTTCAGAATAGACATGAGGTCACGGGTGCGCACCTGCCGGTAGTACCCAGCAACGGAATTTCCGACGTGGGTAAGCGGGTCAGCGCCTGTCAGCTCACGGGTGAAGTCCTTTGCTTTCCACGCCTTCATGCGCTGGATCAGCATGCAGGACTGCTTGCTGCCGGACACCTCAACGGGGGTGTTATCGGTCTCGCCGTCATTGTTGAGCGCCTGAGAATCAGACTCGTCAATGGGTGTGTAGAAAGGCAGGGTTGCCACGTTGCCTCTCTCGCCGATCAGATTCATGATGTTATTGTCCTGCACCAAAATGCCAGACGCCAGAATAGCGTCATTCCATGTCGGCTGCTCGGTCATGTACTCGGAGAAAACCTCCGGGTCAAAGGCGAATCCGCCAAAAGTTCCGGTTCTTGCCATAGATTAAAACCCTTTCTCGTGTGCAGCTTTAGCCGTTGCGCAGAGCTTCGTACAGGTCAGGGCTTTCGGCTTTCAGCTTCATGCGCTCGTCCAGAGTCATTTCGGTTAGTTTCTTGCCGGTTCCGTTGCCTGTCTTGCGCTGAGTGGTAAAGCGGGCTTTCCCGTTCTCCAGCTTCTGCTGATCCTCGTCAACAAAAGCGGAAGCATCCGCCTCCTTGATCTGGTTCACCAAATCGGAGAGGCCAAGAATCTTTCCGTCTTTCAGCTTCAGCTCTGCCGCCTTGATCTGGCCCATAACGTCACGCTTCGCCGCCTCAGAGGTAAACTTGTATGCCTCCATTTCTGTTTTCAGCGCGTCAGCAAAATCACGTTCGTAAATCTGCTTTTGGGCGTTCGTCTCGGCTTCTGCTGCTTTTTTCTTCCATTCTTCCAGCTCGCCCTTGATCTCCTTGGGGTCGATACCTTCAAAGGTTTCAAGGGTCTTTGTGGCTTCCTCCGCCTGCGTTTTCCATTTGTCCCGGTCGGCCTCAATCTTCGCCAGCGTCTTGTTGACCTCAGAGACGTTCTTGTAATGCTCCGACAGCGCCGACTTGATTTCTGCTTTCTTATCGTCCGGGATGGTCACGCCGAAAGATGCCAGTGTTTCAATGAGTTTCTGCATATATCCTCCTTGGTCGTGTTGATAGACCAGCCGCCGCTGGTAATAGGATTAAGCCTGATAGACCACAGGCGGGGTAGTTAGGTAGATTTTTTGACCTTTAGGTCTTTAATGTCCACCGTCATTTGCAATCTGCACTTTGGGCAGAAAAACGGTAGCTTTACAATGACCGTTTCAGGTGTTGCCTTGATGCGGGTTTTCCCTCCGCACCGTGGGCAATATACCCATGTCGGTTCCATTTTCAGCCCTCCTTGCAATGCCTCAAGTATATTTTATACCGTAAAAATGGGTACGTCGTGCCCACATTTACTTCTTACTGTTGTGCCGTCTGGCTGCTGCCGTAGCCTGTGCCGCTTGCTTCCGGTCCCATTTTGCAATGCTGATCCGGTCAGCAAGGCGTTTCACGTTGTTGTCCTCACAAAACTGATTGTAAGCCTGATTTTGCTTCTGGAGCAGTGCCGCTGCTTTTTCATATGCTTCCTGCTGTGTCTGCCTTGTTGGCTCGTCCGGGGCGCTGTCCACAGATTCTTTCAGCCCCATAACCCGGCGCTTGGCCTTCCTGATACGCCGCTCTAGTGTCCTCTGACGCTGTTGCAGGTCGTATGCCTCTTTGTTTTTCTCACTGTCGTAGTGCTCAAATGGGTTATGCACCCCATCACCAGGACCGTGAGAATGTCGGCAGTTCGCCCCATGGATGCCTTGCACGTCCCCCATGTTACAGACGGAAAAAGGCGGGAAGCGTGGGTCTTTGCCGCTCTTGGAGTAGAATTTACCTTGCCACCAATAGTGATTGGTGTAATCCTCCTTATCCGTAACACGTGCCCCCAGATGGGCAGAAACAAGGATGATATCCCAGTTCATTTCGTCCATGCGGGTGTCCGTAATCTCCGCTGCCATTTGGCTGACACCAGTGCGGACAGCACGGAGCGTGGCGGTCTCAATAGTATCTTTATGCCCTGTCGGGTATACCACCTCAACGCCCTGCGTGGAAATCACGTCCACAGCCTCTTTAATAGCCTGTGTGTATGAGATAGTGCCGGACGTTACCAGCGTATACGCTTTGTCACACTGTTGGATAAAGAGCTGCTGGGCGGCTTTTGCGGTAGTCCTTGTGTAGTTCTTCCACTCGCCCAGTGTGGCTTTGTAGTTCCGCTGTGCGATACGGAGCAATGCAGGGGACTGTTTTAGAGGGGGAGGAGACAGCCCCGCCGCCGTATAGATAGCATCATCATATATGAGGTTTTCGCCCCCTGCTGCCTCCATGGCTTCCAGTATCTCAATCTGCTGCAATGCCGTATACTTGGCTACCTCCGTCTGTATGTCGGTCAGCAGATAACCAGCGTCCTGCAATACCTCTAGCTGCCATTTATCAGTTGCCGTCAATATGTAGTTATCGCCACGACCCAGCCGTATCATAATCCGCTTTACGATTCGGCGGATGATGTCATTGTGGAGCTGCTCCGCTATATCCTCAGCCCCTTCACTGATCCGTAGGAGGTATTCAGGTGATAGCATTACTCTTCATCCTCTGCGTACATTTCCGGTTCTGCGGTCTGCGCCGCAGTTTCAAGGGCTTTCGCCTCTTCTTCGGTCATATTCTCAAATTTGGTCAGATAGAACCAAAATGGCACCTTGCCCTGCGTGACATAGCCATACCACCGTGCCTTGTCCTCTTCGTAATTGTAGAGGATATCGCTGAAGGAGTAAGACACCTCATACGTTCCCACCGGGGCATAATCATACAGGTCAGCAAACGTATTCAGTGCCGCTATCACATCGTCAAGGCAGCTTTCCAGTTTGTCCCGGCAATCTTTGATAAACTGGACCGTCCGCTGCTGTTCTGCCTCCACGCCTGTTGCGGTCTGTATGCCTGTATGCTCGTTAAATACAAAGTAGCCGTTTGCAAAACCAACCTTGTATCCGATCTGAGACAGCAGGGCGTTGATACCATTCAAGCGCTCAGAGGTGTTGAGCTGAGGGTTGACCTCCTGATAAAACGCATTCTGCCCGTCTCCATAAACGTTCTTGACGTAATCAGGCAGCCCCATGTTCTCCCTGCTGGCGCTCATTGCCGCCCCTGTCTGGCTTACCTTGCGTCCCACATACGGCATGAGGCGGTCAGAATCCAGAAGCACCATGCGTTTGCTGTCCAGAATCTCCTTGGCGTTGCGGCTATATGCAATGTCAAGGTCTTTCAGTTCCTCCACAGCGTCCGAATAGACGGGCAATGACAGCGGGGACGCAATATCAATATTGTTTGCGTGAGGGGTTTTCAGCACGCCGAACAGAGGTGTTTCGACATTCTCAATCGTCACCTCATCCAGTAGTCCAGGCCATGGGCTATCCTTGATGTCAACGGGTTTTCCCATGTCGTTTTCAGAGTTGCCCACATAGCACCGGTTGGTAATGGCGTATGTGCCATCCTCCAAAAATCGGTGATATTCCAGCCGGCTGTAGTATTTCTTTCCGGTTGCATCCGTCTCTTTGCTGACAAACACACAGCCTGTAATTTGTCCGTGGCTCTGCTCCGTCACAATAAACTGGTCAGGCAGATATAAGTCAATGTCCTCTCCATTTGGTTTCAGGATCACCGTGCCAAACGCACAGCCATACTCTACCCATCCCCGGAGTTGGAAATATACACGGTCAATCTGCTCTTGCAACCAAGTAGCACGGGCACTCCCCTCAACGTTGATTCCAACAGCTAGGGTTGTTAGCCGTGCCACCTCGGAGCAGATAGCTTTTGCAAAACCAATGGTTTTGATGTGTGCGTCAGGGTCCACCCAGTACGGATTCCCCCGGTATATCTGCCCACAGATTCCAATGATTCGTTTCATTTCACCGGATGTGATTTCCTCAACGCCGAAATCTTCCCGGGCTTTGGTCCTAAACAACATGGTTAGCCACCCCTTTATTTTTGCAACAATGCCCATAGGCGTCCCCCTTATGCGCTGCTGCCTCTGCGGATAAACTGCGGCTCGTAAGCGTATCGCAGCGCCGATATAGCATGGTCATTCCCATCAGGGTAGCCGCTTATTACATTACCGTCCTTGTCACGGTCATACTCATAGTTGATGATCTCTTGGTAAGCGTTCGGTGTTCGCTTCGGGTCAATCACCAGTGTCCGGGTCTGGAGCCACTTAAAGCCGTACTCGATGGAGCCGGGTCCCTTAATAGCACCACGCGCCGGAAGGTTCATGTCCCTGTAGTCGTTCACGCTCTTTGGCTCTGCGCTGTCACAGGTGATGGTGTAATCGTCATACCCGTGTTCTATGATCCACTGTCCTGTCTGGGTGTTGCTCCACTTATTCACATAGAGTTCATCCAGCAGGTAAATCTTTTCCTGCTCCGGGTTGTAATACGTCCGCAGGAAAGCGTATTGGTCAGGATACCAGCCAAAGTCAGCACCCTGATAGATTCTGTCCATATGGCTGATTTCTTCGTCCGTAATATCTCGGATTTCCAGAAATTCAAACACATTGCCGCCAGAACCGTTTGGGATTCCCATGTACTCGTGCTCATAGGCTTCCGGGTTCACTTCTTTCAGGTGTTCTGCATCGTCAATAAACTTCTGCCCCAGCCATTCCGCAGGCGCATCAAGGTAGGTGCTATGGTGGATCACCCGGTTTTCGTCCGGCACCAGCTTTTCTTGGTTTACCCAGTTGCTCTTGCTCTTCGGCGGGTTGTAGCTGGAGAAATCGTAGGATTCCATGCCGCCGCGTAGAACAGACTGATTGACGTTACGTTCCTCCGCAGGGCCGGAAAGCTGGTCTTTTTCCTCTTTCCACAGAATTCCGATATAGCCAAACGGCGGCTTGATTGATTTTAGCTTGATAGGATCGTCACAGCCACGGAAATAGATGATCTGTCCGGTAGATTTCCGCTTGATCTCCAGCGGTGAAACTTTACAAGAAAATTCATCGTTTAGCCCCAGCTCATTGATAGCCCATTTAATCTGAGCGTACACGGAATCACGGAGCGTTCCGGCGATTTTTCGCACCACACAAGCGTGCATTTCCGGTTTATTCATCAAGAGCTCAATGATTTTCAGGGAGACATAGGAGGATTTCAGGCCGCCACGGCCTCCCTCGAATACATAGGACTTATTAGGCACGATTCGGCGGTTAATGTCGCAGAATGCACGGCCTATGCACACCGCCGGGATTTTGAATTCCTTGCCATCGGTATTTTGGCTGGCTTTTTCCGCCGCCGCGAACCGCTTTAGCAGACTATCCCCAGCTTTGAGGCGGTCAGATAGTGTTGCATCAAGGCCAAACTGATCTTTCTGTTCGCCCCTCAACACAGACGTATAAAACTTCATTACTTCATCGGTCGAAGCTACAAGTTCGGCGTCCATTTTGTCTAGCCGGTTCCTTATATATGCTGATATTTCAGGCTTTTTCAAATTCTCCCAGCCTATCGAATAGGCCGTTTTTTTGCTGTACCCGGCTGCGAGTGCCGCGGCTGTCGCATTGGTGCTTTTTATATACTCCTCACAAAATCGTTTCTGCTTTTCAGTAAGCGCCACATCAACCACCGCCGTACATTTCTGCAAGACATTTCACTACCTCAGCGATTTGATATGTTTCCAGGATGGTGGTATTCTTATTTCTTCCTGCTATCTTTTCAGTTTGAATAAGCATGTATTTCGTCACCATCCTTTCCCGTTTCTCGGAATACACTTGCACCTGGTTAATTTTGATATATACGCCTTTCTGGCAAAGCGCAGTTTGCAGCTTTGCCGCAGTCCTCCGCAGATTTGCCATAAGCGCCTCCTATCCAAGACTTTTTACAATTTTTAACTCCCTGGCACTCAGCCTCCAGACATGAGCATTGGCACGTTCTGCGGCTGCACGTTCTGCGGCTGCACGTTCTGCGGCTTTTGCATCTGATAGCAACAGACCGGAGCCGAATATGGCTTTCCCGTGCTCAGCCTGTGCGTCCAGCTTTGACACTCTGGTGCAATCCTTACGTCTGACCTCAAAGTTGATCCCATATTTGCTATACTTCTGGAGCATAGCCGCCGTTAGGATATTATCCGGGTATTGGTACTTTGGCAGCTCTCGGCGCGTCTCCTGCCGGATTTTATCCATAGTCGCATCAATCATATTGTGCAAATCAGGTGCTGTCCTAGCTACCACATCGCCGCCCAGATTGGTAACAAACGCAGTGCGTACAACCGCGCCGTTTTCATATGTAATATCAGCATCGCAGACGATGTGCGTCATCTCCATGCATACATTCTTGCCGGCAAAGGCGGTAAGGGAAGGCGCAAACAGAAAACAACGAATCCCGTGGTCAAGGTAAAATCTGCATATCTTGCTGAGAATGCTAAACGGCGGATTGTCCAGCACAGTGCATCCATTTGGGTAGTCATAATTCTCATAATCACCGCCGGGGTAAAATGGTCGTACAATGCTGTCCGGATCAATGCCGTACTCATTGCAAGCCCATGCCCTGACCGTCTCATAGATCAGCGGCGGGGTATAGCAGTCGTCCGTGGTCTTTTTGGGTTTGAATTTTTCTACAAACGCCTCATACTCTGGATTGTCACTAAATAAGCTCGTCTGATCCATACTCTCACCACCTTTTCGTGCTCCCTATTTGTACCCCGCCGGGAGCTGGCGGCACGCTGATGCGTCACAGGCTTACGCTTTGCGCAGCGACCAAACTGCGCCATTTCCCCCACGTTGGTTTTACCTACCCGGCATGGGTTCCGGGCTGCTCTAATTACTCTACCAACCGAGCACATTCAAGCCCACAATTTATTCGCCGCCGTGGGCAAGCGGCAGGCGTTGCAAGGGGCCGGAATTGAACCGGCCTGACGGATTATGCAGCTACCGTCCCGCACCTGCCCTTGCATATGTCGCAGCCTGTTGCACATCGTTGAGAGGTATGCCGCGCTCTATCTGGAGCCGGAGGGCGGAATTGAACCGCCCAAGATTTGAAAGGAAGGAAAACACCATGGACGTTTTGGAATGCAATTTTAGGAGGAATTGCATGATCCCGGCACCAGCCTCCGGCGTATTATGCTGGGAGGTGGAGTTTCACCACCTTCTGGCGGGGCATGGAGAAAAACCGCCGCGCAATCGCCCCAGCACCTATATTGTATCAATTAAAATTGGGTACGTCGTGCCCACATTTTACAGTGCTCCATACTCTCGCATTTTGTCCCGGAAGAGTGCCAATGTGGCTCGGCAATCGCCGTAGAAGGCACTCCTTCCAGCCGGAATATAGTGGATTTTCTGAATATCGTCATAGCTGACGCCGTTTACAATGGAGTATACAATATCATCAGCTAGAGTGGATTCCACCGAATACGCCGCATCATAGAGCAATAACCGCTGCTCATAGCTGGGCTGTCGTGCCAAATACTTTATGTACTTTTCCTCGTTTCGCTGGAATCCGTAGTCCGCATAGGTTTTATCCCTCGTTCTCATATCCCGTAATCTCCTTTGTCAGCCGTGCCAGCTCGGCTTCCCGGGCATTCTCGGCTTTGATAGCGCCGTACGCTGTAGGGTCATTGTAGCCCTCACTGTTTTGCCATGGTTTCATACAGTCCTCCCATTCCTGAGGTTTTGCGTGCCCGACACAAGAAATTCAAAGATATTTTCCCAGTGTACGGTGCTTTTGAACCCCCGTGCCCGGAGCCAGTCACGCCCTGCAAGCATTTGCTTACAAAAGCTGTTTGCCTTATTACGCTCAAGTCCTAGTGCCATAAGCTGCTTCACAAATGTTCTACGCTTCATTTCCTCAATCCTCCTTAATAGCCGTTAGGGTGGTTCCGGCTCCAGCTCCTCCGGGGGTCCTCTTTGCTCCGCTTAATCTGCCAGGCAAACAATTTGTCACCAGTCCCAGTCCACCACGTTGTCACCGCATTGACGCTCAAAAGGTCTTCCAACTGACCGATTGTTGCCGCTAAAATGCACTCCCAAGCGAGCCCAACAGGCAGCCCGCTCCCCCGGTATTTAGCCATACTGTCGAGCGCCTCCCGGCACAGCCTGTTTACCTCATTCCGGGAGAGGCCCAGAGCCATCAACTGTTTTGCAAAGGTTTTACGTCTCATCCTTTTCCCCTCCGTCCATCTTCGCTCCGCAGAACATGCACCATTTCATTCTGCTGTCGCTCGTCCTCCATTCAGTTTCGTGGCACTCGGAGCACTCATATCCATTCTCTCCGCAGACATACCCTCGTTTGATCCAGTGCCCATGCCGCACCGGTTTTACATCCGCTGCCGGTGTGTCCCATGCGCAGTGCATTACCTCTCCACAGTTATCGCATCCACCGCAGTGTGCTTTGATGTGCTCAATTAGTTCCTTCCTGCTGGTGTAATCATCCATTTATCAACCCTCCCCACTGCTCTGCCATTGCCCGGGCGATCCCGGGAAATGACTTTGACCGTTTTTTGCTGTCTCTAAACGTTGTCCCTTGATTATCTCTCTTGCTTCCGTCAGCTTTCTTGCTTCCGCCGCTCACCCAAGAGCATACCGGCTCCACTATGTCTGTCGCCATGAGTTTAGGCAGCCCCTTTAGCCAGAGGCACGTCTTCTTGCTGTATGGGTGCCCAAATTCGTATGGTTGTATGATTTGGTCGTACTTCGGGAGCCTATAAACTCCTGACGGAATTGGGTTTTCTACCGCAATTTTCGGTATATCTGCCTCTAGGCATTTCATAAAAAACTCTCTCGCATCCAAACCATTTTCCAGGCGCTTTAAGCGTACATACGATTCTCCGTCGATCCTTTTATACAGCCTCGCTGCCCCGACGTTGCTGAGATATGTACACGGTGGATGCGCTATCATCAAATCCCATCCGGGTATATCATGTGTCTGTCCGTCCATGGTGGTTATCTGTCCCCCCCTCATGGCTTCCAGCGCATCCCCAAGGATATGCCATTCCGGGTGTCCGCCGCTTGGCTCCTGTATATCGCAGCTGTACGCCTCGTGTCCCAGTGCACGGAATGCCATGCATTCGGTCTGAGATTCTTCACAGGCTATCAAGACTCGCATTTTCTACGACCTCGCTTTCGTCAAGTTCTGTAAACTCATTGCAGCAGTGTGTATACACATCCCGAATTTCTTTGTCGGTTTTGTCACAAACATCTCGTAAAGACGGGTACTCATAGCTGCAATATGCGCAATCAAAACATCGTCTCATATTATTCCATCCAATTCCTTGTTGAACACCACTATCATGCTTGGGAAAGGCGCCGGATTTTGTGCCCCCAAAATTTCAGCCTGCCTTTAAGGAATTTAATTTCTGCCTTGCCGTATATGCAATCGTGGAACCATCGAGTATCCGTCCGTGCTGGCAGCAGCATTACCACAAAAGCATTAGAATCAGCAGATTTCTGCACCCATTTCCCTATATTCCGTCCATATGGAGGATTGCACCATACGCGCCCCTCCCATGGTTGGCTGAGACCGTCTAACTCAGGGCTGTAAAAGTTTGCGCACTTAGCGTTTTCCTCCGTTGCACAAGCATCCAAAGTAAAATGGTATCGTTCATCCAACTCGTCGAATAACCACTGTGTAGTTTCCCACATATCTGTTTTTGAGGAAAACATAACATCATGATTCATTTCTCTACCTCCGGTGCATCCGGCAGGGGCATCCAGTGAGTGACTTTGCAATCTATCGGATTGTTATACACATCATCCGGCGTGAATTTCCGGTTCTCCCACCACCCAGTCGGCACATACCAATCGTCAAGTTTCTCATTGTAAACCCCATATTCTTCGATATCGTTCCAGTTCCAGACGCTTTCGCCTCGCAGAACTTCTCCTGCCTCGTAAATTGCAGGCACTACAAACACATTACCGTTCCGGTTGCATACGGCAAGTACCTCAGTTTCTGATACCGGGAGAGCGTCCTCCACGCTTATCCACGGAGACGGCAGCATTCTCAACGCCTTGTAAGCCTCCGGGCTGATTCCTTCTTCTTCTACTTCGTCAATTACCGCAATCGCAGCCTGACGGTCAATGTAATCAGCCATCTTTATCGTTTCCTTCCAACAAGTTTGCCATGACACCGCTCCTAAATCTCTATATCGTCCAGTGCTCTAATCGTCCGCTGCATCTCCCGGCGGGAAATCGCGAACCGATCAAATCCACCCGCAAGCGCTACCTCAGTAACAGCGATTATTTCCCGTGCCGCCGAAGTCTCGGAGCGGAGGTTGTAAGCCTCCTTACCCCAGACCGGTTCCAGCTGTTTGAGCAGTTGGAAAGCGCCGCCGAAAATCAGGTTATCAGCCCGACCCGTCCGGAGCATATAGCCAAATAGGCCCCGGCGTGCTTTGGTCTGGATTGCCTCCCGATACAGGAGGTGCAAGTCCCAGCCAACCTCGTTAATTGTGATTGTTTTCATTTTGATTCCTCCATTTGGTAATTTTGAGTTCACCGCATTGCTTCTCTCAGCGCAAGTCCAATCCCTCGCATTTTTACTCAATGCATTTCCATTGCGATTCTTTTCCAAGCCAAGCATTTCCGTTGCAGTGCCGTTCCAAGCCAAGCATTTCCGTTGCAGTGCCGTGCATCGCAGGGCCGTTCCTTCGCTGTGCCGTTGCTTCACAATGATGTGCGTATCTAGGCGTCTCGCTTCCGTTGTTTAACCGTTCATTGCCAAGCTCATCCATCGCTTATTCCGGGATTTCCTCCCAGCTGAAGCGTCCCATTCCTGAATTCCGCCACTGCCCGATTCCGCTCAGGCTGCCATAGTCCAGCCACTCTCTCACCAGCTTTTCGTGGTCATCGCTGAGCAGTACCACGTCAAACTGGCAAGTCGCACCGGCGGGAATCTGCTCAGAGCATGCAAGGCTGATCCGTTCGCCCTGTGCCGTGATGGATCTCTTTTGGCGCTCACACTTCTGCATCTCACCCTCAAAGTCCACGGGAATCTTCCGGGGCTGGGGGAAGATGAGCTTGTCGATCTCCTTCTTGTACGCCTTAATCTTGCTGGACTCGCTGCCCTTGACCTTCCGGAGGCCGCCACAACTGTCCTTGAAAAACCCCTTGATCTGATAGTCGTAAAGGAACGGTCTGCCGTCCTCCATTCGGGGAAACACGGTCATGCCCTTCTCAATCACGGCATCTGCGCCCAGCGCGGCAACCTTGTCTTCCACGCTCTGCGCGTCAGGAGCCTTGCTCCCGATAAAGTCCCGGTAGATGTTCTCGTTGGCAGGGCTAGTGCCAAGCAGAGGCTCAGTGAAGGTCAGCTTAATATGTAGTTTTTTCATGGCTTGATTTTCCTTTCTCAGTATCCTATAATATGGACAGTTCAATTTTGCTTTGCCGCCCTTGGAGTTGCCGCTCCCGGGCGGCTTTTCTTATGCTTCGTATGCTTTTATCGTACGGCGGATGATATCCCCGCCATAGCTGTCCTTGGTCAGTTTTAGAAACTCTTTAGTGGTCATGCTGCCGTCCAGATCAATCCCATGGTCCTGCGCAAATGCCGTCCGGCCTTGCAGGCAGCTTCCGGTCAACCGGTGGTGCCAGCTGAAAAAGTCCCGGTTTGGATATCGTTCGTGGAGGTCGTGCGATTCCATAAACTTTTCAATCCGTTCCTCCTCCGGCATGTCATCGAACAGTTTTTCGAGGAGCGCGTCCCGCGCCTCTCTCAGCGTTTTCCCGTGTGCAAACATCCCGTTTTGCTTGACCACAAAGCACTTCTCCGTGGTCAAATCCGAGTGGAGTATCCGTCCCATAGCGTAGGCGTCGTGGCACACATCAATAAGTGTTGAAATACCGTCAACCATGTGTACCTGCTGACCATTGATTGCCTTGATTCCGTAGCCGTCGCCGCAACCGGAGCCGTAGCCGTAGCCGCAGCCGTCGCCGCAGCCGTAGCCGTAGCCGCAACCGGAGCCGTAGCCGTAGCCGCAGCCGTCGCCGCAGCCGTCGCCGTAGCCGTCGCCGCAACCGGAGCCGTAGCCGTAGCCGTAGCCGTCGCCGGGATTCAGAAATGCCAGGATCTTTTGCTCAAGTGTCAGACTTTCCATGGCTTCACCGCCTCAATGGATTTCACGGCTGCATCGGTGCACGGAAGAATCTCGATGGCATCCAGAACCTCCAGGCTATCTACCGTCACTGTAAATTTGCAGCTCTCCGGCTGCTTTACGCCCTCCAGTGCCAACTGCATAAGGCTTGCCGCGCCGTACCATCTCCACAGGCACCGAGTGTTTCTCATGACGATGTCCTGTCCATCTCGTTTTTCAATTTCGCCGTAAAATACGCCACTGCGGTCGCACCTAACAATGTACTGCTGAGTTTTCATATGTTTTCCTTTCTGCGTTTTAGCTCGCCAGCTTATTTTGTGATGTCAATCCCATATGCGTCCAGCAGCCGCTTGGCTGCCTGCCGGTTAATTCTCTGCCGTTCCCAGCTGCCCTTTGCGCCGTTGATGCTTAATCCGGCAACTGTAGCAATTTCTCTCCATGTGTAGTGGCTTTTTAGCTCTCTGGCTTTTTCCATGTCCAAATCCGCAGTCAAAGCATACGGCTTTCTGTCTGTTGGAGTTTTTTCTCCGCGAGAAACAACACCTTCCTTCTCCAGCAGTGCCCACGCCTTTTCCGTGACGTTTGCTGGGTCATCCTGCATCAAAGATAGCTTGTCTCGTGGGTTCCCTGGCATAAATTCCGTACATCCAGCGCCGGTAGTAAAACCTTCCAAACTCTGCTTCCCAGTGCGTTGGTAGTGGAGATATATCCGCGAGTGGTGCCCAAGGCAGAGCGAATAACCACAGTGGTAACGGTTTTGCCCCTTTTCGCCGCCGCTTAACGCAAGCCTCCAGACACATTTTGCGCACCCGCTACTGCCATTTCCAATTTTCAGCTTTTCGCTCTTCCGCTTGGCAACGTTTGTGTGTTTATCGCGGTATTTTATCACCGCCGTAAGGTCAACGTCTCGGCAACACACCCCATATGCCCGAAATTCCCATTTCCCGCTGTGCCATCGGATTCTCTCGCATCCAGAGCTCGGTGGCCACACGCCCGAATTTGAGGCAATCTTCGCCGCCTTTATCGCTTCGTCCTCAGTGGAGTATCGCCCAACAAAATCTCCATTGCGGGTAACATACCACCGCTTGCCTCTCTGAGTGACCTCTGCATTACCCATATTTTGCATTCCCGCACCCTCTCAAAAACTCCAGCATCTGCTCTCGGCTGCGTTGCACGTCTTCCCGCGTCACGTTTCCCCACATAGGTTCCGATTTCCGCTGTGGCATTCGCTCCATGAGCTGACCGACGGTAGGCGCATAGCCCTTCGTATCCGTCTGCACAAACGCCTGAAGCGCTGCTTTTGCATCCTCGTAGCTCTGAGCCTCAAACGCCAGGGCGAAGGCAGCCGCCTTATTCCGCACTTCTGCGTCTCGCACCGGGTAAAATTGGCGGTATAGCCCGACAAATTTCACTGCTTCTGAGTTTGTCAAAATATCCCCTCCAATTCGTCCGGGTTAATCCCCATGATGAGATTCCCGGAATCTGCGGTACTTTTTTTCTCCTTCCTCGCCCAACTGCGGATGGTTGCCAAAAAGTCCTTATATTTCTTTCCAGATGATGCCATATACTCGCTCAATCGCTCAATCCGTGATTCCCAGTCCGTCGGAAACTCGGATTTTAGTTTTTCCAACTCCAAATCCGACAAAAGGACGTTTTTATACTCGCCGTATCGGTGGCGGGTGGACGCGTCATGCGCCTTATCTTCCTTGGCTTCGGTATTGGCTTTGGTTTTGGTTTCGGTATTGGCTTTGGTTTTGGCATCTTTAGCATTGCTTGTGATGCTTGCGCATGCATTAGCATCTTTAGCATTGCTCCATCGTGCATTAGCAGCTTTTAAAGCCCGTTCTGACTTTGCTTTATCTTGATCTTCAAAGCCTTCACGGTACCGGTTCTCCCGATTTCTAACCCGTTTCCAATAGACCTTCTCAGTGCCATTAAGCTCCGGCTCCCGCCCAGACATGCTGTATTCCTGCAATGCCCGGATCAGTCGCCCGTACTCTGCGTCACTGAGCACATCCATTTCTTCCAGGTACTCAAATGGGAGTGCGGTATACTCTCTCACGATTTCACCCCCTAAGTCTCCAAAATTCTGATTTGATATCTCCAGAGCATCAGTTTACGTTTGATGGTATACTCTGGAGTCCGTACGCCCTTGCAATCCTCAACCACAGTCTTACCGTCCTGCCGATATACAAAATCAGCTATGTATCGGCAAGGACGCTCAATCACCTTGCCCTGGCGTTTGCCGCCTCTTGGTCCCGTGATATCCGGTTCTCTCTGCGCTGGGATTAGCTCAAATACAACCTGTCTCCGCAGGTCTGTAATGCGTCCAGCAGCTTCCAAGATTTGCAGCTCTCTGTATCGCTTAAATTCTTTTCGGCTGTCAAACGTCTGTCCGTCTGCCCGAATTTTACGGGCGTGATACTTGTTATAGGTCATGGCTTAAAACGGGAGATCGCTGTCGTCTTCCTCCAGCGGGGTAAAATCAGCAGCCTCGCCGTTAGGAGCATCATAGCTGTCGGAAGCGGTGTCTCGCTTGGAACTACCGAAGTAGACATTGTCTGCCACTACCTCAGCGTTGCGGCGCTTGTTGCCCTCCTTGTCCGTCCAGCCCCTAATCTGGAGCCTGCCGGATACTACCGCCATGCTGCCCTTGGTGAAGTATTTGGAGACAAACTCTCCGGTACTTCTCCAGGCAACCACGTCAATAAAATCGCATTCCTTCTCACCGTTCTGGCTCTTGAAATCGCGGTCAACAGCCAGCGTGAAGGATGCAACTGCAATCCCGCTGCCGGTGTGCCGAAGCTCCGGATCACGGGTCAGGCGGCCCATGAGGGTGATATGATTCAGCAATTTAACTCCTCCTCTTTCAGCATGGCGACAAACTGCTCCAGATCGGTGCTTTTTATGTACACGCGGCTACCGATCCGGCGGCTCTTGAGCTTACCGGCGTACCGCAGTACATCCAGAGTGTCCACGCTGATGCTCAGTAATGCGGCAGCTTCTTTGCGAGTGTATAAGCGCTTGTCCATGTTATCCTACTTTGTGGTATACCAGCCTGTCCGGATTCCAGCCCGGATATCTGGCTCTCAAATAGTCCTCAATGATCCGCTTGTATGCGGGTCGTA
>ERZ1034701.150-NODE-150-length-30538-cov-13.402027_pt1 | contig 30538 bp, 46 predicted proteins | sample MGYA00520651_ERZ1034701 | MGnify/ENA primary metagenome ERZ1034701 (study PRJEB33766, sample SAMN09781713) | gut metagenome | biome: gut microbiome | host: Homo sapiens | place: Madagascar | study: EMG produced TPA metagenomics assembly of the PRJNA485056 data...
AATATATATAGAAAAAGGAAAGGGATATATTTAATGATTATTATGCCTAATATGATGCCAGCTCTTATCTCTGCTGTAACTGTAACTTCTTCGCGTGGTGCTCATGAGTGCGAAAATGACATTGCGGAAGCTATTCTCCGCATCTTGAAGAAAGAAAGTCTTTCGGGCACAGAAGTTGCTGCTCGTATGCAGATGCCGAAACCCAGAGTTATGGCGCATATCACCTTCTTGATGAAAGAGGGGTATGTAAAAAAAAATAGTGATGGTATTTATGTTTATGTAAAACATTAAGGGAGGTTATTTTTATGAACGATAAATTTGTTTTTCTATACGAGGTTCTCTGTCATGAGAAGACTAGCGAAGTTGTTTCCAACGGAGCGTCTAACGATACATTCTATCTCACCTCAGGTATGGGATTTGCCTCTGACTTTGGAGAAGCTGCAAAGTTGCTTGAAGATGTCTATGATGAAGACCTTGAAGCAATCAAGAATATTGAGTTTTGCCATCTCGATGACTATGTAATTACTCTTCCACGCGAAGTTCTCCGAAAATACAAGAATGAGGAGTACGCAGATCGTATCTTCTGCGATGAAGAAGGTCGTGAATTGACAAGAAGTGTCAATTGCGGTCGTGAGCCCTTCTAATATGTTCTTAAGAAATAAAACCAAGATAAGAGTTCGCTATAACGCGAACTCTTATTCTCTTTGAACATATTATAAAAATATTGTATAATATATATAGAAAAGAAAGAAAGAGGGTTTCATCTATATGAAAAATGCAATCATTTCTGTATCTCTGCATCAAAAGACCTTCGAAGATCGCTTCCCCATCACTCCAGATATTAAGGAGTATGAGATCGCGGATCGGGCATTTCAGCTAGCTGTTCTGTTTGCACAGACTGTATTTATCTCGCAGCATGGCTATAAACCTAATGGCGATGAACTGGGTCATCTGCTTCGGGATATTGAGTATGACTACAAGAAAGAGGGGTAATAAATGCTATTAGATTTATTCCCGCAAGCTAACGCCTATGAAGATATTCTTGAACTCAAGGCCCTCTATTCTCTTGTTAGTGGCAATGAAGTCTTTAGTGCGAATTTGCCGATCGATCGAACAGATGAGATTATACATAATTTTTCTGTAAGAATGGCAGAAAAAGGTTGGAAGGTATATAATCGCTCTCAGCCTACATGGACAGCACCAAAATTTCATTATATGGAATTCAAAATCGAGCCGGAAAAGGAGTAAATAAATGCGTTATAAAATTTATGCAGGCTTATCTGGTGGTTTCGGTGGAGCTAACTATCAGATGACTGAGGACTATGCGTCTATGGATGAAGCACTTGAAGATGCTTATGCTCTTGCGGTAGAAGAGTATCAATCTTATGGAGGTTGTCATGGTCTTATGAGCTGGGATGATTGTCGTCAAGACCTCATTGATTCTGGTTTTGACTATGATGATGAAACAGTTGATGACCGTTATCAAGAAGAACTAGACAGCTGGCTCTCGTATTATGTCAAGCCTGAAGAAGAATAAAAGATTGATAGCTGCCTTTATTGATCTATTTGTATTTTCTAAAAATATATATTATAATATATATAGAAAGTGAGAGGAGAATATAAATATGAAAGTTGAAATGAAGCCTGTGATCAACTCTAATGACCTCGAAGAAGCGATCAAAGTGCAGTACGACTTAGACCTCTGTATTCCAGAAGTATTGTTCTCCGAAGATTTCACGAATGATTGCTTTAAGGAGTATGCTTATAAGGATACTCGTGAGGATGAGTTCTGTGAAAGTGATGAACTGTGTGTGCGGCAGTACCTGCGGGATACCCTTCCGCAGTATGATAGCATCCTCGTCAAGATTTCTTGGTAACTGAAAGGAGATAAGAGATTATGGTAGCACCGAGCTTTAAGGAGTTTACTGTTGTTCGCGAGCAGTATATCAAGAACGGCAAGTATTATGTAGATGTAAAGAACCCGAAGACCGGCACTGTGCGTTCCGTGCGCTGGTATACTGATGCCGAGTTTGCTAAGAATTACGGCAAAAAGTTCGAGGAAAATGAGGATAAGGGTTGGGATGGTCTGAAGCACGCTCGTGGCTTTGATAACGGCCCCATTCTCGTTATTCGTGGCGCTCGTTCGACCGATGAAAAGTGGCTGAAGGCTTCTTGTGCCCGCTATGCGGTCGGTATTGGCTGGTATATCGTTAGCACTGACACTTTTCCGGACGATGCTCCGAAGCATCTTAAATACCTGCTGCTGAGCTGGGAAGAGTTTCGTGATGGCGATGATCGTCATATGAAGAAGCCCGCGCAGCTTGCGGAAATTCTGAGTCAGAAAGCTATCAATAAGGAGTGGTTCAAGATCAATGGATAATATTATTATCGTCGGGGACATCATGTGTGCTACTATATGGGGAGTACTTTTTGGTATGAATACTAATAGACCTGGTATCATCAAGTGGCTTGACGCAGCTGGTGCGATCCTCGCAGCCGGTAGCGCGATTTTCGGCGTGCTGGGCATCTAAAATAGTTGTCTGTCCTCGAAAAAAATTTGCAATAACATGAAAAATAGTATATAATATATACAGAAAGTAAGGGAAAGGAAAAACTTCGATACACTCCTCTAACAAGGAACTGTCAAACAAACTCTTGACTTTCGAGAAAAAATTTCGTATAATAAATACAACAAAAGATGAAAAGGAGAACCTAATATGACTAACTCTAAGAAGATTACCAAGCGTGAGAACCTCGGCACCCTGCTCGATATCGTTGATAAGGTCGAGGCAGAAGGCATCGTTTTTGAGAATGAGGATATGACTTGCGATACCCTGCGCAAGTTCATCAATCACGAGATTGAACTGCTCGACAATAAGGCCGCAGCTGCTGCTAAGCGCGCTCAGGCTAAGCGTGAAGAGGGCGATGCACTTCGTGCTCATATTCTCGACCTCATGTCTACTGAGGATTTCATGACCATTAAGGAGATTGTTAAGGCAATCGGTGATGAAGATGTTTCCGACCAGATGGTAACTGCTCGTCTGGCTCAGGCAGTCCGCGCAGGTCTGGCAGAGAAGGAAGCTAAGTCTGTTGAGGTCAACGGTAAGACCAAGAAGCTGTCTTGCTACCGCAAGCTTGCCTAAGTAAAAACCCCATTAGAAAGCTCGATCATTCGATCGAGCTTTCTTTTTATCAGAAGAAAGACTTAAAGAGGAAGCATTTATCTTTAACTTCTATAATTATTATAATAAAATCAATTAAAATTGTCAATCTACTTAGCTTCACATATCTTGACAATTAACGATTATTATGCTATCATAATAGAAAAGGGAGGGTTATATATGATTTTTAGTGTTAATTATCATTCTAAATATAAACAATAGGCTCAAGAAATTAAGTGTCCTATTAACCGATTAGGTGCCATCTTTAACTTTATTAAAGATAATCCAGATAAAAGATTTAATATTATTGCAAAAGGCGACACTCTGTCTCCTAAAGAACAAAAGCAAATCAATCTAGTAAAAGAAATTACCGATAATTATACTGTTAGTTGCGGACGTGTAGATATTCTGCGCGATCTTCTTGCTCAAGGTTATCATGCTTACTTGGCTTTCCCCGCGACAGATTGGGAAACTTTCGCAGAACTTCAAGATCTAGGTGTCTCTGATATTTATATCGACGGCCCGCTCGGATTTCAAATGGACAAGATCGCCGCAGGAAAAAATGATGTTAAAATCCGCGTATCTCCGACTATGTCTCCCAATAGCAGTCTAACAAAAGGAGAACCTAATGACTTCTTTATTCGTCCCGAAGACCTTAAATTTTATAATTCGATAGATGTAATTGATTTTAATGAAACGGACACAGATAAGGAAGATACACTTTTTTCTATATACAACAGAGGTACATTTAATTATAGCTTACAAAATTTAATGAGCAACTTACCATACGACATCAATAATCTTCTATTTAGAGAGGATTTTGTCTCTCATAGACTTAATTGCGGGCAACGTTGTAAAGAGCCTAATAGAAGTTGTCATCTATGTTCTAACTACTTTACTGTCATTAAAGACTCTCTTAATCTAATTAAAAGATCTAATTGATTTTCTTTTTAATTTATAATATAATATATTTATAAGATAAGAAGAAAAGGAGTGTTTCTAATGTCTAAGTGGTCTGAAATTCTTCCTTAGGAAGCATTATATCTAGCAACAGAGTTAGAAGCTCATGCTCAGGAAGAGCGAGATAATGGTAAGAAATTGTATCCGCCGCAGGATCAAATCTTTCGAGCGTTACAATTAACGAAGCCTGAAGACGTGCGGGTTTGCATTGTAGGTCAAGATCCATATCACACACCTGGACAGGCTAATGGATTAGCTTTTTCTATTGCTCCCGGTAATCCTCTACAACCTTCATTGGTAAATATCTTCAAAGAGTTGGAAGAGGATGTGGGCATTAAGAAACCCGAAGATGGCGATCTAACTAAATGGGCAGAACATGGTGTTCTACTTCTCAATACGTCGCTGACAGTATATGAGCATCAAGCGAATAGCTGTGCGAAGTGGGGTTGGGATCAATTCACCAAGTCTGTCTTGCAAGCTGCAACAAAACTGCCGCAACCGGTAGTATTCTTGCTTTGGGGAGCTAATGCACAGGATTTATTAAATGACTTAATTTCCTGCGCGGCTGTCTATGAAGATGGCAAACATATTGTAAAGGAAAATTTAATTAAGAAAGCCTATGTACTTTCTTCGCATCCCAGTTCTTTTAGTGCAACTCGACCATGCCGTGGAACTCCGGCTTTTAGAGGAAGCAAGCCGTTTTCTACCGCAAATACACTGTTAACTAGCATGGGAGGAACACCGATTGACTGGAGCTTATAATCAGCTTAAAGAGGAAGTTGAAGCAATTATCGTTCACTCGCAGGATTTCCCGTTTGATGTGGACGCAACCAAGATGATGGAGCAATGGCGAAAAGCTAAAGCTCCATTTATCGACTTATTTAAGGGAAAAACATATGTTAGAAGTGAGCATCCAATCAAGATTGTACTCTCTTCAGAACAGCGTTCCCGCAAGTTTAATGAGTTTATCTCTACTCTTGATGACAATGGCATTTTAAGTGAGGATTTTGAAACTTTTCTGCGCGTTAATGCGGATGGTTTTTTTGATAACAAGGTGATTTTACCTTATCCAAGTTGTCATATTCCGCAAGGTGCGAAGATGCTCAAATCATTTAAGAAGTTTCTAACTAATCAAGAGACAGTGCGTTGGGCGCAAGACATGGCATCTCGATATATTCAAGAAAATAAGATTGAAGGATACTTATATCTTTCTGTTGATCCTCGTGATTTCTTAACTCTCTCAGAGAATGGCTCTAATTGGTGGTCTTGTCAATCACTAGATGGAGATTATAGAAGTGGTAATCTAAGCTATATGGTGGATAATACTACCCTTGTGGCTTATATCGCTGGAGAGAAGAAGCATTTCCGCAGTCTTTCACGAAATTGCGAATGGTTTGATAAGAAATGGCGTATGCTTATTCATACTAATAGGTGCACTTGCGCGTACTATAATAGGCAGTATCCTTATACCTCGTCTAATTTGCTGAATGAAACCCATGAAATGCTAACTGATTTACTTAAAGTGAATTTTACTGAGCCAATGGATTATGGCTTTAAGATCGTTACTGGACAATTTGGCAAGCGTTTGATGACATATAATCAGATTAACGCTGGCGGCCGCACTTACGATATGAGAGATATTGTAGATACAAGTGACTATCTCGGATATTGTGATCTAGTTTCATCTAGCTCTTATTCTCCTATTGTTGCGATAGATTATTCTTTGCAGCAAAAGTATCTTGATATGATTTGTTCGTCTGATAATAAACAAGAGGAAGATGAATTTTTTAATTATATCTTTGGTATTAAGATTGGAGAAAAAGTAATCTGTCCAGTTTGCGGCGAGGATTATATTACACGAGATGATAAGTTACTATGCGACAAGTGTATTGCGGAGAATGACGCGGATGAAGATTATTTCTTGACTTGTAATAGTTGTTATCGTAGAATATACGAAGATGAAGAAGTTTACTTCGATGGAACTACAGCTTATTGCGGCTGTTGTCATAGAATAATGGAACAAGAACTTTTAGAAGAAGAAGAGGAGATTTAATATGGCACAGAGACGTGGAGACCTTGCGAAGCAGTCGGCTATCGCTACTATTCAGGAAGCATTTGGCGAAAATTTCGTGGGTCTGGTAGATAAAAAGCTCTATATCAATGTGAAGGATGGTCCGAATGGAGAGATGGTGCAGCTTGCAATTGCTCTGACTATGCCCAAGACTCCGGTAACAGCGGATGCCGTTCCGGTCGCCGCACCTAAGGCTGATGCAAACGCAGCAGCTTGGGAGAGTAAGCCTTCAACTCCGACTAAGCTGAGCGCAGATGATGAGAAGAAAGTCGCAGATTTGTGCGCTCGACTTGGCATCTAAGTAAAAAAAATGGGCGGAGTAATTAAAACAATTACTCCCCTCTTTCATTATTAGTATCAACACTTGAGAGGTGATGGATTGATATGCGGAAACCGAGATCGAAAGCGTATAATCGAGATGTAAGTATACGCAAAGCTATTCGCAAACGTCGTATTACTAGAGAAGTATATTATGATGGCGTGGAACACCCTTACTATGACAATCTGCATCAGTATAGTAAGAATAAAATTCATTGTAGCTGTTGTATGTGTTCTAGTAAAACTCGCAATAAGGGCAAGCGCAGAAGTCTTTCTGGCAACTATTACCCTAGTATCAATTATCGCATTAGCGATCTCCGCAAACAGCAGTCCATGGATGCGGACGAATTAGATTATTCCTCTTGTTGATTTATAATAAAAAATATCATATAATATATATAGAAAGTAAGGAAAGACCTTATTATCTATGTCGAATAAAGGAATATTTGCAATAACTTAAAAATTATTGTATAATATTTATAGAAGTTGAGAGATTACAAATCTCTCAATATGCGCCATTAGCTCAAATGGTAGAGCAACTGGCTTTTAACCAGTAGGTCCACGGTTCGATCCCGTGATGGCGCACCATGCCAGAAGGCACAACGAAACAAAAACAAAGGGCGTGATTAACTTGAAGCATCTTGTAATGCTAAAGAAAGTCATTGCTGTTGGAGTATGCGTAGTGGGCGTGTTTACTTCATCGGCAGGCGCGGCGTATAGAAACAGTTCTGATATTAAATCTGAGCTGGACACCGCGATCAGTATGAAAAATGCAGCACATCAGATGGCTGATTGTGCACGACAACTTGGTGCAACTGAAGACAGTTACATTATTACAGAAGCCAAGTCGAAGTGGGACGAGCACAATCAGACAGTTGTTACTCTTACTCAAGAGTATAACGCAGCAGTCAAGGTTGAAAAGCAAAAGGCTGCTGAGGAAGCTGCAAAAAAGAAAGCAGAAGAAGAAAAAAATTCTAAGGGCACTTATCTCGGAACATTTCGTATTTCCCGATATTGTTCTTGCTCGATTTGTAATGGCGGATATTCAGGTACAGCGATCGGCACATCTGTAACCGCAGGTCGCACGATTGCAGTTGATCCATCTGTTATCCCGCTCGGCAGTCAGGTTTATATTGAAGGTATTGGCTGGCGAGTTGCAGAAGATACAGGTGGTGCAATTAGAGGTCAGAAGATTGACCTAGCAGTATCGAATCATTCGCAGGCATATGCTGAAGGTATCAGCTATGCAAAAGTATATGTAAAGGCAAAGTAATTTGCCTTTATCTGCGCCAGTAGCTCAAATGGTAGAGTACCTGCCTTCCAAGCAGGTTGTTGCGAGTTCAAGCCTCGTCTGGCGCTCCAAATGCCAATCAATACAGTGGCGCATTCCCATCGTATTCTGGAAACGAGGGTGAGGCATTATGCGCTGATAGCGAAAGTTGACTAAGCTATCTATGACTCTTGCTGGGGAACAAGAGCATCGTCGTTCGCAGGCTCCGACGTAATACAGAGCGCCCCAGTTCCTCGTAAGAACTGGGTTATATAGGGTGGTCGGTTAAGTGGCAAACCAGTGGTCTCCAAAACCACGACTCTTGGTTCGAGTCCAAGTCATCCTGCCAGCATAAAGTCCTATTTGAAAATGTATAAATATTATGATATAATATTTATACAAGATAAGGAAAGGAAGTTATGAAATATGTATTTTAACAAACCTACTCAACTTATGTTCTGGGACTCTGATAGCGGTACTTATCTTGGTGGTATTGGCTATCGTGATGAGATCATTTGCGGTTGCTGCGGTGGAGTCTTCGAGGCATCTGAGATTATCCATGATGCGGTAAACGATGAAGTAGCTCCGTTTCTTGAATTGGCTTGGGTGGATATTAACGAAGCGATTGGTGCGGTATGAAATTTTATATTTCTTACTTCTATGCGGTAAGATTTATGAAAACCAATACAGTAGCATTATCAACCGCTATGTGGGACCCAAAGTGGTTCTATAACAAGTATCAAGGTAATGTCTACTTTGATAAACGAGGTGTCTTGAATGGTCTAAGAGCAGAACCGTTTGTCCCTAAGGATCATCAAGAGGGAGAAGGTTATTGCGGACACTGTGACCATGATAATTCAAAATGCTTATTTATGAAGCGATATAGAGAACAGTTAGATGCTCTTGATTTCGCTGATATAATGCGGCGTTTCGATAGTATGGCGCAGAGAGTCGTGACAAATGGAGAAGAACCAGAGATTGTTCTTCTTGTACATGAAGCTCCAGATAACCCCTGCTCTGAAAGATGGGCATTGTTTGATTGGTTTCGACAACATGGAATTGAGGTTAATGAATACCCTGTTCCTGCTAAGAAGAAGCCTAAACAGAAATTTGATTTCTAATAAAAATTATTGTATAATATATATAGAAACTGAGAGAAATGGTTGCCCCAACACTTAACTCTTAAAAATAAGGTATGCTGGGTGAGGTTAACGAAAGGTGTTGCAAGGTCTATTAAAGACTTAACCGAGAGAAAAAAACCACTTTTGCTGAAGAGCAAAACAAATATACTGAGTCTTGAATGTTGGCAACTTGAACGAGAGACTCATAAATAATGCCATGTAGCTCAGTTGGTAGAGCGCCCGGCCGTTAACCGGAGGGTCGTCAGTTCGAGTCTGACCGTGGCAGCCAATGGCTAGACCACAGTAGCCTTAACCCTGTGGCTGCGCGAGTACGAGAGAGAAACGCGCCAGAAAAATGATTTCTTTCCTTTCGGTCGGTCGCCGAAAAACCAAATAGACCAATAACAAAAAGGCTGACCGCCTGTAAATAGCGAGCGGTCATTGTGAGGGACTAAGTCAGCATTTATGGTTTCGCCGAGCGGATTGTCTTGACAAGGCAGACGACATCACCGCGCGTCTTTGATTCGGACGTTCGCGCACGGATCATGTCCGTATCCCAGAGGAACGAGCATATTACCGGTATTTTGCTAACGTAAAAGAGTGCTGCTATCGCCACAACAGGGTCTACAGCAGACTCGGTAAAATGCGCTTGATAAATGTAAGATTCTAACGAATGGTTTTCTTCATAGAAATCCTCCTTTAAATACAAACATTTGCCTGACCATCGCCCCTCACACCAACAGGCTGGTTGTTTCATCCAGTTATAAAATGAAAGTTCTCCTACTGGAACTGAAATAGGTAGCGTATGGAGAGATTGCCGAAGCATCAACAGATCCTCACTCCAATGAACGATATACTGAATTAAAGATGTTCTCTGAAATGCCTGCGGTTGGTCTTCCTAGGCAGTGAACAGAATTAGACCAGAGTTGACTCGGGGTGATGGCTCCCCTCTCTGCGGAGAAATCCATCGTTATATGCGGGATTGGCGGAATGGTAGACGCGCTAGATTTAGGATCTAGTGTCTATGGCGTAAGGGTTCGAGTCCCTTATCCCGCACCACTGAGGCGTTAACATGGATTTTAATGGGTAAACTACCACCGGCATTCAATGCGCGTCACTGACAAGCAGCGAAGATATGTGGCTTAGTGGAAAACGCCTGACTAAATATAAAGAAGCAAAGTAACCCATTATATGCGCTTATGTTGGAATAGATAGACAAGCAGGCTTGAGGTGCCTGTGATCGAGAGGTCGTGTGAGTTCAAATCTCGCTGAGCGCACCATTTGAAAATGTATAAATATTATGATATAATATTTATACAAGATAAAGATAAGACACTTACAGCAAACTTTCTAACAATGTATTTTATTTGCTTTATAGAAAACACATTCTTCCGTGTCTTGCTAATACACTGCCCCGTGGTGTAATGGTTAGCACAGCGGTCTCTAAAACCGTTTCCTTCTGCAGGAGTAGGTCTGGGTTCGAGTCCCAGCGGGGCCGCCAGCAACACCTTCTGACATTTTCGAGTGTTGTCGTTAACTAGAACTCGACCTCAGTGGTTTAATGTACGAGGTACTGATAAGTGATGGTACTACCACTCTTCACTTTTCTCTATATGTCTTATGGGGCACGGGACTGCATGGGTGGTCGTCTCCCTTGCAAGGAGAAAAACAGACGAGTTCGATTCTCGTGTGCTCCACCAGAGAGAAGTTTTTTGGTTCTTCTCGATTGTATTAGATTAATGATTATACTTGTTAAAAACCAGTTTATAGGTTTGGTTTAGATTACCATTTTCTTTCTCTTTATACAACGAAAATGGTAATGGTGCGTGACGCCGCGCTCCTTCAATGCTTCGTAAGAGGAAGTGCGAATTATGGTCCCATCTACTAATTGGTTAGGTAATCAGCCTCTCAAGCTGAAAATGTGAGTTCAAATCTCGCTGGGATCACCATTCATGGTCCGCTCGACGAATTGGTTAAGTCACCTGCCTTTCACGCAGGAGGTTATGGGTTCGAATCCCATGCGGATCACCAATATGGGTCAGTAACCTAGCGGCGAAGGTAGCGGACTGTAACTCCGTGACTTATGAAACATCGTTGGTTCGAGTCCAACCTGACCCACCATTAACAATAGGAAACACATACATAGTTAAAAAGGAGAAGATATTATGAAGCAGGTTCACGGTACTTTCAATTCTTTCACTGCAATGGCTGCGGCAATGGGCGTTAAGGCTCCTAAGATCAAGGAAAAGGAGTTTAAGTGCCCGAATTGCGGAGGCAAGATGCAGCGTGTCGGCAATTCTAATGTGTTTGTTTGTCCTTTTGATAAGCTGGAGGACAATGAGCTGCACGGTAAGCCGGTACAGGTATTCAGCAAGTGCGGTAAGTTTATTCTTGCTGATTAAGATATAGACCTGAGCAAGTCATAAAACTGCTCTATATGCCTCGATAGCTCATCTGGTAGAGCGGAAGACTGAAGATCTTCGCGTGGGTGGTTCAAGTCCATCTCGGGGCACCATTGCGGAGTAGAGAAACGGTTATCTCACTACCCTCATAAGGTAGAGACAGGTGGTTCGACTCCACCCTCCACAACCATAATTAAGACTCCCGCAGCAATCCATTTTCAAATATTTGAGCGATGAATTTTGATTTGGAGTCTTGTCTTAATAATTTAATAAGGAGGTTTATAACATAATGGATATTGATGATTTAATCTTTGCAGATGAAGAACCAAGAGTCAGTGAAAAGTAAACACTTTCTCTCTTGATGGAAAGCTACTTAGTTTATACTAACGGGTCACAAGTCCCTAAAGCTGAGTGCATCAAGACGCTTGTAACTGAAGATAGCGTCTTGTTATTTGGAGAAGTGGCAGAGCGGTTGAATGCGGCACCCTGCTAAGGTGTTGATCGCTTTAATGCGATCCGGAGGTTCAAATCCTCTCTTCTCCGCCAGTAACTTTTATCATTTTAGCTTTCAATAAAGGAAATAGCTGATGTGAAAAGCATCTTGTCTTGCTGACGTGACAATAAACTCTGAACGGTAATACCGTGCCTGCGGGTGTAAAGTCAGATAAGTAGGGGATACTTGAGGAGTAGCTATAGGTGAAGCCCCACCTCCACCTTCCTCATTATAATAAAGACACTTACAGCAAACTTGCTTAGCAAATTAGCTCAGTTGGTTAGAGTATTAAAGTTTATTTTAATTGGGTTGGTTCGATTCCAACATTCGCTTCAAAAGGGTGTCTTGATATGCTGGCGTAGCTCAGTTGGTAGAGCGCTTCACTTGTAATGAAGATGTCGCAGGTTCGACTCCTGTCGCCAGCTCCAAGAGTAAAGGAGGAAGTTATGCGAAATATTCTTAGCTATCAGCACAAGGTTTTTACTGGTCGTGAAATCCTTGAGTGGGCGCATTACCAGCTTGATAATCAGGTTGCAATACCTCGATTGCGGCAAGCAAAGCGAATTTTATCTCGCTTCGGCAATATCAATCCAGATAGAGAATATGTTATCCTTCCTTCTTATGAAACTTTTGGCTGCGGTTGTAGGAATAAGAAAGTCTTGATTATGAGGTACAAGGAGGTCTGACTTATGAAGAAAGAAATCTTTAAGAAAACGCCAGAAGAACTCCAGCAGTATCTTCAGTTCAAGCGCAGAGGATTTGCCATCTCGGCAAAGAAGGGCAAGGGATCGTATTCCCGCAAACAAAAGCATAAAGATAAGGAGTGGTAATTATGGCTCGTTCATATCGGAAACAACCGGTTTGGAAGGATCATAACCGTGGCATGAAGAAGATTGCTAATCGTAAAGTGCGGCGGGCGCTTAATAGAAACATCAACCTCGACTTATCGAATTCTGCTTACAAGAAATATACTTGTCAGTGGGATATTTGTGATTATTGCTCTCTTGTTCCAAGTTCTTTTGAACAGTTCTATCATATCTCTGTTAATAGATGGAAAGAACGTAAAAGCTATTGGTTCTGGAAAGATGAACCAAGTCCTACGAGAGAAGAAGCCTACAGAGATTGGCTTAAATATCGAATGAAATAAGTGCTATTAGCTCAGTTGGATAGAGCATTGGTTTTCTAAACCGAGGGTCATTGGTTCGAGTCCAATATAGCATACCATTAAGACTCTAACAGCAACTCTTTAGCTTGCTAAGCATCTAACTGTTAATTAGACTATAACAGAGTCTTGATAATAAGCGGAGGTGGCCGAGCGGTTTAAGGCGCTAGTCTAGAAAACTAGTGACCCGCGAGGGTCCGAGAGTTCGAATCTCTCCTTCCGCGCCATATAGTTCGGTAGCTCAGTTGGTGAGAGCACTCGATTGATAATCGAGAGACCGTGAGTTCAAGTCTCACCCGAACTACCACTTGGAGATATTTCTTTAATTTAATTATCTTCTTCTTTATAAATACTGAGGAAGGTGATAAAATGAAGATTTATAATCCAACCAATTATTCTTATATCACTGTTGTAGAAATCCCTAAGACAGAGATTTCAAAGTTTGATATGGCATTATGTCAACAGCCTCGTTAGACTTTGAAAGCCTATTATGATAGCTGTGCTGTTAAGCCTTCTATTATTTCAAATGGTGGTTTCTTTAACATGAGCAATGGTTCAACTATCTTGAATTATTCTGATGAAGGAAAAATCATTAGCTCTAATTCTTCTTATAGAGAGGGATTTGGAACGGTTAATGGAGAGTTAAAGTACGGTGTAATTGGTCAAGAGAAGTTTGAAGACTTCGTAAGTGGCTATCCAGTCTTGATTAAAGCGGGCGCCGCAGTTCCTATTACTATTGCTTCTGAGATTAACTACAAAGCTAGAAGAACTGTTTTAGCTTATAATAAAGAGAATATCTTTATTGTGGCTATTGAATCTCCAGGCATGAACTTCTCGCAAATGCAATCTTTCTTGCGGACACTCAAGGTTGATTATGCTATTAACCTTGATGGAGGCGGAAGTACCAAGGTATTACACGACGGTAAGTGTATCACAAAAGCGCTTACTAATCGTCCTGTTGATAATGTAATGGCTGTTTATTTAAAGCCAAAAGTTATTTATAGAGTATAGCTTGGGGCATTTAGCAAGAAAGCTAATGCAGACGCATTTTTGGCTAAGATTAAAGCTCTTCCAGATACAATCAATGCAGGATATAAAAACGCTTATGTCCGCAAGGTTGGTAGTTATTGGAAGGTACAAGTTGGTGCGTTTTCTGTGAAGACTAACGCAGCAAGAGTAGTTAATGATCTAGCTAACAAGGGATATAATGCTTTTGTTACAACAATTTGATTTTGTATAAATATTATGATATAATATTTATACAAGATAAGGAAAGACACATATTATAATATGTGTCTTTATAACGGGGTGTAAGTCAGTGGTAGACGGTGATATTTGGGATATCGAGGTCGCAGGTTCGAATCCTGTCACTCCGGCCATGGCGTGTAGCTAACGCCAATATCTGCAAGAGGGTAATTATTGTAGATATAAAGTAACTTTAATCTTATAATCGCTGAAAACTGCTGGCATACATGGTCATGAACGTGTATTTGTGAAAATGCCCGCCGCGCTTTTAGCCCGGTGGTAAGTAGACAGTGTGACAATCTAAGCGGATTACCCTCAATTCTCTATCGAGGTATAGCTCAATTTGGCAGAGTTCATGCTTTGGGAGCATGCTGTTGCAGGTTCAAATCCTGTTACCTCGACCACTTCCCCATTAAATGGGGTTATGTATCACTCCTTTCCTATGTTATGGAAAAGACCCATACAGCAAATTCTTCTATTTACTTGAATACAAGAATGTTTATTGGTAAGTGTATTACCTCCAGACTATGATATATCTCTTTAAGACGGAAACAAGCGAGAGATATGGAGTCATTAGCTTGAGTTTCTGTGGGTCTTGAAATTTATAAAGGAATATGCTAATGAAAAGAAATAAGTGTTGGTTGATTTTATTAACCCTAATGGTTTTTGTATTAACAGGTTGCGGTGGACAAATCACTCAAGGTGAGGTTGTAGAGAAGAACTTTACTCCCGCACACTCTCAAGTGGTTATGATACCAATAGTTCATTCAAATGGAAAGATGACATACACAACCGTCGTACCAATGGTGCATCATTACTCTGATAGTTATACTATCACTATTGAGAAATGGGACGCAGAAGATGAAGAAACCAAGAGGGCGACTTATAGAGTCAATGAGGAAGTTTATAATGCAGTGAGTATCGGTGATGAGTTTTCGTATGAAGAAGATATGAAAGCCAGTGAACCAGAATATACTCGTGAAGAACAGCATAGTTGAAAAATAATAAATATTATGATATAATATTTATATAAAGTTACACGGTTAATTATCAATCGTGTAGTAAGACGCTATATCAGCAAACTTTTGTGCTACTAATTTGAATAAATATAAGAGATATTTATGGTTTTAAGACCACGGTCTTAAAACCTAGTTCTTTTGGACAGTGAGCATATGGGGAACCGACAAAAGGACGAAAAGGAATTGGTTATGCCCGTTAGCGTCTTGTAATTATTGGGGTGTCGCCAAGCGGTAAGGCAACGGACTTTGACTCCGGAATTCGTGAGTTCGAATCTCACCATCCCAGCCATTTGGAAGTTAGTGTAAGAGATAGCACGCGCGTAAGATTTAGCCTAGCAATAGGCTGTAACAGCAGTTTTATCGTATGGGACGCGAGATACAAGGTTCGAATCCTGTGCTTCCAGCCACACGAAAGAGAGGAGAATGTATATGTCGCAATATCTTAACTTCTTTGTTCGTCACAATGAGGATTTTATTCCTCTCGCAAACTATTCTCGCAATACTCATGTTTATGATATTGCAGAAGCTCCTTATGAAAAGATTAGGAGATTTAGTCAAGAACAGCTTGAATCAATAGCAAGCAGATTGCGGGAAAGCAAGACTTCTGCTCATAAAGAGATTGCTCGTCTGCAGCAAGAAATCGAGATTGTAAAAGGAATTATCATTACCGTGGATAATTTCGATGAACTACTTGGCACTATTCACAATATCATGAACATGATTTCTGAATATCAAGAGGATATTGAAACTCTCGAGCGAGAAGCAATCGAGATTGAGTTTATGCGGAATATGACCTATGATGATTGCGAAATCTTCGCAGGTATTGAAATTAGTGACCCAACAATGGATGATATTGGTTAAGAGGAAGAGAGATATGTATATTTGTCCAACTTGTCATAAGGCTTTCAGTTCGGAGAGCTACATCAAGAAGCATTTCTTAGATTGTTGGAAGGAGCAGCACCCATTCCATCAATCAACTCCGGCACCTCGTTCAGAGGATATTGTAGAAGTTCAAGCAGATGATAATGTATTAGCTTTCTTTGCGAGGTTAAAAGCATGACAGAAGATGTTATGATTAAGACCCATCTGATTGTTACAGATGTTCACGAAGAATATTCAATTAGATGGTGCGGACGGATCATTGATACGAAGCCTTTGTTAGTAAACAATAAACCTATTTTTGTAATCATTGGTAAAAACAAGCGTGTTGAGGTCAATACTATGGACATGAAGCACGTCGAAGAGTGCGCGAAGCGCGTAACAAATCCACGAGGTCGTGCCGCAATCACAAGCGATCAGGCTTCTATTTACATTAAAGAAGTAGATGATAAAGAAACCTGTATTGGAGTTATTACTCATCGTCATGTGAAAAGTTATGCTCCAATGTATGACGCAGTAGGGTATGAATAAGAGAGTATGCCGCCATGGTGGAACTGGTAGACACAGGGGACTTAAAATCCCCCGGTGTAGAACTGTGCGGGTTCGAGTCCCGCTGGCGGCACCAACTTACCGGTTTAGTATAATGGTAGTACAGAAGATTCTGACTCCTCTGACGGTAGTTCGACTCTACCAACCGGTGCCATTTTCTCCTTCTTTACGGACTCCTGGCGGCTTTAATGCCGTCATATGGGGCGGTGAGCGGAATTGGTAACGCAACGGACCGTAACTCCGTGGCTTATAGCATTGTAGGTTCAAGTCCTACTCGCCCCACCAATATGGTTCTTTAGCTGAGATGGTCACAGCATCCCGCTCATAACGGGACGGTCCAGAGTTCGAGCCTCTGAAGAACCACCATACGCATGGAAAGGAAGTAAAGTATGAATATTGTAAATGCAGGTTCTCGCTATCAGGTATATGGCGAAGACGTTCAGACATACAAAGAGTTGCCGCCCGCAACTTATACGGTCGGTTTCCATCCGCAGATGGGTTTCTGGCTTACTAAGCACGATGATCTTGCAATCAATGAAGGTACGATTTATGGCGACCACGCCCGCAAGGCAGATAAGATCCTTAAATCGTTCAAGATTAGCGCACGAAACTTCGGTGTTATTCTTTCTGGTAAGAAAGGTATTGGTAAGTCTTTGCTCGCTCGAATGATTGCTAACAAGTCTATTGAAAATGATATGCCTGTTATTATTGTTGATGCAGCTATTCCCGGTATCAGCAATTTTCTTAGCTCTATTCAGCAAGAGGTAACAATCATTTTCGACGAGTTCGAGAAGACTTTTCGCAAGACGGATGAAGGCGACCCGCAGGTAGAAATGCTCAGTCTATTTGATGGCATTGATAATGGTAAGAAGTTATTCATTATTACCTGTAACGATCCGCGTGACCTTAATGAGTTCCTCGTCAACAGACCTGGTCGCTTCCATTATCATTTCGAGATTACTTGTCCTGCCCCTGAGGAAATTCGTGCTTACATGACTGATAAGCTCGGCACTGGTTGGGACGACGAGATTGATAAGATTATCAAGCTATCCCAGATGTCGAATATCACTTTCGACTGTTTGCGGGCTATTGCTTTCGATCTTAAGCAGGGATACCCTCTCGAGGAAACTCTCATGGATCTAAATATCAACTATGAGCGTGATGTCGCTTATGATATTACCGTTAGACTTTCTAATGGTTGGACTAATACCAAGTATGGTTACAGAGTTAACCTGTATGCCGCAGGACGTGTTGTATATTGTGAGTTTTACAATAAAGAATTCTGTTACCACGTCAATTTCGATGTGAAGGATGTCGTTGCTGAGGATGGCGTACTTTGTGTTGATCCCGATAAGGTTACACTATCGTTACCATGGGATGCTTTTGATGAGCTACCAGACGACGATGCAGAGATTGCTAAGAAACAGTGGCTCAATTCCACCTCCATTCTTTCTCTTACACTCACTAAGGTAAACAACTTGATGATTAACAAGTTTGGTGTGTAAGTAAATATAAACCCTGTCATTACATAATAATGACAGGGTTTTTTGTTGCATATATGCAGGCATCGGACCGCGCTCGGTGCAAACGCAAAGTGGTTTTAGAATTTTTCGGGCCAAATATGGGAAAATGACTTGCTACATTTTTTATATCTATGTGAGAGGAGGGATTTATAAGAATGGCTGATTTAGTAGTTCTTAAAGGTTCTTTTGCCAATCTCGATAGCATCCCGATTAAAGAGGGTTAGTTGATTTTCACGACAGATGAAGGTAATCGTCTGATTTTCTTGGATACTGATGACAGTACTCGAGTATAGATCACTTCTCCTGCGATTGAGGATACTGATACAATCATTTTGGACGCCGGCGGCGCTCCTATAACAATAGGAGGTTAAGACACATGGCTGTTAAAACAATTTAGATTGTCTTAAAGTTGCGCCGTGATAATGATTACAATTACGAGAAGGTAAAGGATAGTTTTATTCCCGAAAAGGGCGAAATTTGTTTAGTGGATACTGCTAAGCAAGGCCTTTGCGTGATTGTTGGCGATGGCGTGTCAACTTATGGAAGTCTTGAGTATGAGAATACTATCTTCCAACGCGCTTATTTCATTGGTGAAAAGATTTTCAAGGATGCTGATGGCATTTAGGAAATCACTCCTAATGAAAATAAAATTTATATTGATGCCAATAACCCAAATGCTTTATATTATTATAATGGCGTTGAATTTGTGGGGATTGGACCGGGTTCGCTTCCCGTAGCGTCTGCGGAAACCGCAGGTATTATGAAACTTTACTCTGGTAGTGGAGAGAATACCGATGGTACCATGACGCAAAAAGCGATTACAGATGTACTGAACGCCAAAGTTGGTGCTACAGTTAATTTAGAAGATGAAACAGCTATCTTCAAATAATCTTATAGGAGGAAATTAATTTTATGGCTATTTTTGATCCTAAGAATGTTCCTGTTATTTCCAAACTAACTATTGGAGATCAGACTTATTATCTAAAGGATGCTGAGGCTCGTGAGCTTCTTGCTACTCTTGGTAATGCTGCTAAGAAGGACGTTGCTGCTGGTGTTAGTGCTGAGGAGCAAGGTCTTGTAACTGGCGCTCAGGTTCAGGCCGCTATTGCCGGTATTGCAGGTTCTATGCACTTCCGTGGTGTCGTTACTGCTTTTGCTGATATTACCGATCCGGTTGCTGGTGATGTAATCATCATTGGTGTTAAGGAGTATGTGTATGGCGGTGAGCCGGCTACATGGCATGAGCTTGGCGATGAGAGCATTTATGCTTTAAAGACTATTACCATTGGTACTCAGAATCTGTCTGCTAACATTAACCTTGATACTCTTGCTACGGATATGGGTCTTGGTGCTCTATCTAAGAAGGATTCTGCTACTGGTACCGTAGCTGGCCAGACTATTACCAATCTGAAGGCTAAGGGCAATGCCGCGGGTTCTATTGAGGTTGGTCTTACCCAGACCTCAACCGATGCTACTCTAACCAAGAGTGATTATACTCCAGCAGGTACTGTAACCGGTACGGCAACTGCTGCTGGTACTGTTAGCATTGCTAAGGATGCTGAAAACGGTGTTCAAATTTCCGGTTCTGTGTCTGCACCAAACGTAACCATAACCCCAGCTAAGGATAGCATTAAAAAGGTAACTTCCGTTGGTTCTCTGCCGTCTAAGGCTAAGGATACTTTTGTTACCAACGGTGATGATACTTTTACTCAAGGTTCTCAGGCTGCTTGGAGCGCTAATGTTGATGATACCACTGAGACTTTAAGTTTTAGCTTTACCGCGAACGCGCTTCCTACTTTTGTTCAGGGCGCAAAGGCTTCTTACACAGAAGGTGCATTTGATGCAGGTACTCTTCCAGAACTTGCTGAAACTGCAACCGATGTTGTAACTGGTATTACTAGTGCGACTGCTACAGCTCCAGTATTTACTGGCGATAAATTTGCAGCTACCTTTGCTGGTAATGAAGTCGATGTTAATGCTACTTTCACAGGCACTAAGACTCAGGTTGTTACCGGCGTATCTTACGATAAGGCTGGCGTAGACACTGATAAGACTAAGTTTACCGGCGGCACCGTTGAGCTTGATGTTGACGACGTAGTAGTTACCTCTAAGGAAGTTACTGTTAAGTAATCTAGCACTAGCGAGCTAAATGCTCGTTTATGAAAATAAAGGATGGTGAGTAAATGGCGGATAAGTACATTTCCAACGTGAAACTCGGCAGTACCATTTACTCCCTTAAAGATGAAGAAGCAAGAGCCGCGGTCAATGCATTGCAAACCGCGGTTTCTTCTTCTCTAGTCTTTAAAGGTGTCGTCTCTAGTGCTGCCGATCTTACTGGTCTAAAGAACTACAAAATTGGTTGGACATATAAAGCTAATGCTTCTTTCGAGATTGCTTCTTTGGGCAAACTTGAAGTAGGCGATATGATTATATGTATCAGTGATTATAGCTCTAGCTATAAAGCAAGTGACTGGACAGTAGTTCAAAATAATGTAGATACAATGACTGGTGCTTCCTCTACGACCGCGGGTACGAGAGGTTTAGTCCCAGCGCCGCAAGCAGGAGATACTGATAAGTATCTTAAAGGTGATGGATCGTGGGGTTCTCCTTCTGCATCTGTTGCTTGGGGCAGTTTCTCTGATTTAATAGGATAAAGCCATTAGGCTTTATCCTATTTTTTATTTTTCTCAAAAATTATTGTATTATATGTATATAAACAAAAGGAAATATGATAAGGGTCGGCACTAAGCTAGCTTAGATGACCTTTGACATATATGAAATTTTATTATATAATATATATAGTAAATGAGAAAAGGAGTTATAAGTTATGTTTCCGATTGAGAAGTACAAGTTTTATACCAATGGTTCTCGTGTAATTGCGGTTTCCACCTACGCAGGCAGGGTAGTGCGTGGTGTTGCAGTATGCCATACAGATGACGAGTTTTCACTGGAGAAGGGTAAGCAGCTTGCTGCTCTGCGATGCGCAGAAAAGATTGCTACTAAGCGTATGAAGCGCGCAACGGCGAAGAAACTTGAGGCTAGACGCATTTATGATGATGCGGTTGCTCATTATTCTGATATGGCCGATTATGAGAATAAGGCTGCGCTTGAACTGCGTGAAGTTATGGAAGCTAAACGAGAGTTTCTTGAAACTCTATAAGCTGCTATCCTGAGCAAGATATAAAACTGCTCTATTTGGAGGATTAACCCTAATTGGTAAGGGAGCGGTCCTGAAAACCGCCAGTACCCGTGAACAACGGCGTAAGAGTTCAAGTCTCTTATCCTCCGCCAACAAATTAGACAAGAAATAGGAGGCAGAATGATGGACGCTTTAGAATTTGCAAAAGAACGCAAAAGAATGTGCAGGAGCCACGAGAGATGTCTCGATTGCCCACTTAAAGGAGTCAAATGTAATGTGACTGATGAAAGTTACAGTAAAATCATTACTATCGTTGAACAATGGTCGAAAGATCACCCGCGCAAAACGCGACAGAGTGTATTTCTAGAACAGTGGCCTGATGCCGTACTTGATAGGTTTGGAGTAATGCAGCTTTGTCCGATGAATGTTTCTGCTGCTCACAGAAGAAGAGGCAATAGCGAAAAGTGTAGGAATCCAGAAAAACTGTGTGTAGACTGCCGCCGCGAGTTCTGGATGCAGGAAGTGGAATAATGAGAGATAAAAATCTCATAAATGCGGAAGCTACACGCTGGCTCATAAGGCTGTAACGGATGCTGATGGAGGCGAAAATGTGATGGGAAATGTTAATTGCCTGCGTTGCCGCTTTAGGCATAAGGATAACGGAAACTGTACTGCGGTCGGTGGATTCTGCACGGCGGTCCCGGCGGCGCACTGCCAGTTACTGCGAGAATATTTGGACGGAGGTCAGTTGATGGGTAAATACATCACGAAAGAAGCCGCGCTGAATACAATCTTCAGCGAACCGCCGGAAGCGCATTATCCGAGCTGGTACGCAGAGAAGATTAAGGCACTTCCTACCGCCGATGTCGTCCCAGTGGTGCATGGGAGGTGGATTCACCATGATGATGGTGTAGTCACTTGCAGCCAATGTGGAAACGCGGAGAGCAGTGATAGCTACTATTGCAGGTACTGCGGCGCAAAGATGGATGGTTGCTAAGCAGTCCTGGATTATTTACAATGAAAGCAAGAAATGAGAAATTTGCAATAAAATAAATATTATGATATAATATTTATAGAAAGTGAGGGATTTAATAATGCTGAATAAGGTAAGACACTTCTTCAAGGGCGTTTATCAGGCTGAGATGGATTATCAGAAGAGAAATAATGTTCGCTTCTTCTTGCGATAATTCTCTTCTTTTATGGGCGAGTGGTGGAATGGTAGACACGGCAGACTCAAAATCTGCTGCCTTACGCGTGAGGGTTCGAGTCCCTCCTCGCCCACCATTAACTTACAGAAAGGGTTATAAGACAATGAAAAAGAAGATTGTGGCATTGGTCGCAGCGGCTGGTTTAGCATTCTGCTTAACTGGATGCGGAAATCGCCAGATTTTAGATACTAATTTCTCTTTTAATAGAGCAATAATCTCGATGCCAGACGGCACCGTTGTTGATGGTATAGTTCAATCTTGGAAAGACTTTGATGATGGTGATACTATTCAGGTCAAGATTGATGATGTAACATACCTTACACATATTTCCAATGTAGTCTTAATGACCGATTAAGCGGTTTTTGCCGCTCTTATGCGAATATAGTCAAGTGGTTAAGACTGTGGATTGCAAATCCATGACCGTTGGTTCGACTCCAACTATTCGCTCCATATAAACCAACTCCCTTGTCCAAGGGAGTAACTAAAATCAAAAGGAGATTGATACAATGAATACTTTTATGAACGCTATGAAGCAGGACACTAACTTCACTCTGACTGAGAATGGCGCTATTACTCATAAAACTAGTTTGAGCGCTTTGTGCGATCTTTTCGCGCTCGGTGGAGCTTATCGTCAGCGCACTGATGCAGACTGTATCACTCTGTTCAAGGCTGCTTTTGATGAGGACGAGGCTCATGCGCTGAAGTGTCTGTTTTATCTGCGCGATGTGCGTGGTGGACAGGGAGAACGTCGTTTCTTCCGCGTGGTTTCTCGTTGGCTTGCCTTCAATGAAACTGCAGCAATGCGCCGTAATCTGAAGTTCGTGCCCGAATATGGTCGCTGGGATGATTTCTATGTCTTTGTCGGCACTCCGCTGGAGGATGAAGCATTTAAGATTATGCGGCATCAGCTTGCGCTCGATGTTTCTTGTAAGACTCCGTCGCTTCTTGCTAAGTGGCTGAAGTCTGAGAACACTTCTTCTAAGGAGTCGCGTCGTCTGGCAACGATCTCTCGCAATCATTTCCATATGACTCCGAAGGAATATCGCAAGACTCTGTCTGTACTGCGCGAGCGCATCCGCATTGTTGAACGCCTCATGTCTGAAAACCGTTGGGACGAGATTGAATTTGATAAAATTCCTTCTCGCGCCGGTATTATCTATCGTAACGCATTTGCGCGTCGTGATATGATTAAGGCAAAGTATGAGGCTTTTGCTAAGGATACTGAGGCTACCGTTAATGCGAGTGCACTGTATCCGCATGACATTGCTCATCGTGCCTTTAATTCCCGCTATAAGAGTCTGGAAGACTCTGAACGCCTGATGCTCCAGAAGTATTGGGATAATCTGCCTAATTTCTATGGCGACAATGTAGAGAACGGCATCGCAGTTGTTGACGTTTCTGGCTCTATGTCTGGCGTACCGATGGAAGCAGCTGTTTCTATGGGTGCATACATTGCAGATAAGGCGCACGGTCCGTTTGCTAACCACTTCATTACTTTTTCTGGCTCTCCGAAGCTGGTAAAGTTCGAGGGTGCAGACATTACGGATAAGCTGTGCCGCTGCAGGAGTGCGGATTGGAGTATGAACACTAATATCGAAGCTGTCTTCGATATGCTGCTTGCGACCGCTACGAAGCAGTCTGTCCGTGCGGAAGATATGCCTGAACGCGTATATATCTTTTCTGATATGGAATTCGATCGCTGCGTAACGAGTAATCATGTTCCCGGCGATTGGGGTCGTGGCATGGAAACGCAACAGATCAATACTCTCTTTGAAGACATGAAGGCTAAGTGGGCGCGGTGTGGCTACAAGATGCCGAGCTGTGTCTTTTGGAACCTGAACGCGCGTAATAACAACATTCCCGCGATTGGAGATGGCTTTAGCTACGTAAGTGGCTTCAGTCCTGTTATGATCCAGCAGATTCTGAGCGGCAAGGACGGACTCGATCTTGTTCTTGAGAAGCTGGATAGTGAGCGTTACGCGCAGATTCACTAATATAAACGAGGAAATAGAAATATTTCCTCGTTTATCTTTTCTATTTGAAAATAATAAATAATTATTATATAATATATACATAAGGAAATAGGAAAGGAAGTTTATAAGAGTGTCTTATAATATGTATAAAGAAGAATTTAGCAGTATATTTGAGCTTATGAACACGCTTAAAGAACGACCAAACAATAAGTTTATGAGAGATGAACATAGTTCTCAAACGACTGGTAACTCGAATTGGAGCGGTACAAATACTTATGAGGAAGCTGAATCTCTCTTGATTTATGGATATAATGATCCAGTTAAGAATATCAAGAGTAATCTGATAAAGAACAAAAAGTTGGTTAGTAAGATGTATAATCTTATTCCTAAGCCGATTGCAACTAATCAGGTTGTAGGCTTCGTGCCTAATGTACCAAATGCTCTAATGGGCTTGCCGAAGTCTATGATTTCAGTAGAGAAAATCAATAGAAAGAAGAAAACTATTTCTATTATCTATGCTACTGGTGGCGCGGCTATGGTAGAAACAGAAGAGCTAGAAAGTGCGGGTGCAGCTCTTGTATCTGCTATTAACCTTATTGAACTTGCGGGAATTCAGACCAGACTCTCGATAGGGTTTATTCCTTCCATCTACAATAAGCAGATAATTTTCCCTACTGTAAATATTAAAAATTTCAATGAACGCTTTAGTCTGCAAAAGATTTGTTTCCCTATGGTTCACCCCAGTATGTTTAGGCGTATTGGTTTTAAGTATCTAGAGACTTGTCCTGGTATGGAAGAAGATTTCTCTTGTGGATATGGTAGACCAGCCTCGTTAGAACAGATTAAAACTTGCTTAAAGGAAAAAGATACTTATATTATCAACAGAGAATGGATTACAGATCATGGTAACAACATTGAAGAAATTCTTAAATACATGGAGGTATGCTAATATGGATAACGAGAAGATGCTTAAAGCAATGATGCAGGCGGTAACTAACGCCGTAGTTGATGTTAATGCTGACGAAGTTTTCGATCAGCTGTATCCTAAGATCGAGGAAAAGATCCATCAGACTTATGGTTTTCTCCCCGAAATTCATGAAATTCGTTCTCCAGAAGGCATTCATAAGATTGTTGGTACTACGCACGAAAAGTTCGATGAAGTAGCCAATATTGTTAATCTGGATATTCCAGTATATCTGACCGGTAAAGCTGGTACCGGCAAGAATGTCATTTGCCAGCAGGTCGCGGAAGCTCTGGGTCTGGATTTTTACTTCACCAACGCCGTTACGCAGGAGTACAAACTCACTGGCTTTATTGATGCCAACGGCAATTATCAGGAAACCCAGTTTTATAAGGCTTTTACGAAGGGTGGCCTGTTCTTCTTGGATGAGATGGATGCGTCTATCCCCGAGACTCTGATTATTTTGAACGCGGCCATCGCGAATAGATACTTCGACTTCCCCACCGGTAAAGTTAGTGCGCACCCTAACTTTAGAGTTATTGCTGCCGGTAACACGGTTGGTACAGGTGCCGATAACAACTATACTGGTCGCTATTGTTTGGATAGAGCAAGTCTTGATCGTTTTGCAATGGTGAATATCGACTATTCTGAGAAGATCGAGATGGCGATGGCGCATGATAACAAGAAGCTCGTTTCTTTCTGTCATTGTTTTCGTAACATTACTGACAAGACTGGTATTGAGTGTCTGTTCTCTTACCGTACTCTTGATAGAATTGCAAAGCTGGAGCAGGTAATTAGTAACCTGTCTGAGGTTATGGCTATCTCTCTGCTCAAGGGTATTGATGAAGATACTCTTACTATTCTGCGGAATGAGCTGTCTAATGCTCCCGGAATGTCTAATAACAAATATGCTAAAGCCATCATTAATGGTAACGCTTGGGATTTTTAAGGAGGTAAAATCATAATGTAGGAAGGTTGGCTTTGTCCTCGGTGTAAGAGAGTAAACGCACCTTGGGTGCCATAGTGCTCTTGTTTTGACTTTTAGGACAATCAAATCACTTGTAGTAATATCTATGATATGGCTGTTGATACTTCACTAACGCACGACAAGGAGAAGTAACACATGAATAAAGAAAACTTTATTAAGCACGCACATAATCTCGCGCTCTATAACAAGAGAGCAAATGAACTCAGTAATATTCTTGGTTGCGAAGAGAATTTTATTGACCTCATTGTAGATGGGTATGGTGTTGCTCTTATTGAAGCTGTCAATCCGAATATCTCTGACGCCACTTATGAAGAGTTTTGGAACAACATTTTCCGCGATACCTCTGATAATGGTCCCGTAGACTGGGGCGCATATTACGATAAAATGCGAGGTGAGTAATCATGTAGACAGGTTGGATCTGTCCAAAATGCGGGCATGCAAATGCTCCGTGGGTAAAGTAGTGCGGCTGTGGCTACTTTAGAGAGCCATGTAAGCAAGAATAATAGTAAAGGAGAGCTAGATTAATAGCTCTCCTTTATTTTATTATAAAAATATCATATAATATATATAGAAAGTAAAGAAAGAGGGTAAATGAATTTATGAAGTATTTTGTTGACTTTGAAGCTACTCAGTTCGCTGGAGAGATTATTTCTATTGGTTGTGTGCGGGAAGATGGCAAGACTTTTTACTCGCTTGTGGCTCCCAGTAAACTTAATAAGGTTACTGAGTTTATCACTAAGCTGACAGGTCTTACGGTAGGGATGCTGGAAAACGCGCCGTCCGCAGATAAGGTTTTTGAAGAGTTCTATGATTGGACTTTTGATGGCGTAGACGATATGCCAGAGTTCTATGCTTGGGGTAATGCTGATATTGAATATCTGCGTCATACATTCCATAATACGACTTCTATGAAAGCACGCACTATGATGGGTTATATGTGCGGTGATATGAGAAATGCAGCTAAATGGTTCAGTAAGAGAACCAAGATTAAGGATTGCGCTTTGATTAGAGCTTATAATCTCTTAATTGACAATGCAACAATTCAGACTCATAATGCTCTTGATGACGCAATGATGTTAGCTAAGGTCGTTAAGATTACTGACTCTATCTCTGTTGAGGAACTGCGAGAGAAAATGGGTATTAAGAAGGTAAAAGAAGTGGTTCCTTCTGTTAAGTGGACTGAAGCAGAGTTTCCCGCTGGAACTGTTTGCATCGTCAATAAAAAGAAAGCAGTAACCAACCATTTTGATAGCTTACAGGCGGCTGCTGAGTGGCTTATTACCACAAAGGTTCATACGAAGCAGCAAGATACTATCAATGAGAATAATATTGCTCAGAAAATTAAGCGAGCTTGCTTGAATGGTAAGCCTTATTTTAGTTGTAAATGGAGACTTATTGCATGAAGTTATGGATTGATGACGTGCGACCAGCGCCGGATGGATATATCTGGATTAAAAGCGTAGACTCAGCTAAAACCGCAATTTGGCAGTATGAGCATAACATGACAGATGACAATATCTTGATTGATCTTGATCATGATGCTGGTGATTATGCAGTTAATGGTGGAGATTATATCAAGCTACTCGATTGGTTAGAAGCTAAAGGTATTGTAGATACTGGATATAGTTTTCATATACATAGTATGAACCCTGTCGGCGTTCAGAATATGAGAGTGGTCATTGAGAAGAATGGATGGAAGGAGATTAGATAATGGTTATTATTGGAAAGCATATTGGCTATCGAGTTAAATGCAAAAAATGCAAGTGCGTTTTTCATTGTAGGTTTAATGAAGTTACCCGTGGGCTTGGCACCGGTCGACTTTTGACAGTTTGTCCTGCTTGTAACGAAATAGTTTATTACAATCCTTTTACTTGGAGGAAGATTTAATGGGTAAGTTTTCAGAACTCAATCTAAAATGGTATGAAGAGGAGGATTTGGAAGACCTCGAAGCAGAATATCCAGGTCTCTTTGATAAGTCAAGAGAGGAGCTAAATAAATTAGCTACTGCATTATACTGGAAAGCACAGCATCTCATTGAGGAAGCAAATACTCTTGAGAGTAAGGCGGATACCATTCGAATTTATTTAGATGCTACAAAAAGAGAGGAAGAGGTGTAAAGTAATGGGACGAATTACAAGACATAGCAAAGAGCGTATTGTTCAGCGAACCGACGGTTGCACTAGTTTTGCAGAAGCTAAAAAGCTAGCTAAGCAAGCTAAACGCTCCGGCGCAACAATTAATCAATTCCAGAAGTTTCCGCGATTTTTCTCTTACTTGCAGAACAAAAGAAATCAAACAAACACTTGCTCTATCAGAATATATCGAGGCAACATCTACATCTGGAGAGGTAAGGATACGCTCATTACCGCGCATCCTATTCCCGAGAGATATGTTAAAGAAATGGAGGCTATTGATAATGGAAAATAAAATTATGCAGCGTGTTCATGACCATCTGGAGGAAACAAGAGAGAGATTTGATAACTCTCGTATCGTAGGTATCTTCCTCCAAGGTTCTCAAAATTATGGTTTGCAGATCCCGACTAGTGATGTGGATACCAAACTGATCCTCACTCCTACCTTTAAGGAGATTGTTTTCAATAAGAAGCCTATCAGTACCACTCATGTTCGTTCCAATGATGAGCACACTGACCTTAAGGATATTCGCCTGATGTTCTCGACTTTCCGCAAGCAAAATCTCAATTTCATCGAGATTTTGTTCACTCCTTATCTGTGGGTAAATCCGCTTTTCGCAGATGAATGGAGTAGGTTAACTGCGGAACGCGAGAAGATCGCGCATTATTCTCCTTATAGCGCGGTCAAGACCATGAAGGGCATCGCTATGGAGAAATACCATGCAATGGAACATGAATACCCCAGTAAAGTCGCAGTTCTCGCTAAATATGGCTATGATCCAAAGCAGCTGCATCATCTACTGAGAGTACAGGAGTATATCCATCGTTATACTGAGGGCGAGTCTTACGAGGATTGTCTACATCCCCGCAATCCAGAATTTCTTGTCGCAGTTAAGCAGGGGTATTTTAATCTCGAACAGGCGCGCATCTCTGCCAATAGTGCGATGGAAGATGTTCTTGCGACTGCGGACGCATTTTGCGAGAAGGTGGGCAAGTCTTTCGATCCTGAGGTCGACGAGTTGCTTGATGATGTACAGTATAATATCGTGAAAGCCGCAATCCAAAAGGAGTTTTAAGTATGGGTACATTATATTTCGACAGAAGTAATGGTGAACGCATTACTATTGCTGAGAATATCTCTAAGCAAGAGGTATATAAGTGTATCACTAAAGCCGTCAAGGATATGAATCCCAATTATAAGATTTATTATATGCGGGAGTGGGATACTACAGAAGGCACAAGATATGACGTAGGCAGCCATACCGAGTTCTTCCAGTTTATTGAATAAAAAAAATAAGGGTCGAAGTATTTAACTTCGACCCTTATAATTAAAAATCTTTCCAAGTAATTGTTTGCGGACTTCCAGTTCCACCGATCTCTTGATAGTGACCTTCGGAAGTATAAACCAAAATAGCATCTTCTACAAAGTAGATCTTGCCTTCTTCGCCAACCTCGGGAAGCTCTGCTCTTGTTGTGATTTCTGCGCTTGTAGCGTTATCAATCTATGTCTTAACCCAGTCTTTAAGTTTGGTGTCATAGTGCGATAATAGGTTAAGGTCAATCAGCTTTTCTAATGCAACGCTCATTTTCTCACTCCTTAACCAAATAAATTATCAATGTCAGAAATATCGGCTAAGCTGCCATCAACGACAACTGTCCCACCGCCTCCGCCACCACCTGTATTGGTTTGTTTAATCCATTGACCCTGGTTGTTTAGTTGATAAATATTGGAACTACTAACAACTTGACAAGTGCTACCAGGAGTATAGTGGGTAGGAAGGGTGGCAATGTCGTCATCAGTATCAGCGACCAGTCGCACAAGATATGGAGCTACCTTTTCTCCACTCATGATTTGAGAATACATAGACAATCTGCCCCTTTCATTATTTTCTCTATTGTTATCTAAAAAATGATAATAGAAGTATATCAGCTTTTGACCAAACAATAAGAGTAATTTGAAAATA
>ERZ1034701.161-NODE-161-length-29737-cov-10.597871_pt1 | contig 29737 bp, 46 predicted proteins | sample MGYA00520651_ERZ1034701 | MGnify/ENA primary metagenome ERZ1034701 (study PRJEB33766, sample SAMN09781713) | gut metagenome | biome: gut microbiome | host: Homo sapiens | place: Madagascar | study: EMG produced TPA metagenomics assembly of the PRJNA485056 data...
AAAGTTATGAATAGAATAAAAGAGCTATTAAAGGAAAAAGGGATGAGTCAAAAAGAACTCGCCGAGAAACTTGGAATGACTGAGGTTGGAGTCAGTAAGATAGTCAATGGTACAACAACTAAGGAGACTATGAAGCGAATTGCAGAAATATTATCTGTAAAAACTGACGAACTATATGTAAAAGGTACTGTTGTAAAGTATCGTGGAGAATTAGACCTTAGTGGTTTTAAAATACCATGCTATGTTCTAGATGATGGCTCAAGGGTTATTTCAGGTCTAGCTATGCAAAAATCATTGAAAATGGTAGATGAAGACGAGCAGAAACCTTCGGGAACTCGTCTGGCCAGATACTTGTCTCAAAAGACACTTAACCCATTCATTTCTAGGTATTTAGATGGTGGCCACTTGGAGCCTATTAGATGTATGGATGGAGGCTCTGTTATTAACGGTTACAAGGCTGATGCTCTAGCTGATATATGTGATGCTTTTCTTGAAGCTAGAAAACATATTGAATTGTCACCACGTCAGGTGATTATTGCAGAGCAGTGTGAATTATTAATGAGAGCATTCGCTAGAGTTGGTATCATAGCCTTGGTAGATGAAGCTACAGGGTTTGATAAAGTAAAAGAGGATGTGAAGGATAAATTGCAGACTTTCTTAAATCAATTTTTAATGAAAGAAGCTGCAAAGTGGGTAAAAACCTTCCCTGATGAGTTCTTTATTGACATCTACAAAATGAGACACTGGGACTGGCAATCTTCTAGAAAAATGCCTGGAGTTATGGGTAATTGGATTCGTGATATAGTTTATGAACGAATAGCTCCAATTTTACCTGAATTAGAGAAATTAAATCCAAAAAATGACAAAGGTTATAGGTCTAAGAGATTTCATCAATTTCTTAGTAGGGATGAAGGATTACCAAAGTTAAAAGAATACTTTGCATCTATACATACCATTGTTGTTATGTCAGACTATGATTGGAATAAATTTAGAGTAAATTTAGATAAAGTACATCCAAGAACCAATGTAGAACTTTTCTTGAATTTTGAAGATTAATAAATAAAATAAAGGGTGAATCTTCTGACTCACCCTTCTTCTTTATCTATATGGTTTACTCACCATACTTTGGCTCCTCATACACCAAGTTATGCTTATCTACGTAAGCCTTAGCTTCTTGGTATGTGTCAAACTCTACTGCGGTGGCATCTACAGCCACATAAACCTTGTTGTTATTTGGTTCTTTAGTTAATTCCTTAACTAATTCCTTACCTTTGTAAATTACCTTAAAAGGTTTTGTCAAAATCTTATTTTCCATATTTACTTATATTTTAAGCTTTATCCACAACTTCAACGCTCTTACCAGCACTCTGCCACTCTGTTATCTTAGACGAAGGAGTATTCTTGCTACATATAACGTAAGCAGAAGCAACAACAGCACACCAATCTGGTTCCCAAGAGAGTGTACAGATACCAAACTCTGAACCAAATTTCTTACCACCGAAGGTGATACCTGGAGATGAATTCATGTAGTTCCATGCAAACTGACCAGTTGTTTTGCCATTACTTCTCCATGCTGCTACAAGGTCGATAGTATCTCCTGTACAAGCATTGTTAGCAATTCGCAAATCTGTAAGTTTTACCATCTTACCGAAAGCCTTAACTATATCACCTGAAAAAGCTTTCATTTCAATTATTGAAAGTTCTTGAAGGTTAGTTAAATTGCTTAAAGATTCAACATTACCATACACCTTGTGGTTTTCGTAAGGAATGTCTTTGCAGTCCCATTTAAGGATTTTCAGATTAGTAAGATTGGCTAAATTAGCTATATCACCTTTCCAAAAATATTCACGCTGATTAGGTTTGGATGAAGGTGCATTTGGGTCAGGATGGCTACCAAAAGAAAACTCTTCAAGACTTGTGCAGTATTTAAACTGCTCCAAATCTATATCCATATAACCAGTAGAGTGATAGAATGCTTTAAATAGAGAACCTTTCTCTATATTAACATTGTATTCACCAACAGATAATTTCTGAAAAGAGTTATTTCTATTGTTATCCCTAGAGGTTGTTCCTGCTATATTCTTGATGTGACCACTTCCATTATCACCATCAATAAACACTCTAATAGCACCTTTATAGGTAAAATCTACATAATTTCCTGAAGTATTCTTCATTTTGGCTAATAAATAGCCAAGTTTCGGAAGGTCTGGGTTATTAACGGATGCCTTCAATTTTGTTACTAAACAATTTCCCATAATTAAATATATTTAAATGTTAAACTCCTGAATTATAGTGGTATAACTTATCCAAATTATTTATTTCGGTAATTAACCACTTATGAACTCTAAAGATGTTATCATTTTTAACGAAATCAGTCCACTTATTAGCTTCAAGTTCATAAGCATATTGACCGCCAAAACGTAACATCCAATCTCTTATTTTTGTTACTATTCTATCTGCATCTATGATTCCATTTTTTCGTAAATAAGCATATCTTTCTTCTAATTCACTTACATAATAAGTGGTTATATATTTCATCATAGAAATCTTGCTTATTATTTGAGTAATATGCTTACCAGCCAAAGGAGGATTTATCGTTTGAACTGGTTGCCAATGATTACCTAAAGTTGCATCTACGTCATATATACATACATACCATTTTACTCCGTTATATGTAACCCATTGCCAGTTATCTGCAAATCCATCTGTATTTCTAAGCAAATCACAAGTTATTAAATAATCAATGAGATTTTCGCTATCGAAATAAGTCTCCAATGTATCTTTTATAGCTTTGAGATTTTCATCTGTCTTATTGCCTAAATATACATCTTCAGCAGCCTTAATTGTTGCTAGTGTCTTTGAGAAATCAATTATATATTTCTTAACTTTTGCGCTAGTCTTATGCTTTGACTCATCATAAAACTCTGATGTTTCGTCTATAAGTTCACCAGAATTGAGGTCTGCATCATATTCGCTTCCATCCATAAGATACAACGACTTAGGATTTCTGATTTCAAAACCAACCTTGTTGATATTTTTCCATTGTATCAAAGAACTATCACCATTAGCGTTGAACAATGATGTTTCACTAATATTTCCATCAAGATGTATATGTTCAGCAGTTTTCTTATTTAGACAATAATTACTACGATGCTTCTTTAATTGGAAGCTATATAATCCCCAAAAATCTCCATTTTGGAAAACCATACAAGGAAAGCCATCTGGGAAGCAACGAGCACCACTTTCTGTATATAATAGCACTTCTTTCTTTCCATCTACGATAGGGTTAGTAGGAGTTATTGCATCTGTATTAAGCAAGGCTCTTTTCCACACGTAATCCTTTTCTAATCCTCTAGTCTTTACTATATCATTATATATAGAGTAGCCTATTACACACATTCCCCTGAATGGGTCTGTATAATAAGCCTTTAAATGGAATGAGTCTTGAGGAACCCACTCTCCAAACTTCACAGAAAAGCTATCACCCCCAACCTCTGAATCAAACAAATCAAGGGCAATACTCTTCTTTATATAATTCATAGAACTGCTTCCTTGCCCTGATATATATGAATTCTTCTTAAAGTAATTGCCTTGCATGTCCCAAAATTCAACGACAGCAGGAATATCATAATTTTTACCTTTTACAGCACCAGCTAAACCTACTTTTGATAGCTTTGTCAAATCACTACTTGAAATTATATTTAATCTTGCACAGCGAGGAGTTGGAATGTTCAGAGGATAATCGCCATTTTTGGTAATGTATTCACTCCAATCAGCTGGGGTTTTAACATTGAAACCGTTTGCTTTCAAGGCATCTTGTATATTGTATACACTATTTCCTTGGAGGTTAAGATTTGATACTTCAAGATTTGTAACTTCCATATCATGCTCATGCTTTTTGCCTTGTGAGTCACGATAAGACAATATTCTTTCTTCGGCATCTGTTGTGATTTCAGTTCTTCCCTCTTGGTCTTCAATGTGAGAAAACTCTGTTGGAATGGTCTCAGACTTGACATTATGGATATAGTGGCTACCATCAGGATTTGTGGAAGAGAGAACCTTTCCTTCTGCATCTTGCTCAACTGCAAGATACTCCTCGTTTTCTTGCAAAGAAAATACATCAAGGAGTTCTTTGAGATTAGTATCATCAAGGGCATCTATCTTATCTTGCAATGAAGCAACATCTGATTGAAGCTGAGAGATAACATGCTTCAACGCATTAACAGCATGGATTTCACCAATAATCTGTCCGTCTCTTCTGATACCAAGAAGCACATGATTAGCTGCATCAAGCCAAACAGCGAAGAATTCTTCATTCTGCTCAACATGATACATTTCATTGAGAGGATAATATGGTTTGCCAGTATCTCTACGGAAACCAAAAATAATCTTATCCTCTGAATCAACTATTGCTTTGATAAATTCCTCATTCTCGATAACTCTAAAGCACTCCTTTACTTCATCCTCAATAAGAGACTTGCCTTCCTCTTTATCAACCTTTCCTTCCTGCAATGCGGCAATGCTTGCAGATAATTCTTCCTTGGCAGCATTAATCGTTTCAAGAATATCTGTCTTATCCTGCTGGCACTGGTTGATAATCTCTTGCAACTTGGCTTTGATTGGTGCAGGAATACCCTTGCCCCACTCAATGGAACCATCAAGCTGGATTCCAAACAAGAAGTGGTCTTCCGTATCTACTATTGCCTTTATGAACTCAGGAGATTCAATTTCACGGAATGGAAGAGCAAACTGGGAGACTACCTTATCCTCTGAATCACCGAACTCTTGGGCTATGTTCTCCTTATTGAATTTCTTGTTTGCAAGTTCATCAATGGCTCCCTGTGCAGTTACAGAATCAAGACCACTCTCTGTGTTCTCGTATGTTACTGCTGTGGCTTGGCTTGCACCACCACTTGCGGAAATGCCTTTGATTGCCTCCTCCATCTGGGTACTGCGAGTCTGCAACAATGAAATATCATCATCGTTGGCGGTGATTTGCTGCTGCTTATCATCAATCTGAGATTGGAGGTCAGCATCCTTTTCGTGCAGTTGCTTGATAGACTGGTCTACGTCTTGAATCATCTGATTCAAATCCTCTGGAAGACCAGTGGCGGCTTGGATTGTTTTGCGAAGTTCTGGGTCGAAATTTTCAATGCCAATCGTATTGTTTGCGACCTTTTCTTTTGTAACTGAGCCATCCTTTATTTTTTCTGTAGTTACAGAATCAGGAGACAACTTTGTGTTGCCGATGCTGCCATCTACTACCTGAGAAGCATCAACCGCATTGTCTGCAAGTTTATCTTTTGTGATAGATTTTCTTGCTATCTTCTCTGTTGTTACCGACTCGTTGGCGAAATGCTTAGACTCCAAGGATGCCTCACGAACCACTCTACCATCAACTGACTGGTCACCCAGCTTTGGGTTAGTGACAGCCTTTTCCTCAACCTTCTCGGTAGTTACGGCTCCATTCTGAATCTTTTCTGTGATAACAGCATCGTTCTGAATCTTGTCGTAAGAAACCGAATCCTGAGATAGTTTGGAATTATCTACAGAGTGTTCAGCCAACTTCTCTGTAGTAACGGCTTTGTCGGCAATCTGCGTAGTTCCGAGTTGGTCTGTCTTGTTAACCTTCTCGTCAAGAAGCTCCTTGGTGGATTTGCCTGAACCTTCATCCTTGATATATCTAGTATATGTCAAGGTCTCATCGGCAGTTCCGCTTACGAGCGTGTTGTTGTATATTACTTCTTTTGCCATATTATTTTAATTTAGCGTTATATGTATACTCTCCTGCTTTCAACTCATCTGTCCAATAAAAGTATATGTCTCCTGCCTTGGTGGAGTAGAGGGATGCGATGAGTCCTGACTGATAGAACTCTACTGGCACACGGCTGGCAAACCAGATGTATGGTTTTTCTTTGGTGGTGGTGATGGTTATAGACTTACCTACTATGTCACCAACTACCTTGGCAAGGTCTTCCATGTTGAACTGGCACATATTCTTGGCAGCGGTGGCTCCATAATAATAGATATTATCATCGCCATTTGCCATGATGCTTACGTAGCCTGATATGGCTGGAATCTCTATCTTGCCATCCTTGTAGGTTTCTCTTGTGATGTCGGTTCCGTCCATGACTACCTTCACCAAACCGAGATTGAAACCTTCGGCTGGAGTCAGCGTTGCTTCATACTTCTCGCCCAGCTTCAATGTAGCAGGAGTAGAGGAGAGGGTAACATCATCCAATGAGTAGACAAAGGTGCAGTCAGACTGGTTTTTGGTGACCATATAGTATCGAAGGTCGAACATTCCAACCGTCTCGCCTTGGAAGACTCCACAAGGAACCTTCACCCTATTGTTGGTCTCAATAATCTGCAAGATGTTTCGCTCCACACTCTTCATGGCATAACCATCGTAGTTCCATGATACGGCTACATTGTAGTTGCCGATGTCTAGGGTGGATGGGATATTGCACACCAGTACATTATGCTCTATGCCACCGATGGACGTGGGAACGATGATGGAATCATCGAAACAGCATTGCAGTTCCACCTTGATGTCGGATGCCTGAGTCATATCGAAGTCAACCAAGCGGTTGAACTCCTTAGACATATCCATCTTTCTGACCAAGATGTGGAGTTTGAAAGCGTTGCCTTGTACAATTTTATAAATCATATTTGATACACATTATTAATAATACGCAAAGATAGGCAGAATTTTCTCTACCTATCCTTTATCCGTTAACACTTGAATAGAAAAACTTTAGATTAAGCCTTTCCAGTGTAGGAATTTGCGTTTTCGGCTGAGTTTTCCCTTCTTACTCTTGCAGTTGGTATGATAGACACAATCACGGAAGAGGTCTCTAACCTTCATGTCTTTATCTACCAGCTTTGTCTTCTTGAACGCTTCAAAATAGGAGCGGTTCATAATCATCAAGTTGCCCTTCTGCGTAGGGAGGACATAGAAGATGTCACCGTGGTTCTTCTTTGCTGCGAGGTCTGCCTTAGCCGTAGCTTGGCGGTACATGATTTCGCACTTGATGCGCTTGATAATGTTTTTTACTTTCATAATGGTAATTATTAATTATTGATATTATATGATGGTTGCTGCCGAAACAGAAACCTTTCTTCTCATTACTCTTGCCTGATATTGAATCATCTTTGGCATTTCCATTTCATTGAAACAGATGTGAAGTCCGATGGCTCTGGTCATGAGCAAATCATCGTGCTTTCCGTCGATGGCTCCGTATGCTCCGTTCTTCTTACGCTCGTAGGTAAGGAACTCATTCAGGCATCGTTGGTCACGCTCAACGTATAGATGCTCTCTGACTACCTGAACCAAAACAGAGATAACCATTGGCTTGGTTGCCACATTGGTATGGAATCCGTACTTGCGTGGAAGACCTTCCTTGATGTCAGCTTCGCTCTGCTTGCGTGCATAGAGATTATCGTACTCATCCTTTATTTGATTCAGGATGAACTCAGACTGGTCACCACCTTCCAAGATGTGCTCCTTGTCTTTCGTCTCCAAGGTGTTGGATTCAATCACCAATAGGGCATTGTCGTAGTACTTGGCTATCTGAGCTGCCTTCCATGCCAGCAAGTCCATATCTATGTGTCCGTACCATTGGGCTACCACGTATGGTTTGCCGCCTTCTATCATCCAATATCGGTCGAAGACACAGATAACAGACCAGTCTGCCTTACTACCTCTACCGCCAATATCCACGACAACCAGATAGCGGTTTGTGACCTTGCAATCGTCAAAGTACTCTGGCTTGCTCCATATCCACAACTGCCCAGTCTTGTCTTCTGTGAATCGAACATTCTGTAGGCACTTCTTGCCCTTATATCCGTCTCCATACACATCACCGATGAACTTAGGTGCTCGGCAACCTTTCTTGAACTGGTCAACCTTCTCTTCTGCAAATACCTTGGCTCCTGAGTGCTTGAAGGCCTCTACTGGGTCAGAAGGGAATCCGCTAGCCATATCGCCATGGTCAGTGAACTTCTTGCGCTCCATGATATACCAGTTGAGAGCTTCCAAAGGTGCTCCCATCTGCCACAACTTCCAAAGGTAGGTAACTGGCTCCTCACGATTAGACATCGTGTTGGTGTTGTTGCGGTTGTCGTACAACCATTTTGCGAACTCCTCTTTCTGTTTCTTACTCTCGAAGTCAAGATGGTATAGGTCGTAAATCTCGAACCAAGGTACGAAGAACGGCTCAAATACCGATTCTCCTGCTTCTGCTGCCAACCACTCCTGATGGAAGAAGTTTCCAGTACCATTTGCGGTTGATTCATATACTATCATCGTGTATGGTCTGTAGAGTACACCATTGGTCGCATTCTGTACAACTTCCTCAGGAGACTTGCCTTCCGTCTTCTCCCACAATCCCACCTCGGAACAATGGATAAGGTTGTAGTCTTCACCATTGGCAGAAGTTGGTTTCTGCATGGAACCCACCTTGATTTTGCAGAATCTCTGAGGAACCTTCTTGACGTTACCTGATGTTCCGAATCCTACAAACTTAGGCTCGTTCTCGGTATATGCTTCTCCCATTTCATGCAGGAACTTGACTGGGAACATCTTCAATGCTTCATCAAACATTCCTCGGATGGTTTCTGCGGTGTCCTTGACCTGAGCCACGATGAGCGAATTGAGTCCCTTCTGCCACATGAGTTGCAGCCAAAGGAAGTACATCTGAATAACCGTTGAACCTCCCCATTGTCGGGCTTTCAGCAGGATGAGACGGATAGGGCGATTCTTCTTTCTACGCTCCTCCAGCCACCTGAGCAATCTACGCTGCGGTCTTCTGAGCACAAAGCGGAAGGGGAGACCTCCACCTTTCGGCTTGATATAAATGAATACGGCAAAGAAAAAGAATGGGTCATGTTTCATTCTGATGCGAGTAAACTGCTCCACCAGTTGTTCCATTTCCTCCTCCTCGTTGTACGGCTCGTCTATATCTTTGTGCAGTTCCTCGATTACTGCCTTGCAGCTACCCAATTCAATGAGCATCTTCACGAGCGGAATCTTCTTCATTGATATAGGAAGGTTCTGTTTCTGAATCGGGTAATCGGGTAGGAAGAGCTGGAACCGCTTATCTCCACAACCTTCACCCTTGACGGGATTGAAGGGCGTGTTGATTTCCTTGATGCGTTTCTCGTTCTCCTGAAGGATGGATTTATAGTGCTTGGCTAGTGCATCGGTTACTGGCGGCTTGGTGGCGGTTACTTGTCTTGGCATAGCGGTGCGTTTAGATAACCCCACAACAGACCAAGTACATAGCAGTAGATGTGGACTCCAACTGCCATGCAGGGAATGAAGATTCCGATACTGATATAGATTAAGATAATTGTATTGTACCTTATCTTATTATTAACGTAAGGGGCAATAAAGCCCATGTAGGCATAGATAAAACCGCTGAGACCAATGATTGGTACGGAGGATTGGTAAGGATAGCTGATAGCGATGAGATAGAATGCGACCATGTGACCGATGCCACATGGTATGGCTCGATAACACTGATGGAAAACATATAAGTTGATGGCGGCATGGAAGACGTTCTGATGAAAGAACGGATAACTGATGCGCTGCCAAAGAGTGCAGCCATCTGACAAGCCCATGCCGTCATAGCCCATAAAAGTGATACACATTATTATAATGTACCCTGCATAAAGCGCAATCTTCTCTTTCGCTCCTCGTAGCATCTTTTCTTCTCCTCCTTTCTCACCCTATAAAGTATGACGTGCATGGTTTGCGGAGTAAGATAGAAGCTGGGTGCTGGCTCGTAGCATACACGTTTGATAATATCCATCTTGGATAAGTGTGGATATTGCTTTCTATAATTCTTGAATCTTCTGAAAATCTCCTGATACATTGCCCTTCTGGTTGGTATCATATAATCAATGGATTTTCCCAACAATAAGTCTAATATGACTATATAAGCACGGTCTTCTGAGACCCAAAATCTACAGCTCGGAGACTGGGATAGTTTTTCCTCAATCTCTGAGAGTGTTATATTGTCTCCTGTCGTAAGTATCTCACGATAAGCCCTCAATATATCAGCATCACGTTCTTCTTTAAAATCACATCGTGAATCCTTATATTTCATATCTGACCCTGCAAATATACAAAAAATAATTGAATTAGTCGTATTAGAATAACGATAATTAACGGATAAAGTAGAAATTAGCCGAAAAAGCATTAATTTTGGGCATTGATTTATAAATTAATACATATATATATGCCAGATAATACAAATATTGAACAGAATGCTGGTGCTGCCAAGCAGCAGGAAACAAAGACCAAGAGAGACTTGGCTTTGGAGCGTTTGAAGACCCGACACCCCGACACAGAGTATGCGGATGATGAAGCTATGTATGGCGCAATCAATGATGATTATGATGCAGACCAGAAGGCTTTGCAGGGTTATAAGGATAATGAGAAGGCGATGGGTGACTGGTTGGGCAGTGACCCTGAGGCAGCTACCTTCCTACAAGCAATGAAGGCAGGTAAGAGTCCTTACGCTGAGTTGATTCGTACACATGGCGAGGATGCCATTGACTACTACTCTGACCCTGACAATGCGGATGAGATTGCATCGGCTCAGTCGGAGTTCTTGCAGAATGCTGCCAACGGCAAGAAATTGCAGGAGGAGTATGACAAGAACATGCCATCCAGCTATGAAGTATTCGACAAGTTGGAGGAGAAATATGGCGAGGAAGCGGTGAATGAAGCCATCGACCAATGCTTTCAGACTATGCGTAATGTGGTGACTGGCAAGTTTACAGAGGAAATGATTACTGCTTTCATCAAGGCTAAGAACCATGATACCGATGTGGCTGATGCAGCCCATGAAGGTGAGGTTCGTGGCAAGAACAGCAAGCACGTCAAGAACTTGCAGCTACGCAAGAAGGGTGATGGTACTGCCGACCTTGATTCTGCCAATGCGGAGACCAAACAGACAGATAACCAGCCAAACCTTGGTGCGCTTGGTAGGGCATCACGTAGGGGAAATATCTGGGAACGTGGCAATGAGAAGAGAATACGCATTCGATAAGGTGAAAAGATAATATATAATGTTTAATTAATATTTTGGATAACAATGAAGAAAAGTAACAAATTTAATCGGCTGCTTTCTATCTTTATGATGGTTATGGCAGTTATTTTTGGAGTGAATGGTCAGGTTATCATGGCTGAGGCGGCTCTGCCTGATGGCGGTAGTACCGAGAGTGGTCACGCTGCGGAGGCTGGTGGTGCTACTGCTGCCGATGATGCTGGCAATGGCGGTGCTGCTCGTCAGGATGATGGTATTGCTACCGAAACCAAGGGTCGTGAGCATTATAACGAGAATGGCACGGAGTTCTATGAGAACGACATCAACGATAAGATTACCAAGATTCGTCCGATGGCTACGCCAGTTGACCAGATTTCACGCTATGCTACAACTAAGTCTGCTGGCTCGTTTGTAGTTGAGTATTGGAGTATTGGTACACGTCCTATCAAGACTACCGTCAAGGAGACTACATTGGAAAGTACTGGTACATCTATGGTATTGAAGGTAGAAGACCCTGAAATGTTTACGCTGGATGATACCATCCGAGTGGTAGGTGTTAAGGCGATTACCAACTACAAGAATCAGGCTTATGCAGACCTTACCGATGAACCTACTCCTGATTTGGAACTTTGTGTGTGCGGTAAGGATAATGAGGGTTATCCTATTGTGTTTGCGGTAAATGGCAAATTGGTTAAGAAGCAGCCTATTGGTATTCCAGCCTTACAGAAGGGTCAGAAACTTATCCGTATGGCTAAGAGTTGCGGTGAGTTGGACGTACAGACGGGTCGTTTCAACAACCTTCCTGATTCTGATGTTCAGTACTGCCAGAACTTCATGATTCAGGTTGAGGAGAGCACCTTCAATAAGATTGCTGCTAAGCGAGTAGATTGGGACTTCTCTGACATCGAGGAGGATAGTATCTACGATATGCGTCTTGCTATGGAGGGTACTTATCTCTTCGGTGATATGGCTTGTATCAAGCATACTACCAAAAACAACTCTACTCAGTGGTTTACAAAGGGTATCTGGTGGATGGCTGGTAAGGACATTGAGGTAGGTCATGTTGCTACTGCTGACGATATAAAGAAGGGCTATGGTAAGAATGAGCGAGTGATTGCAGACTTGGAGTTGGTTGACATTTCCAAGGACTTGTTTGTTGGTACTGGTATCGGCAACAAGCGCAAGGTGATTATCGCTGGCTCTGCCTTTGTGAGTGCATTCAGTAAGATTGACTCTGACAAGTTCCGCTTGAAGGACACCGTAGAGGTTTGGGACTTGAAGTTCAAGAGTTGGGAGACCGACTTCGGTGAGGTGCTGATGATTCACTCTGAGTTGTTTGACCTCTTCGATATGAGTGACTGCGGCTTTGCCCTTGACCCTGAGTTCTTGGTTAAGCGAGTACACTTGTCTTGGACACGTAACGTGCTCGACTTGAAGAAGGCTGGCATCCGTAACACCGATGCAGTAGTTATTCAGGAGGTAGCTTGTCTGTACTTGAAGTACCCTAAGGCACACGCTCGTATGCGCCTTGCTGAGGTTCCTGCAACAGAAAGTGCAACTGATACAGAAGAGACCAAGGCTGCTGCCTAAAAGCAAGTAGATTTGTAAATTATTCATTAAATAGTGAGGGGTGTGGGCACTAGCCCCATCCCTTTTTTAGTAACACATATATAATAAGGTATAATCATGTTTAAGAAATATCAAGCTGGTTCGGATTTAGCATTCAGCGTTATGGTAGGTAACGAGCGAATGCGTATTGTTTTTGAGGGTAAGACCATGGGAAGTAGTATCTATATGACAAGAGACCCTAAGGTACAGAAGGCTATCGAGTCTCATTATTGGTTCAACGACAAATTCTTCTTGGTGGAGAGTATTGACGAGAAGAAGGAAGCTGCGGAAGCCAAGAAGAAGGCTGCTGCCAAGGCAAAGAAGAAGGTGGCTGACGAGAAGAAGACTCACATTGTGACAGATGTTGAGGATGCCAAGGAATATCTGGCAGAGACCTTCGGTGTGAGTCGTTCCAAGATGAAGACCAAGGACGATATTTTGGCGATTGCCAAAGAGAAGGGTGTTGAACTAGAAGGATTGGAATAATGAGTACGTATGCTGTATCTGAACTGGTGAAAGAAGTGAAGGTGCTCTTGGACAGGAACCAAGAGACTTCGGGCTTGCTGACTCCTACCGATACTGACACCTTGTCACAAGGCGAGTTGATTCAGAGTAAGATAGTAGATGCAGCAAGAATCATATTGAAGGATGCTCCTGCCAGTATGCTGGATGGTAAGACTTTCAATGAATTGAATACTGCTTGGGCTGAATCAAATGGTGCTTATGTGGGAACCGTCTATCTGCCTTCCGACATGATTAGACTCCTTAACGTGAAGGCTAGTGACTGGAACCGCTCGGCTGAGATAATAACAGAAGAGGATGATGCCTACAAGATTCAGTGTAACCGATTCGGAGTAAGGGGAAATCCTGAGCGACCTATCGCTGCACTCATTCATAATAGCGGTAATCGGTACTTGGAACTTTTCACAAGCAAGAGTAATACGGCTACCGTATCGCTTACCTATGTGGGTATGCCTTCTATTAGTGAAGGTAATATTGATTTGCCTGAAACATTGAAGGATTCCATCGTGTATATGGCTGGCTACCTCACTTGCATCAGTCTTGGCGATACCGATACCGCAAGCGGATTGCTTGGGGTGGCTCGGAAGCTGGCACATATTGTTGAACCTACAACATCATAAATTATGGCAAAGAAGAAAGAAGAAACAAAACTGCTATCGTTGAGCAGGGTGCTTGACAAGGAAGAACTGGATAGCGTGAAGGCATCCAAGAACCGATTTGACAAGCCATACGAGCGTGCCTTCTCTATCTTGCTGGAGGCTCAGCGATATTACAATAACATGGATAACTTCCGAAAGCGAAGACTGAGAAACAAGCGATATTGCTATGGAGACCAATGGGGAGATACCATTGAGTTCAAAAGCAAGTGTGGCTTTACTAAGCGTATCAGGGAGGAAGACTATATCCGTGAGCAGGGTAGCGAACCATTGAAGAACAACCTTATCCGTAGGTTGGTGAAGAATGTGCTGGGTGTATATCGCTCTCAGAGCAAGGAGCCAACATGTAACGCAAGAGATAAGGATGAGAAGCGATATGGTGAGACCATGAGCGTGGTGCTGCAATGTAACCGACAACTGAACCGAGAGACGGAACTGGATGCACGAACCATGGAAGAGTTCCTGATAAGCGGTGCTGCTATCTATAAGAAGAAGTATGGATGGCGAAGAGGTAGGGTGGATTGCTGGACAGACTACGTGAACCCGAACAATTTCTTCATAGACAACAATATGAGGGATTTCCGTGGTTGGGACGTGAGTTGTTTGGGTGAGGTGCATGATATTACCATTGGCAACGTACTGAGAGAGTTTGCCAAGTCTCCTGCTGAGGCTCGTAAGTTGAAGGAGATATACAGACTGGCAGCTAATAGAGATTTTGTGATTGCTGACTGCACTCAGCGATTTGGTGAGTTCGACCCTAAGACTATCGACTTTATGAATCCTGCCAATCCTTCGCTCTGCCGAGTGATTGAGGTTTGGCGAAAGGAGAGTAAACCGAGATACCGATGCCATGATTACAACAATGGTGACGATTTCAAGATTGATATTGAGGATAAGGCTGATATTGTAGATGCAGAGAACGGAAACCGAATCAGGAGAGGTCTGGCTGCTGGCATGCTGGAAGAGGATATTCCTCTGATTGATGCCGAGTGGTTTATGGATGATTACTGGCATTTCTATTATCTTTCTCCTTTCGGTGATATTCTGAGAGAAGGCGAGACCCCTTATGCTCATGGTGAGCATCCATATTGTTTCAAGTTCTATCCATTCATAGATGGCGAGATTCACAGCTTCGTGGAAGATGTGATAGACCAGCAGAGATACGTGAACCGACTTATTACGATGTATGACTTCATCATGCGTGCGAGTGCCAAGGGTGTGCTGCTCTGTCCTGAGGATTGTCTTCCTGATGATATGAGTTGGGATGATTTCTGCGATGAGTGGAGTAGATTTAATGGTGTGGTGAGATACAAGCCAAACAAGAGTGGTCAGGTTCCTCAGCAAGTTGCCAACAACTCTACGAATATCGGTATCGGTGACTTGCTCAGTTATCAGTTGAAGTTCTTCGAGGATATATCAGGAGTGAATGGTGCGCTGCAAGGGAAACAAGGAGTATCGGGTACGAGCGGTTCGCTCTATGCACAGCAGACACAGAATGCTGCCATGTCGCTGCTTGATATTTTGGAGAGTTTCAGCCAGTTTATCATTGATGGTGCTTACAAGACCGTTAAGAATATGCAGCAGTACTATGATGTGGCTCGCAACTTCAATATTGTGGGTAGGGCAGGACAGATAGTGCGCTATGACCCTAAGAAGATTAGAGACGTGGAGTTTGACATCAACATCACGGAAAGTACGGCTACTCCTGTATACAGACAGATGGCAAATGAGTTCCTTATGACCTTGTGGCAGAATCAGGCTATCACGCTGGAGCAGTTGCTGCAAGTAGGAGATTTCCCATTTGGAGAGGAGTTGCTGCAATCGGTTGCTTCCAACCAGCAAGCCATTCAGAATGGTGAGACTCCACAAGGATTCTCTCCTCAGCTTCAAGCCCAAGTGGCTCAGGCATCACAGAGCAATCCGAAGGCTCAGGCGATGTTGCAGCAGATGATGAGCGGTCAGGGAGTGAGTCCTGATGGACAGAATCCACCGCTTGCGGCTTAGTTTATAGTTTATAATTTATAGTTTATAGTTATGATTGCAGACAAACCAAGTGACAAGAAATGGTATGGCAATGGGAAACCTGATGCCAGCCAAAGTGGCAATGCCAGCAAGGGTATTGCTACGGAGACCCAAGGGAGGGAAGACAAGCCCGAACTTTACGAAAATGACGTTATCGGAAAGGTGGCGAAACGAAAGAAAAACGACATCTGGACGAGGGGTGGAGAGAAGAGAACCAGATTTAAGGACGAATAAAGAAAGGAGGTGTTTTTATCGTAACTGTATTTATCTGATATTCAGATAGCTACAGAAATATCTACGAGTTTATGGTGCTGCGTTTAAGATATTGGTATCTTTGCAGCATCATAAACTTTTAATTTTTATATTATGGATTTTGTAGATTTCGTAGAAAAGTATCAGCAGGAGTTGACTCCTGAACAGATGTTGGCAGTAGCTAAGGCAGTCGGCAAGTATCTCTCATGCAAGTTGAGCGATGTGGAGGAGCATCATCTTTGTGCGATGGTGTATGGTGTGTTGAGCGAAGAGCATTTTGACAAACACTTTGCCGATGATGCTATCAGCAAGATGTGGTATGAGGATGCTGACGGAACTAAGCATACGGCTCCTTTCTTCTCGGACGATGAGATAAGAGAAGCCTTTGAAAAGCATCAGGATGATATTTCTGATTACACCATCCATGACTTGGCAGTGACCATGAATCTTCTGAGGAGCGACCATCATCTGATGCTGGAACGATATAGCAAGGATGCAGACGAATTGAAGGAAATGGTGGTTCTGATGGCTATAGAGTATCTGCAAGACCCTGATTGCTTGCATCCGACAAGCAAAATATGGCATACTATTAACGGATAAAGTGACTATTTGGGAATCATTTCTTATCTTTGCATATTATTAATGTTAATAGTATAAAAAGATAAGTTATGACTCCAAACGTGCGTGAAGGATTGCAATATGGTACAGCTATTGGAATGGTGGTGAGCGGCATCGTCCTTGCCTTCCTATCATTCTTCTTGAACAACTATGTGATTTCGGATGGTGTACTCTGGTACATCAGCCAAGCATTGGTTTACTCTGGAGCAATATTCGGAGTAAACGTTTATTTTAAGACCAAGTTAGGTAATTTTGAGAGTAAGGTGAAGGACGAACTCGCAAATATGTTGAAACAAGTAAAGGAAAGTAAATAATATGAAGGTAACAAGAGAACAGATTTTGGAGATTATGCCGAATGCGAAGGCTAAGGTGGATGCTTTTCTGCCTTATATCAATGGTTATGCTGAGGCTTTCAACATTGATACACCTAAGCGTATGGCTCATTTCTTGGCTCAGATAGCGCATGAAAGTGGTGAACTGAGATATACCAAGGAACTCGGCAACAAGAACTATTTCCACAAGTATGATGTGGGTAAGTTGAAGAACATGCTCGGCAACTTGAAGGATGGTGACGGCTATAAGTATCGTGGCAGGGGCTTGATTCAGATTACTGGCAGAGCCAACTATCAGGCATTTCAGAATAGCAAGCAAGTGACTGACGATATAATGGAGCATCCTGAAATATTGGAGCAGCCACGATATGCTACCAAGAGTGCCATGTGGTGGTGGTGGAAACACGGCTTGAACAAACTGGCTGATAGTGATAGCTTTCTTGCTATAACAAAGACCATCAATGGTGGTACTTACGGTTTAGAGCATAGACGTAAGTATTTGAAAAGAGCATTGGTAGCACTCAAAGTGTAGGCTTATGAAGAAGTGGTACGATACTGATTTTTGGCAACTCCTGATATATGTTTTGGGTATGTTGATGATAGCTTTTCTTCTGTCGGGATGCAAGACAAAATACGTCCCGATGGAAAAAGTTATATGTCGGGACGTAGTAAAACACGATACGCTGCATACTTCTGACAGCGTTTTCGTGCGTGATTCAATCTTCCTCAGACAGAAGGGAGACACTTGTTTTCTTGACCGATGGCATGAGAAGACCATCTATAAGAATGTGTATAAGGTGAAGGTGGATTCCTTCCTGAAAAGAGATTTCATCCCAGTGCCCTATCCAGTAGAGAAGGAGTTATCCAAGTGGGAGCAGTTTCAGTTGAAATACGCAATCTGGTCATTTGGAGCACTCTGTGTCTTGCTAGTCGTTTTAGGTTATAAACTATATAAAAAGATAAAGAATGGCAGACTTAATAATTACAATCAAGAGAAGTGACGTGTATGAGGAGGTAGCGAAGACTACTGCCTACATAGGCGCAAAGAATAAACTGGAGGATGGAAAGTCGGCATTTGACCAAGTTTTTGTGACGGATGCAGACTTGGCGATGATTGAGCGATTCTATAATGAATCGGTTGATACATTGATGAATCTCCTGAAACAATTTGTTGAAGAGATTAATGATGAGGATGGAAACATCAACTGGAAGCTGACCTTATCAAGTAGATTTGATACAAAGATGGAGCCTTCCATTATCCGTTCCGCTACATCATTCTTAGTGAACAGCATCATCGGAAAATGGTGTGAGATTACTGCACCTGACAAGGTGAAGGAGTGTGCTGATAACGCTACTGCGCTTCTTGCAGACATTAAAGATAAGGTTTTTCATAAGTCTGCACCGAGTAGAGTAAAACCACAATAATTTCTATAAAATATAACTATATGGCAAAGACATTAACGATTACATTGTACATGAGCGAACTCTTGTACGATTTTAGAAATAAGGCATTCTTGACTGGTCGGTCACGCAAGGCTGATGGAAAGGATGCTGAGTTTGCATCCAATATGCAGGCTAGTGATGATGATTCTGATAAGAATCAGGTTCTTCGTAGCATTCAGAATGCTTATGGTCAACTTCTCGTAGAATTGAGTGAAGGATTTCATGGTGTTGCTACGGCTACTTCAAAGAATGAGTTGCTGGAAGAAAGCGACATTACTCTTAAATTAGATGTTCCTAGCAATTTCAATCTAGGAGTAAGAGACAGCCTGAGTTCTGCTATTCATGACTACATCATCAACAAGGCTCTGATGGATTGGTATATGATAACCAACAAGGATGATGCAAAAGATTATGCAGAATTGTCTGCTGTAGCATTGCAGAATATCCATAATGCTTTCAATCGTAGGGAGCGACCAACAAGAACAGCAATAGAATAATAATAATGAGTTATGAGAACTTGTAGTGTTGGGTATAAGGTAATGATAGAACTTCTGAAAAAGGAATTGGTGTATGATATAAAGAATACGGCTTATACTTATGCTGATTCTATTTCAAGTTCTGTAGCTGACTCACATCTGATTCATAATATCTATGATGTGGGTGAGGATGGTAATCGGGATAAACTGGCTAGAATTTTGGATTCAGCCATTGAGGATTGCCGAGAAATACTTTTCAGATATACCAAGATGGAAATGCTTGGTGGCGGCTTTGATTCCAACGAGTGGGAAGAGTGTATAGGTTCCCCGACAAATGAAGAGGATGCCTATTATCTAGCCATGAGAATGCCAAGTGGATTCTCGAAGACAAGTGTACATACCATGACGGTATACATTCACGATTATATTGTGAACCAATGCCTATACGAGTGGCTAATGGTTGTTTATCCTGATGGTGCTGATAGGTTCTGGGCTTTAGCTGAGGATAAGAAACAGAAGATTAAGGATGCTAGCAATCGCTCGGCTGGAAGGGTAAGAATTGCATTGCATCCATTTTAGTATATTAGTCGTTTAAGGTTAACGCAAAAAGCAAGGGTAGCTATCCATCACGGACGGCTACCCTTTTGAATTATTAATATTAAAAAATATATGAAGTAAAATTTATACGTTTTCTGTGTTTCCAGTAGAGCCACTAGAAGATTCCTGCTTGGTGGTGATGGTTCCGCTCACCTCAGCGTTGACCTTCAATCCGTTCTTCTGCTGCTCGGCATACTGATTCTTATCCTGAGCCATGAAGTTGGTGATGGCGGTAGCGATGTTATAGAGCAGTTTATCGGTGTCGCTGCTGAGAGAATCGGAATCAACCGATGCGTACTTGTTGCTCTCAACGGTTGCCGATGTTGTCTCCTTCTCACGGTATAAAACTGCTTGATTGATGAACTCCTGAGCAAACAAGAATGACTTGCTTACAAGTTGCTTAATCTTGGTGTTGTCTATATTGAGCGGATTTTTATACTGCTGGAGCATAGACTGCAAGCAACTAGCGGCTACCTCTTCTCTAGGCTGTAGGGTAGCGATAGAGAAGATTTCTTCTATTGAGTCTTGTTGACTTTCTTCACTGGCTGTTTCATCAACTTCTGATGCTTTAGCTACGGCATTTCTTGGGAATGGTCTAGCGTTTGATGTACCATCGGAAGAAGTCTCTCTGACGAGTTTCGTGCCAGTTGTCTTTATGATAGAGGACTCTACTATCTTTAGCAACTGCTTATTTCCATTAACATAAAAATAACCATTTGCCAAAAACTCATATAGTACTCCGTCTAATATGATGTAGCCGAAGTAGTCAGACCTTCTTATTTCATAGAATCCTATTTCTGTAGCTATATGAACTTTGTTGTTAGCATCCATATAACCTACGGATGCTCCATTTCGTGCACGCTGTGAATCGAAAGCTAATAATGTATATTCTGCCATAATTATCTGAGTTTATTTTGTAATCTTGGTTGGAACTCTGTAGATAGTGCGCTGATAGATTCTTTTGGTTCGAGACTACCCATAAGCGAAAGCCTGAAATATTTGTATGGCGAACCGACAAGGTTTCTGAGATACCTATTTATAGATGAACCAACGTAATACCAATTAGTTAAATCATTACTTCCAAACAGAACCGTTCCACATTTTCCTGCCTGAACGCTGCTGAAATATCCTCTTGTGATGCAATCGAACATGGTTTTGTAGGCATCCTGACCAAGCGTTAGAGGACGGCTGCATAGGAAGAATGGAACATTCTCTGTTGGTACCTTTACGTACACATCAAGAATATTTCCTTCTTTGTTTGTTGCGTATGACTCAGGATATATGTTTACCCGTTTATTGAAGACGCTGTGCATGGTTCCCCACATTTTGCTTTTCAATGAGTAAACGTAAGCATAAGTATAGTTCGGATTGAAGACGATGATACGGCTATCGTAATAGTCGTAAATCATTCCAGCTTCTTCGAGATACTTACGGAAACGGACATACTTCACATCTGACTCAGGAATCTTACCTAGAGCAAGGAGTTTGTTCGGAAAGGTTTTATCCTTTGTAGAGTGGGAGTAGATAGAGAGAAAATCGAAAGGATAATCATCCAGTACATCTGTAAGACATACAGACTCTCTTCCTTGTTGCATCATGATTCCTCGCTCTGTCGGGAACAGAACAGCATCATCAATTTGCAAGATACCTTTAGGGTTGGAGCAAATATCTCTGTTGGCTGGCTGTCGGGCAATATAGGTTCCTTCTTCTCCAAGCATCAATACCCAAACACCTTCATCGGTAAATGCGTAGAGAGGTGCATCACCGAACTGACCTTCGCTGATTGGTCTAGTGTTGGCGGCAAGTGCATTTATGATAGAAGAACCTACCTGAACACTATTCTTGGCAGGAAATACTAAAGGATTCTCAGCTTCGCTTACTTTCACAACAGAAGAATATGGAAGTGCATTTGTGTTTGTTTTATAGTTCTCGTACTTGCTGACAATGTTATTCCATTCCTCTTCTGATGAATTTTCCCATGGCAAAGCAAATTGTGGTACGTTTTCTTTTCCTTCTCCTGCTACGTAAAAAGAAAATGCTGTAGTTTCGGAAGAATGCAAGTTAACCGTAGATTTCTCAAACACAGAAGTTCCTGTCTTTTTGTAGAATGTGATTTCAGATACATTTAATATTGGTACACATACAAAGTAATATAGTCTTGCACCTAAATCATCAACCTTGCACCAAAATTCTTTGTTTGACGCTTTCACTCGAACTATTCCTTCTGTATTTAATTGTGTATCGTTTGGTAAGTTTGATAATGCAGGAGTGATATTACTTATCAAATCAACATTATATCCTTCTTTTACATTGCCTACATGAAGTCTATTATTGTATGTAATCGCACATTTACCTCCTAAATCTGAGCGATTTAGGTTAGCCAAAGACAATGACTCTTCCGTCCCCTCAACTCTTTTAAGTTGTAATTCTTTACCAAGTTCGTCTTTACTGATAAATAGTGAATGATAGAATGATAGGGAATCTATGGCATTGGCTGCTTCCTTTCCTGACATCATCGTGAAAAACATTTCACCTTGGTCTTTATCATTTAATTCAGGTACAACATATTTGACTGCTGCTGATTCTAAATTAACGAAAGATTCGGCTTTGCTTAAAAAAACATCAATGCCTTGTATAAGATTTGATATTTTATCAAGGTTATCTATGTTTGCGCTAATAGTCCAAGTTGCTATTGCTGGTCCAATCGACCAAAATCTCTTGTTGTAAGGGTCAACACTGACAGAAGCTAAAGTTGAACTATTCCAGTCAAGTTTAAAAATATTGGAAATGCTGTAGTATGTACCATCGTATAATCTGATGGCTGCTACTCCAAATACAAAATACTTTTGCCATTGTTTGCCTTTGTCGGACAAAGTCTTATTAATTACAGCGTCAAACATATTGAAAACCTTTTGGACTTGATTAACATTCATTCCAGTTATCTTTCTACCAGAAGAACTACTTTCATAAGTAACATAGTCCCAAAATTCATCACCTAGAGAGATTTCTGCTGAACCACCTTGATAATCAAATTCTTTAAAACCGATTTTAATTCCATAGTTAAAGTTATCTCTATCAAATAACTGATAATTATCGTCAATCCAATATAAGTATTTGATAGATATTTCTCCGACAAAATTTACTATATTACCTACAGCTGTAACGGCATTGACGTGGAATCCATTCAAGTCGATGGTGTTCTTGGTTCCGTCTCCACCTTTCTCCATCCAGTACCAAGTATCATCTGATTTGCGGATGATGTAGTGGGAGTGAATAACTTCATCGTGTGTTACCTTATGAACCAGTTCGATGGTGTCTCCTGCATCCAGTGTGATGTTCGGTTCTGCTACTATCGGCTGGTGGATAGGGTGGAGTGCCCCATCCTCGTTAATGAGGTTGAGGCAGGTTGCCAACTCGCCATCCTGACAATTATAGTCGGATGGCGAGTGTGTCAAGCCTTGAAATATTACTTCTTGTCTTGTTGCCATGTGCTTAAATTTGAGTTTGGTCGCATGATTTCGTAATAAGGTTCTCCTTTTTGTGACTTGCGTGGGATGCAAGTAAGGCGAACCATTCTGTTGAGTGGAAGGTTGTACTCATCAAGGATGGCGGTGATGGAAGGGTAGTCACTTCTGAAACCGACCTTCTTATACTTCTGATTGAATTGAAGCTGAGCGAAGGCGGTGTTGGCTTTGCGAAGGTCTTCCCAGTCCTCACGCATACAGAATCCGTATGTACCTCTGTCAGATAGTCTGAATACGAAGATGGAGTATTCTGTACGTTCTTTCTTGATGATGTGGTCGTAGATGCCCTTTGATAGCGTGACCGAGTTGGCTCTTCCGTCTAGTACCACAAAATCGTTGCGGTGTCTGAAACCATTGATTTTATCTATTAAATACTTGAATTTCATGTTGCAAATATACTATGAATTTACGAAATGCTTATTTTATCTGTTAATGATTCACGTCTTTTTCTGTTGACGGCTTGCATCAGGCGGACGGTTCTCTTGGCATTCTCGCTACGAAGACAACCGCAAGAGCGTGTGAATCCTGAGAGCAGGGCAGAACTGAGGATTCTCTTTCCTCTGCCACAATCACACTTGCATATCCAATATACTCCATTTCTTGCTCCCTTTTCAGAAGGGGCACGGCGGCAGACAACCAGTCTGCCAAACCTTTGCCCAGTGAGGTCTTTAATCTTAGCCATTACTTCTCAGCCAGTTTCTTTGCCTCTTCTACTGATACTGGCTTACCGCTGAGAGGTATGCGGAAGTCGAACTTTGAACGGAAACCATAATAGCCTACGAAATCGAAGCTCTGTTTCATACGCTCATCTGTGGTGATGTACTTCTTGTAAGCCTTCACCTCCTTCTCAGAGCGGTAGATGGTAGAGTTGACGAAGTAGGAACTGGTTCCCTTGTTGGCGATTACTGCAATAAAGAACTGCTTGCCAAGGAATTTCTCCTTGATACGCTGAATGATTGAGATTTTCTTTGTATTCATATATTAAATTTGATTAATTATTAAGAAGAATGCAGATAGGCTGCACTCTTAAAACTATTCAATTCCGCAAGATACGATACCATCTTCTTTGTTGATACCTCGGAAGTGTTCGCATCGCTGGCAAGCAAGGCTACCTACGTATAGGGTTTCCTTGGTGTACTTGCCTTTAATGCCGAATGGGCAGGGAGTTGTGTACTCGAAGTGCCCACCGACATATTCATTGAGATTATATTTGGGATATTTCATAGGTTGCTTGGATATATTTCTAGACTTTTATAGTATTTTCTCATAAAGGAAAATATGTTTGTCTTAGTTCTGTTACATGTTTTCGGCTCAGGGCAGAATCCTCTATAGACACATTGAGGAACACAAGCGGATGCAAGCAAAGGTTCGATACAAGCCAACTTATCAAGTACCTTATACCACACCTCTCTTGTCTCCTTTGATGCCTTACTGCATAATCTCAGCTTGGAGATATTGATAATCTCCTGAGCGTTGAGGGATAGCTGCAAGTTGACCAAATCATCCTGACGCATATCGTGACGTGACACCTTGGAGCCAGTAATATCTGTTCTAGATGTGGAGACGAATGGCTGAGCATGAACATGGCGAACAAAGTGATTGCTCACCCAGTATGGTATGCCATACATTTTAATATCGAACTCCAATTCTCTGAGCGGTGAATGCTCGCTGAGAATCATCTGTTTCTTGAACTCATCGCTAGGCTCATGTCCCAGCGCTTCCTTACCTTGTGTGAACCGAGCAGCATCCACAACACGCTGCCAGTCCGTTACTCTTGTAATTTCTATTTTCATAATTTCTACTCTTTGTTAATGTACTCCCCTACTAAGAAACCTAACACAAACCCCATAATCGTATAGAAGATAATGATTAAAGGTATAACTATAACTTCTAACATATACTATTCTTTATTTTCTCTGTCTGCCACATCATCGCCAAGAATATCCTTGATTTTCTTTTCGATGTACTCATCAGAAGTACTTTCCTTTATTAGAGCATCAATGTCTGGTAACTCTGCATCAACTTTGTCTTCTTGTATTTTTGAGGTAAGCTTGCCAATTACCAGTTTCCCCCAAGGGCTATTAGCCATATCTGCCAATGAATCCTTTTGAAGCTCATAGGCTTTCTTTAACTCTCCGTTATCACGGAAATATCTGAGCACTTCCGTCAATGCAGCAACAAAGTTCTTGTCAGACATCGGGTTGCCCTTTGCCTCTTCCAGCTTAAGCATCAGGAAGAGTAATGATGAATGTAAATCTGTTTTATACATAACTACTTACATTGTTAAATTCATAGCCTTTTTGATGCGGTTGTCGAATTTATTGCGATGTTTGCACTTGTTTCTATCATCACAGAACATATAGCAACCATACCCGTTATAAGCTTCATTAAACTTCGCTTTCCAGTAAGGAGAAATGTGTTTGCTAGGATAATGAGCATAAGTGTCTGCTTTCATTATCTTCTTTGCTAATCTAATCTTCATACGCTACTTCTTTTTATTACAAGGACAACTACTAGCGTGAATAACACAAACTCCGTGTTTCGTGTCCACAAGCAGATAGTCGTGTCCTTTCTTAGTAAATACTGTTGTACTAAATTCCTTTGCAGGTTCTTTTCTATTAGCCAATGAGCAAACACCTTCAAAAGCCAACGCACCTACGAGCAACCACAAGACAAACCAAACGGCTGACTTGGCTAAGTTTAAAATCTTATTCTTCATCTTCACACATTTTATTCCATATATTAACACACTCAACGAACTCTTCGACTTCTTCTATACTATTCAATATAATAGTAATGCTTCCATCTTCGTTCCAGTGCTGATTACTTACATCTACCATAGTTTTATCCTACTTATCCTTATCGAATTTATTGCCAATAACCTTAATATACTTAAAGTATAAAGAATAAGGCATTCCATCAATAATAGCAACAAATGCACCGTACATATATTCAATTACTGCTTTTACCTTGATAAATCCCTTATATAGGTCATATATCTCACACTCTGCTATATCGCCTTCCCAAATTTCATTTCCTTTGCTATCTGTCAGCCCTGTGAACTGGCAGATGGAAGAAGGTTCAATACCAACAACACTATAATCACACATACTACTAAAGGCATCTACTATGTAGGCTCTTTTCTTTATCCCAGCAGTACTTCTGATTAGGCTACCATAAATCCATTCTCCATTGTCAAGACGTTTTGCCTTGTATTTTATATTTTGTAATTTCATAACTAATGATTATTATAACCTAACAAACATGATAAAATATACTCAGCATCTTGTCTGTTCCAAGCAAAAACAAGATGCTCTTTCCCTTTTTTATCTTTTATAAGATATACTCCTCTTAGTCTCATACCCATATCTCCAAACCTTTAATATTCTTTTCAACAGGTTCATCCTTCCATGTAAGAGAGTGACCTATTAATTGCTTTATTCGTCCTTTGGGCAGTTCACACCAATAGTCAACGGCATCCATTTCCCAATAAGGCTTACCATCGTCAATGTCTTCACGATAAGGCTTTTGGGCAAAAACGAACTCCTTTCCATCTGGATTACAACAAAGAAATGCCATACTTATTCCTCCTCAATTAACTTAAATTTGTCAATATTGTACCATCTTGGTGATTTCTTACCGTCTAACTTGCAATATATCTTTTTATCAACACGTATTCCTAAGACTTCTGTTCTATGGAAATCATGATAACCGCCATAAATTAAGCCACCAAAAATAAAATTAGCCAAATTAAACGTATTGTATTCGACTATACTTCCAAGATGAACTTTTCCCCATTCTTGTTCTGTCATAACTATTCCTCCTTTTCTATAAAATCACGTCCAACACGTTCTAATAACTCTAAAAATATTCTGTGCTCATGATAAGTGAGTTCCCAAGGATGGTCTTTGTTTCTTTCTACATTTCTTTTGCAATGAGAAACGAGATAATTATAAAATTTCTCTGTTAGCCCTTCTATAGGTTTTACTTTCTTCATATTCAATTCTCCTCAATTTTTACACCAAATGGAAGTCCATCGGCAAACAACAAATTCTTAAAGCTACTTTCAAATGTCTCATCTTCATATCCACAGAAGTAACAACCTTTAGTAGTTAAGCATGTGAATGCACGATGTGTTTGATAATTAGCAAAGTACTTATCTTTAACAACACCAAACGGCTGATGTTTCAACATTTCTTGCCAGCACTCTTCTGCATCCTTGAATGGACGAAACTTTGGTTCTGGCTTGATACGATATTCAAAAGATTCAAATGATAGTTCAGGAATTTGAGTTACTTTCTTCCAGTCTTCATTAAATCCTTTACTTCTATACTCTATGTTCTTTCCTTCTGCAAATGCCTGAATAATAGGCAATAAATTTGCTGCTTCTTTACGATTCATAGTTTATTTCCTTTCTTTTTGTTAATTGCTTTCAATCTCCTACGTTCTTTTCTATTGAGGATACGAGGTACATCAGCATCGAAGCTTTCTTTGTTATCAAACTTTCTCATTGTAGCATCAAAGTCTGTTTGTTGATAACCATTTTTAAGTGCTTCTCTCAAAGTGTTCAAATCTAAATTTTGAAAATTGTGAATATTCGTTTGTTGTGGCATGTTTATCCCTCCAATTCTTTTAAAATCATTTTTACCAAGTGATAATTATCTCCATCCCAACCTTCATCTAATGCTTTGCCATCAGAAGAAGTATGATGCCTATTGACGTAATCAAAGATTGCGTTGCAAAAGAAATCATCACTTGTACCCTCGCAAGATTCTTCATCACAGAAACCTTCATAGCTTAGAAGGTCTATACATTCTTTGTGCATACAGGTTGCAGACCTGTATTCTGGGACAAACTGACGAATATATTTTTGTCCTACTTCTATTTCACAACCGCACATATAACATCTGTGAGGTGTGCGAGCTTTACGCTCTGAGTTCATAAAATCCATAATCATTTATCTTTTGGGTCAACGAATGGTAGCCAGTATTCTACATTAGGGATATTCCATCCGTTGTAGTCTTTGGCTATCTTTTTATCTACTATATGTCCAAAACTTATTCTTCCGATTGTAGTAAGGACAATAACTTCTTTATCTACTGGTGGTAGCTCATCCTTGACAGATACCCATACTGGAGAAACATTTTTAGGCTTGCGGTCTTGTAGAGTAGCAGTATAGTTAAAGGTAAAAAAATCTACAGGATATTTTTGCCAATGGTTTTCTTCTATTGCCTTATTGATTGCTTCTCTTTTTGAGTTTGCTTCAACCATAACATATTTTGAATTAGATGTTTTGAAATAATCCACTCTATATATTGCCATTGCTTAGTCCTCCCTTGACTTTAATTCTTCACATCTACAAGTTGCTTCACCATAACCTATATTGGCAGGATAGAATCTGTAGTAAAAGCAGAATCCACCAAATAAATCGGCAAATGGGCAATTAGGGCAATCCCCTTGTATTACATCATAGTTTGAATCCATATTCTAGCCCTCCAACTCTTTAAGTGCTCCTTCCAAGTAACCAACAATCATTTTTTCTTCAATTTTTGAATAATAGTTACCATTCATATAACGAATAGTCTTTTCTATAGCTGATTTTATTTTATCTTTGTTCATTGCTTATTCTCCTTAATCAAATAAACCTAAATGAGCAGCTTCATTCCACCCATATTTACCTCTTTTCATTTCGTTATTGAAATTAACTCCACGCTTGATGCGCCACTTGCTTATCTTTCTTTTCTTCATAATCTCTTCTTTTTACCCTCTCCATGATGTTATCAAAATAATAACGGATTGGAGTCTTTATGAGCCTTTCACTCATTAACGTTCTTCGATGTGTACTAAATGCTTGATGCCTTTTCCACATAAGAGTGCTCTGAGGTGAATTGTCAAGCGGTAATTGATATTTTACGGCTACACCTAATGCCAACCAATCTAATTCGAGCACGGCTTTTCGCCATTATCTTAATTTCACCAAGGAGAGGGTGGTTAGTTACTAAGATTTATCAAACTCTTTCTGCAATCTCTGTTTTGTTTCATTCAGAAGCTGCTTGAATTTAGTCTCAAATTCCTTATCACACTGTGATAGCCCCCAAATGGCATCAGCAAGTTTACCATTGTATGAATTTGAAGACATAGCTAAGAGTTCATCTACTTTAGGAATCAAACTCTTGGCTAAGATATTTGCTCTTTCTAATTTGTCTATATTCATATTACTATCTTATTTATCCTTTGCGGATGGTTAGTTACTCAACTACTGCTGACTTCCAATCTGGATAGCCACCCAAGTCCTTTTCTTGTCCGCAATTCATTTCTATCCAGTCTTGCAGACAATCTTTAACTACTTCTCTGTCCTCTGAATCATCATTAGATTCAATGACAACCGTAAACTTATGTTTCATACTTTTATCTATTTGTGCCCGAAGGCGGTTAAATGCTAAACTATATAAGACAAGCTGATACCTAATATACCTGCTCCTAATATCATAAGTATGACTCCTTGGAGCATATATGCAAAATCTTTCAGAAACAAATATACTCCAAATATAATCAATACTATACCTATTATAAATATTCACTAGTGTCCCGTTAAAACGAGACGATTATTAAATAAATTGTTAATTCTCA
>ERZ1034701.167-NODE-167-length-28763-cov-10.647067_pt1 | contig 28763 bp, 5 predicted proteins | sample MGYA00520651_ERZ1034701 | MGnify/ENA primary metagenome ERZ1034701 (study PRJEB33766, sample SAMN09781713) | gut metagenome | biome: gut microbiome | host: Homo sapiens | place: Madagascar | study: EMG produced TPA metagenomics assembly of the PRJNA485056 data set...
ATATTATCGTTGTATTAACTATTATAGTATCTATTCTTATAGCATGTTCGCATAATAGTAGAAAGGATTCTAATATAGACCCTGTAGATACAACAGATTCGTGTGGAATTAATGATGATTTCTATGAAATCAATGATGTTGATACCACTAATGATGGTTATTCTACAGATAGTGTTATTTATCTTGATGCAAACGGTAATATAATTAAAGCTCCTTTTAATTAAGTTGAGCTATATGGCACATCCTACATTTTGAAATCCTCTGTACGAGGGTGATTTTCATCTCCTGAATAATTGTTCAGCCGTAACACCAAAGTGGCTTAGACGCTAAATAAATTGGGTCTAGTTCAATTAATCATTATACTTGCACGTCTTATTTCGGTCTCCAGGCATACGAGATAGTAAATTATGCCAATCGTGGGAAACGCCCACAACCAAGTTTATTTAACGTCTAAGCGACTTTCATATCTGATTCGATTAATTATATTACTTGAGTTAATTAGCCGCTTACAGAAGAAATTGAAATATTAAATTTGATACTTGCTATAATATCATATTATATACTATAATGATTTAAATTCGTTTATAATGTTTTACCATTTATTACAGCAGCGGCTGTAGTCCACAGATTTAAAGTTTAGTATTAACTTGAGTAGCTTGACCGTGAGGTTAGGTTACTCTTTTTTTTTAAATTCATCAAGCGACACATTATGACACATTTTATTGAGCACAAAAAAAAAGCAGTGAATAATCATCACGATTACTCACTGCTTCATTTCCCGTTAATTTTTTATTTATTTAAAAATGAGAATAGAAGGAACTCGCTAGTTCGGCATTGAATTACAATATTATCAGCCATCACTTAACTTTATAAATTAAAACTTTAATTATGAATAAAATAATATCTGTTAGACAACAGAAGAAAAATGTGTTACTCTAGCAGGATTCGAACCTACTCTAACAGAACCAAAATCTGTTGTGCTACCATTACACCATAGAGCAATAAAGTTTCGCATACATTTTAATTAAAACTTTAAAACCATTTTTGCCTAGAACAAGAAAACCTTCAACTGCTGCAAAGATACAAATAATATTTATATCTCCAACAGTTGAAGGTAATTAATTAACTATTATTAGTAGAAGTATTACTGTCAATACCTTTTACGGGGCGGTTTATTTATCAAAGGATGTAGGAACAAATCCAAGTATATTTTGACCATAATGATAATAACTATTACTCTTATCAAGAGTAGCAAGATTATTATAAGCTCTATAAATAGGAACTTGTCTCATAAGTTTAACTTTAAATTTATTTTCACCTTTGTAACGACCAGTAGTATAATTATAATCAAATTCATCATCAAACATAGCATTTGCTACAAGATTAAGACTATTGATAATATCATTAGGCATATTCATCATTGCAATAGGAGAACTCCAAAGTTGTTTAGCGTTGTTTGGAAGGAATATTGGATTATACATCATACTTTCAGTTGCAAGTTGGTCTGCACTATAAAGCATAAGATTAGGAAGAAGCATTTTATCTTTATCCTTATCATCCCAAGCTATATTAGTAGCGATAGCAACCATAATAGAAGATAAAGCGCCAAATATATCACCAGCTGTTCTACGAATAGCAGCTTTCTGATATTCAGGTAATGCTTCCCAATTAATTCGAATATTCTCAGCAAAGTTTACATAAGCAGCAAAAAGATTTTGAGTACCTTCAAGTGCTTCAAGCTGTTTATCATCTAAGAGTTTATGTCTTTTGTTATATTGACGAATAGGCATTGTAAGGAAATCCATAAGAGCAGGACCACAACCTACACGATTATCACCTGTTTGTTCATTAAAATAACCTTTTCTTCTCCAATGTTTAAGAATACCTGGATATATATGTTTATGATATTGCATAACAAGACTACCCCACCAATATTTTTCAAGTTGAGCAGCACCAAGTCTATCATATACACCATGTATCTCTTTATTAACACTAATAACTTTACCTTTGAACTCTCCAAGAAGAGCATAAGCATCATTTACTTCTCCATTAGTACTTTGTTTAGAAAGTTGTTCCATAAGAGAACCATCTTTAAAACCTAGTTTACCATCAATTAAATCAAGCTGTTCCATAAGAGTAGGATTAGCTTCAAATTGTTCTTTAGCTTTAATTTCAAGTTCCTTACGTTTAGCAACAAACTCTTTACTTTGTTTGTTATTAAGGAAAACGTTCTTAAATTCATTAGCTAAATCTCTTCTTCCTCTAGCATATTCTTTAAGTTGATTTGGGTCAGACTTTATATCATTTACAAATTTCTCAAATTGAGCAGCAAGAGGAGTACCAGCAATAAGTTGTCTCATAGCTTCTTCATGAGAAGCAACTTTATATTGAGACCAAGTCATAGCTTGATAAGGAAGTCTACCTTTATTTCGATAATCGGTTACAGGAACAATTCTGTTATCAAACATCATAGCAAACATAGCACTATTCTGCATATGATGTTCACCCATAGCATTAGGAGAATACATAAGATTTCTAAGACGATTAATAGCATCACTAGCTTTAAAACTACCAGTAGGTTTACCAAGTACTTCATCGAAATCTACTACATTCATAAACTTAACAATAGCATCAGCAAGACTAGTACTATCTTCTCTAGTCATTCCTCTTAGGAAAGATAAAGAAGCGCCATACCACATAGTTTTAGCTTTATTCCAAGCAGAAGTACTAAAATAAGCTTTAGCTATATGTTCAGCAAAAATACCACTACGACCAACAGTAACGTTACCAATGCCACCAGTAATGTTTAACATCATAAACTTAGCACTAGTAAGACTTTGTGCAATATTAGCAGCTTTAGTAAGTTTATTATTAGGAAGTTTATATCTATCATAGATAAGTCTATTACCCCAATTAGTAAACTGACCATAAAGTCTTTCATCATAAGCTTTTTCAGCATAACGAGTAACATCAGTAGTACTTCTATTAATATCTTTTCTGAGATTACTAAAACCTATATTATCATCAAGTACAGGAGTAGCTTTAATCATATTTTGACCATAATAGAAGAGATATTTATTATCTTGAACAGCATTTTGATGACCAGCAAGTCTAATAAATTGACTAATACTAGAAATAAAATCTCTATTAACAAGAGATTGATGTATTTCTTTATTATTTTTTTCAGCAGCATCAAGTCTAGCTTTATGTTCAGTCATAGCTTTATTATACTCTTCATCAGTAGTATATTGCTCTCTTGTTGGTTCAGCAGCTTTAATTTTATCAATGTCTTCACTATTTTTATTAGTAAATTCTTTACCAATCATAGGAAGTACTGGAGTTTTATCAGTGGAATAACTCATATCAGCATGAAGACTATTCTTACCAACAGAACTAATATTAGCATTCCAACCAGCAAATTCAGCTATTTGTTTACCAAACCATTTAAAGTCATGGTCAGCTTCTTTTGCAGTAATAGGAATAAAACCTTGACTAATAATACGACGACTAGCTTTATCTCTAACAATCTTATCTAATGTTGTTTCAATAAGTTTCTTAGCTTGTTTTTCATTGTCACTAAGAGTTACATTGTTGATATACTTTTCGTCATCTATACCACGTTTAAAGTTCTCGGCTTGAGTAGTATTTTCTTTATAATCAGGATTACGATATTCTTCTTTAGGAACAATATCTAACTGATTATAATTAGCAGCCCAAGTACCATTAGCATAATTAGGTTTAATACTAGTCTTTTGCCAGATACCTATTGGGTCAAACTTATGAGTATAAACATTCCATACATGATTACGAGTAAACCACTTATCAAACTCTTCTTTACCTTTAGCTCTAGCTTCAGCCATGGCATCACTATAATAAGGAGTTGTAGTAGTTTCAAGATATTCATTAATAGTAGCAAGAGCTTTAGTTTTAATCTCTGCTTCTTTACTTAAATCTTTAGCTACTTTCTGATTCTTCATACCAGTATAGAACTCATCTTTAAGAGTAAGAGTACCATAAAGAAAACGATTAGGAAGACGAACTGATTTATCATATACATAATTACCATCTGAGTCTTTAACAATATGACCTTTTTCGTCATATTCAAAATCGTATTCCATATTAGCATCTTCCCAAGCCTTAAGATATTCACCACCAATAGTTTTAGCTTTACTGTATTCAATATCAAACTTAGGACTATATTCAGTATGCATAAATTTACGAATAAAATTACCAACAGCAGAACCATTACCAGGTATATCTTCGTTAACTATAGTCTTTTTCGTATTACGAAGTTTCTCATACAAATCAGCAAGTTTATGAAGGTCTTCAATACTAATTTGATGTCTATCAGTAATAGTATTAACTTCTTTCTTAGTAGTATCATAATAAGGACGAAGAATCTCATTAACTTCATTAACTAATTTAAGATACTCAACATTAGCTTTACCTTCTTTGCTATTAGAAGTGAGCATTCTTTGCACTACAGCAGGAAGAGCTTGTTTTTGTTCAGGAGCATTATTAATTAATATTTGCTCATTACCAGCAGAATAAATAGTATTATTATAACGACCAGCTTCATCTTTTCTTATAGCTTCTTGTTCTTCTTCACTAAATATATCACCACGAATACGACCTTTACTATCATAAACCTTTTCACCATTAGCAAGTTTAATTTTGATAAGTTTAGCCTTATAAGATATTTGATTATTTTTCTGTGCTCTACCTTTAGAAAGAATACCGTAAGCTACAGCAATTTCATCACTAACTTTAGGGTCTACATGCCAAGTAGCGTTTTGCTCAAGCCATTCTTTAGCTCTTTGATACTTTTCATCATTAGCAAGAACTTCATCAGAAACTTGTTTGTTACCAAAAGCATCACGTTTCTCAGCTCGTTTAATAATATCAAGTCTCTTATCAAGTTCTTCTTCAAAACTATCTTTAACTCGAGTATCATTATATTCTTCATTAATATCATGTTGGCGTTTGAGATATTGATTAAGTTTTACAGCAGCTCCTTGAGAGTTTAATACAGCTTCATCATATTTAGCTTTATCTACAATAATAGGTTTACCTTCTTCATCGAAACCTTTAGTACCTGGAATAGGATTAGTTTCATCATAAATAGGTTTCTCAGTACCATCGTCAAAGTTTATTGTAGACTCAAGTTGATTAATACTTCTTCTAAGTTTACGATATTCTTCTTCATTTTCAGGACTAAGGATACCATTAATACGAAGACGATTGATGTTTCTAATTTGCTCTCTAAGTTTTGTATATTCAGCAAAAATAGTAGGAGCAGTATTAAGCATATAATCATCGTTATCATACATAGCTTTATAATACTCATCTTTAAAGCTTTGATTAAGATGAGCAATCTTAAAAGCATCATATTTATGCTTAGCTTTAAGATAAGCCATAGGATTATTAATAACATCTTTACGAGCTTCATTTACTTTATTTCTAAGAGCATCTAAATCTTCAACAAATTTGTCATTATAATCTCTAATAAGTTTACCATTCTTATCAACAAGTTTGTCCCAATCTATATGACCAAGAGCTTTAATAGCTTTTTCAAATTCACGAGCATCTTTAGCAGCTTGCATATCTTTAGCACTAATATCATCAACTATATGTTTGCTAATATTTTGAATAAGACTATTACCAGTATCTTGTAAATCTCCAATCCAAGCATCACACCAAGTAACAGCATGATAACCATTACAAATATCAATTAAACCATTTTGAATATTAGGGTCATTAGACCATTTAGCAACAACTTCTCTAGCAAATCTTTCATTAAGAGTACTAAGATTAAGTTTGTTACGTAAATCTCCAATAGTTTTCTTAATATGATTAATGAAATCAATTACTTCAGGATTCTCATTTTCATCAACTACAACATCAAATATAGTACCATATTTATTAATAAGACTATCTGTATCAAGAAGTAATTTTTGAAAACGTCTTTGCTCACTAGGATTATTACGAATCATTTCTATAGTTTCAGGAGCAAATATAGAAGCATAAGTTCCATCTTCTTTTTTATAGAACTGGTCAGCATCACCAATAAGTTTCTTAGCTGTAGCACTAGTAAATCTATCAATAGCTTCATAAAGTTTAGGAGACATGTTTGTATAATCAGTACTAACATTCTCAAAACCATTATTATTCATAAACTGAACTTCACGATAAGCATTGACATCACCTTCATGTGCTCTACGATTAATATCAGTAAACATATCAAAATTATATTCAACAGACGTACTTTCTTTATCATTAGTAGAAGGAATAATCTGAATAACTTTAACAGGATAAGGAATTACTTTACCTTCAGAATCAAATATTACTTTTGTTTCTTTAGCAAAAGCAATTTTCTTAGTAACTTCATTACCATCAATTATATCATGAATAGTTTGAAAATTACCAAATCCTTCACTAACTCGATTATAAAGATACCTATTATTTATAATTTGAACACCTTTAGCATCATTCTTAATAAGATTAATAATTTTACTATAAGCATCACGAGCACCACCTATATCACCAGTAGTTCTATCTTTATCAATACTAAAACCAGTATTAACTCTACCTTTAGAAGAAATAGCTCGTTCGTTAGCATATTCCTTACGGAGTTTATCTGCTTCTTCTTTAGTAAGTTGATTGCCTTGAAGTTTATTATCAATAATAGTTCTATAATACATCTCACTATAAAGAGTATTATTAGCTTGATTGACAGAAACAATACCATGTTCATTTTCTTCAAGCATACTAACAGGATAAGCGAATATTATATCACCATGACGAACAGTCTTATAAAGATTTGTAGTATTAACACCACGATTCTTAAAAGTAAGTTTTACATAAGGGTTAACTCTATCAGTCCAAACATTATAGATACCATACTTAACAGCAAGTTTAGTATCATCTGGAGCGACAGTCTTATCTTGAGTAACTTGAGGTTTATTATCTACTACATCTTCTACGGGGCGGATTTCCGTTTCTTCTGCAATAGTTCTAGTAGCAGCAAATTCATCATTAATATCCGCTTCTGTAATATCATTTCTACGAGAAGGAACATTAAGAGTTATAACTCCATCAGGAGTACTAAGTTCATTAACCCATATTTTACCTACTCTTTTCTTCTTTACAGTTCTCTTTGGAACCATACCATTATCAGAATGACTTCTTAAATAATCATCACGATAATCATCATAAGTAATATGCTTAAAATTAGCATCAATTTGACTAAGAAGACTAGTAGGTTCTCCATCTTGATTAGCAAACAAAGTATCATCACGAAGAGTACTATTCTTAATAATCTTATTAACACCATTACGACACATCTTGAAACCTTCAACTACAAACGCATATTTAATAAGGTCTATAGCTGCAAGTTTAACAAGAGGATTCTGACTCTTAGTAGCAGTTTCAAAAAGATTGTAAGCAGTTTCAGTATCTACATTGTCGTCATTAAAACGAATAGATTGAGCAGCACATTCTTTATTACCAACACGATAATTATCTTGAAGGTCAACTTTAAGTTTACCAAATATACCAGCATCTTCTGCTTTACTTTGTAACCAAGCAACTTTTTGAGCAGGAGTAAGTTTAGACCAAGCATCAATTTCATCTTGAGTTGGTTCAGTAATATCTTCAACATCAAAATTAAATACCGGACTACCACTAAATCCATAAATACGAAGACGCTCTTGTAAATCACTTGTTTTAGTTGCCTCAAGACGCCCCGTAGAAGAATTGATAGTATAACCTAATCTAATTCCATCAGCGTTATTATAAGCAGCACCAATAACATACTTCTCATAATCATTATACTCTTTCTCAGTAAGTCTACGAGGAGTAGGAAGCATTTTACTAAGAGCTTTAATAGTAGTTACAAAAGCAGAATTTTGAGTTTCAAAAAGCATACTATTAACTACAGTACTAGTAACAGAAGCATATTTTAAGAAAGCATTAAGAGAAGGATAAGCAGATTTATGAGTATCTTTTACATAATTATCTTTATCTACAACACCATCTTTAATAAGTCCAGGATAAATACTTTCAAGGAAAGGAATACCATTCTTACTAAGCACTTTAGCTTGTTTGCTATTATTTATATCTTTAATAGTTTCAAATACTTCATTAGTAGCAAATATAGTTTGTTTAGCACCAAACTTATCAGGATTGCAAACTCTTACAGTTTTCTGAATTATATCAGCTAAACGATTAATATCATTGTAAGCCATAAGAATCTCTACTTCACGAGCAAGAGAAACATTGTTTGCGTTCTTTACATCATTAGCTAATTGCTCTTCATCAAGAACAATATTATTGTTTTTAATAAAACTGTAGTCTGTACCAAGTTTATCATTAATAGCTTCAACTACCATTTTACCTGAATATAAAGAACTAATATCGACACCAAGTTCTTCAGCTACTTCTTTAAGAGCATCAACTATAGGTTGAGCAGAATCTTCGCTATAAACAGATTTACCTTTATTATAAGCATTAACTATACGAGTTACAGCAGGGTGCATCATAAATGCAACACCAGTTTTATAGTTACTACCTACATCAGGGAAAGTTTTATATACTGCAAAAGTAAACTCATTTACATTAGGTACAGCACCTTTCTTTACAGCATCAAGAATATGAGCTGTAGTCTCAGAACTATAAGCAGTAAGAATAGCATCATCTACATTATGATTGTCGTGTGACCAACCAATCATAGTATGACTAATTGTAATATAACCGTCTTTATAAATAACGTTGTCTTCTCCAAAACGTTTAGCTAAAACCTCAGCTTGCTTTGGAGTAGCTTTGTATCTAGCACTAATAGCATAATTTTTATCAATAGTTGGTTGAACTTTGTTGCAAATAGACACAAAGGTATCACGAGTAACACTAAACGCTTTAAGTTTAGCACCACTCATAACATCTTCTTGATATTCAGCTTGGTCAATAAAATCATAACAACTACGACCATTACGAACACTTTTAACAACATCATTCATAATATTATCACGTGCATTGATAATATCTTCAAATTGAGATTGACCAGTGTTCTCTTCAAAAGCTTCATCAGATTGAAGAATACGAAGCATATCATCAAGTATACGATTGTTACGAGCTTTACGACTATTCTTTTCTTCAATACTATTAGCTTTACTAAATTCTTCACGACTAAGAAGTCCACCCTCTTGTGCAGCATTAGCTAAAGCAGTAGATTCATTAACTCCGTTTTTAACAGCTTCTTCTAGTTTAGCTTTAGCTTCATCATTGAGTTGTTCTTTTACATAATCATCATATAATTTACCAAATGATTCTTTATAAGCAACTTTCTGAATATCACCATCTTTATCTATATAAGTATTATGTTGAATACCATATACAGAATCAATATCAAAGTCAGAACCAGTTTGAGCAACCCAATCATCAGGAACAACAATAGTTGAACCTTGAGCATCATCGGTAAATCCAACTACCTTCATAGCACAAACAGATTGCTTACCTTCAGTAGGAATACGATAACCAATAATAGTATCAAGTTTAGCTCTTTGAAGTTGATAAAGAAGTCCACCTACAAGATTTCCATCTTCATCTCTTATTTCATCGGGTTCTGTATAAGAACCATCTTCATTTTTAGCAAAACCAAAGTTACTCTTAGGAAGAAGAACTTCAATATAACGCCCACCATCAGGATGATAATGAAGTTTCTTTGAATAACCTACATTAGTTACCTGAGCAGCATGAAAACCAGGCAACTTTTGACGAGTAATAGCATTATTAAACATAGACTGACAAACATTCTGAGCTTTACTCATCATATTAGTCATATATGTAGGCATAACAGTATTAGCTCTTCCAAGTTCAGTATAAGGACTATCTTCATTAAGAGTAAAGAACTCTAGAATATTACTATCAAGACCTTGACGAAGACATTCTTTACGAAGCTTATTAAAGAAGAGTTTCATATCAAGTCCTTCAATATTTCCATTAACATCAAGTTTAATAGAACCATCTTCATTTGTAGGAATATTAAGTTCTTTAACAAGACTATTGAAACTATCTTTAATATTAGCAACATAAAGTCTAAAAAACTCTTTCTTAACTTCTCCAATAGTTCCAGTATCAGGAATATTATCAACAATCTTCTTCATAATTTGAATAGCAGCTTTATTCTCTGCATTCATATGTTGAGGAGTTTCTTGCTGAGTATAAAGGAAATTATAAGAATAAGTCTCTTTATAATCTTCTACATGATTATTAAAATCTTGAATATGAGCATCAGTAACTTCACCGGTTTCTTCATCAAATAAAGTAAGAACACCAGCTTTACCAGCTTTAGAAGTCTCTTCTGTATTAAGTTGGTCAATGCCATTATCTTTCATAAGATTATATACTTTCTCAAGGTCAGTACCTTCGATAAATCTAGGTACAAGAACAAGTTCTGCATTCTTAATTTGACGAGGAGCATAAGTATTAATCTTATCATTATAAGTCATATCATAATAGAAGTTCTTTTGTACTTGAACAAAAGTTTTAATATCATCTACTCTAAGAGGTTTACTTCTATCCATAATACGTTCAATAAGAGGCATATATTTATTAAGTTGTCCTCTACCTGCAACACGACGAATCCATTCTTCAAAAGTAATATAAGATTGAGCATCGTTTACAGTAGTATTTTGATAACCTTCCATGTGCTTATTTGCTTTAGCAATAGCTTCAGCTTCTGTAAGTTCAGGGTCATGCTTCATATAAACACGAGCAAGTTCGTGAACAACAGGACCATTTTGAGAAGCTTCATTAGAAGTTCTTACAGTATTTTTAATAGTAATACCAACAAAACCAGGACGTTGAGTAACATGAAGACCAAGACTATTAAGTTTATCTTGAATAGCTTGACTATTAAGATAACTCATCTTCTTTAAGTCTGTCAGCATCATATTCTCATCTTGATAAATATTGAAAGTACTATAAGGAGTACCACTAGCTTGACCTTCCTTAGCACGTTTCAAGAAGTCTTGAGAAGACTTATAAAACTTATCATCACCCTCAAATAAATCATCAAAATAATTATAAGCAAGACGATAATTAAGAGCAAAGTCAGTAACATTATCATCATTAATAAGTCCAGCTACATCAAGATTTTTAAATTCATCCATACGTATAGCAGAACTATCAATATAATTACTAATAAATTCTGCTATTTTGTTATCAATAGCTTCAGCTTGTTCTTTAGTATGATTAAGTTTAATCTTACCGTTCTCATAACTAAAATGAATAAAGCCGCCTTTACTACCATTATACAGACTATCAAAATAATCATCAAGAAGTTCCTGACCATAATTACGAACTTTACCTGTCTTATAATCAGTAATAGTAAACTTATCACTATGGAACATATTTCCAATTAAACCATAATTAGAATCAAGATATTTACCTTTCTTAGTTTGATAATTAGCATAAAGTCTACGAGCAGATTCTTTATCTAATCCAAAAGCATTATTAGGATTAAATTTAGGTTTACCATCAGCTTCACGCTGAATAATACCATCATCACCAGTCAAGAATATCATATTAATAGCTTCAGCCATATTAGTCAATTCTTGATTGAATATCTTTCTAAATTGTTTATAAATAGGATGTTCTCTATTAACTTGATAATTAACTTGAACATCACCAATTCTACCATTACGATAAGCTTGTTTACGATACTTATCATATATCATAGGACGAAGATTATCTCTCATTTCATTATTATCAAGAATAGTAGCTTTACCATTCTCAATAACAAATTTATTCATACCTTTTACGGGGCGAATAGAACCAGTAATAATATATTTATTTACATTACCTTCTTCATCAGCAAATTGATAACCAATAGTTGCAGTTTTACCGTCATTACGAATAATCTCATTCTCATATACAGAACGAGTAATATTATTATCAGTTAAATCTCTAGTAATTTGAGCACGGTCACTACGATTATCTTCAAGTTGAATAAATCTAGCTCTAGGATTAGCTTGATTAAATGCACTTTCAGACATACTAGAAATATGTTCTGCTACATAATTTTTAATGTAATTATCTACTTCAGTAGCATTTGTTACAGTTCTAATTGGATTACTCTTACTTATATGATAACGTGGAGCACGAACTACAAATGTTTTAGGAGCATCAGAAGGAGTTCTCATAAAGTAATTAGCAAGAGGAATGCTATTAGTTACTCTATCTGCATCAATATTTCTATCGCTATTAAAATAATTAGCAAAAGCAGTATAAACATAATCGCCTTTACTCATTTGAGCATAAGTAATACCTGTACCTTCATCAGTTTTTACAGCTCCATTAAATAATGCAACGTTAAGTAAACCAGAAGCATAATTAGTAACACCATATTTCTGTTTGTCAGCATCATAATAAAAAAGACCATAATTTACAATCTTACCATTTTCTCTAGTCTCAATAAGAATATTGCTAAGATTATATTGATTGTTCTTAAATTTAAACTTAGCAAAGTTAACAAGAGACTCAGGAGCAGTATTACCTAATTCATCAGTAGCGGTCTTAGGACTATTGAGTACTTTAAGAAGATAAGTAATCATAGAACTATTGATAATATCAGATTGAAGATTACCTAAACCATTACGAGAATTAAGTTCAACTTTAACAGAAGAATAAGGATAAAGTTTATCAGCTAAAGCAATACTCTGACTAATACTATCTTGAGAACGATAATCACTAAATCTAATATTATCTCTTTGGCTAACAAGTTTATCTATTTCTTCATTAATTTTATCTATACCTTTATACTCTCCAGCTTCATTGAGAGCGTCAATCTTAGTTTGAAGTTTCCTAATTTCTTTGTTAATACCACTAATAGCATCACGATTTTCGGTATACTGAGAAGTAGTAGCATCAGAAGCTTTAGCTATCTTTCTGAGACTATCAGTAAGATAACGCATATTGGTAGCAACTTCACCATTATTAGCAAGACGAACATAATTATCAATAGAAGCTTTATCTGCACTAGGATAATAATCTTTAATACGAGAAGCAATTTTATCAACAATAGTATTATAAAGTTTAGCTTGGTCTAAAGCAAACTCATCACCAGCAGCAAGAGCTTGAGTGTATTCTACAATAGTTTTATCTACTTCATTAGCAAGTTCATTTGTAACATCTGAATCAGTATTTATATGAGTAAACTTAGCATCATTAAGGAAACTAAGAGCATGAACTTGCTGAGCATTACTATTCTTATTACTCTTATTTATAACTGTATTCTCATCAGCAATACGAGTTTCATATTTGTTAATTACAGTTTTGAATTGAGTATAAAGACGAGCAGCATAATCTAAATCAGAAGTAAGGTCTTTATAAAGTTTAATAAGACCTTCCATACCAGGAATATTACTAGCTTCTTTTACGCTATCAATAAAAGTATTAAGATTAGAAACATCTTTCTTAGCACTAAGAGTACTAATAATATCTTTTACGTCAATATAATCTACATTACCAGTAGGATTGTTTTTATCGTAATCATAAACATCTTTTACTTTGCCAGACTTTAAAGTCTTAGTACCAACAGTATTACTAGTAAGTTTAGGTATCATAGAAAGATTAAGACGAATATCAAGGTCAAAACCTTTCATATAACTAGAACCAAGACCACTATGGTCATTCCAAGTATTATCTTGTCTATCACCTACAGTAAGAACATCTTCATCTTCGTTATTATTATAAGAAGAATCGTCTACTGAATCGAAATCTTCAGCATAAGCTTCAGCAAGACTAGATTCAGTTTCGTCGCTATATTTTAAATTACCAATAATAGGGTCAGCAATAATAACTCTATTAAAGAAATCTTTACCAGTAGTATCTTTAAATATATCTTTATAAATGGCAAAAGTATTTTGAACTTGAACATCACCATTCTTATCAAAAGCTTTAGTTATAGCAAGCATAAGTTCATCTTTCTTATAATAAGTTTCATTATTATTAAGAAGAGCATCAGCAATCTTATTAACTTCAGCATTAGTCGCAACTTTACCAATAGCTTTGAGATAATTAGCAGCAACATCTTTAGTTATTCTAACTTTTGTACGTTTAATTAAATCACCAAGAATTGTATCTTTATTAACAATTTCTCCACTTCTAATATCACTAACGTACATACTACGCATAATATTAGGGATTGCTCTAGTAATAGCATATACTTTTGCATGACTATCACTATAACCGAAAGCATCTACATCCTTAACATAATAAGTACCTGTACTTTGAGCATTAACATCAAAGTGAATACTATTATAATAACGGATAGCAGTTTTAGCGATAACTCCTCTTTCAGAATTATCAACACTAGGAATATTATCAGTATGATTTACTTTCTGATAATACTTAACAAACTCATCAGTAAAACCTCCAGTTTCAGGATTACTAATAAGACTAATTAACGCTACAAAACGAGCATTATTTGCTCCAACCTTACGTTTAATGCTTGTGCCAGCATTTGTTGTTTTAAAATTACAAGACATAACTTTATGAATTAAATTAATTATTAAAAAGTAAAGTTCTAGAGGATTTTAAATTCTCCTCTAGAACCTCGAAATATATTCTATGAATAATTTATCTGCAAGACATCGAAATTGCAGCAGAGCTGACGAGAGAGGTAAATTTGGCACGTTCTGACATTGGGAGAGATTCGATTGCTGAATTGAACGAATTGAAAGCTACTTCTTCACTAGTACTTTCATCAGCATCATATTCGTCATCAGCATCAACATTTTCATCTTTAATATCAAACACCTCATTAGCACTTCCAACATCATCACTATCTACAATACTGTTAGTATCACCAGCAACTGTTTCTGTTTCAACTTCTTCTATCCCCCCCGTAAAAGGTATTGTTGGTTGAGTAACTTCTTCTTTTTCTTCAACTTTAACTTCAGCTTCTTGATTATTCTTAAATATTTCACCAAGAGCTTCCATTTGTTTAGCACGAAGACTATTAGGACGAATATTAATATCAAACAAATCACCAATAAACTTGAGTATTTTTTGCCAAATAGTATTACCTTTAATTACTCCACCATCAGCATCAACTTGATTAAGATAATTCATCAAATCAACATTGGTAAGAGATTCAACAATAAACTCTTCTAGAGCATCTTGAGGATTTTCACGAGTAGCATAACTTTCAGCAGTAAAAGTATTAACGTTATTCAGCCAATTACTAATCTTTTCAAGAGTAGCTTTATTCTGAATATGTCTACGTCGCTTAATCTCATCAATATTTCCTGCTTTTAAATCATTAATATCTTGATTAATAGCAGTAGCAAAATCATCATAAATATCTTGCATCCTATTTCTAAGATTAGCAACTGCATTAGGATGACGTTTATCATCAGCCATATCTTCAATATAAGCATGAAGATTTTCGTGCATCAAAGTTCTAATAGCTCTACCTTTTTCACCAGGTTTCTTACTATTAATCATATCTAAGAATTTCTGACCAACAACAACTTTACCACCTTTAGTTTTACTCCAAACAGCATTAGCTTGAGGATGTTCTTTACTCATAAATTCTTCGTCAAAGATAATATTTTTAGATAAAAGTTTACGTAAAGGACTATCAATTTTAATACTATTTAGTTTCTCTTTAGATGTGTTATCTAATAAAAGAGCACTAGCAACTTCAAAACCTTTATCTGTAGAATCAGATGTTATAATAGATTTAACTTCATCAGATTTAGAAGTATAAGTATCATTAACACCCTTTACGGGGCGGCTTTCTTGTTTATTTGTTACTTGAAAACTAAATCTAGCATTAGCCCCTTGTTTATTAATAGCAGTTCTTCTAATATTACTACCGTTTTCTTGAGCCATATTAACTCTAAGAAGATTGTTTTTTTGAATAAAGTCTTTAAAACTATCATAAGTAAGATTTATACCATTTTTTCCTTTATATTCAGGAATAGTAATTTGAAACTTACCATCAGTAGTTCTACTAGTAATGCCTTGAAGAGCAATATTATGATTATTATCAGACTTTAAAACAGCAAAGTTAATATTGAAATTGAGACTTTTTATTCCTTTAATAAGTCTATCACTTATAGCAGATAAATCACTATTATAAGAAATATAATTAGGTTTACCATCAACTTTATTGATTATTTGACCTACACCATCACCATTCTTATCTCTATAGAAAAGAAGTTGATTATTCTTATTACCAAAGTTAATTCCAAGAATATTTGCAGTTCTAAATACAGATAGTTCTTTACTAAGGAAAATAGGATTTTTATTAATATTAAGAAGATTATCAATAAAATCAATAAAGTTATCTCTATTTTCAGTAAAATCGCCATCATTAAGAGAAGCAAGTCTATCTTTAATTTGAGTAACTATAACATTTTGAAGTTGTTTAAAGTCTTTACCTGTCTCAACATGTTGTTGCTTGCCATCTTTTGTATAGTATGTAGCACCTGTCCAACTCACAGGATAAGCATTTACAATATCTACAGTACCGTTATTACGAGGAACAGTGATATAAGTTCGACCAACATTAACAAGAAACTTATTACTTCCAATACCATTAATAAATTCACCAGTAGTAGATTTGGCAGCAATTTCAAACTTAGTATCTTTAGCAATAGCTAATTGAATAGGCTGAGAAGTTTCAGCATCACTTTTAAAAGTACCATCATTACTACGAATAAGTTCACCTTCAAATACATCACTAGCTACAATATCAATATTTGGATTGTTATCTAATTTACTAGTTTCATTATAACTTTCACGAAGAGTATCAAACCATTTATCAATAGAATTAGCAACTACTGCACCAGTAAACTTATTAACTCCTCCTTCGGTAAGAACTTTATAGTTATATCTCCAAAGTTTAGCAAGACCATTAAGAGCAACTTCATATTCAGGACCGTTTTTATCAGAATTAATCATATTATTCTTAACCATATCTTGAACAATAGGATTACTCTTAAATTCGTTAACTAGTTGTTCAGCGTTAAACTTATCAAAAGCAGCTTTATGAATAATTTCATTAAGTTTTTTATGCTCAGGAGTTTTACTTCTAGCTATATCTTTAAGAACTTGTTTAAGTGCTCCATCTTTAGAACCATCAGCTTTATCTATATGATAAATAAGTCCATCATTCTTTTGAATATATTCACCTCTTTCTCCAATAGAAGGAATTGATATACTACCAACAAGTTTACCATTAGATTTAATACCTAAACGACTAGTACCTTTACTTGTAGTAACTCTTTCAATAGTAAGTTTATCACCATTTTTAAGTTTAACTTGTTCATCATAATTTTCTTTCATATCTTCGTTAGTGCCAAAATCTGAAAGATTCATATTAACTTGATGAACAGTTCCATCAGGAAGAGCAGCATCTCTTTCAGCTTGAGATTTATGAAAGTTGTTCAAGAAAGCAACAGGGTTACTAACATCATTAGCATCAGTAATATTAAACTTAGCTTGACCTTCAGGAGTATTAAGATAAGCAGACAAACTATTAAACATAAAGTCAGCCATGGAATAATCATCATAAGCAGACTTAATATAATCCATAAGATTCATAAGATTGCCATAATACTTACCATTGATTTGTGGAAGTTCAGCATCTTTAGCATATACATCAAGAAGGTCACTAACAGCTTTTTTATAAGAATCATCAAATACTACAGCTTTACCATTTTTAGATTTGGTATTACGTTCTTCTTGGTCAAAACTACTAAAATAAACAGAAGCAACAGTACTTTCTTTATTCATAAGTTTTTCTTGTCTCTTACGAATACGTCTGAAAGCACTATCTATTTGTTTTTTAGTTTCAGTTTCACTATATCCTTTAGCTACATAGTCATCAAGAATACTCTTAGCTTTAGCATCTAAATTTAAATCAGGAGTAGTTTTTAATTCAGCAATAACATCTCTAATAACTTTAGTATCAGAAGCATTACTCATAAAATCAGGAACTTTAGGTTCTTCAACTTCAGGAGTAGGTTCAGCTGCTGCTGGAGATTCTAGCGATTTTGTTTGTTCTAGACCCCCCGTAGAAGATGTTTGTTGTGAAGTTTCTTCTTCTTTTACCTCTTCAATTCCTAATTTACCTTGACTAACAACTTCAAAATCATTACCAGTAAGTCTAATAATAGGATAAGAAGTTATGCCTACGTTGTCTTGAGTAGCAATATTAGCATTAGCAAACAAATCTTCACTAGTTGTAAGACTTGCAATGCTATCATTACTTGTAGGATGAACTTCATATTCATCGTTATTCTGAGTTGGAATAAGTTGATAATCATCAGAAGCAGTCTCATTACCAGTACTAGCTACAAACTTATTATTTGTAAAGTTTAATTTTCCGATTTTACTCGGTTTCGCCGCAGACTGTTGTGTACCAACATTCGATAATTGCGTATTTCCTTGCGCTGTGACGCTTTCAAGTGATGAACCTGATAAATTATTCGTCTGTCCGATTTGAGGGGCTGAGAGCGAAGGATTTAGGGGTTCTACTGTTGGTGACACTTCAGTAGGAGTAGGAGTTGCAGAATTAAGTTGTTCAGCTTCTTCTTCTTGAGCTTGAGTAGCAGCAGGTTTAGTATCTTCAAATAAATCATCTTTAGCAAGCATTTCTTGTATTTGCTCACCAAAACGGTAATTAAGATTACCACTAAGATGAAGAGCATCTAAAGATTCTTTTAAATCTGATTTATCTTTATCGTTAAAAACAGATACAAAATTATCATAATTCTCAAAGTCTTGATTGTAGTAAGCACCGATTGCATTAATAATAGCATCACGATTATCTTTATTACGTTTAGCTATATCCTTAACAGTATCAAAACTTTGATTTACAACCTTAACTCTAGCATCATCAAGAGTTTGATTTAAGAAACTAAGTTCACTAGCAATATCTTCTCTATTCTTAACTTGTTTACTTTTAAGATAATCTCTATTAACTTCAGCAATAGCTTTATCGACAAGTAAATCAGTAAAGTTTTTACCAACAACACCAGGAATACCAAATTCATCAGCAGCAGTAAGAACTTGATTAGCTTTTCTACGATTATCTTCAAAAGATTTATTTTGCTCAGCAATACTTAGCTCATCAGAATATTTACTAAGTTCACCAACAATATTATGCTTAGTAGCATACTCATCAAGTCTTTTAAAATAATCAGCACGTTTAGTAGCATCTTCATTACCTTCAGCATCATTGAGATTTAAAGACATAATATCTTTAAGTTCTTTACTAGCACCTTCATTAGGTTTAAATTTAAGAACACCATTTTCGTCATGAAAAGCTGTAATTCCGGTACGAATAGCTTCACGAAGATAATCAGGAGTAAGTTGTGCTTGAACCGCAGCTATATTTTTATTAATATTATCAAGAGCAACAGCTTGACTAATATCAGTCTTAGCAGATTCTTCAACTTCTCTACGTTGAGCATAAAGTTCAGCAAGATTATTAGCAAGAATTGTTTGAGCTGCAATTCTTTGTAAATCGCCAATAGAAGTATCACCAAGTTTATTAGCTATTTCTTTAACTTGAAGAGCAGCATTAATATTAGATTGAGTTAAATTAAGTTTATCTTCTTGACGAGCAATATCTTGACCATACTTGACATTATTTGTAGCAATCATTTGAAGATATTCAATAGGAATAACTTGGTCATCTTTACGATGAGCAGCATAGTTGTCAGCAATATTTATAACTCTAGTAAGTTCGTTATTATATTGTTGAGTAACTTCATCCATTTTATTAAGTATCTCTTGCTGAGTTTGAGTAGCATCTTCTTTAGTAGTAATACCTTTATTTACTAAAGCATCACGTACTTCATCAGATTTCATAAACTCACGAAGATAACCAGCATTACCATGATGAGCTGCATTCAAAGTCAAATCAGTAATAAGTTCATCTTGTGCTCTAGATTTAGCAATCTCTTGAGCAGTAGTATTACCTTTAATATCAGCTTTCTCATTAAGACCAGCAAAAGGATTAATACCTTCTTTAATTTTAGCAGCTCTATCAAAGAATGTATTAAAGGTATTCAACCAAGATTGCATATTATCTCTACGAGCTTTAATTTCTCCAGTTTCACTAAGACCAAAAGAACTAGGAGTACTTTCACCAGTTTTATCATCTTTTTTAGTCTTATTCTTTTCATCTATAGTAGCTTGAATTTTACCAAAAGTAGAACCTAAATGATGAAATACAACACCTCCCATTACTCCCCAAAAAGCAGAATCAGCAAGACCTCCACTACGAAGATACTTTTTCATTCTATCATCCCAAGGAGATTTGTCAGCATCAGCTTCATCGAGAAGTACTTTACCAAGATTAGTACCTTCCATTTGAGCAATATAGTTTACACCTTCTTCAAGACCTTCACTAAGTTCTCCAGTTATAATAAGTTTTTCGTTTTTAAGTCTATCCCAAACTTTATTACGAGCTTTAATCCAAGCAGAAACTTTATCAGTAGCAGCTTTAATTTCTTCTTCAGTTTTACCTATAGCAAGTTTATTATTACGAAGAGTTTGATTAAGACTATAAGCTCCACCTCTATCTTTAAGACCTTTCCAAAAACCTCTAAGTCCATACATTTGAATAATATCAAAAGTAAGATTTCCAAAGTTATATTTAAAGTCTTCATCGGCAGAAGCTTTAGAAATCTTTCTAGCAACAGCATTTTTATCAGAAATATCAACGTCTTGAAGAAGTTCTTGATTCTTATTTACAAAAGCTTGATAATCTTGATTGTTCATGCCATTAAGTTTATCAGTAGCATCTTTATAAACATCTTGATAAACTCCTTGTGCTTCTTGATAATTTTCCATCATACGTTGAAGTACAGCATTGCCTCCAACATTAGCAAAAGTGTTAAGTTTTCCACCTTCTCTAGTACTATTTATAATTTTAGCAGCAGCAGATTGAAAACCACTAAGTTGAGCACCTTCTACTCCACGTTCAATATTATCAAGAGTTTTGTTAATACCAAATAAACTTTTAAGACCGCTACGACTACGTGCACCAAGTTTAAGAGCTTTACCTATAGCACCAGCACCTTTCATAATACCAGTAGCAGGAAGAAGCAAAGTTAAACTAGACATTACACTAGGAACATTACTAGCCCACCAACCAAAATTTGTAAGACCGCCACTATAAATATCATTATACCCAGGGTCACTATATATTGGAGCAACTTCTTGGTCAAAGTAATCTTGCCATTCTTTAATTTTATTACTAATAGGATTTTGATAATCACCATCACTAGTAAAAAAACCATTTGCAATAGCGTCAAACAAATCAGGCACAGCTTTGATTGTACCAAGAATAGCTTGACTAACAAGAGCCTGACCTAAAGCATTACCAGCTTTAGTCCAATTAGACTGATTTTCAGCACGCTCTTTATCAAGATTAGTAATAATATTAGGAGTAACACCATAACGTTGATAATTATGAGTATCACCCATTACCCAAGCATTATCTGCATTCTTAGCAAATTCATTAGCTGCACCAGATGTAATATCTTGGCTTACATCTAAAGTATGAAAGAAGGGCTGTTGAGCACGACCCTTCTTTGTTTTAGGATTATAATTAGGATTGCTAACTATAACTCCACTATTATTAAAAATGTTTTCTGTATTCATAATTAATCAATATTATAAGCATCATTATCATACATTCCTATATTATTAAGAATATAATTAGAATAAATAGCTCTTTGATTATTAATAAGATTAATATTATCTGTATCTACAAAACTATCCATAGCTTTAGCTAATTTAGTCTTATAATCTTCAGATGAAAAATCTCCATTTATAACATTATTAGCAATAGGAGCAAAACTTTGCCAAGCTTGTGGATAAAGTTCACTCATAGCACTAGTAACATAAGCATCTACTTGTCTACTTAAATCTTGTTGAAATTGAGTATTTAAAGAACCGTCTTTATTTTTAAGACCTTTACGAAGATTACCATCTTCATCATAAAATTGTTTATTAGCTAAATCAATACCATCTTCAACTATAAGCATTTTATTAACTTTACGAAGTGCATCGTCTCTAGTTAAAGGTTGTACTCTACCACTATTATATTCCATTTGATAAACTGCCTTTCCAGTAGAAGGGTCATTATAAACGTTAAGTCTACCATCTTGAGGAATATCAACAGGATAATTATACATTTCCATACTAGCAAGTTCTTTCATAGCTCTAGTCTGAGAATTTTGAGAGAATACTTTCTCAGCTTCACCATTCATAAAATCAGGAATAAATATTTGACGACTATTTTGTTTAATATCTTCAACTCTATTACCTGTTTCGGTATCCTTATCCATCTTAGTTGGAATAGTAATAACATAACCAGTTTGATTACCTTGCATACCAAGAGAAACTTGGGTTTCTGGGTCAAATTTTCCACTAGCAATAGCAGCACGTACTAAGTCTTGAATATTAGCTTTTTCATTGCTACTATCTACTACATGACGAACTGTAGTATGGTCTTCAGTATTTTCTTCATCAGTAACATACATTTCATACTGAGTAAAATCAGCGTTCATAAGACCATTAATAATAGCATTACCATTCTCTTTTACAAGAGCATTAGCTAATTCTGTATTAAGTCTGCCACCATTAAGTGCATCGCTGATTTGTTTTCTACGAGCACTATTAAAAGGAAGAACCATAGAACTAACAGTAGATAATTTAGAACCATCATTATCAATGCCTTTTACGGGGCGGATAGCTCTATTAGCAACAGATACAATATTATTAGGCATTTCAAAATTATTATTACCTGTAGGATTAACATAATAACCATCAGTATCGGTTATATCTGTTCTGCTTTTTCTATTAATCCAATCTTTATCTGTATCACCAATACCTATAAGTTTACCTTTAGCATCAATACCAGCTACTTGAAATCTATATTTATTATCGTATCCTTTAGTACTAAGTAAAGCATTATATACTTTATTAAATAAAGGATTGCGTTTGCTAATATCAAGAATATATTGACCATCTTTTATTTTAACTTTAGCACCAGACTTGACTAATGCGTTTTTACTAAGTCTACTTCTTCTAAGCATATCTTCAAAAGCATCAGTTTTATATTCGTAGTCTTTAGCAAGCCAATCTAAGCCTAATAGTCTTCTTTTCTCTGTTTGTCCACCAAATTTGATAGATAAACTTTCTGCTTCTTTAGAACCTTGACTACCTAATCTGCGTTTAGCTTCAGAATAATCTTTACTAAATATATTATCTGAAGCACGTCTGTTACCATCAGCATCTGTACCATTATTAAGACCAGGAAGAATACCATTACTATTTACAGCATTAAGAAAACTAAAAGCTTTACGTTGATTTTCATCAGCTCTACTCATCATACCTTGTATTCTACGACCATCAGTTCTAAGCTTCTTTATAGCTTGATTTACAAGAGACTGTTTAACTGGGTCACTAAAGTGAGCACGAGATAAGTAATTAGCAGCACCAACATAATCTCCATCACTTATAAATTGATTATATATTTTTTTACTAAGCATAATTTTATTATTTTAATTTAATACACCACCTTGAGAAAGTTGGTCTTGAAACCAAGAACTACCATTTTCAATATTACTTGATACTTCACCAGGATTACTATAATATGTTCCACCTAATGTAGGAACTGGAGCAGTAATATTACTAGTATTAGTACCAGAACCTAGAGCATATTTAGTACCATAAGTTAAACCTCTAGTTTCAGAACTACCTGAAGTATGACTAGCACTAGTATTATCATAAGCCATATTCTTAGTAATAATTCCTATCTTGCTAAGCATATATTCTTTAACGGTAAGAGGTTGTCCATTAGCATCATAAATATCGTTACTGAAAGCATCAATGCTATTTTGAATAACTTTATGCTCTTCAGGATTAGTGCTAGCATTAAGTTTATCTTTAAGTTGATTAACCTTCCATTGAACATCATCGAATTGTTGAATAAGAGCATTCATATTATCTGGGTCAAGAGCAAATAATTGATTATAAACTTCATCAATCTTTTGTTTAGTTAAAGTTTCTCTTTGAAAACTAGAACCACTAGAAGTACTATAACCAGTTTTTACAGAACGAAGACCTTCAGGAGTACTAGTACCACCATTACCTACACCTTGTTCATCAGAAACGCTATGTTGAGAACTACTACTAGTAGCACGTTTTACAGGAGCAGCAAGTTGACCAGCAAGTGTAACAAGTCTAGACATATCAACTTTCTTAACTGGGTCCCATCCAGCTTTCCAATCTGTACCTCCAACTATATTACCGTTTTCATCACGAATGTCTTCATAAGTATATTTATTTTGAGCAAGCCAACGTTCTTTGGTAAGTCCACTAATAACACCACTGTTAGCAAGAGATTCAACTTCTCCTTTCTTCTTTTCATAAGATTCATTAGCTCGAATACGACCAATAACTTCAGGAGAAGAAGTAGCACTTCCAGCAAGTTCAGTAGCAACATCTAACGCTCTACTATAATCACCATATTGAGCAGCATCATTAATTTGTTGTTCAATACGTTTAGCATAATCGTATTTCCATTTGTCTTCTGCTGCATTAAGTTTTAATTGACCAATAGCATTTGTAATAGCAGACTTTTGTTGAATTGCTTTATCAGAACGTTCATCTATTTTATTCAACGCTTGACTTAAAGCGTCAAGATTTGAACGAACTGGTATTCGTTGAGGAACATATCCTCCAATACTTACATTTGTTTGATTATCTTTATAAGCCATAATTTTATTGTTTATAATTACTAATTGCAAATATAACAAATATTTCTGATAGTATAATTACTACCAGAAATATTTTATTTTAAATTAAGATATACCATACTTTCTACGTTGTTTTTCGTCAAGCATACTAAGATAGAAGTCTTTAGTACGTTGGTCAGTAGAAGTATTATAAAGAGATGCAATTACTTGAGGAGAAAGATTATAACCCATTTCAATAAGTCTTGTAGGAGTAGCATCTTTACTAGAAGCAATCATAGCTCGTCTAGCTTGGTCATCTTCATAAGCTGTTCTACCAGCAGTCCAGAAATTATTCCAAGCTTGAGACAATCCACTAAGTGAAGTACTAAATGCTTGACTTCTTGCAAGACTAGCATTATTTTTAGCTTCAAGCGCAGCGTTCTTAATGGTAGCAACAGTATTATAATACTGATTTCTAGCAGCAGCATTTCTAGCTCTAACTTGTTGTTCGTTCAAAAGATTCTGATTCATAAGTTCAGTTTCTTTATTCTCTTTAGTATCAGCAAGTTGATTAAGTTGATATAAAGCATTAGTATCAACACCTTGCATACGACCAATAGCAGTACTACCACTCATAGTATTTCTAAGAATACTATTTCTACTATTTAAACGATTACGCTCAACATTAGATTTTTGAGCTTCATTATGATAAGTAGTATTAAGAGCAACTGGACTTTCTTCTACAAAGTTTGGAAGATTATAATTAAAATCCAAATTTTTATAAGCATTGCTAGTAATTAAACCAGTACCTAAAGCACTAAGAGCATCAATACCTAATCCTAGATAATCTCCTCCACTAAATATAGTACGACTGCGATTAATATTTTGACCTTTATAAGGTATAGTAGAAGAAGGTATATAAGTAGGTATTTTTATAGTATCAAAATTAGGAATAGCTCTAGCAGTTGTATCTACAGAACCTAAAGTAGCAAACCTTGGAGTTCTCCAATTTGCAGTAGTTACTACAGGAGAAAGTTCTCCAGTCATATCATAACCTTTATCTTCTTTACCTCCAATAGCAAACTTAGTTCTCATACCTTTTACGGGGCGGCTATAACTACCTAACAGGCTTTTCTTTCTAAGGCTAGGATATTTATCATATACCTTAGCTTTAACATCACTTCTTCCATGAAGACCAGCAAGTCTTAAAGCATCAACAGCATCAGCTTTAGTTGGAATAGGATAACTTCTACCACCACCTGCAAAATCTTTAGATGATACGCTAGGATAAGGGTGTTTAGAAGAACCTCTATCTTTAGAAGTTAAGCCACCATTTCTAAATCTGCAACGACCACCAAGACGTTTTGGAAAAACATAATTAACTTCAGCATGAGTAGCAGGGTCATAAAATAAACTATTATAAGGAAGTTCACTTGTTATATATGATTCTCTATCGTTTATAAAATTAACACCTCTACCATTAGGATAAGTTTGTTTCATAACTTGTTCTGCTTCATTTAACGGTAATTTATCAAAACCTTTAGCGTCATTAATTATCTTCATAGCATTTTTATCTAATTTACTAACTCCACTTTTAAGACCAGTTAATTCTTCAAGTAATCGGACATCTTTAAGTTTTGGAGTACCATATTCTTTTACTATATCGTTTACGCTAATCCAATAAGGAGTATTATAATGTCTACGTTCTCCACCAGCTAAATTAAAACGTCCAATAGATTCTCTAGGAGTAATTAGTTCTTCCCTTCTTTGTAATTGTGGACTTGTTGCAGTTTTAATTCCACTAGCTTTAGCTTTAGATAAAACACCTTTATGTCCAGACACTAATATAACATCTTTTGTAGGAACAGTTAAACCTCCTTTTGGGTCTCTAACTGTAAACATATCGCTAGGTTCGATACTTCCCCAATTACCTTTATTTTCTGAAACAAGTGTTCTACCGTTAATCAAATATGTTTGTTGTGCAGTATCCCATTTTCCTTTTCTATGAGAAACTACAGGTCTATCGTATGTAAAATTAGTATGCTTAAATCTACCTCCACTCATTGTAATTCTACCATTATTTATAGATGGAAATTCTTCAGATTTAACTCTACGTATCATATATGGAACTCTAGCTTTATCAGGAAGATTATATCTTCTGGCATAAGTAGCATAAGTATTAACTATAGGATTGTCAGAATATAATCTACTTTTACTAATTCTATTAATATAACTAACTTCATTTTTTGCAGCTCTAGCCGTAGCTTTAGCTGCTTTTCCTACTGGAAGACCTCTTCCCATACTAATAATATCATATTCAGGATAAACTCGACGAAGAGGTTTTTCATTAGGAATACGTTGTCCATTAATTACTCTAAAATTACCAACTTGACCATTTCTTATTGGTTTTTTAGCGATAGTTTTAGGAGCAACTTTTACTGGTTTACTAGCATATCTACCAGTTCCACTAAAATACTCTACAATTTTTCTAGCAGTATCGCTAAATGGAATAGTAAATAAATTACCAAAAGCAGCTTTACTACCATCATCTTTAAGACCATTTCTTTTCTTAAAAGCTTGTTGTTGACTAAATACAGCATCTTTATTATAGCCTCTAAGAATAGCTTGAGCAGGACTCATACCGTTAGCAAGAATAGGTTGAGCACTAAATATTCTTAAAGCACCATTCTTCTTCTGAGCAACTTCACCACCTTCAGCTTCAACTTCATTACCACCAACATTGATACCAATACCTGTTTGACCAGTCTCATTGGTTTGTTCGTGAGAACCCCCCCGTAAAAGGTATGTATCGTTTCCAATCTTAGTAGCATCACCTCCATCAGTAATATAAATTCTATTACTTCCTAAACGTTTATTACCACCAAGACGATACTTTAAATTATAATCATCTTCATCATTATAACTTCTTGTAGCAGTTGCATAACTATTCAACGTACTAGCAAGATTACTATTATTAGCTAACTCTAATTGAGTTCGAGCAGCTTCTTTCTGAGCTTCAATTTGTCTTCTGATAGCTCTAGCTTGAGACTTAGAACTAATAGCACTACCAATTAAATTCATAGCGCCACCAACTAAAGCACCCCAAAATGCTTTAGGTCGTTCACCTCTTAATCTATTACATTTCTTTGTCATAATTAATATGGTTGAATATTAAATGTTATATTTTCAAGTTTAAATCTATGTTCAGCATCATCATTGTTAAATATAAATCTAGTAACAATATACTTTCCATAAATCAAACTTCTATTATCGGACTTATATAATGGAGAGTTCTTTAAATCTTCTTCAGTAATAGCATGAACTTCATTTTGTTTAGTACTTGGATTATAATAAATATAATTACAAGCTCTTGTAAGTTCAGTTTCAGATAATTCATTATTACCTCCATTAAAACCATTTCTAAAGTAATTAAAGTTCCAAATACCTTTGTCAAACTTAGCAAACTTATAATCATCATAATGATTGAAAGCATCTTTATTAGTTTCATCGGTATTATTAGAACTATCACTAAGTTTAAGATTTATAGCTTGAGTTTCATCTGTATAAACATCAAGATAATAACCAGCATATCTACGTCTTAAACCATCTTCAGCTACGTTATAAATATTTTTAGCATTTAAAGAATATCTATTATCAAAGTAATTAAGAACATAATTAATTGATTCTAGAGACTTAGAATTATTATAATCGTTATTATAAATAACATCAAGATAACTACAGATATTACTGGGAGATTCCAACTTTGGTTTTTTATAATCAAAATAAAAGGGATTTCCTTCTCCACTAACATTGTATACAAATCTTACAGAATCTGAATATGTAGGATTTCTTTTAGTATCACTATAAACAAATACATTTCTAAAATAAACAATATGATTACCACCAATACTTAAATTTGTATTTCCTGGAATTTTGTCTTCTGTATTATTCAAATTAGGAATACTTCCATCTATAGTATATATGGTATATAAT